>Ga0206118_100105_pt1 | contig 111645 bp, 83 predicted proteins | sample 3A20Ametagenome_FD_177999 | JGI IMG/M metagenome (GOLD analysis project Ga0206118, IMG submission 177999) | Enriched microbial communities from leaf-cutter ant dump, University of Wisconsin, Madison, United States - 3A20A | ecosystem: Environmental > Terrestrial > Nest > Insects nest > Nest dump...
GGCTGCGATGTTCGAAGAAACCTGCTAACGCCCCGCCAAAAGCCACCGAATAGCCGACGATGTTCGAAGAAACCTGCTAACTCCCCCCAGAAAGCCACCGAATAGCCGACGATGTTCGAAGAAACCCGCTAACGCCCCGCAGAAAGCCACCGAATAGCCGACGATGTTCGAAGAAACCTGCTAACTCCTCGCAGAAAGCCGTACGCTCTCACTAAAGTTACTCTCAAATATCGCTCTACCGGGGACCTCCAAACGGGACTTCCATGCTTCGAATGTTGCGCTATCCAAGAGCCCTAGGCGGGTAGATATCGTTCATGGGATCGGCCACTTTTTGTTAAATGAGCATTTACAAGCGGATGAAGGCTATGATATGTTCACTATAATGAAACATTGGTTTTAATCAATAAAACCATACGAAAAGTATGCAATGTGACCGGGGAGTGGGGAGAAATGGCTCTGCGGATTGCGGTGGCGGGGATTTATCATGAAACGAATACGTTCGCGCCAGGACGGACGGGACTTGCGAATTTTGCGGGCGAACGGGTTATCGGCGAGGAGGCATTCCTTCTGCGGTACGGGGGAACGCGCACTTCGATGGGCGGCGTTATCGACGCGGCCCGGGAACACGGGGCAACGCTTGTGCCCGGGCTGTACACGGCGGCTACGCCGAGCGGCATGGTCGAATCGGCGGCGGCCGAGACGCTGATCGAGGACGTCGCGGCTTCGGTCGATGCCGGTGCGGACGGGCTTGTGCTGATTATGCACGGTGCGATGGCGTCGGAGCAGTACGCGGATTTCGAGGGCGAGTGTCTGGCAAGGCTGAGGGCGAGGCTGGGCGACGATTATCCGATCGCGATGATGATCGACTTGCACGGCAACATCAGTCCGGAGATGGCGCGGTTGGCGGACATGATCGTCGGCTACGATACTTATCCGCACATCGATATGCACGAGCGGGCCGCGGAAGCGTTCGGACTGCTCGTTCGCAGAATTCGCGGAGAAATTTCGCCCGTGCGAGCCTATGCGCATACCGGAATGCTCGTCGTGCCGCAGGCGATGATGACGGAAGAAGGCGCCATGAAGCGGCTGATGGACAGGGCGTTTGAGCTTGAAGGCGCTTCCGGCGTGCTGAACATCACCGTGGCCGGAGGTTTCCCTTACAGCGACGTGCCGGATGCGGGGATGGCCTTCGTCGTGACGACGGACGGCGATCCCGCACTGGCGAAGCGCTGCGCGACAGACTTGGCCGAACTGGCCGTCCGCCTGCAAGACGAGTTCGCGCTGCGTCATCTGCCGCCGCGGGAAGCAATCGAAGCGGCGCTGGCCGAGCCGGAAGGGCCGGTCGTGTTGGCCGAGGGCTCGGACAACGTCGGTGGAGGCGCTCCGGGCGACGCCACTCACCTGCTGGCGCTGCTGACGGACGTCCCGCGCAAGGCGCTGATCGTCATCCGCGACGAGAAGGCGGTCGGCTGCGCGTACGAAGCGGGAGTCGGAGCAGCGTTCCGAGGCGCAATCGGCGGGAAGAGCGGCGACCTTCACGGCAGTCCCGTGGAAGTCGAGGGAACGGTGCGGCTTCTCTTCGACGGCCGATATCGCCATATCGGGCCTTATATGACCGGCCAGCAAGCCGACATGGGCCGCACCGCCGTACTCGAATGCGGTCGGCTGACGATCGTGCTGACGGAGAAGCGGGTCGCGCCGTGGGATTTGGGACATATTCGCAGCGTTGGCTTGCACCCGGACGATTTCCATATCCTTGTCGCCAAGTCGGCGATCGCTTGGCAGACTGCCTTCGGCCCGTTCGCGAAAAGGGCCATTCACGTCGATTCACCCGGATGCTGCAGCGCGAACCTCGCGCATTTCGAGTATCGCAGCGTCCGCAGGCCGATCTATCCGCTCGACGCCAGCAAGAGCGTCGGCACTCTGAACTCGGCGAATGCGCCGGGCGCAGGCGATGCACGCGAAAAATGGGGAGGAATCGTTCATGTCTATTAAAATCGATCGATCCGGACAGCTGCTTGCCGAGTCGAAGCTTTATTTGGCCGGAGGCGTCGCGTCGTCGCTCCGGGCCGCGATGAAGCCGACGCCTCTGTTTGCCGTATCGGGCAGCGGGCCGCGCGTCCGGGACGAGGACGGCAACGAGTATATCGATTATTTGTTGGCGTACGGACCGCTCATTCTCGGTCATGCCCATCCGTCGCTGGCCGAAGGGGTGGGCGAGGCGCTTAAGCGCGGCGCGACGTTCGGGCTGCAGCACACCGGCGAGATCGAGCTTGCCAAGCTGCTCGTCGAAGCTCTCCCGTGCGCCGACCGGGTGGGGCTGAGCGGCTCCGGCACGGAAGCGGTCATGCTGGCGCTGCGCCTCTCCCGCGCTTATACCGGACGGCAGAAAGTCGTCCGCTTCCACGGCCACTTCCACGGCTGGTCCGACGCAATCTTCACTTCTTTCCCGAGTCCGGATATGAAGCAGGCGGCCGCCACAGCCGCGGCGGGAGCCGTGCCGCCCGGAACGGGAGGGCAGAGCGAACTCAGCCTGCAGGATGTCGTGCTGCTTCCCTGGAATGACTTCGACGCGCTGGAGCGGACGCTGCGCGAGCGCAAGGACGAGATCGCCGCGGTCATCTCCGAGCCGATCATGTGCAACAACGGCTGCATTCTCCCGAAGCCGGGCTATTTGGAGAAAATGCGCGAGTTGACCACCGAGCTGGGCGTCGTCATGATTTTGGACGAAGTCATTACCGGGTTCCGGTTAGGTCTGAGCGGCGCGCACGGCAAATTCGGCCTCAAGCCGGACCTGGTCACGATCGGCAAAGCGATGGGCGGAGGGATCGCGATCAGCGGCGTAGCCGGCAAGGCGGACATTATGGCGCTGATCGAGAACGGCACGGTCGGTCACCTGGGCACCCTGAACGGCAACGCCGTAGCAACTTCGGCAGCCCTCGCCACGCTGCGCGAGCTGGCCAAGGACGGAGGCGGCGCATACGGGCGAATGGAGAGGACGGCCGACCGGCTCGTCGAAGGCATCCGCTCGCTTCTCGCCAAGCACGGCATTCCCGGTCTGGTCAATCAGGCCGGTCCGGTCTTCCATATGATGTTTATCGAGGAAGAGAAGGTGGAGGATTTCGACGCGTTCAACAAAAGGGATGCGGGCAAATACGCGAGGTTCGCGGAACGGATGCTGGAGGAAGGGGTATTGATTCGCCCCAGCGGATTGTGGTATGTTTCGGCCGTGCACGGAGAAGACGAGACGCGGGCAACGTTGGACGCCATCGATCGGGTTTTGGCCGGTTTGCATTCATAGAGACACAGAGGAATTAAGGGGGCAAACGTCTTGAACCAGGATATCACGGACAAAACGGAACGATATACGATTCAATCGATCGACAAGGCGCTCGATCTGCTCGAGCTGCTGGCCGAGCACGGCACGCTCAGTCTGATCGAGCTGACCGAGCTGCTGGAGCAGCCGAAGTCGTCGACGTACCGGATCGTGCTGACGCTGGAGAACCGCGGGTTCATCAGCCGCAGCGACGAGGACGGCAAGTACTGCCTCGGCTACAAGCAGTTGATGCTGACGCGAAATTTGCTGGAACGCAGTTCGCTGCGAGCGGCGGCGCTGCCGGAGATGAAGAAGCTGTCCGAGCAGTACGGCGACACGGTGAACCTCGGCGTGCTGCTGGACGGACAGGTATTGTACGTGGAGATCATCGAGAGCACGCATCCGCTGCGGATGACCGATTCGATCGGATCGCGGTCGCCCTTTCACGCGACGGCGATTGGCAAGGCGATCGCCGCCAAGCTTCCGGCCGACGAGGCGCGCAGATTGGCCGGCAGATACGGGCTGAAGCCGCTCACCCCGAATACGATCCAATCGCCGGAACGCTTCGCCGAAGAGCTGCAGTTAATCCGCGAGCAGGGCTACGCGCTGGACGACGAGGAGATCGTCGAAGGCGCTCGCTGCGTCGCTGCGGCTGTGCTGGACCCGGACGGCAGGCCGATCGGCGCGATCAGTCTGTCCGGGGCGATGCATCGTTTCAAAGCTGAACGGCTCCCGGAAATTTCCGCACAAGTTCGCGAGGCGGCCATGAACGTTTCCCACAAGCTCGGCTACGCACCTCAGTAGCCGAGCTTATCCACGCATCGCCCAAAGCGCCCGCACACTAGTCGATCGTCTCGACGCAAAGCCGCTCAACCGCCAATCGAGTCCAGCAGACCGCCCAGGTCGGCGAGAGGTACGGCCAGACCAACGGTCCGACTGGCGCCGTTCTCCCCGGCCAGCTCCGTCGTAGCGTAGATGACGGCGATCGCCTTGCCCTCCCCGTTAATGACCGGGCTTCCGCTGTTGCCCTTGAACACCGGCGCGTCGATCGCCAGCGCGGGCTTGTCCCGTCCCCGGATCGGCACAAGCTCCAGCACGCTGCCCTCGTTCACGATTTGCGTGAAATAGAGCGGGTTGCCGATAATATAGACGTGCTCGCCGGGCTTCCACTCCCGATCGACGGCGATGGAGGGCAGCTCGTACCCGCTCGCATCCACTCGCAGTACCGCAATGTCGAGTCCCGGATCGGAGCCGGCAAGCGTGGCTTCGAAAGCACGATCATTTCCCGGGAATTTAACCGCGGTATATGCGCCTCCCTCGATCACGTGATGATTGGTGACGATGTACCCTCCATCCACGTGAAAGCCGGTTCCCTTTCCTTTATCCGTGCTGACGAGCACGACCGCTTCCTTGTAGCTTTGCACGTTTTCGCGGGTCGACAGCTCTTTCGATTTAAATAAAAAGGGCAGCGTCGTGCTGTTGTAGATTTGCGGCCAGAACGCCAGCACGTTGCCGAGCAGGGCAAGCACGAGCAGAGAGACGACGACGTTCCTGATCTTCCTGCGCCGGGCGGCGGCCGCCCGCAGAGCTTCCGCGGATTCCTCCTCGTCCTCTTCCCATTCCCAATCTTCCGTCTCGGGATCGTCGTAAGGTTTTTTATCCATGAGCTTCCCCTCCTCGGTTTCTCTACTCTTGTCCAGTTATTGTAACATACGCCGTTGTAGGAAAATGCGGGGCCGATGCCGAATAACATAACAACCTCTTTGTGAAGCGCTTACATTTGGAGTGGAATGGGGATGTTTATGCGGAAAACGTGGTTTGTCCGGCTGCTGCTGTCTTATATGCCGATTTTTCTGATCGTGGTGACGTTCTCGTTCTTCGTGTTTTTTCAGCTGCTGAGCGAGCAGAACCGCACGCAGGCCGCCAATGCGAACAATCAGCTGTCCATCCAGGCGATGCGTTCGATCGATACATCGCTGAAGGCGATCGACAGCGCGATTATGCTGGAGATTATCTACAACAAGCAACTGACCGGTTTCTTCGACGGACGATCGGGCAGCAACGCGTATTTGAACATCAGCGCCGTCGATCAGATGAAAGGGCTCATTCTGTCGTATCCGATTATCGATTCGATCTACCTGTACCGCTTCGAGGACGAATTCGTGCTGAGCACCTCGACGAGCAACAATCTCGACGACTACAAGGATCGTCCGTTTATCGAGCGGCATCGGGGCACGTTGGCGAAGAAATGGACGGGGCCGCGGGAGTTCAAGGAATTCTCCCTGCTCGACGGCAAGCCCGTTGTCAGTCTGGTCCGAGGCGTGCCGTTCATCGCCAGCAACAAAGGGATGATCGTCGTCAACGTGTCGACGGCCGCACTGCGAAGCATGGTGGCGAGCTTGTACGACCCCGAGTCGAGCTTCATCCGCATTCGCGACTCCGAGGGCAATCGTCTGTTCCCCGACTTCGAACCGGAAGCAAAGACGGCCAAAGTGTTCGCCGAGCACGTATCGAGCTATACGGACTGGTCGTACGAGAGCGGGCTGATCAACGGACGACTCGTGCAGTTGGTCTCGTCCCTGTACAACGTCTGGTTCGTCGTCGGTCTGCTGATGATCGCGCTCAGCTTTGTGTGGCTCGTCTATGTGACGAGGCGCAACTCCAGGCCGCTGGAGCAGATTGCGTCGCGCGTCCGCGGCTATGCGGCCTCCGTATCCGGCGGGGCTTCGCGGGAAGGGGGAGGAGACGAGTTCACGTTCATCGAGACGGCGCTGGAAAATATTATTGAGCAGTCCAACCGCTATCAACGCAAGCACAAGGAGGATCGTCATCTGCATACGAGCAACCTGTTCCACAGGCTGATCGACGGCCATCCCGAGCTTACGCTCGACAGTTGGAAGAACGAGGCCGATCGTCTTCAGCTTCCGGCGCCTTCGGGGGAGCAGCTCGTGTTCGTCGTGGAGATGGACGACTACGCGGAATTTTGCCGCAAATATTCGCATCGCGACCAGAACCTGCTGAAGTTTTCCTTGCGCAGCGTCATCCAGGAGATAGCCTCCAAGCACGATTGCGAGCTGTGGACGGAATGGACGTCGGCGCTCCAGCTCAGCGTGATGGCGTTCCTGAAGCAAGGGGATGACGAGGAACGGAGGCAGGCGATGCTCGACTTCCTCGACCATGTCCGGAGCTGGACGGAGCAGCATCTCAAGTTCACGGTGACGATAGGCATCGGCACTTCGGCCAAGCAGCTCTCCGATATTCCGCAATCGTTCAAGAGCGCCCTCGAAGCGCTGAAGTACAAAATGACGCTGGGCCAGAACCGGCTCATCGACTGCGGGCAGACGTCGACCCAAGGCCAGGTCGAGGTGTTCGCGCATCTGAGCACGATCCGCTCCATCGCGCAGTCGTACCGGCTGCTGGAGGGCGATTGGAAAGGGCGGTTCGACGCCTGGTTCGACGAGATGAAGCAGGGCTTGCTGACGAAGGACGAGATCGTCAATCTGATGAACTATTTCCTCTATTATATGAAGCGCGAGATGGCGGCGACTCCTAAGGAGTTCCAGGACATCTGGGAGACGGACGGCCTGCCGGAGCTTAATGAAATCGTCGGAGCTTGCCATTCGCTGGAGCGGATGAAGGAGGAGGGCGGGCGCATTCTGACCGAACTGGCCGCCAAGCTGCAGGAAGAGCAGGACAAGCGCCAGCATGCCGCGATCATTCGGGAAATGCGCAAATATATCGAGAACCACTATCAAGATCCGAACCTGTCGCTCGAATATTTGGGAGACAAATTCGGCATCGGTCCGAAATATATCAGCAAGCTGTTCAAAGAACAGTCCGGCGGCAAATTCGTCGACTTCCTCATCGACGTCCGAATGGGGCACGCCCGCCGTCTGCTGGAGGAGACGTCTCTCTCGGTGCAGGAGATCGCCGACCGGGTCGGCTACTTAAACGCGATCTCGTTCAGCCGCGTGTTCCGTCGGGTCGCCGGCTGCTCGCCGAGCGAATACCGCGAAGACCTTGCCAGACGGAGGGCGGAGTGAAAATCGTATGGCGGTGGAAAACGGTTTGGCGGACCAGCTTCCATGCGAGGCAGCCCGGGCGACGGCCCGGGCTGCCTTTTGCGTCCGGCACGGCGAAAATCGTTCGTCCCTCGATTATTGTTGCTTGCCGCTCTCGCCGAAAGCCGCCTAGAATGGCACTAAGCAACCGCCGACTCGACAGGGGAAGGAGCAACGAGCTATGACCGGCATTACGGAGCAAGCGATCGCGGCTCCCCGACTACCGGGGAGCAAGAAACCCGCCCGCAAATCCGCTTACAAAAGAATCAGGCGTCACTGGCAGCTGTACGCGGTCATCGCGTTGCCAATTCTTTATTTGATCACGTTCAAGTACGTCCCGATGGCCGGCATTCTGATCGCCTTCAAAGATTACAACGTCATTCAGGGCATCTGGGGCAGTCCGTGGGTAGGATTCAAATACTTTAATCAGTTTTTCGAATCTCCCAACTTCTGGCTGTACATCAACAACACGCTCGGCATCAGCTTGTACGGTCTGGCCATCGGATTCCCGGCGCCGATCCTGCTTGCGCTGGCGCTGAACGAGGTGGGCAACGGACTGTTCAAGAAAAGCGTTCAGCTCGTCACCTACGCGCCGTACTTCATCTCAACCGTCATCATGGTGTCGATCATCATTATGACGCTGTCCCCGAACGTGGGCATCGTCAGCAAGTTTTTTCAATGGATAGGGGTCGAAAATACGAACTTCATGGGCATGCCCGGCCTGTTCAAATCGATCTACGTCTGGTCCGACGTGTGGCAGTATACGGGGTACGGGGCGATCATCTACATCGCGGCGCTGGCGGGCGTTAATCCCGAGCTCTACGAATCGGCCAAGGTCGACGGCGCATCGCGGATTCAGAAAATCGTCAACATCGACATTCCGAGCCTCATTCCCGTATCGACGATTCTGCTCATCCTGAACCTCGGCAACGTCATGAAGCTCGGCTTCGAGAAGGTGTACCTCATGCAGAATCCGCTGAACCTGCAGACGTCCGAGGTCATCTCGACTTATGTGTACAAGGTGGGGCTGCTCAGCTCCAGCTTCAGCTTCTCGACGGCGATCGGATTTTTCAACTCGGTCATCAATCTGATTCTGCTCGTATTCGTCAACTACTTGGCGAGAAGGCTGTCGAGCACCAGTCTATGGTAATGGGGAGGGAGAAAAGATGTTCACATCATCCAAGATTCGCGAATCGCAGGGCGACCGGTTATTCATCTTCGGAATCTATGCGCTGCTGACGGCCGTGCTGCTCGTTATTTTGCTTCCTCTCCTGTACATCGTCAGCTCTTCCTTCAGCTCGCCCCAAGCCGTCGTCTCCGGCCGGGTATGGCTGTTCCCGGTCGAATTTACGCTCGACGGCTACACAGCCGTGTTCCGCAATCCGCAGATCGGCACCGGGTATATGAACTCGCTGATCTACGCGGTCGCCGGGACGACGATCAACGTCGTCATGACGGTCATGCTGGCGTATCCGCTGGCGCGCAAAACGTTCTACGGCCGCAACGTCATCATGGTGCTGCTGATCATCACGATGATTTTCGAGGGCGGTCTGATTCCTTACTATTTGCTCGTCAAAAATTTGCAGCTGCTCGATACGAGATGGGCGATGATTTTGCCGGGGGCGCTGGCGGTGTTTCAGGTGATCGTGGCCCGAACCTTCTTCCAGACGACGATTCCGGACGAACTGGCGGAAGCGGCCGAGCTGGACGGGTGCAACGACATCCGCTTTATTCTCCGCATCGTCTTGCCGCTGTCCAAGCCGATTCTCGCCGTCATGTCGCTCATGTACGCCGTCGGTCACTGGAACGCGTATTTCGATGCGCTCATTTTCCTAAGGTCGGCCGACTTGTTCCCGCTGCAGATCGTGCTTCGCAACATTCTCATTCTGAATACGATCGATCCGACGATGATGTCGAACGTGGACATTTTTCTGGCACAGCAGGGGCTGAAGGATCTGTTGAAATATTCGCTGATCGTCGTGGCGAGCCTGCCGGTGCTGATCATCTATCCGTTCGTGCAAAAATATTTCGTCAAAGGCGTCATGATCGGCTCCCTGAAGGGCTGACGAATCCGGCGCCGTAAAGGAGGTGAGGCCGGAACAGAGGGCTGCGGGTTTGTTGGCATCGCAAGTGCGTTACAGCACGACCATTAAGTAGATGAAGAGGAGGAGTCAACCGTATGAACGGACGCAATCGTCGAATCGCTATCGTAACGGCATTTATGCTTTTGAGCACGCTTATTCTGGGTGCATGCAGCAGCAAATCCGGCAATCCCTCCGCACCGGCCGGCAGTTCGAGTCAATCTCCGCAAGCGAGCGCTTCCCAGTCTCCGGCTCAGGAGGAGCTGTTCACGCCGGTAGGGACGTATCCGATCGTCACGAAGCCGTTGACGCTGAAGATGTTCGCGCCGCAGTTCGCCAGCATCGAGAATATGGACACGAACACGTATACGAAATACGTCGAAGAGAAAACGAACATCAACATCGAATGGGATCTGGTGCCGGACAACGCGCTGAACGACCGGAAGCAGCTCATGCTGGCGAGCGGCGACTACCCGGAGGTCATCCTGCACGGCAACCTGACGAAAGACGAGCAGATGAAATACGGCAAGCAAGGCGTATTCCTGCCGCTGAACGATCTGATCGAGCAGTACGCCCCGAACATCAAGAAGGCGATCGAGGATCTGCCGTACCTGAAAGGCTCGATCACCGCGCCGGACGGCAACATCTACGGGCTCCCGCAGATCAACGAGTGCTACCACTGCAACTACGCGATGAAGCTGTGGATCAACAAGGCGTGGCTGGACCAGCTCGGTCTGCAGATGCCGACGACGACGGACGAATTTTACGAAGTGCTGAAGGCGTTCAAGGAGCGCGACCCGAATAACAACGGCAAGAAGGACGAAATTCCGCTGACCGGCTCCGACGAGATGTGGGCGGGCAACATCGCGGCGTTTCTGATGAACTCTTTTATTACCGACGACTACGTGGACAAGGACAGCGGCAACTTCCTGTTCGTTCGGGACGGCAAGGTCGACCTGGCCGCCAACAAGGAAGAGTGGAAGCAGGGGCTTCAGTACCTCAACAAGCTGTATGAGGAAGGGCTGATCGATCCTGCGGCCTTCACGCAGAACGCCGACGCCATCCAGCAGCTCGGCAACCGCGAGCCGGACAACATCATGGGCGCGATCACGACTGCGCTGATCAGCTACGCCGTATCGCCGGACGACAAGCATCCGCGGCATAAGGACTACGTGACGCTGCCGCCGCTGAAAGGGCCGAACGGCCTGCAGCAGTCGCTGAACTTCGCGGGCGTCAGCCGGTCGCAGTTCGCGCTGACGAACAAAGCGACGAAGGAACAGCAGATCGCCGCCATTCGGCTGGTCGACTTCCTGTTCACCGAGGAAGCGATCGTCCTGCAGGAGCACGGACCGGAAGGCAACAGCTGGCGCAAGGCAACCGACGGCGAATTGGGCATGGACGGCAAGCCGGCGAAATACGCGTTTATTCCGAAGGCTGCCGAGAAGACGACGCACAACGACGGCTGGGAGCAGATCGGCCCGTCGCTGCGCACGTACCAGTACCGCGATTCGTGGATGGCTCCCCAAGATCCGCTCGCCGAGGGAGCTTACGAGGTCAGGCTGAAGCGGGAGTCGCAGAAATACGAGTCGTACGCTTCCGACGAACTGTATCCGAGCAGCGTGTTCATCGCCCTGGAGGACACGGAAATCGCCGCGCAGCTGCGGACGACGATTCGCGACTACATCAAGAGCAACATGGCTCAGTTCATTACCGGCAGCAAGGACATCGACAAGGATTGGGACGGTTACGTCAAAGGCTTCGACGGCTTGCAGATCGAGAGATATATTCAAATCTATCAGAACGCGATTGCCGTTCGCTAGGAGACGGGAAAGATGGCCGACGAGGAGCAGGTTGTAGAGGCGGGAGTCCATCATTTCAGCAAGGAAGACGAGTGGGTGAAGCCGGAGGACCCGCTGCTGCTCGAGAGGCTGGAATGGTTCAAGGACCAGAAGCTCGGTTTGATGATGCATTGGGGACCTTATTCCCAGCTCGGCATCGTCGAGTCCTGGGCGCTGAGCGACGACGATGCCGACTGGTCGAGAGAAGGAATCGACTGGGAGACGGACGGGGAGCAGTTCAAGCGGGAATACTTCGGACTTAACCGGACGTTTAACCCGATTCGGCTTCAGCCCCGGGCTTGGGCGAAGTTGGCGGCGGACTCGGGCTTCAAGTATTTGCTGTTCACGACGAAGCACCATGACGGGTTCTGCATGTGGGATACGCATACGACCGATTACCGTGTAACGGGGACGGACTGCCCGTTCCATACGCACAGGCATGCCGATATTTGCCGCGAGCTGTTCGATGCCTTCCGCGAGGAGGGGCTGGCCATTGCCGCCTACTTCTCCAAGGCAGACTGGCACACGCCGTATTACTGGACTCCGGGCCATGCCCGCGGGCGAGAGATGTGGCGCGGACCGTCGTACGATCCGGCCGAATATCCGTGGCTGTGGGAGAAGTTCGTGCAGTTCACCCACGATCAGCTTGCGGAGCTGCTCACCCGCTACGGCCGCATCGACGTGCTGTGGTTGGATGCCGGATGGGTTCGCTCCGGCGGACGGGTGAACCAGGACATTCGCTTGGGCGAATTCGTGGACCGCGCCAGGCGGACGCAGCCTTGGCTGCTCGCCGCCGACCGCACCGTCGGCGGACCTTACGAGAACATCGTCACGCCGGAGCAGTCGATTCCGGACCGTCCGATGAACATTCCGTGGGAGAGCTGCATCACGATGGGGACGTCGTTCTCGTTCCGCTACGAGGATGAATACAAATCGACGCGGCGGCTCGTCCACATGCTGCTGGAGATCGTCTCCAAGGGCGGCAACCTGGCCTTGAACGTCGGTCCGCAGCCGGACGGGCGGCTCCCGGAAGGGGCGATCAAGCGGATCAAGGAGCTTGGCGCATGGCTGGAGCAATACGGCGAGGGCATCTACGGCACGCGAATGTGCGAACCGTTCTTCACCGGGGAGTGGGCGTTTACGAGCAAGGGCGACACCGTCTATGCTTTCAGGCTGTATCGGGATGAAAAGGAGCCGGTAACGGCGGAGCTGGTCATTCCGTATATGCGGGAGGCGGTCGGTGCGGAGGAACTCGGCACGAATCGCAGATTGGCGCTGGAGCGCTGCGACGAGGGGATCAAAGTTCGCTTGCCCGACGGATTCGTCGCCGGTGCAGGCGAGGCTCCGATTGCGCACGCGATTCGGATATTGACTCGGTAAGCGTTCCGGAAATAAGATGCGACTGCGAACGAGACCGATGCAGTCGACTTACGGCTAGGACATTCTCTACGCGGCTGTTCTAACCCGGCTGAGTGAGGTTGCAGCCTCGTTGAACCGTAGTTTGCCGCTGTAACCCGACTGAGTAAGGTTGCAGCCTCGTTGAACCGTAGTTTGCCGCTGTAACCCGACTGATTGAGGTTGCAGCCTCGTTGAACCGCAGTTTGCCGCTGTAACCCGACTGAGTGAGGTTGCAGCCTCGCAGAACCGCAGTTTGCTGCTGTAACCCGACTCAATCTGACTCAATTGGTGTAGATTCTGTAAGTTAAGGCAGGGGTATGTATCTTCTGGAGAGCGAATCAGAAGAAGATACATACCCCTACCCCTATTTCAGTGACGATTCTTGATGTTGCTCGGTTATACTTTGCGGGAAAGTCCTGTCGTCAAGTCGCCTGGCCGATGTTCTCGACTTTGGCGGCCGCGCCTCTGGCGTTCCATGTGCGCTTCCAGGAGCCTTGCACGATCAGCAGCAAAGCGACGCAGGCGAGCGCGACGCCTCCGATAATCAGGAAGCCGGGGGTGTAGGAGCCCGAGGATTTGTACAAGCTGCCGAGCAGGAGCGGAAGCGCGTAACCGCCCAAGCCTCCCGCGGCTCCGACGATGCCGGTGACCAGCCCGATCTCCGCGCCGAAGCGCTGCGGAACGAGCTGGAATACCGAGCCGTTGCCCGCGCCGAGGCACATCATGCCGACGAACAGGTAGACGATGACCATGGGGAGCGAAGGAAGCGTGGAGACGCAGGCGAACATGGCGAACGCTCCGGCGTACAGAAAGGTAAGCATGCGCACGCCCCCGATCCGGTCGGAGAGGAAGCCGCCGATCGGCCGGAAGAAGCTGCCCGCGATGACGCAGATCGTCGTGAAGTCCGCGGCTCTGACGGCGGACAGGCCATACTGGGAGTTGAAGAAGATCGTCAAATAGTTGGACATGCCGACGAATCCGCCGAAGGTGACGCTGTACAAAATGCAGAACAGCCAGGCGTCGCGCTGCTTCAGCACATTGGCGTATTGCGACAGCTTCTTCGGCGCCGGCCGGTTTGGGCTGTCCTTGGCGAAGATCGAGAAGCCGATCAGAACGGCGACGATCGGGATGAGCGCCAGACCGAACACGGCCTCCCAGCTGCCGTAATGCCCGGCGAGCCGGTTGGCGAACAGCGTGGCGAACACCGTGCCGCTGTTGCCGGCTCCCGCGATGCCCATCGCCAAGCCTTGGTGCTGCTTCGGATACCACTGGCTGGCCAGCGGCAGGGCGGCGGCGAACGACGCTCCGGCGACGCCGAGCAGCAACGCCACGATGTACAGGTCGTCGAGGGAGCTGACGAACTGCCAGCCCCAGACGAGCGGAATCGTCGTCAGGATCAGACCGAGCTGCCCGGTTCGCTTCGGGCCGATATAATCGGTAAGGAAGCCGAATACGAGACGGAGAATCGAACCCCCGAGCACGGGAAGCGCGACGAGATTCGCCTTCTGGATCGGGTCCATCGGATAATCCTGCATAATAATGACGCTGAGCGGTCCGATCAGCACCCAGACCATGAAGCTCATGTCGAAGTACATAAACGAGCTGAAAAGAGTGGGCTTGTGCCCGCTTTGCCAGAAACTTTTATTTTCCATCTGCATCATCGCTCCTTCGGAAGACGAGTTATAGATCACATCGCAATACGCGAAAAAGGCCGCAAGTTCCCTAAAGGGAGCTTTGCGGCCTCGTTGCCGGAAGGCGACACTTCTTTGTGTGCGCCGGAAATGTATTTCGGTCACGACATTGTGAACCCGATTCAAATTATAAAAAAACGCAAACTATATGTCAATAAACTTAACATATAAAATATTTCGATACCAGATTAACAGGAGTGTGAATAACTTAGTGTAACTATACTTGACATTAATGATCAACAAAATTAAGCTGATAATATCGAAAGGCTCGACAGAGGCACAACGGCGTGCCCAAAACCGGCGACGACGCCCGCTCCCTTCTTCTGTATGGGGTGGGCTTTTTATGTTCTTTTTTACGGAAGGGAGTTGGCATGCCGCATGAGCAGACAGAAGCTCGTTATGATCGGCAACGGCATGGCGGGTGTCAGATGCGTGGAAGAAATTTGCGCGCTGGCGCCGGACTTATATGAAATTACGATTTTCGGAAGCGAGCCGCGCCCGAATTATAACCGGATCATGCTGTCCAAGGTGCTGCAAGGCGACGCGTCCTTGAACGATATCGTTACCCACGACTGGAATTGGTACGAGGAGAGGGGAATTCGCCTGCACGCGGGCCATCCCGTCGTCCGGATCGATGCGCAATCCCGCAAGGTGGAGACGGCGGCGGGAATGAGGGCGGATTACGACAAGCTGATTCTGGCGACGGGGTCTTCCGCTTATATTCCGCCGTTGTCCGGCGTCGGAAAGCCGGGCGTGATCGGATTTCGCAGCGTGGACGATTGCGAGCGGATGATGGAAGCGGCGACGATCTTCCGGAAGGCGGCCGTCATCGGGGGAGGACTGCTCGGTCTGGAGGCGGCGCGCGGGCTGCTTAATCTCGGAATGGACGTAACGGTCGTCCACAACGCGCCTTACCTGATGAACCGGCAGCTGGACGCCATGTCTTCGGAGCTGCTTCGCGCCGAGCTGGAAGACCAGGGCATGCGATTCCTGTTCAGTAAAACGACCGAGAAGATCGTCGGACGCAAGCGGGCGGAAGGAATCGCCTTCTCCGACGGTTCCCGGCTGCAGGCGGACCTGATCGTGATGGCCGTCGGCATTCGGCCCAATATCGAGCTGGCGAAGTCCGGTGGCATCTGGACCAACCGCGCCTTCGTCGTCGACGGGGGGATGGAGACGAACGTGCCGGGCGTATACGCGGTCGGAGAATGCGCTGAGCATGAGGGGACGGTGTACGGACTCGTCGCTCCGCTGTTCGAGCAGGGCAAGGTGCTGGCGAGAAAGCTGTGCGGTCTTGAGACCGAGCCGTACCAAGGCTCAATTCCTTACGCGCAGCTCAAGGTGTCGGGCGTCGACGTCTTTTCCGCTGGGGGCGTGAACGAGCGGGATTCGGACACCGCGCTTCTTCACTACGACGGCATTCGCAAAACGTACAAGAAAGTGATCTCGAGAAACGGCAAAGTGTCCGGGGCGATCCTATTCGGCGACGTAGAAGAGAGCAATTCGCTGCTGAGCTTGCTGAAGCGGGAAGCCGACGTCTCCGCGCTGGAGCGCGCGGAAGCGCGTCCAGATGGCGGCGGACCGTCCGCGGCAGCGGCGGCGATGCCGGAGCGGGAGACGGTCTGCCAATGCAACGGGGTGACCAAGGGAGCGATCCTGGCCGCCGTTCGCGAAGAAGGACTGAGCACGGTCGAACAGGTCAGAGACCGGACGAAGGCGTCCGGCTCCTGCGGCGGCTGCAAGCCGATGGTGGCGGCGGTGCTGAAGCTGGCGCTCGCCGGAGCGGGCGGAGAGCCGGAGCGCGAGCCCCCGGTATGCGGCTGCACGAAGCTGGGGCATGCCGCGCTCAGGGAAGCGGTCGCCGAGGGAGGCTTCGCCTCGTTCGAGCTGACGGCGGCGAAGCTGGGATGGAGGCGGCCCGAAGGCTGCGCGACGTGCAGGGCGGCGGTCCGGTATTACTTGGCCGCCCCGGATGCCGGACGGACGGTAAAGCTGTTCGTCGGAGAAGGAGGAGGAGACGGGGGCGCGGGCACGGGTGCATCGGCGCGCGTCGGCGCCGAGCTGGAGCGCAGATTGCCGGCGGACGGAATGCCCGATGACGTTCGCATCGCCGTCGATTCCGCCGTGGCCGAGGGGAGCCTGCTGCTTGTGCGGGACTTCGGCCTGGCCGAAGCGCCGGCAGGCTGGGAAATCTACGCGGGAGGATACGCGGGACGGCCGGTGAAGCAGGCACAGCTGCTCGTCGTCGCGCCGACCGAAGAGGAAGCGGTCGAGATGGTCGTCTCTTGCCTGCATGGATACAGGATGAACGCGTTTTACGGCGAGCCGGTGTGGCAATGGCTGGAGCGGGAAGGACTGACGGCGGTTCGGGAGACGTTGCTGGACCCGGACGGCAGGGAATATTGGCTCCAAGGCCGGCATCCGCAGCCCGGTGCCGCGGCTGGTGCTTGGACGGGAACCGCATAAGGGGGAAGGACGATGGAAATCGGAGTCGAAAAGGACGCTGTGGCGATGAATGCAGGGACGGGAAGCGCGCTGACGCAATGTCCGTATTGCAGCGTGCAGTGCAAAATGACAGTCGAGGAAACGGCGAGTCCGTTCTTCGGCAGCCGCACGGTCTACCGGGCGGAAGGGGCGCCGAACGCGGCTTCCGAGGGGCGCTTGTGCGTCAAGGGCAAGAACGCCCACCAGCATGCGGCGAGCCGGGAGCGGCTGCTGTATCCGCTGCTGAAAACCGACGGCGGCTTCGTTCGCATCTCTTGGGACGAGGCGTATCGCGTGCTGCGCGAGCGCCTGCTCGCCGTACGATGGATGCACGGTCCGGACGCGGTCGGCGTCTACGGAGGCGGATCGCTTACGAACGAATCCGCCTACTTGCTGGGGAAGTTCGCGCGGATCGCGCTGCGTACCCGGTATATCGACTATAACGGGCGCTTCTGCATGTCGGCGGCCGCCTCGGCGGGGGTGAAGACGTTCGGCATCGACCGCGGGTTGACCAATCGGCTGTCGGAAATTCCGCAAGCGGAATGCATCATCCTCGCCGGAACGAACATCGCGGAGTGTCAGCCGACGCTGATGCCCTACTTCACGAAGGCGAAAGAGAACGGCGCGCGCATCATCGTCATCGATCCGCGGACGACGGGAACGGCAGCTCTGGCGGATATGCATCTGCGGGTCAGGCCGGGTACCGACGCGGCTCTGGCGAACGGCTTGCTGAAAGTCGTGTTCGAAGAAGGGTTGACGGACGAGGCTTTCATTCGCCAGCGCACGACCGGATTCGAAGAACTGCGGGAGCATGTCGCCAAGCTCGACCTGGAGGAGATCGCGGAGCTGACCGGCGTCGCCGCGGCCGACATTCGCCGGGCGGCGATCGCTTACGGCAAGGCGGGCACGGGCATGATTTTTACGGCGAGAGGCGTCGAACAGCATAGCGACGGACATATGGCCGTGCGCAATTTTCTTAATCTTATCCTCGCGACGGGCAAGATCGGACGGGACAGCTGCGGCTACGGCGCGGTGACCGGGCAGGGCAACGGGCAAGGAGGCCGGGAGCACGGACAGAAGGCCGACCAGCTTCCCGGCTACCGGCTGATCGAGAACCCGCGCGATCGCGAATACGTGGCAGGGGTATGGGGGATCGATCCGGCCGATCTGCCGGGCAAGGGAGTATCCGCCTACGAGATGATGAAGCTGACGTACGACAAGGAGATTCGGGCGATGCTGATCATGGGCTCGAATCCGATCGTGTCCAATCCGAACGCGGCGCTCGTGGAGGAAGGGCTGGCCGGTCTCGATTTTCTGGTCGTGGCGGATATGTTCCTGTCGGAGACGGCGAAGCTGGCCGATCTCGTGCTCCCTGTAACGTCCTATATGGAGAATACGGGGACGATGACCAACCTGGAAGGGAGAGTGCTGCTCCGGGAGGCGGCGCGCCCCGCCCCGGGAGAATCCCGGCACGATTGGCGGATTTTGTGCGAGCTGGCCGAGGCGCTGGGCTGCGGCGACAAATTCGCGTTCCACGAGCCAGAGCAAGTGTTCGACGAGCTGCGCGCCGCGAGTCGCGGAGGGGTGGCGGATTATTACGGCATTACGTACGACAGGCTGCGGAGAGAGGAGGGCGTGTACTGGCCCTGTCCTTCTCCGGATCATCCCGGCACGAAGCGCTTGTTCGAGGACGGCTTCGCCCACGGCGACGGGCGGGCTGTATTCGTCGCGGTGGACAATCGTCCGCCGGAAGAGGACGCGGATGAAGATTATCCGCTGCTGCTGACGAACGGCCGCTTGCTCTCCCATTACTTGACCGGAGTGCAAACGCGGCGCAGTCCCGCGCTGGCCGCGAGGGAAATCGAGAACGTCATGGAAATTCATCCCCGTACGGCCCGCAGGCACCGCATCGCCGACGGGGCGCTCGTGCAGGTGACGTCTCGCCGCGGAAGCGTCATTGTACGCAGCAAGGTGACCGAAGATATCCGGGAGGATACGGTGTTCGTTCCGATGCATTGGGGCGGCGCGCAGAACGTGAATCTCGTCACCAACCCCGCTCTCGATCCGTACTGCCGCATGCCGGACTTCAAGGTGAGCGCCGTGCGCGTCGCGTCTCTGGGGCGCGGCGCAAGCGGATAACGGCTTATTTTTCGTTACCTTGTGCCCTCCGCCGCGTATGTAAGAGAAACGGAACGGAAGGGCGGATGCGACGATGGGGAGGTCCGTGAAATGGATGGCGAAAGCGACGGCCGCGGGGGTGCTCGCGATGCTGATCGCGGCTTGCGGCAACGGGGTTCCGAGCAGCCTGGACGAAGCCCGGCAGAGCCTGGGGGGCGCGCTGGACGAAGTGAGAGATTGGGCCGGAAGGCAGGTCGGATCTCTCGAAGGAGTTAACGAACGCGTAGCTTCGTCGACGCAAGAGATGCTCGCTCTGTTAGGGGAGCTGGATTACAAGCTGTCGTTCCGGGAGAACGGGATCGGATTTTCCAACGCGAGCGGCGTAGAGGGCGTCGTCGGCGTGAGAGGCAATCTGCTCGTGCTCGACGTTGCGTTCCCGGGACATAACGCCGAGGCGGCGCATGCGGTCGCCCGGATTTTGACCGTATTTTCCGAGAATGGATTGGTCGAAGAGAGGCTCGCCGCCATCACGAACGGTGGAGGGCCGCAGACAGTGCAACTGGATAACGGCTGGATTCGGACGGACGGCGAGCTCGTCAGCGTGCGTCTCGAGAAGGCGTTGATCTGACGCGGCATAAGCACATTCCTGGTTTTGTCCAATCCACGGTCGAATGCCTCACATACGCTGTAGGGAAGTGAGGATTATTCAACCGGGAGGCTTCGAAAACATGGACATGTATCAGGCGTGCAGACATCATATGAACCGCAGAGTCAGGATACAGACACGCTGCGGGGAATGCTACGAAGGCGTCATCGTGAACGTGGACAGGGACAATGTGTATTTGAGGACTTCGGGGGACGCGAGAATTTCGGGCTGGTTCGGCCCTGGCTTCGGATTCGGTCCGGGCTTCGGCCTTTTGACGTTGTCGTTGTTTACGCTGCTGGCCATCTTCTTGATCTGACGTCTCCGCGTATACGGGATTGAAAACCTCGCGTTAGCCGCAATCGGCGCGAGGTTTTTTGACGTATATAAGAAATCTTGTGTCCACAGATTGACAATGAGAATCATTATCAACTAATATGGTGATGAGGAAATAAACAATAGACGACTGTCCTTGCGCTTGCGCGCAGAGGCGGAGAGAGAGGAGACAGCGGCTTTGGCGGACATCGTTCTGATTTACGCGAGCTTGACGGGCAATACGGAGGAAATGGCCGAAGCGATCGTCTCGGGCATTCGCTCGCAAGGCGCCGAAGTAGTCGTCAAATCGGTCGTGGACGCGAATGCTTCGGAGCTGGAACGATACGACGGCATACTGCTTGGTGCCTATACATGGGGAGACGGAGAGCTGCCCGACGAATTTCTCGATTTCTACGAGGAGATGGACGACATCAAGCTGACAGGCCGCAAAGCGGCGGTGTTCGGCTCGTGCGATTCCTGCTATCCGGAATACGGAGCGGCGGTCGACTTGCTGATCGACAAGCTGAAGGCGACGGGGGCGGACGTAGCGTTGCCGGGCCTGAAGGTCGAGCTGTCCCCTTCCGGGGAAGACGCGGAAGCCTGCCGGAGCTTCGGAAGCGAGTTCGTTAAGCTTGTCGCGGGCGGAGTGTCTCAACCCTAGACGCGATTCATCGATAAGAAATAAGGAGGACCAGGCAATGGGACTGTTGTATACGATTTATCAATCCGTGCAAGACGGCCACGACCGTGAACGCGACGCGTCGGACGACTTGAGCGGGCAAGAAGAAGCAGCCGATATTCCCGTCTCGCTGGTGCATCTGCTGGCCAACCCGATCGGCAGAGCCGCCGGCGAGAATAAGGGAACGGCCTGATCGGAACCGGAGACTTCTCGACAGAGAGGAGTTCTCCGGTTTTTTTCTTCGCCGGAGCCTCGTCCGAGTGCCGATGTGCCAATCTTTAGAACAACGCCCTCCGTCAGAGCGCCATTTGAGAGCAGATAACCGATTCTTTAGAACAACGCCCTCCGTCAGAGCGCCATTCGAGAGCAGATAGCCGAATGTTTAGAACAACGCCCTCTGTTAGAGCGCCATTTGAGAGCAGATAACCGAATCTTTAGAACAACGCCCTCTGTCAGAGCACCATTTGGGAGCAGATAACCGAATGTTTAGAACAACGCCCTCCGTCAGAGCACCATTTGGGAACCGATAACCGATTCTTTAGAACAACGCCCTCCGTCAGAGCATGATTTGGGAGCAGATAACCGAATCTTTAGAACAACGCCCTCCGTCAGAGCACGATTTGGGAGCAGATAACCGAATGTTTAGAACAACGCCCTCCGTCAGAGCACGATTTGGGAGCAGATAACCGAATCTTTAGAACAACGCCCTCCGTCAGAGCGCCATTTGAGAGCAGATAACCGAATGTTTAGAACAACGCCCTCCGTCAGAGCGCCATTTGAGAGCAGATAACCGAATCTTTAGAACAACGCCCTCTGTTAGAGCACCATTTGGGAGCAGATAACCGAATGTTTAGAACAACGCCCTCCGTCTTGCTTTGCGAAGAGCTTCAATGACACAAGTCCATGGCCCCAATAGACGCTGAAGGCGTTTTTGCTTCATTCTTCAAACCGTATTCCCCCCAATTCCAGAAAATGACCGAACCACGGCCGGAGCCGCATGCGCTATAATTGGAGGAATAGCTTGACATGCTTGGGAGGCCCGCATCATGAACGCCGCATTGCGCCGAATTCCGTTTCGTTCCCTGAGGTCGAGGCTTGCGCTGCTGTTGATCGTCGCCACGGTTATTCCGATCGTGCTGATCGGCTACATTTCATACAGGTGGATCTATATCGTCCAGACGGAAAAAATAGAGACCGAATGGGTGGAGAAGGCGGAGCGTGAACGGGACGAGCTGGAGCGCAAGCTGGAGGAGCTGGCCCGCGTCTCGCAGCTGCTGGACGTCGAAGGAGGGATCGGCCGCGAAGTCGTGCGGTTCATCTCCAGCGACGATTCCTATGAGCGTTCGATGCTGTATCGGGATATTACCGATTCGATCGCCAACGTCAACTTTTCCAATCCGAATCTCGCAGCCATGTTTTTCTATGCGCCCCGGCTGGAGGAGCCGCTGCTGTTTCCCAACTCGGCCGGCCCGATCTCGTTCGCCCGGGAGGACCTGATCCCGTTTTATAACCAGAAAGCTTTTACGTATTACGGCCCTCATCCTTCCACGGCGGAGGAGAGGGACGGACAACCGGTATTTTCCTTGCTGCGGCAATTGGACTACGGCCAGGGGAGAGTTCTGTACGCCTACATCGAGACGGGAATCGGCGGGCTGGAGTCGCTGTTCGAGACGGAGCCGAGGGGCGATTCGGGCAGAGCTTTCCCGGTCTACCATGCGCTCGTCGATCCCGACGGCCGCGTCGTCTACGGCAATCTGGGCGAAGGAGAATCGGTCGTCGGACAACCGTTCCGCCAGCCCGCGGGACATTACCAGACGTTCCGGGCGGAAGGACGTCACGGCTGGACGCTGTACCAGCTCATCCCAAGGTCCGACTACGACCGGGAGATGAACAAGTGGCTGAAGCAGTTTGCGCTGTTCGCCTCGCTCTCGCTGCTCGCCGGCATTTCCCTGGCGTGGCTCATCTGGAGGATGGTGTACCGGCCGATCCGGATCATCAACCGCGAGATTTCCAGGTTCAGCTACAATCAGACGCCGGCGGAGACGGCGGCTACCGGGCTTCCCGAGTTCGACCGCATTCTCGACAACTTCCAGTCGATGGGACGGCGCATCGCCGAACTGATTCTCGATATTGAGGACAAGGAGAAGCGCAGAGGACAGCTCGAGGTGGAGAAGCTGCTCGTGCAGATCAATCCGCACTTCCTGCACAATACGCTGAACACGATCCAATGGCTTGCCCGCATTCAGGGCCAGAGCAATATCGCGAAGCTCGTGTCGGTGTTCACCCGGGTGCTGCATTACAATCTCGGCAAAAAAACGATCATCGTCACTGTGCGCGAAGAAGCCGAGGCGATCCGCGACTATATCGAGCTGCAAAACATCCGTTACGACCATTCCTTCAACGTGCGTCTGGACATCGACGAGGAAGCGCTCGACATTCCGATTCCGAGGTTTATTTTGCAGCCGCTTGTAGAAAATGCTCTGTATCACGGCTTCGACGGAGACGAGGGAGGCGCCATAGATGTGACGATCTCCAGGGAGGGCCGGACGCTGCTGCTGCGGGTAAGCGACAACGGCCAAGGCATTCCGGACGGCAAACTGGCCGACATGCTGGAGGATGACGGCGACCGGAAAACCGGGCTTGGCATCGGCCTGCGCTACGTGAAGCAGATGCTGGCCGTCTATTATGGAGGAGAGGCGGAGCTGGCGATGGAGAGCGCGCCGGGCGAAGGTACCCGCGTGACGATTCGGCTGCCGGACGAGATGAAGGGAGGGCAACGCGATGAGCATAATCCGGGCGTTGATCGTGGATGACGAGAGCCTCGTTCGCAAAGGGCTCAGGCTGACGGTTCCGTGGGAGGACTATGGCATCGAGATCGCGGGGGAAGCGGCGACCGGGGAGAAGGCGCTTGAGTTCGTCCGCGGCGCGCCGGTCGATCTGCTGCTGGCGGACATTACGATGCCCGGCATGTCGGGACTGGAGCTGACCAAGCGCCTCCGGCAGGAGTATCCCGGAATCAAGGTCGTCATTCTGACCTGTCATCAGGACTTCGACTATATTCAGGAAGCGCTCCGTCTCGGAGCGATCGATTATATTGTGAAAACGCAGCTGGAGGACATGGACTTGAGCGCCGCGATGGAGCGGATCTGCAAATCGGTCCGGGAAGGCAAGCGCGCCGCGCTTCCGTCCTCCGCGCTGCCCGCGGAGGCGCTTCGCAGAGTCGGGGAGGCGAGCGCGGGACTGGGCTGGATCGCGGACGAAGCGCGCTTCGCCGCATTGGCCGAGGCCGTGCGCGAGGTGAGTGGAGACGGCGCTGACGAGTTGGGCAGGGCGATGGCTGCGGCGGTCGAGGGATGGCGGATTCGGCTGCCGATGTTCGACTGGAACGAGCATCCGCAGCCGGATGTTGCTCTTCTGTCGGCGTGGCTGGAGCGGCTGAGGGACGCGATTCTCCGCTGGCTTCGTCGCTCCCAGTACTCGGAGGACGTCATTCAGGCGATTCTCAAAGCCGTCGACCGCATCGCGGAACGTCCGGGCAGCCACGAGAAGCAGGGAGAGGTCAGCCAGAGCGTTAATCTGAGCAAAAGCTACTTCAGCACCTGCTTTCGCGATATTACCCGGATGACGTTCACGCAGTTTTTGCAGCACGTCAGCGTCTATGCGGCGCGGGACATGCTGCTGCAAACCAATTATCCGGTCTATATCGTCGCCGAGAAATGCGGCTTCTCGGATCAGCGCTATTTCAGCAAAATGTTCAAGGAGCAGACGGGCCTGCTTCCGTCCGAATACCGGCAGCGATTTGCGGAACGGGTTTGACGAAGGGGAAGAGGCGCCCGGCCGGCCTGGCGGCGAAGGAGCGGACGAATCTAACGGAAAGGAGCGGAACCGGGACGAAGCGGTCCGCTCCTTTTTCCGCATAGTCGGAATTGCGTTCGAAATCGGTAGGACGACGATCCGGAGGACGGGCAAATGAAGGACGATACTCCCACCATGCGAGGAAAAGCCTCGCTCTCGCCCGTCTCCGGCCGCTTGCTATAATGACGAGGAAGTTACGAATCACACAAAGGGGAGCCATTCGCATGAACCTTAAACAAGGATTATCGGCAATTACTGCTTCCGCGCTTCTGTTGACTTTGCTGTCCGCCTGCAGCGGCGGCAACGACGGACCGTCGGGAGAGGCGAGTCCCTCCTCGGCCGGCTCGCCAAGCGCGTCGGCCGCGCCTTCCGTCCCGGCGGACCCGCTGGGCAAGTACGACCCGCCGATCCGGGTATCCGCCGTGCGGGCGATATCGGAAGGGTTGAAATTCAATGACGGAGAGTCGGTCGACAACAACGTCTGGTCGCGCGCTTACGAGAGCGAGCTCGGGCTGGGCATCGACTATGTGTGGACGGCTCCGGCGGCGCAGTACGACCAGAAGCTGAACATCGCGATCGCCTCCGACGATCTGCCGGATATTATGCCGGTCAACGCCTCGCAGCTCAAGCGGCTCGTTCAGGACGGACAGGTCGAGGATCTGACGCAGGTCTACGAGCAATACGGTTCCGATTTTACGAAAAAAATCTTGAACGAGGACGGCGGCAACGCGCTGAAATCCGCCACCTTCGACGGCAAGCTGTACGCGCTTCCGAACATGAGCTCGGGTCTCGGGCAGACGCACGTGCTGTGGGTTCGCACCGACTGGCTGGAGAAGCTGGGCCTGCCTGAGCCGAAGACGATCGACGATGTTGTCGCGACCGCCGAAGCTTTCGTGACCCGCGATCCGGACGGCAACAGCAAGGCCGATACGCACGGTCTCGGGATCAACAAAGATATTTTCGGCTTCTATGCCGGCATGGAGGGCTTCTTCAACGGCTTCCACGCCTATCCGAACGTCTGGGTGGACGACGGGGAAGGCAAGCTGGCTTACGGGAGCGTCCAGCCGGAGACGAAAGCCGCGCTCGCCAAGCTGCAGGAGATGTACAAGAACGGCTGGATCGACAAGGAATTCGGCACGAAGGACGCCTCCAAGGTGAACGAGTCCGCGACTTCCGGCAAGCTCGGCCTGTTCTACGGCTTCTTCTGGAACGTAGGCTGGCTGCAGGACGCCAAGAACGCCGATCCGGGTATGCAGTGGAAGGCGCTGCCGCTTCCTTCCGTGGACGATCAGCCGGCCAAGGCGCAGGTGCCGTTCGCAATCAGCAAGTATTACGTCGTGAAGAAGGGCGCGAAAAATCCGGAAGCCGCCGTCAAGCTGCTTAACTTCGGCCTGGAGAAGCTGTGGGGAGAGACCGCGCAGCCGGACGTCTACAACGTGGACGCCAGCGGACTGGCCACGTTCGATTACGCGCTGCTCTACGGCGAGGCGCCGCGCAAAAATCTGGACGCGCATCTGAACGTCGTCCAGGCGCTCGCCTCGAACGATCCGTCGAAGCTGAACGCGGAGGAGAAAGGCTATTACGACAATATCGTCGCATACCGGGGCGGAGACGTCGGCCTGTGGGGCAATGAGCGCATGTACGGCGAGGACGGCTCGCTGGCCGTAATCAACGGGTACGAAACGAACGGTCATCTGATGGACGACGCCTACTTCGGCGCTCCGACGCAGGGAATGACGGACAACAACGCAACGCTGCAGAAGCTTCAGCTTCAGGCGTTCACCCGCATTATCATGGGCGGCCCGATCGACGAATTCGACGATTTCGCGAGCCAATGGAGCAATCTGGGCGGCGGAACGATCGCCGGGGAAGTAAACGAGTGGCAGGCGTCCCGCTAGGACGGCCGCGCGCTCGGCAAGGAAGAGGCGGATAACGCATGAAAAGCAGAAGCTTCCGGGAACTGCCTTTGCACCTGATGATCTTGCCGGGATTCGTGCTGGTGTTCATCTACAGCTACATTCCGATGGCAGGCATCATCATGGCTTTCGAACGGCTCGTACCTTCCAAGGGGATGTTCCTGTCCCCTTGGGTCGGCTGGGCGAATTTCGAATATATGCTGCGCATGCCCGACATTGCCCGGGTGCTGGGGAATACGTTCTTCATCGCGGCGATGAAGATGACGGCGGGCATCGTCGTTCCGGTGACGTTCGCGCTGCTGCTGAACGAGGCGAAAAACCGGCTGTTCAAGCGCGGCGTGCAGACGATCGTTTATTTCCCGCATTTTCTGTCGTGGATTATTTTAAGCGGCATTCTCATCGACATTTTGTCGCCGTCCACGGGCATCGTCAACGGCTTGCTGGGCTGGCTCGGGCTGCCTTCGGTTTATTTTCTCGGAGATGCCGGGTGGTTCCCGTTTACGATGGTCGTCTCCGATACGTGGAAGGAATTCGGCTACGGCACGATCGTCTACCTGGCGGCGCTGGCCGGCATCAACCCCGCGCTGTACGAGGCGGCGGAGATGGACGGAGCGGGCAGAATCCGACAGACGCTGAGCGTGACCCTGCCCGCCCTGCTGCCGATCATCGTGCTCATGTCGGTGCTCAGCCTCGGCAACGTGCTGAACGCGGGCTTCGACCAAATTTTTAATCTGTACAGCCCGCAGGTGTACGAGACCGGCGACATCATCGACACGCTGGTATACCGGATCGGCATCGAGAACGCCAATTACGGCGTGGCGACGGCGGTCGGATTGTTCAAATCGGTCGTCTCGTTCGTTATGGTCGGCGCGTCCTATATGCTGGCCTACCGGCTGACGGGTTACCGGATTTTCTAAGAAAGGGGGGGACGTCGTGGTTCGGGCATCATTCGGCAGGCGGTTGTTCATCGTGTGCAACTACGTATTCTTGGCGGCGACGGCGGCCGCCTGCCTGCTTCCCCTGCTGAACGTGCTGGCGATTTCCTTCAGCTCCAGCTCGGCCGTGGCCGCGGGGCAGGTTACGCTGTGGCCGGTCGACTTCAGCCTGAAGTCGTACGAATTCGTCATCGGCAAGCCGGAATTCGGCAATGCATTTCTCATTTCCGTGCTGCGCGTCGTGGTCGGCATGCCGCTGAACATGCTGCTGACGATTCTGATCGCGTATCCGCTGTCCAAGGACCGGAGGCAGTTCCGCTTCCGCAATGCGTACGCCTGGTATTTCGTGCTGACGATGCTGTTCAGCGGCGGACTCATTCCGTGGTTCATGACGATCAAGATGACGGGCATTCTCGATACGTTCTGGGCGCTGATTCTGCCGAGCGCCGTTCCCGTGTTCAACGTGATCCTGCTGCTCAACTTCTTCAAGTCGCTGCCGGACGAGATCGAGGAGGCGGCGGAGATCGACGGGGCGGGCCGCTGGCAGGCGCTCTGGCGCATTGCCGTTCCGCTGTCGGCTCCGGCGATCGCCACGCTGACGCTGTTCTGCATCGTCACGCACTGGAATTCGTGGTTCGAGGGACTTATTCTCATGAACAGGCCGGAGCATTACCCGCTGCAGAGCTACTTGCAGACCGTCATCGTCGGCCGCGACATGGCGCTGATGACGGCGGCGGACGTCGCCAGATGGGCGGAAATTTCCGATCGCACGTCGAAGGCGGCGCAGGTGTTCGTCGCGATGCTGCCGGTGCTGCTCGTCTATCCGTTCCTGCAGAAGCATTTTGCCGAAGGGATCGTCATGGGCAGCGTCAAAGGATAACTATTCAACTTAAAGGAGCAGAGAGAAACTATGCTGAAAATCGCCTTTATCGGAGCGGGCAGCACCATCTTCGCCAAAAACGTGATCGGAGACTGCATGCTGACGCCGGCTTTGGCCGACGCGCATTTCGCGCTGCACGACATCGATCTCCAGCGGCTCAAGGAATCGGAGACGATGCTGCAGAACCTGAACGCGAATCTCGGAGGCCGGGCGACAGTGCAGGCTTACGCCGACCGCCGGGAGGCGCTGAAGGGCGCGACCTACGTCGTTAACGCGATTACGGCCGGCGCGTTCGAGCCGTACATTCTCGGGGATCACGAAATTCCGCGCAAATACGGGATCAAGCAGACGTACGCGGATACGCTCGGCGTCGGCGGACTGATGCGGGCGCTGCGCACCGCGGGTCCGATGCTGGAGTTCGCGAAGGACATGGAGGAGCTGTGTCCGGACGCGTGGTTCCTCAACTATACGAATCCGATGGCGATTCTGACCGGAGCGATGCTGCGGGGGACGGGGGTCAAGACGGTCGGGCTGTGCCACAGCGTGCAGGTGTGCGCGAAGGAGCTGCTGGAGGGGCTCGGCATGGACGCCGAGGGAGTGCGCTGGCGGATCGCCGGCATCAACCACCAGGCCTGGCTGCTGGATATTACGCGGAACGGCGAGGATCTGTATCCGGAGATCAAGCGGCGGGCGGCGGCGCGGCCGGGACCGCACGACGACATGGTTCGCTACGAGATCATGAACACGTTCGGCTATTACGTGACGGAGTCCAGCATGCACGGCGCCGAATACGTGCCTTATTTTCTCAAGAACGCCTATCCGGAGCTGCTCGAGCGCTACAACATTCCGACGGAAAATTACAAGGGATGGGGCAGCAGCAGGCAGGAGTATTGGGACAAGGTGATGAACGGGCTGGTGAACGACCGGTCGATTACGCACGAGCGGACGCACGAATACGCCTCCTACATCATGGAGGCGATGGAGACGAATGTGCCGTTCTCGATCGCGGGCAACGTGCTCAACACGGGCGGCCTCATCTCCAATCTGCCGGAGGAGGCGTGCGTGGAGGTACCGTGCCTGGTCGACGCCAACGGCATTACGCCGACCCGGTTCGGAGCGCTCCCGCCGCAGCTGGCCGCTCTGAATCGGACGAACGTCAACATGCAGCTGCTGGCGATGGAAGCGGTTTTGACCGGCAAGAAGGAGTACATCTACCACGCCGCTCTGCTTGATCCGCATACGTCCGCGGAGCTGCCGATTGATCGGATCAAGGCGCTGGTCGACGACATGCTGGAGGCGAATCGTCCGATGCTTCCGGACTTGCATTAATTTCATCCAAGCGCCTATCTGAGGAGAACGGGATTGTCCGTCGGGCCTGGGTCGATCATGACCCGGGGTCCGGCGGCAATCCCGTTCGCGCGTTGTGGACTGCGGATCAGATACCCGCCCCTTGGGTGAACACGGGCTCCTCGACCGACTCGAACTGGCTCAGCACCTTCAGGCGCACGCTCTGGAAGTCCGGGCTCGTCTTCTTGCGCGGATAAGCCATCTCGATCGGCACGATCCGGCTGATCTCGCCCGGGCGCGGCTTCAGAATGACAACCCGCTCACCCAGGAACACCGCTTCGTCGATGTCGTGCGTGACGAACAGCATCGTCGTCTTGTTGTTGCGCCACACGTCGAGCAGTACCTCCTGCATATGCGCCCGCGTGAAGGCGTCCAACGCGCCGAAGGGCTCGTCGAGCAGCAGAATTTTCGGCTTGCGCAGCAGCGCTCTGGCGATGGACACCCGCTGGGCCATACCTCCCGACAGCTCCCGCGGATAGGCTTTCTCGAAGCCTTGCAGCCGCACCAATTCGATCAATTCATCCACTTTGCGCCTGACTTCCTTGTTGGCAAGCGACAGATCCGAAGCGATGTTCTTCTCCACGGTAAGCCAAGGGAACAGACGATGCTCCTGGAAAATAAACCCCTTGTCGATGCCGGGCCTGTCGATGGCCGCCCCCTCCAATTTGACCGAGCCCGCGTATTGCGTGTCGAGCCCGGCCACGATCCGCAGCAGCGTGCTTTTGCCGCATCCGCTCGGGCCAATGATCGTAATGAATTCTCCTTCCCTTACGGACAGATCGATGTTCTGCAGAGCGGTAACCGTACCTTTGGCGCCGACGAATCGCTTGCTGAGTCCTTCTATTTCCAGCAGCGGGTTAGCCATGGGACCATCCTCCTTATAATTATTACTATACCGATGAGATTAATGGAAATAACGTACCATCTTCTTTACCGGCTGTCAACAAGGCATGGGGGAGCTTTTCTTTTAAAAATCCCACTTGACAGGTAGGTATTATTGGATTACTATTCGATTAATCAACGTTAATTAAATTAACGCTAAAGTATTTTTGGGAGAAGGAGGGATGGAAATGAACGGTCGAGCCGTCGTTCGGGCCGGTCGCGGCTATGGAGAAAGGCCAGGCAAGTGGACGCTGGCGGGTTTGGCGCTTATTGTGCCGCTGTCCGTGCTGGCGCTGTGGCAGCTGTTCGGAGATTTGGGTTACATCTCGAGCCTGATGTTTCCTACCCCGGCCGTGATCGCGCAATCGTTCGTCGATCTGGCGGCTTCGGGAGATTTGTGGGCCCATTTCAAGATCAGCGTGTGGCGGGCGCTGACGGGGTTCGTTCTCGGAGGGGGATTGGGGCTGGCGTTCGGCGTGGCGGTCGGGTTGTTCCGCCGGACGGAGAAGCTGCTCGATCCTTCCTTCCAGATGATTCGCATGATTCCGAGTCTCGCCGTCGTTCCGTTATTCATCTTCTGGTTCGGGATCGGAGAACAATCCAAGGTGCTGTTAATCGCCAAGGGCGCATTTTTCCCCATCTACATCAATACGTTCATGGGCATTCGCAATGTTGACAACAAGCTGTTCGAGGTCGCGAGGGTGCTCGGCTTCAGCCGCATCAAGCAGATCGTCAGGCTGGTGCTGCCAGCGGCGGTTCCCAACATTCTGCTCGGAGCAAGGATATCGATGGGGCTGGCTTGGCTGGGGCTCGTCGTCGCGGAGCTGATCGCTTCCACGGAAGGCATCGGGTATATGATGTCCGACGCTCGCCAGTTCGCCGATACACCGGTCGTCTTCGTCGGGATTTTCGTCTTCGCCGCGGCCGGTCTGGCTACCGATACGCTCATTCGCGTAATCGAGGGCTGGCTGCTCCGCTGGAAGGATCGCTATAAAGGATAGGCGGCCGACAAGCAGGCTGCATGGGAGGGAGAACTATGGGCAATCGGGTTGAAGCTCTGGCGCGGCCGGCGGGCCGCAGGGAGAACGCGAAGGAAGCGGGCGATACGCCCTTGACGCCAGTGCCGGCGCAGGAGGCCGGCAAGCGGCCGGATTGGCGGCTGTCGCTGCTTAAGGATTTCGGGCAGGGGGCGCTCATTCCGCTGCTGATTTTGCTGGTGTGGCAAATCGGGGGCGAGATCGGCTGGATCTCCCGCGATTTCCTGCCTTCGCCTCTGGCGATCGCCGAGTCGTTCGCCGGACTGGCGGGCTCGGGAGAGCTGCTGCATCATCTGGGCGTAAGCGCGGGGAGGGCCGGACTCGGCTTCGTCGTCGGAGGCGGACTGGGGCTTGCGCTCGGCATCGCGACCGGGATGATCCGGCGGCTGGAATATTTGCTCGATCCGAGCTTGCAGGTGCTTCGGCTCGTGCCGCATCTGGCGATCGCGCCGCTGATCATACTGTGGTTCGGCTTCGGCGAGACGTCCAAGGTGGCGATTATCGTGAGCGGTTCGTTTTTTCCGCTGTACGTCAATACGTTCCTGGGCATCCGCAACGTCGACGGCCAATTGTTCGAGGTCGCGCGTTCGCTGGAATTCAGCCGGACGAAGCGGCTGCTGAGGCTGGTGCTGCCCGCGGCGATGCCGAACATTCTGATGGGACTGCGGCTGTCGCTGGCCGTCTCCTGGATCGGGCTGGCCGTCGCCGAGTTCGTCGGTTCGACGAGCGGAATCGGTTTTCTCATTAATGAAGCGAAGCAGAATGGCCAGCCGGAGGTTATCTTCGTCGGCATTCTGATCTTCGCAGTCGTAGGCAAGCTGGTCGACTCCGCCGTCAGGCTGCTGGAGAGCAGATGGCTGCATTGGCGGGACAGCTATCAAGGCTGAGCGCATTAACCAAATAAGGAGGCTGTTCAATAATGGCGATTCAAGCAGCGGCAAGGGGACAATTAAGCTTGGAGACGGACGTGCTGGTCATCGGCGGAGGACCCGCGGGAACGTGGGCGGCGATCTCGGCGGCGGCCAAAGGGGCGAAGGTGATCCTGGTGGACAAAGGCTACTGCGGCTCCAGCGGCGCGACGGCCCCGTCCGGTACAGGCGTCTGGTACGTCGACCCGGAGCGGGAGAAGAGAGAGGAAGCCAAAGCCAGCAGATACGCGATGGGCGGGCAGCTGGCCGAGCACGAATGGATGAACCGCGTACTGGATCGCACGTACGAGAATATGAACAAGCTGGGCAATCTCGGCTACCCGTTCCCGGTCGACCCGAGCGGCCAGCCGCACAAGCGCGGTCTGCAAGGCCCGGAATATATGAAGCTGATGCGCAAGCTCGTGCAGAAGTCCGGCGTGAAAATTCTCGACCACAGCCCGGTGCTGGAGCTGCTCGCGGACGATTACGGCGTCGGAGGCGCGGCCGGCGTCAATACGCAGACCGGCGACGCCTGGAGCATCCGCGCGGGAGCGGTCGTGATCGCGACCGGGGGCTGCGCATTCCTGAGCCGGGCGCTCGGCTGCAACGTGCTGACCGGCGATGGCTACCTGTTCGCGGCGGAAGCGGGCGCGGATCTGTCGGGGATGGAATTCTCCAACGCTTACGCGATCTGCCCGACGTTCTCCTCCGTGACCAAAACGGCTTACTACAGCTATGCAAGCTTCTACTACGAGGACGGCACGGTCGTCGAGGGAGCCGGCTCCAAGCGCGGCCGCTCGGTCATCGCCCGCAATCTGCTGGCCGGACGTCAAGTGTACGCCAAGCTCGATCAAGCGCCGGAGGATCTCAAGCCGCTGCTGCGGGTGGCGCAGACGAACTTCTTCCTTCCGTTCGACCGCCGCGGCATCGATCCGTTCCGCGATCTGTTCCCGGTCACGCTGCGCCTGGAAGGCACGGTGCGCGGAACGGGAGGCATTCGCATCGTCGACGAGACGTGCGCGACGAAGGTGCCGGGCCTGTACGCGGCCGGAGACGCAGCGACGCGCGAGCTGATCTGCGGCGGCTTTACCGGAGGCGGCAGCCATAACTCGGCCTGGGCGATGTCTTCCGGTTCGTTCGCCGGAGAAGGGGCCGCGGAATATGTGCTTAAGCTGGGCGATTCCGCGAAATCCCGTTCGGTCAGAGGGCTGTCGTCGCAGTCGCTGACGAACACTTCCGCGGACGGCGGCGCGTCCCAAGCCCGCACGCAGGAATACGTACAGGCGGTGCAGGACGAGGTGAAGCCGTACGACCGCAATCTGTTCCGGACGGAGCAAGGGCTGTCCGATTCCATCGGACGTCTCGACGGCCTGTGGAAAGCCCAGCGCGAGAACACCGTATCCGTCAGCGCGGAAGGCGTCAAAGCGCGCGAAGCGGCGGCGATGACGGCGACGGCCAGATGGATGTATCATTCGGCGCTCGCTCGCAAGGAGACGCGGGGAATGCATAAGCGGGAAGACTTCCCGACGATCGACGGCGGACAGCGTCACCGGCTGATCAGCGGCGGGCTCGACCAAGTGTGGGTGAGCACGGAGCGGGTCGCGGACGAGGTTGCCCCGCAGGAGCGGCAGCCGGTTAAGGAGAGTGTGACAGCATGATCGAGGTCGTCAGCCAGTCTCGCTGCGTGTCTTGCAATCAGTGCGTATCGGTATGTCCGACGAACGTGTTCGATAAAGGCGAGGACGGCATTCCCATCATCGCCCGGCAGGACGATTGCCAGACATGCTTCATGTGCGAGTTGTATTGCCCGGTCGACGCCCTGTATGTCTCTCCGGATTCGGAAGGCGTCATGGGAGTGACCGAGGAGGAATTGGAGCAGCAAGGACTGCTCGGCGGTTATCGCGAGAAGGTTGGTTGGGGCAGGGGCAGAGTTCCGGTCGCCAAGCACGATTACATGTATCAATTATCGGTCAGATCGGGATTCTGACTTCCTGGGAGGAGCAAATGGAGATGCGGGAGAGAGACGAGAGCAAGACGCGCAAGGAGATGAGCAAACGGGGGTGGACCGCGGCTCTGCTGGCAGGAGTGATAGCGCTGGCGCTGGTCATTCAAGGCTGCGGCGCCAAGGAGGAGAAGCAGGCGTCCGCGCCTTCGGCTGGCGGGGCTTCCGCTTCGTCCGGAGAGCCGGTACGCAACGTGCCCGAGGTGCTGAACTACGGCTACATCGGCCTCAACGATAAGAACCATGCGCCCGGAGCGGAAGGCTGGGGCCTGTACAAAGGAATCATTCAAGAGGAATTGAAGAAGTACGGCATCAAGGAAGTGAAGCTGACGGGCTTCCCGAACGGGCCTGATCAGACGGAATCCTTGATCAGCGGCCGACTCGACATCGGCAGTCTCGGAGACACTCCGGCGATCATTGCCCGGGCCGGCGGGGCCAAGACGAGGCTGATCGCTCAGCCCAACACCCGGACGATCGGTCACGTGATCGCGGGCCCGAATGGTCCGAAGACGATTCAGGAGCTGCAAGGCAAGACGCTTGCGATCCAGAAGGGCTCCTTCATGCACCGTTACGTCGTCGGTCTGCTGAAGGAAGCCGGAGTTACCGACTACAAGCTTGTACACATGCTTATACCCGACGCTCAGGCCGCCTTGGCCAACGGAAGCGTGGACGCGATGACCGATGTCGGCCTGACGGCGCTTAAGTCCATTCAGAGCGGCAACGTTCAACTGGACGTGTCCTCCGACCATCCCGAGCTGCTCGGAACGAGCTCTACGGTCGTGTCCGAGGACTATCTGAAGAAGTTTCCGGATTTCCCGAAAGTGTGGAACGAGGCCCGTGAGAAGGCGTTGGCCGATCTGCAGCAGAATCCGGAGGAATACTATCAATTCCTGGCCGATTTCCAGAAGACGACGGTCGACATCGTGAAGAAGCTGAGCCCGATCGAGGATATTAAGGATACGGCGTTCACCGACGACGGCCTGAAGCTGCTGGAAGGCACGAAAAACTTCCTCGTGGAGGAGAAGCTGGCGAAGAACGACTTCGCGATTGAGGATTGGGTTCTGAAAGCCGAGTAAAGGGAAGACGGACAAAAGAGAAGCACCGGCGGAGGGTTTCCGCCGCGTGCTTTTTGAACCGTATTCGGAGACGGGACGTCCGCGCGGAGGGTACCCTTGCCGCCGTTCGGATGCGGCGGCAGAGGGGAAATGATATAATGGTGGGAACGGAACATCCCCAATCGGTACGGGATTCGGGCTGTGCAGGCTAAGGGAGGCAATCGGTAGAATGACAGACGAGCGGGAACCCTTTCGCACGGAGAGGCCCTATGCGGAGTTGCTGGAGGAAGCGGATTGGCTGTTCCGCCGGGTCGTGCGAAGATTCGTGAAGGAGAGAGACCGGATCTCGGTCGAAGGCGTCTCGCTGCCCGGGCTGCTTATCTTGCAGAAAATTATTCGCGAAGGCGAGCAGCGGCTGGGGGATTTGGCGGAGGAACTGGACTTTACGTCCGGAGCGGTTACCGCTCTGTGCGACAAGCTGGAGCGGGAAGGCTTGGCGGTCCGCCGCCGGAAGGAAGAGGACCGAAGGTCCGTGACGCTGGATATTACGCCGCAAGGCAGGGAGATGGTGCGCCGCAATCGCAATATCGGCTCCCGCTGCGTAGAAGTGCTTTTCTCCGGAATCAAGGAACCGGAGTTGATCGAACAGATCGAGATGCTGCATCGCATGATGGCGAACCTCGGCCATTATTCCGAGACGATTAACGCTCTGGCCAAGGAGAATGCGGAAGCCGCGGCCTCCGGGAAGGAGCCGGAGGACGAGTCCGTGCCGGGAACGAGCCGTTTTCTGACTTATTGAACGAAGCGACTCAGTGGAGGGGATGCGCATGGGAAGACCGACGATCTATCCGACCGGCGCGACTCTTTACGATCCCGGGCGCGCCTGGAGCGGATATACTTTCTATCAGGCGCCGGGACTCGGCGCCTTGTTGATTGATATGAACGGCAGGGAAGTCCGGCTGTGGAGCGGACTGAAGGGCCAGCCTAACAAAATGCGCCCGGGCGGAAGCGTCCTGGGCAGTACGGCGTTGCGCGATCCCCGTTACGGCATGCAGGATCAGGCGGACGTCGTTGAAGTTGACTGGGACGGACGGATCGTCTGGAGGTTCGACCGCTGCGAATATATCGAAGATCCCGGTCATCCTGCCCAATGGATGGCGCGGGCGCATCATGACTATCAGCGTGGCGGCGACCCCGTCTACTATTCGCCACACGAGCCGCCGGATTCGGAGAAGGGGGGGACGACACTCATTCTGGCCCGCCGCACCGTGTCCGTGCCGGCGATCTCCGACCATCCGCTGGCGGACGACGCGCTGCTGGAGGTGGACGATTCCGGCCGCATCGTCTGGGAGTGGCTCGCCAGCGACCATGTCGGCGAGCTGGGCTTCGGCGCCGACGCGCGCCGCACGCTGCGGCGCAATCCGAACGTGCGCCGCAAAGGCGTCGATCCCGGACTATGGCTGCACATGAACGCGGCTTCCCGGCTCGGGCCCAACCGGCACTACGACGGCGGAGACGCCCGGTTCCACCCGGCGAACATTCTCTGGTCCGCCCGCGAGGCCAACATTATCGCGATTACGGACCGGGCGACGGGAGCCGTCGTCTGGCGGCTCGGACCGGATTACGAATCGTCGCGCTGGCATGCGCTCGGCTGGATTATCGGAGCGCATCATCCGCACCTTATTCCCAGAGGGCTGCCCGGGGAGGGCAATCTGCTGCTGTTCGACAATGGCGGCTGGGCGGCTTATGGCGCTCCGCACGCATCGTCCGCGGACGGATTGAAAACCGCGCTGCGCGACTATTCCCGCGTGCTGGAGCTCGACCCCGTCACCTTCGCGATCGTCTGGCAGTACGGCCCTGCCGAGGCGGGTCACGCGATGCCGCAGGACGCCAACCGGTTTTACAGCCCGTATCTGGGTTCCGCCCAGCGGCTTCCGAACGGCAACACGCTCATTACCGAAGGGGGCGGCGGACGCATCTTCGAGGTGACGCGGGAGCACGAGCTGGTATGGGAATACATATCGCCTTACAAGAACAGCCGCGGATCGAATCCCGTCGACCGGGCTTACCGGGTTCCCTACGAATGGCTGCCGCAGCTTGTCCGTCCTGCGGAGACGCCGATCGTTCCGCCGGACATCGCGGATTGGCGAGTTCCGGGGGCAGCGGGACGCGGACCCGAGACGACGGTAAGGATGAACGCCGAATCATAACATCAAGAAGGAGCTGTCTATCGTATGAAGCTGAGCGCGATTAATCGAACCGATCTTATCGCTTCCGTCATTTGTTTGGGAACCGCCGATCTGGGAGCGACCGTTCCGGAGAAGGAGTCGGAAGAACTGCTGAACCTCTATACGGAACGGGGCGGCAACTTCGTCGATACGGCGGAAGTGTACGCGAACTGGCTGCCGATCGAGCCTCACAGCAGCGAACGGTTTTTGGGGAAATGGATGAAGTCGCGGAAGAACCGCAACGAGCTTGTGCTCGCGACCAAAGGAGGGCATCCCCGGCTGGATACGCCGGCTGTCGGACGCCTCGCTCCCGCGGACGTCACCGCCGACGTGGAAGGCAGTCTGCGCAGATTGGGCGTCGATCATATCGATCTCTACTACTTGCACAGGGACGATCCGAGCGTTCCGGTCGAGACGATCGTAGAGACGCTGGAGAAGTTCGTTCGCGAGGGCAAAATCCGGTATTACGGCTGTTCGAACTGGACGATCGAGCGCATCGAGCAGGCGAATGAGTACGCTCGCGCCAGAGGTTACGCTGGCTTCGTCGCCGTGCAAAATCTGTGGAATCTGGCGAAGGTTAACCCCGGCTCGATTCAGGACCCGACGCAAGTCGTCTCCGACCCGGCATTCGTCGAATGGCATCGCCGCACGGGAATTGCCGCCGTTCCGTACAGCTCGCAGGCGAACGGCTTCTTCAGCGGGCGGCATCGCCGGGACACGGCGGCGGAATTCTCCGGCAGCGGAGTCGTCCGCTCCTACTACAGCGAGACGAACTTTGCCCGCCTCGAACGGACCGAACGGCTGGCCCGAGAACTCGGCGCCACTTCGACGCAGGTCGCGCTCGCTTACTTGCTGGCCCATCCGTTCCCCGTCTTCCCGATCATCGGCAGCAAGAAGCAGGAGCATCTGCTGGACAGCCTGTCGGCTGCGGACTTGACGCTCGATTATGAAGCGGTTGTCTCTCTTGTTGGCGCAGACGGCGGGAACTCATAAGGCGTTCTGATCAAAAAAGAGGCTGTCCCATAAGCATTTTAAGTTGCTTTTAAAAGATAATCGATGAACAAGGTGCAAGGGGTATGTACCTCCTTCCGATGCTATACGCTCCTGAAATCTGAATGGGTAAACCCGTGGCAAGGTGATTTCAAGAGCGTATGAGGCATTCTCCAGGAGGTACATACCCCTTCTTTGTCTATCGACCATCTCAAGCAACTCCGCTTATGGGACAGCCTCTTTTCTGCGAGTGATTAACTCTCTTATATAGACACATGCCATTGAACAGCGCTCAACCGGAGGGCGTTGTTCTAAGAAGTCGATTAACGTCGCCCCAATAGCGCTCAAACGGAGGGTGTTGTTCTAAAGAATCGAGTAACGCCGCCCCAATAGCGCTCAAACGGAGGGCGTTGTTCTAAAGAATCGACTAACGTCGCCCCAATAGCGCTCAAGCGGAGGGTGTTGTTCTAAGAAGTCGAGTAACGTCGCCCCAATAGCGCTCAACAGGAGGGCGTTTGTTCTAAAGAATCGAACATCGGCACTTAGACGAGGCCCTGGTGAAGGGCTGCGGGTCAATTGAGCGGTCGCCGCTTTATTTGTTGCATCGCCGCGTCTTCAGCTCGTCAGCCCGAACCGAATCGAGCGGCTGATGGCCGCGGGAAGCACGCTGACGTGCTCCTCCTCGGAAAACTTGGCGAGCCCCGCCTGGAAGCTCTCGCTTTCGTCCGCGAGCGGCTGCAGCTTGGCGAACAGCTTCTCCGCGTCCTCGACCATGTCGGCCAGTTCCTCGGCCCCGATCGTGAACAGCAAGCGAGCGGTCGGCAGCTTGTCGCCGAAACGGCGAACGAATGCCTCGAATTCCTTCAGGATCGCACCGTCCCCCCACCAGATCGACGGGCTGCCCGCGACGTACCGAGCGAACAGCGCTGGGCGGGAGAACAAGGCGTGCAGCACGAACAGTCCGCCGAGCGAATGGCCGAACAGCGTCTGCTTGCCCGGATCGACGGAAAAGCGCTCCCCCACGAACGGAAGCAGTTCCCGTTCCAGGAAGTCCAGGAACAGATCGGCTCCGCCATGCTCCGGCCATGTCCGCCCGTCCGGACGCTCAGGCAGCGTCCCATCGGCGGCGGGCATCGTGAAGTCGTAGCAGCGCCGGCTCATGTCGAAAGGTTCGCCCGACGGGTAGCCGATGCCGACGACGACGGCGGGATCGAAGCCGTGAGGCTTGCGCGTCTGCAGCCGCACCGCTTCCGCCATCGTCAGGAAGGTGGCGTCGCCGTCCAGCGCATAGAGGACCGGGTAACCGCCGGACGGGGGAGGCTCCGTCGGACTCGCGATCAGAATCCGGTATTCGCGTCCGTTGCTCTGCGCCTGAAGACGATGCTCCTCGTATGAGCCGAGGCGCAGTTCATTCACTTGGCTCATGGCGCCAGCAGCCGGACGACTTCGTCGATTACGTTGCCGCCCGCGATCAAGCCGCCGTTCAGCCAGGAGTCGTCCGCGACCTCGAACGCCCTTCCTTCTTTAACCGCCGGAATGTTTTTCCATAACAGGCTCTCCGTCAACTCTTTGTGGAACGAGTCTCCCGAGCCGGCATGGTTCGCGATAAAAATATAATCCGCGTCCAGCTCCGGCAGCAGCTCCAGCGACAAGTCCGCGCTGCTTTCCTTCTCGACCAGCTTGCTCTTGCCGAAGCCGAGCTCCTGCGCAAGCACGTAGCCGCCGTAATAATCTCCGCCCATCAGGAACATGCCTCTGGCGTTCATGCGGATGATCAACGCTTTTTTCCCTTCTGTGACCGGAGCGAGCTCCGTCCGAGCTTCTTCGACCTTGCGCTTGTAGTCGCTCAGCGCCTGCTCCGCTTCTTGCTGCTTGCCTAGCAATTCGCCGAGCTTGCGCAAGGAACCATCCAGATCGGCGGACGCCTGGCTGAAGGCGTAAGTCGGCGCGATTTTCGCATACTGCTCGTATACGCCGTTCTCCGCGTAATAGGAGTTGCTCAGTACGATGAGATCCGGCTTGTACGAAGCGACGGTTTCCGGGGACGGCAGCCCCGCGGAGAAATCCGCCTTCATCACGCCGTCGAGCTGCTCCAGCAGGTAGGCAGGCACGATGTCGCCGTTGGCCCATTGCGCGACGGGCTTAACGCCGAGCACGAGCAAGGAATCTTCCATATCCGGGGCGAAAACCGTTGTCGGAACGGCTGGAAGGGTCACTTCGTGGCCCAATTCGTCCTGGAAGGTTCGCGGGTATGCCGCTGCTGCGGCAGTTTCCGGCGACGGGGAGGCGGACGCCTCTGCCGAGGGAGAAGCAGCGCTCTCGGAAGACGGAGATGCGGAGGCCGCGGGGGCCGAAGCTCCGGCAGACGCGCCGGGCTCGGAGACGTTATCGGAGCCGCAGGCGGATAGCAAACTTAGGGCAACGACTGCGACAAGCAAGGCAGGCAGGCCGACTCTCTTGAGCCGGGCCGCCCTGTTTCGATAATAGGGAAACACAGAAATCCTCCTCAAAGTGATAATCATTCTCACTGAATGATTATAATTCAGAGAATCTCCCGTCTCCATGGACGTATTCCAGATCGTCGTTTGGACATTTGCCGGTAAACATCATCAGCATCTCATTCAGCATGCGATTGATCGAGAAGGCGGAGTATTCGAACCAGGGATCGGACGGGATCGGATAGATCCGGCCGCCGTTCACCGCGGGAAGGGCGCGCCATTCCGCCGAATGCTGAAGGGCCAGCCAAGCCGTGCGAGTCTCGGCGTCCGGGCAGATCAGAATCAGAATGCGGTCGGGATCGAGCAGACGAAGCTGTTGCAGACTGATTTTGTCGTTGTACACGTCGGCTTTCAGACAAGCTGAACGAAGCTGCAGATCGTGATAGACGACGTCGCGAATGCCCCGATTGCAGTAGAGATGAATGCTGTTCCCGCACAGGCGCAAGACGACGAACGAATCCGTGCCGACCGCTTGGCCGACGAGATTGCGCGCCAGCTCGGCTTTGCGGCGGTAAGCCGTGATCCAGGCTTCGCAGCGTCCTTGCGCGTTCAGGAATTCGGCGACCTGGCGAAGCTGGGCTTCCCAGCCAAGCTGTCGATCCGGCACGAACCAGGGGAGGGAGCGCCGCTCCAGAGCCGAGAGCAGACGCAGGTTGCGCGGCTGCTCGGAACCGATCACGGCATCGGGACGGCCCTTAAGCAGCTCGTCGCCGGTCTCTCCCGAGTCGGCCTCCCCCTGCTTGAGGTGAATCGGAATGCGGGAGAAGTAGGCGTTATAGTAGTAAGGAGTCCACTTGGCGTCGACAGGAGCGGCCACCGGTACAATTCCGAGCGCGAGCAAGTAGCCGACCGAGGAAGGGGACAGGGCGGCGATGCGTCTCGTCGCGCTGCGAGGGTATGCGGACGGGGGGACGCCCACTTCCTTCTTGAATTTGCGGCTGAAATAAAACTCGTCGTTGTAGCCGACCTTGCGCGCGATATCCCGCAGCAGTCCGTCCGTGTCCCGCAAATATCGCTTGGCCTGGTAGATTCGAACTTCCGTCAAATAGTCGGTCACGCTCTGGCCGAAGTGTTTCTTGAACAGCTCTCCGAAATATTTGGGGCTGAGCGACGTCATTCCGGCCAGCTGATCCAGCGTCAGCGGCTCGTCGTAGTGCTCGGCCATGTATTCGCGAATTTTCTCAAGTGAGCTCCGTATCGAATCCGCAGCCGTATCGTTTTCCGCGTGTTTCGTGAGACTCATGCTTTTCTCTCCTTGATTGAGAATGATTATCATTATATATGGAGATTATAGACGATCGATGATTCAATGTCGAGTGTGCTTCCCGAGAAGCCTCGCGATCAAAGCGGACTTTCTGAACAACCATTATAAAAATGTCTTGCCATTCCCGAACGTCCGGAGTAAAATCTTACATCAAACGGAAGGGTTTCTAGGGAGCCGGGAGCGACGGGCGCGCAGCGCCAAGCTCGCCGAACCGAGCGAAACCGGCAGCGGCCAGGGCCGCGTTACACCGCGAGGGATAAAAGACCTTCGGCAAGTTCCGCTACATGGTGGCGGATCAGGCTGGAGGTCTTTTTTGCTTTACCATGGCACAGAGATGGGGGGAGTCGCTATGCTGGCTTTGCAGACGAGGGGATTGGGCAAGACGTTTCGCGTGAAAAGAAAGGAAGCGGGGCTGTCCGGCAGCTTCCGCTCGCTGTGGAAACCGAACTGGGAGACGAAAGAAGCGGTGCGGGGCATCGACCTGACCGTGCGGGAGGGGGAGACGGTCGCTTTCCTCGGTCCGAACGGGGCCGGCAAATCGACGACGATCAAAATGCTGACCGGCATTCTGCATCCTTCCTTCGGGGAAGCGGAGGTGCTCGGACTGACGCCGTGGAAGGAACGCGAACGGCTCGCCTACCGAATTGGCGCCGTGTTCGGACAGAAATCTCAGCTCTGGTACCATCTGCCGCCGATCGATACATTCGAGCTGATCAGCCGCATCTACGAGCTGAAGCGGGACGAATACGCGCAGCGCAAGGATGAGCTGATCGAACGGTTCGAGCTTGGCCCGTACTTGCATACGCCGGTGCGCAAGCTGTCGCTCGGGGAGCGGATGCGCTGCGAGATCGCCGCCTCGTTCCTGCACGGCCCGCGGCTGCTGTTCATGGACGAACCGACGATCGGCCTGGACGCCGTCGTCAAGCAGCGCATCCGCGAACTGATTCGCGAGCGGAACCGCGAGGAAGGCACGACCGTGTTTCTGACCTCGCACGACGCGGGCGACGTGGAGACGCTTTGCTCGCGCGCCGTCGTCATCCATCACGGAGGCGTGCTTGTCGACGAGCCGGTCGAGCGGATGAAGCGGGAGGTGCTCAGCCGCAAGATCGTCACGCTGAAGCTGGCCGGAGACGGAAGCAGGGCGGCGCTGCCGGACATCGCCGGAACCCGTTGGGAGACGGAGGAGGGAAGCTGTCGGCTGGCGGTGGATCTGAAGCGCACGACGATCGAGCGCGTGCTGAGCGAACTGATCGGCCGGGTCGGGTTCACAGACGTCAACGTCGAGGACCCGCCGCTCGAGGAAATCATCAAGCACATCTATGGCATGAAAGGGGAGGCGGATTAGATGGACGGGGAGAGCAAACGGTGGGCGGCCGCGGGACGCAAAGCGGCCGCCGTCGGCCAAATCGCGTTCCGCCACCAACTGGCGTACAAGACGGATTTCGTAATGCGCGGCTTCTTCCTGCTGTTCATCCTGTTCGTCTTCATTCAGCTCTGGTCGGCCGCTTACGAAGGGGACTTCTCCAAGTCGATCTCCGGCTTCACGCTGAAGCAGATCGTCTGGTATCTCGTCTTCACCGAGGCGTTGACGCTGGCGGCTCCGCCGCTGTGTTCCCGAATCGAGGAGGAAGTGAAGAACGGCGACGTCGCGATCCGGCTGATCCGGCCTCAGTCGTACGCCGCCTACCATTTCTCCGTCTTCGCGTCCGAGGCGCTGACTCGCTTCGTCGTCCATCTGGCGATCGGCAGCGCCATCGCTTGGCCGTTCGTCGGACCTCCCTCGTTCGGCTACGGCTGGCTCGGATTGCTGGCGCTCAGCGCGGGGGCGCTGACGGTGACGTTCCTGCTGCTGATGCTCGTCGGACTATGCGCCTTCTGGGTCGAGGAGACGAGCGGGCTGTACTTCGTCCTGCAGAAGCTGCAATTCACGATCGGCGGCATGCTGCTGCCGATCGACCTGATGCCGGAATGGCTGCAGCGCGTATGCGCCTGGCTGCCGTTCCAGGCGGCGCTCTACTTCCCGGCGAGAATGGGCGTGCATTTCGATTCCACGCTGCTCGTCAAGCAGTTGGCGATCCAGATCGGCTGGATCGTCCTGATGGGGCTGGCCGTAAGCCGAATGTACCGGAGAGGAGTGAGCAAGCTGCATGTCAACGGCGGATAAACTCATGGCGAACGCCCGCTACGTATGGACCTGCTGGAAGGTCAATCTGGCGGCGGCGATGGAATACCGGCTCAGCTTCCTGCTGCTGGCCGGGATGATGTTCGTGAACAACGCGATCTGGCTGTTTTTCTGGAGCTTGTTTTTCGGACGGTTCCCGGTCGTGCAGGGATGGGAGCTGCACGACGTGATGCTGCTGTGGGCGGTCAGCACGGGAGGGTTCGGCTGGGCGGCGGTGCTGTTCGGCAACTTCCCGCGGATCGCGGGCATCGTGGCGACGGGGCATCTGGACGTCTATCTGTCGCAGCCGAGACCGGTGCTGCTGAGCGTGCTCGTCAGCCGCAGCTCGGTGACCGCGGCGGGGGACTTCCTGTTCGGAATCGCCGTCTACCTGATGGTCGGGGATACGTCGCCGCGCGGCATGCTGCTGTTCGCGCTTGGGCTGCTGATCAGCGGCATGCTGTTCATCGCGGTGATGGTCGTGGCCGGCTGTTCGGCCTTCTGGATCGGCAACGCGGAAGGAATGACACAGCAGCTGTTCAACAGCTTCATCGCCTTGACGACGTATCCGTCCGATATTTTCCGGGGCTTCGTGAAGATTGCGCTGTTCTCGCTCGTGCCGGCTGGCTTCATCAGCTACTTGCCGATCGGCCTGCTGCGCGACTTCGACCCGCTGTTCGCGGCGAGCGCGGTTGCCGCCGCCTGCGGATTAACGCTCGCGGGAGCGCTGCTCTTCCGCAAGGGTCTGCGCAGATACGCTTCGGGCAATACGATCGCGATGCGGAGTTGAGCGGTCGGGGGGCCTGTCCCTGACTGGAAGGCGGAGTAGGCAGGCTTGGCCATATCGTACCGATTATCCCTCGCTGCCGCGAGGGATTTTTGCGCTGCGCAAGCTGCGCCAAGGCGCTTCGAACGGGTAGCCAAGGGCACGGGCAAACATGAAATTCGGACGGTTAGTATGAAGAATAAACCGTATAAAGATCAAAGTCGAGGGGAGTATAATCGGCCTTGTAAGCGCACACAAGAGAGGTGGTCACAGAGATGGCGATTCAACCGTTCCTGCGGGAGTACGACGTCGAGTGGACTTCGGAGAGCGGCAACAGCTCCGAATCGATGCCCGTTGGCGGAGGAGATATAGGGCTTAACGTATGGGTTCAAGAGCATGAAATTAGGTTCTATGTCGGCAGAAGCGGAGCGTTGGACGAGAACAATCAGCTTCTTAAGCTGGGAAGGTTTCGCATCGGACTGACGCCCAATCCGTTCGACGGCTGCGATACGTTCAAACAGACGTTGAGGTTGGAGCAAGGGGCAATCGAGATTGAGGCCGTCCATCCGGAGCGGGGGCAACTGAAAGCGAAGCTGTGGGTTGAGGTGCACGAGCCTCGCGTTCATATCGAAATCGACTCCGAGCAGCCGCTCAAGGTCGAAGCCGGTTACGAGAGCTGGCGAACGGATCGGCGCGTCGTAACCGATCGGGACCCTTGCGCTTCGCTCATCGATTATCCCGGCGAGGTGTTCACGTCGCCCGACATCGTAACTGCCGACGGGAACGAAATCTGGTTTTATCACCGGAACGATAACGAACGCCTCGTGACGGACCTGGAGATCGAGCTGCAGCAGCTAAGCGAGCATAAGGACCGGATCCATGATCCATTGCGGGATTTCATCTTCGGAGGGCGGATGTCTGGAGAAGGGCTTGTATTCTCGGGTACGCAACAGGGCGAGTACGAAGGCGCCGGCTATGTCCGCTGGTCACTGGCCAGCGCCGCGGTGAATACCTCCCATCGCTTGAACCTGCTGCTGCATCAAGGCCGATACGCGGAACCGGCTGACTGGAAGCAACGGGCGCTCCAGGCGATTGCCGAGGCGGCAAGCCTGGAACAGGCTTGGCGGAGAAACGCGGAATGGTGGAGCAGCTTCTGGGAGCGCAGCTATATCGCGATCGGGGCAGAGAAGAAGGATGAGAACGATCCGGTCTGGCAAGTCGGCCGCAATTACCAGCTCTTCCGGTTCATGCTGGCCTGCAACGCTTATGGAAGCGATCCGACCAAGTTCAACGGAGGATTGTTCACCTTTGATCCGAAGCACGTTCATCCGAAATACGACGACGAGACGCCCGATTTCCGGCGTTGGGGCGGAGGCACCTTCACTGCGCAAAATCAAAGGCTGGTCTACTGGCCGATGCTGAAGTCCGGGGATTTCGAAATGATGACGCCGCAGTTCGAGTTCTACAAGCGGGCGTTGTCCACCGCGGAATGCAGAAGCGAAGTTTATTGGGGACACAGGGGAGCGGCCTTCGCCGAACAGCTAAACAATACGGGACTTCCGAGCAGCCGGGAATACGGCTGGAAGCGGAGCGAGCAGTGCGAACCCGGAGTGGAGGATTCGGAATACGTCAGCTATCAATACGTTCATCAACTGGATTTCGCCTTCATGATTTTGCAATTCTATCGTTACAGCGCGAAGGATATCGGACAGTATATGCCGTTCGTGGAGAGCTCCGTGCGCTTCTTCTACGAGCATTATCGTTTCCGCGGCATTCAGCTGACGGGCGAGCCGTTCGACGCGAACGGATACTTGGTCATCTCTCCTTCGACCGCTTGCGAGATGTTCAAGAACGCGACCAACCCGTCAGACGTTATCTCCGGATTGCTGGCCGTTCTCACTGCGCTGCTCGCCCTGCCCGACGATATTGCGGAGTCCGCGAAGAAGCGCGAGTGGCTCGACATGCTGGAGCGCATTCCTCCTCTGCCGTACGAGGAGAAGGAAGGCAAACGAACGATCGCGCCGGCGGTATCGTGGTCTCATGTGCAGAATCAGGAAATTCCCCAGCTGTACCCGCTGTTTCCGTTCGGGGTGTTCGGTATAGGGAGACCGGAGCTGATCACGGCCAAGAATACGTGGAACTACAGCCTGTACCACGACAATCAGAAGAGTCATGTCAGTTGGCATCAAGGCGGGATCTTCACCGCGCAGCTCGGATTAACGGAAGAAGCGTCGGAATACGCCGTGAAGAAGCTGGCGAACGGCAACCACAGGTTTCCCGCATTCTGGGGACCGGGACACGACTGGACGCCCGATCACAATTGGGGCGGCTCGGGAATGATCGGCCTGCAGGAGATGCTCATGCAGACGCACGGAGACCGGATTTACTTGCTGCCGGCTTGGCCGGACGATTGGGACGTGAGATTCAAGCTTCATGCGCCGATGAACACGATCGTAGAGGGCGAATACCGCGACGGACAATGGCAATCGCTGATCGTGACGCCTGAATCCCGGAGCAAAGACATCGTGCGAATGAACGGCAAGAAGGGGGAGTTCGAATGAAACCCGAAGCGCAGCCGGCATCGGAGCGACCCCGGCTCTCTCATGGATCATCCGTCTGGACGACGTTCAAGAAACAGAAGGCCTTTCAGTTTTTCGTCCTGGCCGGGATGCTGTTCCTGCTCGTCTTCTCCTACGGCCCCATGGTCGGTATTCTGATGGCTTTCAAAGACTATCGCATCGTAGACGGAGTGGGCGGCATCTTCACGAGCGAGTGGATCGGGATGCGCCATTTCAAGGATTTCGTAACCGATTACAATTTCGAGACGTTGGTGAAGAATACGCTGATTCTCAGCTTTCTCAAGCTCTTCTTCTCGTTTCCGGTGCCTATCCTGTTCGCGATTATGCTTAACGAGATGCGAAGTCAAGTGTTCAAGAGGATCGTTCAGACCGTCAGCTACTTGCCTCATTTTATTTCCTGGGTCGTCGTAACCGGCATTTTATACGCCTTTTTCTCTACCGATGTGGGAATCATTAACGATATGCTGATGCAGCTCGGGATCATCGACAAGCCGCTCGACCTCTTGACCGATCCGAACTACTTCTGGGGCTTGGCGGTCGCGAGCTCGATCTGGAAAGAAGCCGGATGGTGGACGATCATCTTCCTGGCATCGATCGCAGGGCTCGATCCTTCGCTCTACGAAGCGGCGGAAATCGACGGGGCGACTCGTCTGCAGCGCATTCGGCACGTAACGGTACCGGGAATTAAAGGCTCCATCATCGTCGTGCTCATTTTATCTTTGGGCAATATTCTGGGCGGAGGGCTGGTCGGCTCCAACTTCGAGCAATCGTTCCTGCTCGGGAATCCTTTGAACAGCGATACTTCGCAAATCGTGCAGACGTACGCCTTTAACGTCGGACTGGCGCAAGGAAGGTTCGCCTTCGCGACCGCGATCGATTTCATTCAATCCGTGATCGCGCTGACTCTCATTCTTAGCAGCAACTATATCGCCAAGAAAGTATCCGGATCCAGTCTTTTCTAGGAGGTACGACCTGTGCGCAGAAAACGAACGACAGAGGACAGGGTGCTCGACAGCTTGAATTATGTCGCGCTGGCGTTGATCGGCCTCTGCACCTTTTACCCGTTCTACTATATTCTCATTTTGTCTTTTAACCAGGGAACCGATACGGCTTTCGGAGGCATCTATTTATGGCCCAGAGCCTTTACTCTGGACAACTACACGTACATCTTCAACGATGGCAAGTGGTCGAGCGCATTCGTGGTGACGCTTGCAAGAACGGTTGTCGGAGCCGGCTTGACCGTGCTCTTCACCTGTCTGGTCGCTTACGGGCTAAGCCAGAAAGGACTGCTGTTCAGCCGGTTTTATTTCATCTTCTTCATTGTCGCGATGAATTTCTCCGGAGGCCTCATTACCTATTACGTCTTGTTGAAAGGGCTGGGGCTGCTCAATACGTTCGGCGTATACGTCATCCCGTCCATGCTGAATCTTTTCTTCCTGATGGTCGCAATTTCGTTCTTTCGGGAAATTCCCGCAGAGATCGGGGAATCGGCACGCATCGACGGGGCCAAGGAGCTGCAGATTTTCTTTACGATCATCTTGCCGGTATCCTTGCCTCTGATCGCCACGATGGCGCTGTTCATGGGAGCGGGGCAATGGAATTCCTGGCTGGACTCGGCCTATTTCGTTCAGAACGACGACCTGAGGACGATGTCCTACCGGATGATACAGATCATTAACCAATCGATGATTCCCACGGACAATGCGTCCGGTCAATATGCGGCGATGCGTCAGGTCACCGGCTTCTCCGTACAGGTCACCGCGATGGTCATCTCGGTAGCTCCGATCGTATGCGTGTATCCGTTCCTTCAGAAGTATTTCGTCAAGGGAATCATGCTGGGCTCGGTCAAAGGCTGAATGCCCCTTCAGGCAATATTAGAGCGATAAGCTTTAATATATGTTTCAAACGTGTCATCATTCATTCAGGGAGGGTAACAGAACATGAGAAGAAATAAGAGCGTTAAGGGGATGCTGTTGTTGCTGGCGGCACTGACCGTTGGCGTGGTCGGCTGCAGCAGCGGGAATACGAAGGGGAACGAGCCGGCGGCATCGCCTTCGGCAACGTCGACCGAGTCGGCGGCCAATCCGTCGTCGAATGAGGAATTGGTGGAGCTTTCGCTGTTCGTCGATCACTCCTGGTATCCAACCAAAGATTGGTCCGGTCCGATTCCGGAGGAGATTACGAAGAGAACGGGAGTTAAGCTGAATATCACGGTGGCCACCGACGAGAAGCAGCTGCCGCTGATGATCGCTTCGGGCGATTTGCCGGACCTGGTGTTCACCAGCAATCAGATCGTCAGAATGTCCGATCCGAAGCTGAGTCTGCCTTGGGACGACCTGATCGCGCAATACGCGCCGGACTTTGTCGTGGACGAGGAAAGAATCAAGCTGAATACGGCCAATGACGGCAAGATCTATACGGTGTTGGGCGCGTATTCCACTCCCGAGGAGTGGGCGCAGTATCCGCTTGCTACGGACATGGGACCGGGAGTGATGGTCAGACAGGACATCATGGACAAGATGGGCAACCCGCCGTTGAACACGCTGGAGGATTTCAAGAACGTCCTCATTCGCGTCAAGAACGAGTACAAAGATCAAATTCCGCTCGTCATGAATCCCGCAGGTTGGATTCGCACGTATTTCTCTTCGCAATTCGGAGCGGCGAACGACGGTCTTGTCGAGAAGGACGGACAACTGATCCACTTCCTGAGACAGGCGGAGCTGCTGGAAACGTACAAATATATGAACAGCCTGTACAGAGAAGGGCTGATTACGGCCGAGAACTTCGCTTACAAGAACGAGGATCAGGCCAAGCAATTGGCGCTGTCCGGCAAAGCTTTCGCGTACGAATGGACGACGAACGGCGCGGAGACGTTTAACGCTCAAATTAAGGCGAACGGCGGAGATTACAGCTACACGCAGATCGTCAATCAATTGAACGATCAAGCGGCCATCTACAAAAATTCCGCGGGCTGGTCCGGAACGTTCATTACGAAGAATAACAAAAATCCCGAAAAATCCATCAAGCTGATGCAGTTCCTGTTTTCCGAAGAAGGGGATCGGCTGGCGAAATGGGGCATTGAAGGCGAGCATTGGAACTGGAACGAGCAAGGGTTCCCGGAGATGACTTACGATAAACTCAATCCCGAAGTTCAAAACAAGCTCGGCATCTACTGGTGGGCCAATCTCGTCGGTAAAGCGGTGAACGAAGGACTGTTCTACTATACGCCGGGAACGCAGACGGCCGCAGCGGAAGTGGACCAAGCGAAGATCAAAGTATATAATCCGTATATTTCCAAAGTAAAGCCGGACCCGGACTCCAGGGAACAAGTCATTCTGACCAATATCGGCGATATGTTGGAAAATCAGGAAGCGAAGGTGTACTTGGCCAAGACCGAAGAGGAAGCTGTTCAAGCTTACAATGAAATGCTTAAGAAAGCGGAAGACATGGGATTGGCGGATTACGAGAAGTGGGCAAACGAGAAGTATAACGAAGTAAAACCGAACTAAGGACTTAACGGGAACGACTCGAATGTCCTTCCGCCGAACGGAGGGGAAAGCTTCCGATTGACGAATGCGGACATTCGGGTTATTCTCGTACGCAACCAGACGTAATTCGAAGGGGTCCTGGAAGTGGTGCTGCGTTCAGTGAAAGCGCTCTTAGCGGAGTTCAGAGGGATGAGAATCGTTCATAAAATGATTATCGGATATGTCGTCATCATCTGCATTCCGTTTATCATTTTCGGGTTCGTATTCTATAACCTTATCGTGCAGAACGTGCTGGACGAGTACTCGAGAGGCAGACAGAACTTCCTGGAGCAATCGAACCGGAATCTGAACATTAGTCTGGCGCAGTCCGAGGCGGCAACCAAACTTTTTCAGAATAACGATAGCATTATCGAGTATTTGGCGCGAAGACAGCTGACGGACGCCGATATGGTATTCACGTACTTGAAGGACATCGAACCTACGATTACGTATGCGGTGACCGGCAATCCGTTAATTGGCAGACTGTCGCTCTACAATAACAACGAGGAGCAGCTTCCGCTTCCGCCCGACATTCAGCCGATTTCCCAGCTCATACGGAGCATTGCCGATCCGGAGAGATGGGAGCAGCTGCGGGGGATTCCTCCGGGAAAAGGGAAGTGGTTCTACAGCGCGGGGACGGAAGACGAATTTCCGACGTTCAGCTATTACAGCAGAATATTCAACAACCAATATTCCCATGAGCTCGGTCTGATCGAAATCGCGTTGAAGCCCGATGCCCTCAGGGAATTTTATGAAACGGTCAGTCTGGCCGAAGGTTCGTCTTATGTGATTGTCGATCAGACGGCCAAGCTCGTGTACAGAAGCGATAATTTCCCCGACGATCCGGCGCTTGCGAGCGAAATCGGGAAACTGGCGGCAAGCGATGCCGAGTATGTTTATTTGAGCGACAAGAAAGTGCTGCTGAATCGCATCCACTTGGGAACTTTCGGATTGGACAGCGTTCTGGTTACTCCCGTACACTCTCTGTTCAACGGCATGCAAGGCAGGGAGGGCATCTACATTGGCGTTGGCGTTCTGCTGCTTGTCGCGTTATCCCTCGTCTATTATAAATTTGCGGCTTCCATGGCGAAGAGAGTTATTCGGCTGACGAAACATATTAAACGGCTGAATCCGGGGCGTCCTGCGACGTTCAAGGGAGAGACGGGCAACGATGAGATCGGCGGACTGATCCGCTCCTACAATGCGATGATCGAACTGAACAACGAGCTGTTCCATAAGGCGCACCGTTTGGAAATGATGAAAAAAGACGCGGAGTACAAAATGCTCGAAGCCCAAATCCGGCCGCACTTCCTGTACAATACGCTGGAATCGATGCGGATGCTGGCCAAGATCAATGGGGACCATCAGGTTGCGGACATGGCCTATACGCTGGGAGAGCTGCTGCGGTACAGTATTACGAAGAAAAATCCAGTGACCCTGCAGGATGAGGTCGACCACTTGCAGCGTTATATCGCCATACAGAAGATTCGGATGGAATCGCGGCTTATTTTCGAATATGAAGATAACGGAGCCGATCTGGGGAGCTTGATCTGTCCGAAGTTTCTGCTGCAGCCCATTGTCGAGAACAGCATTATTCATGGAATATCGGGACTTAGAAGAACGGGAATCGTTCGTCTTGAGATTGTTCAGGAAGGACCGAGGATTACGATCTCCATTTCCGATAACGGTGTAGGCATTGCTGAGGATGAGCTCTGGAAATTGCGCTCCAGGCTCGATTCTCCCCTGCTGCAAATCGAGGGAGGAATCGGACTGCACAACGTGAACGAGAGAATAAAAGCTTTCTACGGCGAAGGTTCCGGGTTGTCTGTAGTCAGTCATGTCGATAAAGGCAGCACGTTTACGCTGGTACTCTTGGCAAAGGGCGGTGATAGAGATGATTAGGCTGTTGATCGTGGATGACGAACCGCTGATCGTCAGAGGGTTGGCCAATATGATCGCTCACGAGTATGACAGACCCACGCAAATCGAAACCGCGTACGATGCGATCGAGGCTCTGAGATTAATGGAAACGGTGCGCCCCGACTTGCTTATTACGGACATTCACATGCCGGAGATGGATGGTTTGGAGTTGATCCGCCACACGAAAGAGCGCAATCTGTGCGAACAATGCATGATTCTGACGGGATACGGGGAATTCGAATATGCGCAGACGGCGATTCGGTACGGAGTGGTCGATTACTTCTTGAAGCCGGTTAACCAAGCCGAGCTATTGCAAGCGGTTGGTCGAATGCAGGACCGGATCGAGAACGCGACAGTCGCTGGCGAGCAGGAGCAGGCAGACTCCGCACCGGTCGGGATGGCCAATGCGATGAGAAGCAGCAAGAAAATCGCTCAGATCGAGAAGTATATTAAGAAACACTATATGAAGGATATTTCGCTGCAGGAAGTTTCGGAATCGGTAGGTTTGAATCCGAACTATGTCAGCGGACTCATTCATAAGGAAACGGGAACGACGTTCGTTCAATACGTTCATCGGGTGAGAACGTCGAAAGCGAAGGCGATGCTGGTAGAAAATCCCGATGTTGCGGTCGAACAGGTCGCCGTTAAAGTCGGCTACGAGAACAGCCGCCAGTTTTTTAAGGTTTTCAAGAAGTTTACGGGAGTAACGCCCGGAGTGTATCGCGAGAAAAATTCGGTCGCTGTCGGGGACGACGAATCGGTGGATTAGGCCAATCGATATTTCTTCCGAACGGAATCGACTTCCGATTCCGTTTCTTTGGCGACGCCGAAAAGCAAATACAAAGCTGCGCGAGTTGCGGGAGGAGGTTAACGAATGAGTTCCTCGCAAGCGAAAAGGGATTACAGTCTTACGGGGCCCGAGGGCAAGAGAGCTCAGGAGCGGGGGCTGGTGGCGGCCGAATGGTACGCGACGCCGATTCCCCGCAAGCGAATGAAAGAGCTGATGAAGCGCAAGGACGGTCCGGCAATACGGGATACGATTGTATGGTTGGCGCTTCTGGCGGGAGCGGGCGTTCTGGCCTATTTGTCCTGGGGGACGTGGTGGGCGATACCGGCGTTTCTCGTCTACGGGATTTTGTATACTTCGCCGGGAGATTCCCGCTGGCATGAGTGCGGTCATGGTACGGCGTTCAAGACGCCTTGGATGAACGAGGTCGTCTATCAATTCGCATCGTTCCTCGTCTTAAGACCGGCGACACCATGGCGCTGGAGCCATGCCCGCCATCATACCGACACTTACGTCGTGGGCCGAGACCCTGAGATCAACCAGCCGCGTCCGCCGGTGTGGCGCGTCATTATTATGCAATTCGCCCACCTCGTCGGGGGACCGAAGGACATCAAGCGGATGTTTATGCACGCGTTCGGCATCGTTGGCAAGGAAGAGAGGGACTTCATTCCGGAAGCGGAATTTCGCAAGTCGTTCTGGGAATCCCGCGTGTACGTGCTCATCTTTGTCGGCGTAATCGCGGCTTGCGTGTACACATCCAGCATTTTGCCGGCGATGTTTATTATTCTTCCGTCCTTCTATGGAGCGGGCCTGATGGTCGTCTTCGGGATGATCCAGCATCTGGGCCTGCATGAGGACGTGCTCGATCATCGGCTGAATTCCCGGACGGTATACATGAATCCGGTGTTCCGATTCCTGTACTGGAACATGAATTACCATATCGAGCATCACATGTTCCCGATGGTGCCTTACCACGCTCTGCCTGCGCTGCACGAGGAGATGAAGGCGGATTGCCCGCGTCCGAACCGCAGCACGTGGGAAGCGTTCAGAGAAGTGATGTACGCTTTGCTGAAGCAGCGCAAGGATCGCAATTATACGATACAGCGGGAGCTGCCGCCGACGGCGCAGCCCTATCAGTACGGACCGAAGCCGGAGAACGCGGAAGCGCCGGGAGATGCGGAGCGGATGCGACCATCCGGGACGCGTTGACAAAACGCCTTTTAACTCGCAGAGTAGATTTGGATGCAGCCTTCAAGCAATCGAGTATTCCGTCTCGGCGTGTGCCGAGGAAATTTACGTCAACGATAGCCCCGGGGGGAGGAAGGCGACCATGGACAAAAAGCTGTACATTCTCGATCCTTCCGAGACACTGGAGGATTTGGAGGAGTTTTATTTTCCTCCGTATATTACGCTTGCGCATATGTTTCACGCTCCGGAGGGGTGGTCGCTCAAGCCGAGGGTATTGAAGCAGTATCAACTGCAATACGTCGTCGAGGGCGTCGCGGATTACGAAATCAGCGGCATTCCGTACGTCACGGGGAAGGGCGACCTGCTGTTCCAGGGGCCTGGCGAGGACCATAGCGTCCGCACGCGACCCGGCAAACCGTATGTCTGCCTTTCGATCGTGTTCCATTTCGGCGATTCCGACTATCCGTTGCAGGAGCTGCTTGCCGCGCCGCCGTCCGCTGCCGCCCCGGCTCAACGTCCCCACGACATGGGCAACTATGCCGAGCATCCGCTCGAGAACAGTCTGACCGAGCTCGTCCATCTCTATCGACAGCCCGGGCTGCTGTCCAAGCAGCGCTGCCAACACCTGCTGATTGGCGTGTTAACGAGTCTCGCACAGCTCCGGTCAGGCGAAGTCGGAGGCCCGCGAAAGGCCGGAGCGATCGAACCTTCCGGCACTGCCAAGCTGATCCAGATTCGCAATTATATTGACGAGCGGCTGCAAAGCGGGTTCCGCCACGACGAACTGGAACGTCTGACCGGCTGGAGCCGCAACTACATCATTTCGCAATTCAAGCGGGCTTTCGGCATGTCGCCGCTGCAATATCTCGTATGGATCCGTCTCGAGAAAGCGAAGGAGCTTGCTCTCCAATCCGGTTTGTCGTTCAGCGAGATCGCCGCCGAAGTCGGCTATTCGGACATCCATGCCTTCGGAAAAATTTTCAAGCGTAAAACGCGGATGAGCTTAAGTCAGTTCGTCGCTACGCTGTACCGGGACACGCCGGATAGATGACGAATCGAATTTCAACGAGCTTCTTGTCGGAAGTGACAGCAGTGTGATTTTGGTCACATGATTATCACTCTGGACCAAATACAGCTAAAGCGAAAGCGCTTATAATTTGACTCAAGAAGCGGCGATCCGTTCGCCGGACTATTGGGGAGGAGAAGCTATTGAGCGCTTCGCAGGAAAAAAGGGATTACAGTCTGACTGGACCGGAAGGAAGGAAAGCCAGGGAACGCGGACTGGTCGCAGCCGAATGGTACGCAAGTCCGATCACGCGCAAGCGGATGAAGGAATTGATGAAACGCAAGGATGGACCGGCAATCCGCGATACGATTCTCTGGATCGTTCTGCTGGCGGGGGCCGGCGTGCTCGCCTATTCCTCCTGGGGCACTTGGTGGGCCGTTCCGGCGTTTCTTGTCTATGGGATTTTGTATACATCCCCAGGGGATTCGCGTTGGCATGAGTGCGGCCACGGGACGGCTTTCAAGACGCCTTGGATGAACGAAGTCGTCTATCAATTCGCTTCGTTTCTCGTCTTGAGGCCGGCCACGCCCTGGCGCTGGAGCCATGCCCGCCATCATACCGACACTTACGTCGTGGGCCGGGATCCCGAGATTCACCAGCCGCGTCCGCCGGTGTGGCGCATCATCATCATCCAGTTCGCCCATCTCGTCGGCGGACCGAAGGATATCAAGAGGATGTTCATGCACGCCTTCGGCGTCGTCGGCAAGGAAGAGCGGGATTTCATTCCGGAGTCGGAGTTTCGCAAGTCGTTCCGTGAGTCGCGGGTCTACCTGTTGATTTTCGCTTGCGTCATAGCCGCTTGCTTCTATACGGGGAGTATACTGCCGGCGATGTTCGTCGTTCTGCCGTCGTTTTACGGAGCAGGGCTGATGGTCGTCTTCGGGATGATCCAGCATCTCGGACTGCACGAGGACGTGCTCGATCACCGGCTCAATTCCCGTACGGTGTATATGAATCCGGTGTTCCGTTTCCTCTATTGGAACATGAACTACCATATCGAGCACCACATGTTCCCGATGGTGCCGTATCACGCGCTGCGGGCGCTGCATGAGGAGATCAAGGCGGATTGCCCGAGACCGAACCGCAGCACCTGGGAAGCGTTCAGGGAAGTCATTCACGCGCTGCTGAAGCAGCGCAAGGATCGTACTTACACGATCCAGCGGGAGTTGCCGCCGACCGCGCAGCCTTATCAATACGGGCCGAAGCCGATTGTCGCGGAAGCGTCCGCGGAGCGGTCGACGATGGCGTAATCATCCAGAAGGGGAGATCAACGATGGCAGATTGGATAGCCGCATGCGCGGCTGACGATATCGAAGAAGAAGATGTAATGCGTTTCGATCACGAGGGCAGGTCGTTCGCGATCTATCGTTCGGAGGACAGCGATTATTACGCGACGGACGGATTCTGTACGCACGAGAGAGTTCACCTGGCGGATGGACTCGTCATGGGGGCGGTAATCGAATGTCCCAAGCATAACGGCAGATTCGATTATACGTCGGGCAAGGCGAAGAAGACGCCGGCCTGCGTCGATCTGAGGACCTATCCCGTGAAGGTGGAAGCGGGTACGGTGTACATCCAGGTCGATTAAGGGAGAGAAAAAATAATGAACGCATTCGGAATGGTAATCGTCGGCGCGGGTGAGACGGGAGCAAGGGCAGCCGAGCAGCTTCGCGAGCAAGGATGGACTGGCAAGATTACGCTCGTCGGCAAGGAGAAGGAGGCGCCGTATGAGCGGCCGCCGCTGTCGAAAGCCGCGCTCCTGGCGGAAGAGACGCCAATGCCCGTCTACGTGGCGCGAGAAGAGCGGCTGCGCGAGCTTAACGTGGATTGGATCGCGGGAAGCGCCGCCGTGCGAATCGACCGGTCGGCGCACGCCGTCCGTCTGGAGGACGGGCGAGACGTGCCGTATGAACGGCTGCTGCTGGCCACGGGCGCGAGCCCCCGCCGACTCGCGATGGAAGGGGCCGATCTGAGCGGAGCGCTCTACTTGCGGACGTTCGCCGATGCGCTCGCGATCCGCGAATGTCTGGTGCCGGGCAAGCGCGTGCTGATTGTCGGAGCGGGCTTCATCGGGCTGGAGGTCGCGGCCAGCGCCAGGGAGAGAGGTTGCGAGGTAACCGTGCTGGAGGTCGGGCCGCGCATTCTGATGCGCGTTCTCCCGCCGGAGATCGCCGCAATCGTGGAGGAGCGCCATCGCCGGGCGGGCGTCTCCTTTAAGCTCGGCACAGGCATCGTCGGCGCGGCAAGGGAAGGGAACGGGCACGCGATTAAGCTGGCCGACGGTGAAGTGCTCCGGGGCGATACGCTCATCGTTGGCATTGGCGCCGTACCCGAAACGGCGCTGGCCGCGGAGAGCGGGCTGGCGATCGACAACGGCGTCGCCGCCGACGAACGGCTGGCGACGGAGGATCCCGACATTTTCGCGGCCGGCGATTGCTGCTCGTTCCCTCACCGCCTATACGGCGGCCGGCGGTTCCGCCTGGAAGCGTGGCGCAACGCGGTCGATCAGGGCATCCACGCGGCGAAGAGCATGCTTGGCGAGACGGCGCCCTACGAAGCGGTTCCGTGGTTCTGGTCCGATCAGTACGATCTGACGCTGCAAGTGGCAGGCTTGTCCCACGATGCGACGTCGACCGTTACCCGGCAATCCGCGGGGAACACGATCGTGTTCCATCAGGACGGAGCCGGCAGGCTCCTGGCCGCCAGCGGCGTCGGCGCGCCGAGCCTGGCGAAGGATATCCGCGTATCCGAGATGCTCGTCGCCCGGCAAGCGGTCCTCGATCCGGTCAAGCTGGCCGATCCGGACGTGAAATTGAAGGAGTTGCTGCGTCAATGAAATTCGCGAATTTCGCCGGCCCGTCGGAGCGCTTCTCGCGCCTCGGACATGGCAGCAGCGATTGCCGAGCATTTCGAAGCGGATGCGGCGCGGGCAAGGGGAACGCTTGATTACGCCGCCGTCGAAGAAGTGGGGGAGGAGCTCTGGGAACGCCGGACCGAGTGGCGGACGATGAGGCCGAATTTCGGCCCGGCCCCGGTCATGGCCGCATCTCGCTGGCGTTCGTGCGAGCGGCCAATTCTGAAATCGTGAGAAAGGGGCGTTAACGTGGAGCGTTCACAGGGAGCGGGGAGGCTGACGCTAACGAGCTACCGGGATTTGCCTGCGTACAGGCTGGAGAACGAGCGGATGAGCGTTATCGTCTTGCCGGAGCTGGGAGGCAAGATCGTCTCCCTGCTGCACAAGCCGACGGGCAAGGAATGGCTGATCGATTCCGGGCCGAGACCGCTAGTGAAGGTGCCGTACGGGTCGGATTACGGCCGGGCCGATCTGAGCGGCTGGGACGAGTGCTTTCCGACGATCGTGGCGTGCGACTATCCCGCGGAGGGCGTCTATTACGGAAGGCCGATGCCCGATCACGGAGAGCTGTGGTCCGTCCCGTGGCGAATGGAAGCGAGCGCCTCGGGTCTGATCGGCGAAACCGACGGTGTCGCGCTGCCTTACCGGTTCAAGAGGGTGTTGGCCTTCAAGGACGACTCGACGCTGCGCATGTCCTACTCGGTAGCGAACGTCGGGGAAGAACCGTTGTCCGTCTTCTGGACGGCCCATCCGTTGTTCGCAGCGACGGAGCAGACCCGAATCGTGCTGCCGGAAGGGATAAAGCAGCTTCTGTGCGTCGACGGCGGCAAGGCGTTCCGTCAGGGGGAACGTTATGTATGGCCTCAAGGGGACGGCATCCGCGCGCTGGACCGAATCGGCCCGCCCTGCGCGTTCGATTCGCGCAAGTTCTATGCGGAGAACGGACTGACGGACGGCTGGGCTATGCTTCGCGAGGCCGATACCGGAGAATTTGTTTCCCTGTCTTGGTCCACGGCCGAGCTTCCGCACTTCGGCTTCTGGATCGACGAAGGCGAGTATACCGGCTACTCTGTCTGTGCGTTGGAACCGTGCAACGGCTATTACGACAGCTTGACGGAGGCGTTCAGGCGGGGGGAGCTGTTGCGTATCGTCCCAGGCGAGACAGTCGAGTGGGGGCTCGAAGTGCGGGTGGGCAACGGCGAAGTCTAATCCGCGGGACAGTGGCTCGGCGGCGTTCGGGTGAAACGGCCCGTTCGCATCCGGGCCGTTGTCATTTCACGTTATCGTCTCGACGTCATTACGGCCGTCGTATTGGGGGGAATCAGCATTATGGGCGATCAAGGTCAATTCATCGGCGTGCTGTTCGGCGTCGGCCGCGAGGGAACCGTACGGTACGGACATGCGCAGGAGCGGCCGGTATTCACTGGTGCAGTATTCGCCGGGCATGCGTATACACGTTCATCGAGTCCGAACGGATGAAGCCGACGCAGGTGATGCCGAGGTCGTCGGCGAGACGGAGCGCGAGATCGGTTGGTGCGGACTTGGACAGCACGATCGGGCAGCCGATCTTGGCCGCCTTCAGCACAACCTCGGAGGAGAGCCGGCCGCTGAAGGCGAGAACGCGGTCGTGGGCGGTCAACCGGTTGCGCAGGCAGTGGCCGAACAGCTTGTCGAGCGCGTTGTGGCGGCCGATGTCCGCGCGGGCTATCATGCCGCCGGCTTCGTCGAACAGCGCTGCATTGTGGACGCCGCCTGTCAGACGGAAGCTGTCGGAGCCCGACTGCAGCAGGTGCATCAGCTCGAAGCAGCGTTCCGCCGGGATCGCCGTTCCTCCCGAGATCGTCCTGGCCGTACGGGCATCGTTCTGAAAATAAAACTGGCGGCTCTTGCCGCAGCAGGAGCCGATCATCCGCTTGGAATGAAGCTCCTTGGCGGTCGATTGGGGCCGCACGAGATCGACGTAAGCGAAGCCGCGCTCCTCGTCCAGCGACCAGCTTCGGATGTCCGCCGTCTCGCGGATAACGCCTTCGGACGCGAGGAAGCCGACGACGAGGTCGGCGAGGTCGTCAGGCGAGCATACGAGCGTCGCGAACTCCTCGCCGTCCAGTCGGATCGTCAACGGAAATTCCGCGGCGATCTCGTCCTCCGCCTCCTCCAATTGCCCGCCGTGCAGCTTAATCGTCTTCCAGGCGGCGATTGAACGCGTTCCCGCGCCGGGGGCGATCCGCATGAACTCCTCGCTCATCCCGGCACCTCCAGCTCCAACTCCTCGATTCGCTTCTCGACGAAGCGGGTATCCTTCAGCGCATGATACGTCTCCGCCTTCTCCACGATGACCGCGGCATTGTATTCCGGTATGCCGGCATGCGGCTCGTACACGCTTCTGGGCATCAGCACGTTGCCTTCGGGCCAGTACAGCTCGATGTTGCCGCGCGCGATGTCCGCCACCCGCGCCCGTCCGTGGAAAACGCCGCAGCGATTGTACGCGACGACGGAGTCGCCGTCCCACAGCTCCAACGCGGCGGCATCCTGCCGATTCATCAGCACGTCGTAGCGGTCCGCTCCGTTAAACGGATCGGTCTCTCCGTACACCATGGAATTAAACTGTTTGCCCCGACGCGTCGTGGCATAGAAGCGGCCTTCGGGCTTGCGAAGCTCCGGCAGCTCGATCGGGAGAAGCCGGCCTTTGCCATCCGTCGTCGGACAGACGCCGCCTTCGCACAGCCACGCGCCGCCCCATTGGAAGACGTCGCCCTGCTTGGACAGATGCTGAATGCCGTCATAATTGGGCGCTGCCCTCGCGATCTCCGCCCGAATGCTCGCGGCGTCCTTAAACGCGACGGATTCGCTTCCTTCGGGCTTTACCCGCGCGGCTAGTTCGCCGTAGATTTCCCATTCCGGCCTCGCTTCGGGCATTCGCGGTCCGCGAATTTCCGGCGAGAAGTAGACCATGCGCTCCGTGGACGTCGACGTGCCGCCGCCCGGCTGCTCGTAACGCGTCATCGCCGGCAGTACCCACACTTCCTCACGCGCGTCGGCGAGCGTCGACGTGTTGAGCACGATGTCCTGATGGACGCGCACGTCGACATTCTCCAGACAGCGCCGGACGAATTCCGGCTCGGGCATCGTCTCCAGGAAGTTGCCGCCCGACGTGTAGAACAGCTTCAGCTTGCGTTCGTGATCGTCCGGCAGCAGCGCGTTCTCCAGCGATACGCCGACGATGTCTCCCTGCCATTTCGGCAGCTCGAAGCCCCACAGCCGCTCGATCCGTTCGATGTCCCGGCCGGCGAACTCTCCGCCGGGCAGGCTGAACGGATCGGCGCCCATCTCGCCGGAGCCCTGCACGCCGCTATGTCCGCGGATCGGCATGACGCCGCAGTGCTCGCGTCCGAGGAAGCCGCGCAGCAGCGCCAGATTCGCGACCTGCGAGATGTTGTCGGTGCCGAAGCGGTGCTGCGTCAGCCCCATGCTCCAGACGAATACGCCGGAGCGGGAGGCGGCGAGCAGCCGGGCGAAGTCGCCGATCCGGTCGCGCGTCAAGCCGGAGGAGCGTACGATCGCGCCCCAGTCCTGGCGCTCGATATGCGCCTTCAGCTCCTCGTAGCCGGAGGCATGCTCGCGCACGAATGCATGGTCGATCGCCGAGCCCGGGGAAGAAGCTTCCATCTCGAACCACGTCTTCATGATCCCGTTCATCAAGGCGATGTCCCCGCCGATGTTGACCTGATAGAAGTCGTCGGCCAGCTTGGTGCCGAACAGCGCGGACTCCGGAATCGACGGAATCCAGTAGCCCTCCATCGCGGGCTCGCGGTACGGATTGACGACGACGATCTTCGTTCCGGCGCGCTTGGCCGCGTACATGTACTTCGTCGACACCGGCTGGTTGTTCGCGGCGACGCTGCCCCAGAAGACAATCACGTCGGAGCCGATCCAATCTTTGTAATTGCAGCTTGACGCGCCGATGCCGAGCGAGCGCTTAAGCGCCGTCTTGGACGGAGAGTGGCAGATGCGCGAAGCGTTGTCGATATTGTTCGTGCCGATATAGCGGGCCGCCTTGGCCGCGGCGTAATAGGATTCGTTCGTGATGCCCCGGGCGGTCAGGTAGAAGGCAAGCTGCTTCGGATCGATGCCGCGGATTCGGCCCGCGATCCGGTTCAGCGCCTCGTCCCAAGAAGCCCGGCTGAAGGCGCGTTCCCCGCTGCGTCTGACGAGAGGGTACGGGATGCGCCCGAGCTTGCGAAGCTGAGCGCTGTCCAGCCGTCTCAGCTCGTCGATATCGGCGTGCAGCGTCCCGGACTCGATCGCAGGCATCGTGTTGAGGCGGAGCACGTTCAGCCGCGTCGTGCACAGATGCGGGCCGGTCAACGTCTGGTCGTACAAGCCCGCCACTCCCAGCGCGCACCCGTCGCACACGCCCTGAGTCAGAATCCGGTAGGCGTAAGGGAGGTTATCGCGATTGTCCCACACTACCTTCATCGTATCGCGAATATGCTTAGGCTTTATTTTTCCCAGTCCGAACGGTACTTTGCTTACCCACAGCTTGGGGTTTGGCTTCCCCGGAAGCTTCGTCCTGCCCGTGTGCTTGGTCGTTCCCATAACGTCTCCCCTTTGCAGGTGCGCCTGCGCGGCTTAGGGCCGATTCAGCTTCATCTTATCAAGAAAACGCATACAACGGCAATCGAATTTCCCGGATCTGTTAAAATGGGAATAGCTAGACGCACGGTTTATCCGTCCGTACCCGCGAGAATCGGTTCGCGAAATGTCGGATGGGCAGCCTCGGCTTCTGATACGGTTAAGAAGGAAGGAGGCGCGGAGCATGAACTTGCTGGAGAGCATGAACGCGGCGCTAAGCTATATCGAGGATCATTTGGCGGACGACATCGACTTCCGCGAAGTGTCGAGACGGGCGCATTGCTCGGAGTATCATTTCAAGAGAATGTTCTCGTTTCTGGCGGGAGTGCCTCTGTCGGAGTATATTCGCCGCAGGAGGCTGACTCAGGCAGGCCTTGAGCTGACCCGGGGCCGGGACAGAGTGCTGGACATTGCGGTGAAGTATGGATACAACTCGGCGGACGCCTTCGCCAGAGCGTTCCAGGCCGTTCATGGCGTGACGCCGTCCGAGGCCAGACAGAGCGGCCAAGCGCTGAAAGCTTATTCTCGCCTGACCTTCCAATTGACCGTACGAGGAGGAGAGGCTATGCAATACCGTATCGTGGAAAAAGAGGAGTTTCGCATCGTGGGCGCCATGAAGAGGGTGCCGATCGTGTTCGAGGGGGTAAATCCCGAGATCGCGGCAATGGCGCAAAGTCTGGGCATGGAGACGATCGAAGAGCTGAAGCGGATTTCCAACGTGGAGCCGCGGGGCTTGATCAGCGCTTCGGTGAATTTCTCCGAAGGAAGAATGGAGGAGCAGGGAGAGCTGGATCATTATCTCGGAGCGGCCACGACGGAGAACGGGCCGGACCATCTGGCGAAGCTGGAGGTGCCGGCCTCGACGTGGGCGGTATTCGAGTCCGTCGGGCCTTATCCGTCGGCGCTTCAGAACGTGTGGGGCCGCATCTATTCCGAATGGTTCCCGTCGTCGAGCTACGAGCTGGCGCCCGGCCCGGAAATGCTGTGGAACGAAGGGAAGGACACTTCCTCGCCAACCTATCGGAGCGAGATCTGGATTCCGGTCAAGCTGCGATAATCGGCTAACAAGTTCGTGGTTTCATGATGCGCAGGGAGTTCAAGTGTCTGCTCGACCAGTACGGCTTCGCACCTGCTTGCAGGAGCGCGAAGCCGTATTTTCCGTTCTTTTGTCGCTATCCCGTCCAGTCAGGTTGTTTGCGCCGCATTCTGGATATGTACGCAGTGCCTTTTCCGTTCTTTTTGCCGGTATCCCGTTCAGTCAGTTTGTTTGCGCCGTATTCTGAAGAGGTACGCAGCGCCTTTTCCGTTCTTTTGTCGCTATCCCGTCCAGTCAGGTTGTTTGCCGCCGCATCCTGAAGATGTACGCAGTGCCTTTTCCGTTCTTTTGCCGGTATCCCGTCCAGTCAGTTTGTTTGCTCCGCATTCTAAATAGGTACGTAGCGCCTTTCCATTCTTTTTGCCGGTATCCCCTCCAATCAGGTTGGTCGTATGCCTCCTGCGAGATCGGCCACGACTATCCTCCATTTGTCTGTATCCCGATCGCTCAGAAATCTGGTTATTAGCGTTCAGCAGCTTTTTAGGTATCCCATTAACTCAGTTTGAAGCCTATTTCGAAAAAGAACGAGATTGTGGAGTATGAAGGACTGGATGCAATCCTTGAGCAACTGGGCGTGACTCCGAACTGACTCAAAGGGATAGCAGCAAAAGGCATGAAAGATAAGTGCGATGTTGGGGAGGACTGACGGAAGGGGATAGCGACAAAAGGGAGCGAAAAAGCGATAGGACAGGGATGGCGCGAACTGAACGGAGGGGATACCGACAAAAGAGGCGATAACGGAAGGCAGCGAGAGCGTGAACTGACCTGACCGGTAGGGATACCGGCAAAAGGGATGAAAGATAGGTGCGATGTCAGGGAGGACTGACGGAAGGGGATAGCGACAAAAAGGAGCAAAAAAAGCGATAGGACAGGTATGGCGCGAACTGAACGGAGGGGATAGCGGCAAAAGGGCAGATAGAGGAAGGCAGCGCCGAATAAGCCTGCCCCCGGGGCTGAGCTAAGTCGCGGTTTTACGGTAAGGATTGACAAATGGGGTTGTTTATACTTAAATTAGAGTAATTACTCTAATTTCGGCGGTGAGAACGGTTTGAACGCTAAGGAACGAATCCTGCAGGCGGCGACGGCTTTATTCAACGAGCAGGGCACGGGCAAGGTTTCGACGAATCATATTGCCGCCGCGGCCCATATGAGCCCGGGAAATTTGTATTATCATTACAAAAATAAAGAGGAGATCATCGAAGCGATTCTCGACCGGATGTATGCGGAGTGGGACCCGGTGTGGGAGCTGCCGGATGAGCCCGTCAGAGTGACGAGAAAGACGCTGCGCGACCGGCTGCTGAGAAACTTCGAGATTTTGTGGGAATACCGCTTCTTCTATCGGGAAGCCGTTGCGCTGCTGTTCGCGGACGAACGGCTGAAGCGGAAGCACGTTGGGATGACAGAGAGCCGGATGCAGGATCAGGAGAGGTTCGCGCACCGGTTTGTCGTGGATGGCGTCCTGCGGTTTCCGGAAGGTTCCCCGGACGTGCGCAAGTTGATTACGGCTTGCTGGATCGTGGCGAACAACTGGCTGGCCTTCCTGGAGATGAATGGGGAGGCTGTGGATGCTCGGAGTTTCGGGGAGGGACTGGAGCTGATCTGGGCGATTCTAAAGCCTTATCTGTCGGAGGATACGAAGGAGGAGACAAGTTCATGGCGATGATGTCGCGAAGAAACTTTCTGAAGGGTGCAGCCGCAGCCGCTGCATTGATATCCGTGGGGGGCGTCACGCACGCCGTGAAGCAAGGGGCATTCTCCACGGGAAACGGGCCGGCGTACGAGCCATGGCAGACGTGGACGGACGTTAAGGAAGGAGACAAGCCGCTGCTGCGCATCGTTCAAGCGTCTGTGCTGGCGGCGAACGCGCATAACACGCAGCCCTGGCTGTATCGTATCGAGGACCGCTCCATCGATTTGTTCGCGGACATCTCCCGGAATATCGGAACGATCGACCCTTGGTTCAGGGAAATGTACATCAGTCACGGCTGCGCTGTCGAGAATGCCGATCTTGCGGCACGGGCATACGGATATCGGCCGGATCTTACGCTGTATCCGGGCGGCCTTGAGCGGATTCATGTCGCGAGACTATCGCTTGAAGAAGGACCGGAGGCTCCCTCCGAGCTGTACCGGGCAATCGGCAAGCGCCATACGAATCGCGCTGCATACGACGCGAACAAGCCGGTCGAAGCTTCCGTTCTGCGTGAAATGGAAAGATTGGCTGATTCGTTGGGGGATGTGCGGGTCGTCTGGTTTGCCGACGGAACAGGCAGGCAAGAGATGGGCAAGCTGATCGTCGGCGCAACGGAAGCGGTCGCGAACGATCGGATTCAATCCGCGGACAGTCACCGATGGTTTCGCAACGACTGGAGTGAAATCCAGAGGCACAAGGACGGTCCGACCATGGACGCGACGGGCAACTCGGCTATTACCCGCTTTATCGGCAAGCTGTTCCCCGTATCCGAGCAAACGTCCAACGAATATTGGCTGAAAGCGACAAAGAATACTTACGTCGCTACGGCGCCCGTCTTCGGCACGATCGCGATCAAGGATCAGACGGATCGTGTGCAGTTGATGCAGGCGGGCAGACTGTGGCAGAGGATGCATCTGTGGGCGGTCGCAAACGGTCTGGCCGCGCACCCGTTGAACCAGCCGCACGAGCGACGGGACCGCGAGCTTCAGCTCGGCATCGAACCGGTATTCGGCCGGGAAATGGCGCGCCTCGTAAACATGCCCGGATACGAGGGAGTGTTCACTTTCCGTCTTGGCTACCCAACCAGCGAAGCGCTCCCCAGTCCCCGCCGTTCCGCGGAAGAAGTGGTTTTGGGCGCCTCGAAGCCGACTCCGAGAGACTAAGCCGGTTTGTCTACAAACAAGGTGCCAACCCCGGGACAATTTGATAAAATGGAGCTATCTTCACGAAAGGAGGAAAGCTCAACCGTGGACCAGGAACTGAAAGCGATGCTGGAGTCGATTCAAGACGAACTGAAATCCGTCAAGGAAAACCAGGAAACGTTCGCGAGAGAAGTCAATCTCCGATTTGACAGCGTGGATAACAGGCTCAATGTCGTGGACAACAGGCTTAACGTTATGGATGACAGGTTTGACGTCATGGACAACCGGTTTAACGCCATGGATGACAGGTTTGACGCTATGGACAACAGATTTAACGTCATGGACGACAGGTTTGACGCTATGGACGGCAAGCTGGATGGGATTAAGAGCCAGTTGGATCGAATCGAGGCCGAATCGAACGACGACATCGTCGCTTTGCTGGAATCCATCAGCGGCAAAATTGAGGCGCTCGCCACCAAGGAAGACGTCGAATATTTGGCCGGGAGAGTAGGCAAAACGGAGCTGGAGATCGATCGGCTCAAGCGTGCGAAGTGAGAGCAGGTTCATGCAGTTTGCAAGTGGAAAGCTTCTTCTGTCAGTCCTCCTTATAACCCGCCGGTTTATGCGCACTACATTCCAATCTGAACAAGGACCAATGAGATAACTCCCGCCAATCCGACCCCCAATTAAGGGAGAATATGATAAAAAACGGCCGCCGCTCGCCGAAGCCGTCCCTTGGAGGACGAGATTCGATGAGAAGCCGCCGTTTTTTTGTACAACTGCCCCATTCACCACATACGAGCAAACGAAAAGCCCGCTGGAGAGGCTTTAGCAGGGTAAACGGAAGGGACGTTGTTCTAAGGAATCGAGTAATTCCCCCAGATAGCGCTCAAACGAGGGACGTTGTTCTAAAGAATCGAGTAATTCCTCCCAAATGGCGCTCGAACGAAGGGTGTTGTTCTAAAGAATCGAGTAATTCCCCCCAAATGGCGCTCAAACGAGGGACGTTGTTCTAAAGAATCGAGTAATTCCCCCCAGGTAGCGCTCAAACGAGGGACGTTGTTCTAAAGAATCGAGTAATTCCTTCCAAATGGCGCTCAAACGAGGGACGTTGTTCTAAGGAATCGAGTAATTCCCCCCAAATGGCGCTTAACGGGGGAGGTGGTCGAAAATGTCGAATCGTCTCCGACAAACAAAGCGCCTTCTGCGTCCGAAGGACGCAAAAGGCGCTTTGTTTGAAAATCAGCCTTCGAGCAACAAAGTTTCCGGATCTTCGAGCATTTCCTTGATTTTGACGAGAAATTGCACGGCTTCTGCGCCGTCGACGATACGGTGGTCGTAGGAGAGCGCGATGTACATCATCGGGCGGTTCTCCATACGCTCTGCGTCGATGGCGATCGGACGCAGTTGGATCTTGTGCATGCCGAGAATGCCGACTTGAGGCGCGTTCAGGATCGGCGTGGACATCAGCGAGCCGAAAATGCCGCCGTTCGTAATCGTGAACGTTCCGCCTTGCAGCTCGGACAGCTCAAGCGTGTTGTTGCGCGCTTTGCCGGCCAGCTCGACGATGGAGCGCTCGATCTCGGCGAATCCGAGACGGTCCGCGTCGCGTACAACCGGAACGACGAGGCCTTCCTTCGCGGATACCGCGATGCCGATGTCGTAGTATTTCTTCTCGATGATGTCTTCGCCGTTGATTTCCGCGTTCAGCAGCGGGAAAGCTTTAAGCGCGCCGACGACCGCCTTCGTGAAGAAGGACATGAAGCCGAGGCCGACATCGAACTTCTCTTTGAAAGCGTCTTTGCGGCGTTTGCGGATTTCGAGAATCGCGCTCATGTCGACTTCGTTAAATGTCGTCAGCATGGCTGCCGTCTGCTGCGCTTCAACCAGACGCTTGGCGATGGTCAAGCGGCGGCGGGACATACGCTTGCGCACTTCCGGCTTGTTCGCGTTCGAAGTCGGCTTGTCGATCGCTGCCGGTGCTGCCGGAGCAGCCTTCGGAGCCGCCGGAGCCGTTCCCGCCGATGCGACGTCGCTGGCGTGAATGCGGCCGATCGGATCGCGCGCAGGTACGGCGTTCAGGTCAATGCCCTTCTCCCGAGCCAGCTTGCGAGCTGCCGGAGTAGCCAGCGTCGAGCCGCCGTCGTTGGACGAAGCGGCCACGGCCGGAGCGGCTGCTTGGGGAGCCGGAGCCGCCGGAGCCGATGCCGGGGCAGCGGCTTGCGCAGGGGCCGCAGGAGCTGCAGCAGGTGCAGGAGCCGCACCCGCAGCTCCGATTCGGCCTACCGGTTCGCCGATTTTAACGGTATCGCCCTCGCCGGCGAGAATCTCGGTGACAACGCCGTCTTGGTCGGCGCTGATTTCCAAGTTGACTTTATCGGTTTCCAGCTCCAGCAGGAGGTCGCCTTGTTTGATGCTGTCCCCTACTTTGACGAGCCATTTCGAGATCGTGCCTTCCGTAATGGATTCGCCCATCGCCGGTACAAGAATGTCATGCATTGAAGTTACCTCCCGGATTTAACTGCGGATTTCGTTTTTTTCTTCTGGACCAAAGTTTGGTTGATAATGAACTGCTGCTCGAACGTATGGATTTGTTGATAGCCGCTTGCCGGGCTCGACCGCTTAGGACGGCCGTTATAGCTGACGGACACCTTCGCGACGTCGACAAGCTCGCGAATGCGAGGCTCGATATAGCCCCATGCGCCCATGTTTTTCGGTTCTTCCTGAACCCACAATACTTCGGACAGGTTCGGGAAGCGCTCGAAGATCGCTTTGAGTTCCAGCTTAGGGAACGGATACAGCTGCTCGACGCGAACGATATGCAGCCAATCGCGGTTCGTATCCGGCGTCTTGGCGAGCTCTTCGGCCAAGTCGATGGCCACTTTGCCGGTGCACAACACGATGCGCTCGACTTTGGCCGGCTGGCCGCCCAATCCGGGCTGCTCGAGCACCGTCTGGAACGTTCCTTCGCTCAGCTCGGCCGCGGACGAAGCGACGTAAGGGTTGCGGATCATGCTCTTCGGAGCCATCAGCACGAGCGGACGGGCTTGATCCGTGTTCAGGACGGAAGCTTGACGGCGCAGCAGGTGGAAATATTGCGCCGCGCTGGACAAGTACGCGACCGTCCAGTTCTCTTCGCCGGACAGCTGCAGGAAACGCTCAAGCCTTGCGCTGGAGTGTTCCGGACCTTGGCCTTCGTATCCGTGAGGGAGCAGCATCGTCAGACCCGAACGCTGCGACCACTTGGATTGGCCGGCCGAGATGAACTGGTCGATCAGAACTTGCGCCGAGTTGGCGAAGTCGCCGAACTGCGCTTCCCAGATGACCATCGTCTCCGGCGCGAACACGTTATAGCCGTATTCCAGGCCGAGCACGCCGGCTTCGGACAACGGGCTGTTATGGATCGCGAACGAAGCTTTCGCTTCCGGAATCGCGTGCAGCGGGCAGAACGTATCCCCCGTCGCCGTATCATGCAGGACGAGGTTGCGATGTGCGAAAGTCGCTCTCTCCGCGTCTTGTCCGCTGAGCCGGATCGGCGTGCCGTCGGCCAAGATCGTAGCGAACGCAAGCGTCTCGGCATGGCTCCAGTCGACTTTCTCTCCGTCGTTCAGCGCGTCCGCGCGGCGTTCGAGAATCCGCTTGAGTTTGCCGTACACGTTAAACGACTCCGGGAACTTCAACAGTCCGGCATTGATGCTGCGCAGCTTATCCAGCGGAACTGCCGTAACCGGCTTAGGCGCATCCAAAGAAAACTCCGGCGGATGCGACTGCCGCACCGGGCTGTTGCCTTCTCTGCCTTTGACTTCATCATAGGCGTCTTTCAGCTTGTTCTGCACGTCGCGTTTGATCTGACTGGCGGCATCCTCGCTCAGCGCGCCTTCGCGAACGAGCTTGTCTGCGTACAGGCGGGCGACGTTCGGATGAGCTTTAACCTTCTTATAGATAAGAGGCTGCGTCGTTTCCGGATCGTCCGTCTCGTTATGGCCGTAGCGGCGGTAGCCGATCAAGTCGATTACGAAGTCCTTCTTGAACAGCGTCCGGTATTCGCTGGCCATGCGCGCGGCGGCGATGACCGCCTCCGGTTCGTCGGCGTTGACGTGAACGATCGGGATTTCGAAGCCTTTGGCCAAGTCGCTCGCGTAATGCGTCGAGCGGGAGTCATGGCTCTCCGTCGTGAATCCGATCCGGTTGTTGGCGATAATATGAATCGTCCCGCCGCACGTATAGCCTTTAATATTGTTGAAGTTCAGCGTCTCGGCCACGATGCCTTCGCCGATGAACGCCGCGTCTCCGTGAATGAGAATCGAAGCGGCCAGGTCGAGATTCTGCACCGGGTAACCCGGCTGCGAACGGTCCTCTTGCGCCGCGCGGGCGAAGCCGCCGACGACCGGGTTGACGTATTCCAGGTGACTCGGGTTGTTCGCCAGCGTGATGCGGGTTTCCGCCGTCTCGCCGGAAGAAATCGAGCGGTTCGCTCCGAGATGGTATTTAACGTCTCCCGTCCAGCCGTAGTTGATGCCGATCGAGCCCTCGGAAGGGATAAGATTCTTGTTCGGCGAATGGTGGAATTCCGCGAACACGTTGCCGTAAGGCTTGCCCAGAACGTGCGCAAGCACGTTAAGACGACCGCGATGCGCCATTCCCATGGCGATGTGGCGGGCGCCGTCATTGGTCAGTTCGTGTACGATCTCGTCGGTCAACGGAATGAGCGCTTCGATTCCTTCCGCCGAGAACCGTTTCTGCCCGACGAAAGTGCGTTGAAGGAAATCTTCGAACTGCTCCGCTTCGTATAATTTTCTAAGTAAAGATTCCCTCTCGGAAGCAAGCAGCTTGGTCGACGGAATGACCGTCTCGGCTTGCTTGTTGAGCCATTTCCGTTCCTCTTCGACATGGACGTGGCCGAATTCGAAAGCGATAGGGCCGGTATACACTTGAAGCAGCTTCTGCACCGCTTCCCAAGCGTTGTTCAGCAGGTAAGGAGCGTCTTCCCAGACGCAGTCCGGAGGAAGCTGTCTCAGATCGGCTTCGGTAAGGCCGTAAGTAGCGGGCTCGATCATTTCCGCGTTTGCTTTCGGGCTGAGTTCGAGCGGATCGATATCGGCGGCCAGGTGGCCGAACGAACGTATATTCCAAGCCAGTTGACCGGCTGCGATAGCTTTCTTGAGCAGGTTGGCGTCGAGCGAAGCCGATCCGCCGGAACCCTGCGGTGCGCTAGCCGGGTACGCCGAGGCGGCGTCAACGCGCGGAGGAGCGCCGTATTGGGCGAAGAGCTCGCGGTACTGGGGGCTTACCGCTTCCGCGTCTTGAAGATAGATGTCGTACTGCTCTTGGACGTAACCAAGATTGGGGCCGAAAAACTGCTGCCATAATTCTTGCATTTTTTCATTGTCCACTGACATTGTGCATCCCTCTGCATTCATGTTAGTCATACACGGGTGCCAAGACGTAACGCGCGCACCTGATACCATTCTAATTCATTTTTATGTTCGGAAATAGACATTATTATGCATAGGAATGATCTATAAAATAGATCGATTTACGCTATGCCTCCATAAAGATTAGGTTCCCGCACGCGACCGGCTTCTATTCCCTCTCTATTGGATAATTGTGCAAAAATAGGTCGGGTGTTATAGTGAAGATAGATGGGTAATGAAACGTTATAGACTAAGGAGGAGGATTGCGATGATCTACTCGGCGACACCCGCGAGCAGAAGCGTCATTCCCGTTTCCCCTTATATGTATTCTCCATTTCACCATGCCGGATACCGTCAGCCGTCCGGTATGTGGACGAGATCTTATCCTTCGCCTTACGAGGAGTTCGTCAAGAAGGCCGCGACGGGCATTGCCGACTTCCTGGAGTCGGCCCGCAAGCTTCAGTATTCGGCTCAGGAGCTGGGCCGCAGGACGGACTCTCCTTTCCAGGCGAGGGAAGCGCGAATTTCCGATCCGTCGGCGATCGCGGTCCAAGCGGGGGACGGCGCATCGGTCAAGACATATCAGGTGCAGGTTCATTCTCTTGCATCCGCTCAGAAGAACGCCGGCACGGAGATGGAGCGCGGCGCCCAGACCGGTCTGGAAAGCGGCGTGCATCGCCTGAAGCTGTCGATCGGCGGACGGGAGACGACGGTGACAAGCGATATTTCGTCCTCGGACACGAACGAACAGGCATTAAGCAAAATCCGCGACGCGATTAACGGCGCCCGCGCGGGCGTCACTGCCAAGATCGTGACGGACGGACCGAACGGAACGGCGAGATTGGAGCTCTCCGGAGACCGGACGGGCACGGACAACGCCTTCACGGTGACGGACGAGACCGGCAATGCCGCGGCATGGTCGGGTATCGCCGAAGCGACGTCCGGGGCGACGAATGCTTCGTATTCGGTGAACGGCGGAGCCGCGCAGATTTCCCAATCCAACGTCGTCGAGCTGGAGAAGGGCAAAGCGACGGCCACGCTGCTTCGGACGACGGACGAGGCCGTCGTGGTCGACGTGCGGGCGGACGGGAAGAAGGCGCTGGAGCAGGCCAACAAGCTGGTCGACAGCTATAATGAAACGATCGGCCGCCTGAAGGAAGCCGCAGGCTACCTGAATCCGCTAATCCGCAAAAGCTTCGAAAGAACGGCAAGCGAGACGACGCAAGACACGGCCGGCATTCGCCGAAACGGCGACGGGACGCTTCGGGTGGACGAGAAGGCGTTCCAGGCCAGCCTGAGCGCGGACCCGGAGCGGTCGGCGCGGACGGTCGGCGGAATCGCCAGAAGCCTGGAGAAGGAAGCTGCGCGGTTCCAGGACGTTCCGGCCAGCGCGCTGCTGAACAAGCCGATGATGGCATTGCAGCAATTCGCCGCCTACCAGGCGACGAGGGAATCGTATTTGCAAATCCCGACGACCGGTCTTCTGGTCAATAGCTTCTTTTAAAATAGCAAGGGCGCGCAGCTCCCGCCGATGGCGATCATCGGGGGAGCTGCGCGCCTTATTCGTTAGGAACGAAGCTCGGCCAGATCCATCGCCGGAACGAGATTTTCCGCGATGGCCCGTTCAAGCAGCGTGGTTACGGCGGCGAAGCCGTCGTCGCCCAAACCGGCGGTGAACTCGTTGACGTACAGCTCGATGTGCGACTTGGCCACCTGCGGGTCCATTTCCTGCGCGTGCTCCATCACATAGCTTTCCGAAGCTTCCGGGTGCCGCCACGCATAGGCGACAGAAGCCTGAATCCATTCGCGAATCCGCTCCAGGTCGAGCGAGCGGCGGGCGATGATCGCGCCGAGCGGGATCGGCAGGCCGGTATCGCTCTCCCACCAGTTGCCGAGGTCGACGACTTGGGACAGGCCGTAGTTCTGATACGTGAATCGGGCTTCGTGAATGACGAGCCCGGCGTCGATCCGGCCGTCGCGCACGGCGGGCATAATTTCGTGGAACGGCATGACGACGATCTCCCCTACGCCTCCCGGCACGTTGCGCGCCGCCCAGAGCCGGAACAGCAGATAAGCGGTCGAACGCTCGCTGGGGACGGCTACCCGTTTGCCGGACAGCGCCGCGGCGTCGGCAGATTCCGAGCCGTTCGAGCCGAGGCGGAGCACGAGCGGCCCGCAGCCTCTTCCCAACGCTCCGCCGCACGGCACCAGCTTATATTCGGGCAATACCCACGGCAGGGCCGCGAAGGAGATTTTCATAATGTCGAGCTCGTTGGAGCTTGCGGCAAGCGTGTTCGTGATATCGATGTCGGCATAGGTGACTTCGAACTCCGGCGCTCCGGGGACAAGGCCGTGCACGAGTGCATGGAAGACGAACGTGTCGTTGGGACAAGGCGAATAAGCGATTTTCATGAGGACAACACCTCCGTCAGATGAATGCTGGCCGCTTCCAGCGCGGCAAGGGCGTCTCCGATTCGCCAGGCGGCCCTGTCGCGCGGTCCGACCGCGTTGGAGATCGCGCGTATTTCAAGGAAGGGAATGCCGAACCGGCTCGCCGCTTCGGCGACGCCGTAACCTTCCATCGCCTCGGCGGCCGCCCCGGGCACTCTTAGCGCCAGCGCTTCCGCCGTGGCGGCGGTGCCGGTCACTGTCGACAGCGTCAGCACGGGGCCGCAATGCGCCGGAATTCCCGCGCTCCGAAGCGCTTCCGCAAGCCGCGAAGCGATCGCGGCATCCGCCGTCAGCCGATTCGCGCCGAAGCCGAGCTTGTCCACTCCGGCGAAGCCTTCCGGCGTCTCCGCGCCCAAGTCCGCCGCGATCGACTCGCTGGCGACGACGATCGATCCGACCGGCGCGACGCCCGCGAAGCCTCCCGCGATGCCGGCGCTGACGACGAGTCCGTATTCCGCTCCGTTCCCGGCCAGCTCCAACGCCGTGCTTGCGGCCGCAGCCGCGGGTCCGACGCCGGCGACTCTTACCTCGCAGATCGGATTTCCGCGCAGTCCCTTCAGCACCGCTTCTTTTTCCGCCTCGACGGCGGTCATGACCAATATTTTACGAGACATCTCCGTTTCCTCTCTTTCCTGCTTCAAGACGATAACCGCGCATCTCTACTTAATTAAGTATAGTACTCATCCCCATAGGAGTAAAATCGACCGCGCAGCGCGCAAAAAGAGGATCGAATCCGTACGACGATTGTTATATGATGGAGGCATGAACAAACAACTGTCGATTTTACTCGGTACGATCATCCTATTCCTAATCATTACCCTCATTAATATGTTCAGTTGGCTGAATCCGATGGCCGAATATCCCGAGGCGAAAGGCGGAGTGCTGGACTCGTCCCGCTGGAACTACGGCGAACGCGGAATTATTCCGCTGCGCGGAGAATGGGAGTTCTACGAGGGGATGCTGCTCGGTCCGGAAGATTTTCGCGGAGAAGGCGCCGCACTTCTGAATGAGCAAAGAACGTTCGTCAGCGTGCCGGGGAATTGGAAGGGAATGCTCGGCTCGGACGCGGACGGCAATGACGGCTACGGAGCGGGCACATACCGACTGCTCGTTCGCGTAGGCGAGCCGGATTCGTTCAGCCTGCGCGCGAAGAAGATCCGAATGTCGAGCCGAATCTACATGAACGGAGAGGATCTGGGCGGCAACGGACGCACGGCGCTGAGCGAGGGAGAGTTCGTGCCCAGCAACCTTCCTTTCTTCGGAACCGCGCCGTCGCGAGACGGAACGGTAGAGATCGTCATTCAGGTGGCCAGCTTCCGCTTCATCGAAGGGGGACTGGTGCAGGCGCCCGAATTCGGAATGACCGAGGACGTGATGAAGCGGCGGGACCATTCCCGTCTGGCGAACATGATTCTCGTGACGACGATGCTCGTGTTCGGGCTGTACTATGCCGGCATGTTCAAGCAGTGGCGTCAAGAGCGGCATCTGATGCACTTCTGCTTCTTCTGCTTGTCGACGGGCTTGTTCTTCTCGATAGACGACGAGATTCTGGCCACCGCGCTCGTGCCGGATATTCCCTTCGCGTGGCTGCAAAAGCTGATTTTCCTGTTCACGTACCTCACGTTCGTGCTGTTCGGCCTATACGTGTACCGCTACCTGGGGGAGAAGAACGACTCCTTGTTTCTGTGGCTGTGCAAGTTCGGCTTCGTATACCTGGCCTTGTTCATGCTCGCTCCCAGCCGCTACTTGCTCTGGTTCTGGTGGACGGCTATCGTGCTGCAGGTTGTCGCCTTCGTGCTGATCTTCTACGCGATATTCCGCAGTCATCGCCGGAGCCCGCAAGACAGCTATTACATGCTGATGGGCTGCTTTTTCCTGATCGTCACCTGGATTTACGGTCAGACACGCTACAAGCTGGGGCTGGATAACCCGTATTTTATGATCGTTACGCCTATGCTGCTCGTGTTCTCGCAAGCCTTCCTTATGTCGGACCGGATGCAGAGCGCCTTCCGGAAGAGCGAACGGCTGGCCGCCCAACTCCTGCAATACGACCGTCAGAAAGACGAGTTTCTGGCCAAGACGTCCCACGAGCTGCGTACGCCTCTTCACGGAATCGTGAATTTGTCGCAGGCGCTGCTGGACGATCGGCAGACTCCGCTGCAAGGGGAACAGCGCGAGAATATCCACATGCTGCACTTGCTTGGGCGGCGGCTCTCGGGCTTGGTGCACGATATTATGGACCTGAACCGGATTCGCCACGGCCAATTGACGATACAGCCGACGTCGGTAGATGTGGCGATGTCCGTGAGGTTCGTCATCGAGACGCTCTCGATCGCTTCGGCGAACCGGGAGGTGAAGCTCGTCAACGCGCTGCCTGCTGCGCTTCCGCTCGTGAGGGCGGACGAGAACCGGCTCAGGCAGATTTTGCACAATTTGATGGAAAACGGTCTGAAAAATACGAAACAGGGTACGGTGCAAGTGACGGCGGAACGACAGGACGGGGAGCTGGCCGTATCCGTGACCGACACGGGGAAGGGCATTCCCGAGGAAGCGCTGGCCGGGCTGTTTCAAGCTTTCGTGCAGTACGAGGACGAGGAGGGGCAAGCCGCGAATTCCGGACTGGGGCTCGGGCTGAGCATCTCCAAGCAATTGGTGGAATTGCAAGGAGGCCGGCTTGAGGTCGAATCGGAGGTCGGAGTCGGCTCGAGGTTCACGTTTACGCTGCCGATCGATTCCCAATCGGAGGAAGTCGCGGCCGCTGCCGAGCCGGAGGAGCGCGCTTTCCCTGCGCTGGCCGGAATGACGCATCACGAGCCGGAACACAAGTTTCATGTGCTGATCGTGGACGACGAGCCTTCCAATCTGAAAATACTGATCCATGCGGCGTCCGCGATGGGCTGCGGCTATACGGCGGTCGGCGGCGGGGCGGAAGCGCTCGCGGCGCTGCTGCGGCATCCGAAGCCCGACCTGGTGCTGCTGGATCTGATGATGCCGGGCATCTCCGGCCTCGACGTATGCCGGGAAATCCGCACGCTGCACGGCCTGGCCGAGCTTCCGGTGCTGATGCTTACGGCATCGGGGCAGACGGGGGATACGGTGGCGTCGTTCTCCGCCGGGGCGAACGACATTTTGCAGAAGCCGTTCGAGCTTGCGGAGCTGAAGGCAAGGGCGCAATCGCTGCTCGCGATGAAGAACTCTTCCGAGCAAGCCGTACGCAGAGAGATGGATTTCCTGCAGGCGCAGATCACTCCGCATTTTCTGTACAACAGCATGAACGCGCTCGTCGGGCTCAGCTATAAAGACGTAGACAAGCTCAGGGAAACGATTCACCATCTGACGACCTATCTGCGGGCGAAGTTCACCTTCGTCTTCCAGGGAGAACGGGTGGATCTGGAGCGGGAGCTGGAGCTGGTCAGAGCGTATCTCGCCATCGAACAGCTTCGTTTCGGCGACAGACTGCAAGTTCGTTACCGGATCGAAGAGGGGATACGCTGCGTGCTGCCTCCGCTTACGCTGCAGCCGATCGTGGAGAACGCCGTACGCCACGGAATAGGACCGAAGCCCGAGGGAGGCACTCTGGACATTATCGTTAGCCGCGGAGACGGAGGCATCGAGATCGTGGTGGAGGACGACGGCATCGGTATGGACGAGCAGTCGCTGGACGCCCTGGACAAGGGCCGGACGGGGGGCGTCGGCATTCGCAACGTTAACCGGCGGCTGCAGATGCTGTACAGAGGCAAGCTGGAGTATCGCAGCTTGATCGGGCATGGCACGCAAGTCAAGCTTCATATACCGGAGGGAATCCATGTTAAGAGCGCTGCTAATAGATGACGAAGAGATCGCCCTCGACGTTCTGGAAATTCTGCTGCAGGAGATCGGGGGCGTGGAGGTCGCCGGGAAGTTCAGAATGGTGGCGGAGGCGGTGGAGCAAGCGGAGAAGCTGCAGCCGGATCTGATCTTCCTGGATATCGAGATGCCGGGAACGAACGGACTCGTGGCCGGAGAACTGCTCGGCGTGCGCTGTCCCGACGCGGAGATCGTATTCGTGACCGCTTATCACCAATACGCGCTGGAGGCGTTCGACAAGAACGCGATCGGATACTTGCTTAAGCCCGTCGCGAAAGACCGGCTGCGCAAGACGATCGAACGATACGAGTCGCTGCGGGAGAAAGCGGCGAGAAGAGCGGCCCCGGCGAGAGCGGACGCGGTCGAACCGCCGGCGGATAAGCCGTTGTCGAGGCAGAGGCTGAACTTGAAGGCGATGGGAAGCTTGGAGCTGTACGACGGAGAAGGCCGGCTCGTTACGTGGCGGACCCGGAAGACGAAGGAGCTGTTCGCCTATTTGTGGAGCCACGGCGGAGAGCCGGTCTACCGTTACCATATTCTCGATCATCTCTGGCCGGAGATCGATTCCGAACGGGCCAAAGCGTTGTTCCATACGACTCTGTACAACGTGCGCAACATGCTGAGGGCGGGAGGCTTTGCGGATACGGTGGCGTTCGGGGACGAGCGTTACTGGATGCACGCGGACCACGTGGACAGCGACGTGGAACGGCTGAACGACCTTATGCGGCGCGGAGGCGTCGAGGAAGTGGACGAACTGCTGGCGCTCTATCGGGGAGATTACTTGGAAACCGAGCATTACGATTGGGCGGACGGCAGACGAATCGAGCTGCGGACGACGTACATCCGCCATCTGGCCCGGCTCGCCGACGAGACGGACGGCCCCGTACGGGAACGGGTGCTATGGAAGCTTCTCGAACTGGACCCTTATCGCGGCAACGTGTACGAACGGTTGCTGCGGCATCTGCGCGAGTCCGGGGACGGCTCGTCCGTCCGGAAGCTGGAGGAATGGAAGCGGCAGCTGGAAGGCGAGCTGGCCGAAGAGGGCTGACGGAAGAGGAGGAGAGCCGGCTGAAGGAGGCCGGTTCTCTAGAGAGCGCCGTTCTTCCACTCCGTCGGCGACATCTTCTTCAGCTTCTTGAACGTCCGGCTGAAATAATAAATATCGCTGAACCCCGTCTCCATCGCGATCTCCGAAATATTCATGCTTTTGCTTCGCAGCATGTTCTCGGCCTTGTTGATCCGGATCAGGTTGACGTATTCGATCAGAGACTTGTCCGTCACCTGCTTGAACAGCCGGCTGAAGTGGTACCGGCTCAGCCCCGCGATGTCCGCCAGCTGCTGGACGGACAGCTTTTCCTTGTAGTGATCGTCGATGTAGGCGAACACGGGGGCGAGCCGCTCCAGCTCCTTGAGCCGGTTGCGGTACTCGTCCAGCTCGGTCGTCGTGGCGACGTATTTGCGCACGAGCAGGGAAAGCATCCGGTAAAGGTGGGATTTGACGGACAACTCGTAGCCGAGCTCCTGCCGCTGCAATTCCTGAATGATGGACTGCATGCAGCGGTTCATCTCCTCGTCGCCCGAGACCAGATTCTGGAACAAAATCCGGTTGCGGATAATCGGCGTAATGAACTTCGTCTCCACGGCGTCCATCGCATGGCTGTGCAGCAAAGAGATGTCGACGATCATCGCATAATAGGATAAATCGTCCGAAGTGCTGAACCCGTAATGCAGCTCGTTGCTGTTCACGACGCATAGATCGCCGCTCCGACAGGACACCGGGTTGGAACCGCATTCAATAACCGCGCTGCCCGATACGAAAAATAGAAATTCCATATGTTCGTGCCAATGGTGAACGAACAAAGTTTGGCCGCTGACCACTTTGAAAGGAAGGGGCGGGTGAACTTTAATGGGAAAGGATGGGTTCGGCATCGGCATCGATTCTTTGAAAGCGGCATGTTTGTCCATGAGATCCCTCCAAAACCGCACGATCGTGCAAATAATGAGCATGCTTTTGCATGGCATCGGCTCTTCATCCCATTATAATACGAATTGAGAACAAATGTGAGCATAGGGAGTGCTGGGCAGATGCAAAAAGTTCGAATTGGCGTCATCGGTACGGGATCGATTTCGGAGATGCATTTGAATTCATATGCGCGCAATCCGGACGCGAAGATCGTCGCGATCTGCGACGTGAACGAAGCCAGAGCGCGTCAAGTGGCGGATAAGTACGGAGCGGACAAGGTTTACTCGGATTACCGCGAGCTGCTCGCGGACGCGGACATCGACGCCGTGAGCGTCTGTACCTGGAACAATACGCATGCGCCGATCAGCATCGCCGCTTTGCGGGCGGGCAAGCACGTGCTCGTGGAGAAGCCGCTCTGTCGTACGATGGAAGAGGCTTACGAAGTGGAGACAGCGGTGCGCGAGACCGGCAAGCTGCTGCAAGTCGGCTACGTGCGCAGATACGACCCGAACGTGAAGATGCTGCGCGAATTCGCCGAGCAAGGCGAGTTCGGAGAGCTGTATTACGCCAAGGCGTCGACGCTTCGCCGGCTCGGCAATCCGGGCGGCTGGTTCGCGGACGTCGAGCGCTCCGGCGGAGGTCCGCTCATCGATATCGGCGTTCACGTCATCGACTTGTGCTGGTATTTGATGGGCAAGCCGAAAGCCGTTGCGGTCAGCGCGAACACGTACAAGAAGCTGGGCAACCGTTCCAACGTCAAGCACCTCTCCTTCTATAAAGCGGCCGACTACGACGCTTCGAAAAATACGGTCGAAGATTTGGCCAGCGCGATTATCCGTTTCGAGAACGGCGCGTCCATCATGGTCGACGTCAGCTACTCGCTGCATGCGAAAAAAGACGAAGGCATGGTCCGCCTGTACGGGGACAAAGGCAGCTTCGAGATCGATCCTGAGGTTGTGATCGTGACCGAGAAGCATGACACGATTTTGAATATCCAGCCTCAGACCGACAGCACGGCCGGATTTTCCGGCGATGCGGCGTTCCAGAACGAGGTCGACCATTTCGTCGACTGCATCCTGAACGGAACGGAGCAGATCAGCCCGGTCGGGGACGGCGTGGAAATTATGAAGATTCTGTGCGGAATTTACGAGTCCGCGGCTAAAGGCGAGGAGGTTCGTCTATGAAGCTCGGGATCAGCTCTTACAGCTTGTGGCAAGCGGTAGAGAGAGGTGAGCTGGACTACGTCGGCGTCGTCGGCAAGGTAGCCGAGCTGGGCGGCGAGCATGTCGAGATCGTGCCGCTGGGCGTCGATCTGACCGCCGATTCCGCGTTGGTCGAGGCGATTCGCGCTAAGGCGGCCGAAGTGGGCATCGCCATTTCCAATTACGCGATCGGCGCGAACTTCGCGGGCTTGGACGACGAGGCGTTCGAGCGGGAGATCGCGCGCGTCAAGCGCGAAGTGGATGTCGCCGCCGCGCTGGGCGTCAAGCTGATGCGCCATGACGTGGCGAACTCCGAGGATCGGTCCATCCGTCAATTTATGAAAGACTTCCCCAAGCTGGTTGAAGCTTGCCGCCGGATTGCCGATTATGCGGCGCAATACGGCATCACGACCAGCATCGAGAACCACGGCTATTACGTGCAAGCGAGCGACAGGGTGCAAGCGATCGTAAACGAAGTCGCGCGGGACAACTTCCGTACGACGCTGGATATCGGCAACTTCGTCTGCGTCGACGAGAATCCGCTGGTCGGCGTGCGCAACAACGCCAAGCTGGCGTCCATCGTTCACGTCAAAGACTTCTACATCCGGCCGGCAACGGCTGCCCCGGGCGACGGCTGGTTCAGATCGGCGAACGGCGCTTACTTGAGAGGCGCAATCGCCGGTCACGGGGATCTCGATACCCGGGAAGCGCTGCGCATCGTCAAGGAGTCGGGCTTCGACGGCTACTTGTCCATCGAATTCGAAGGTATGGAGCCTTGCGTGCAAGCGACGAAGATCGCCTTGGACAACGCGAGGAGAATCTGGAACGAAATCTGAACAGGGAGTGGTAAGGAATGTCCGGAATCGTAACCCCTTGGAAAATCGGAGTCATCGTCGACAGCTTCAGAGTCGGCGTTCGCGAAGGCCTGGTGAAGGCGAAAGGCGTAGGAGCGGACGGCGTGCAAATCTATGCCGTATCCGGCGAGATGGACCCCGCGAACTTGTCGCCAGCGGCCCGCAAGGAATGGAAGTCGTACATTGAATCGCTTGGCTTGGAAATCTCCGCGCTCGTCGGCGATCTGGGCGGCCACGGCTTCCAGGATAAGCTGGCCAATCCGGCGAAAGTCGAGAAGTCCAAGCGCATTCTCGATCTTGCCGTAGAGCTGGGCACGAACGTCGTTACGACGCACATCGGCATCGTGCCGGACGACAAGAACAGCGAAGTGTACGAAGCGATGCATCTGGCGTGCGACGAGCTGAGCCGGTACGCGACGAGCATGAACGCGTATTTCGCGATTGAGACCGGTCCGGAAACTTCGGCGCATCTGAAGAGCTTCCTGGACGGACTGAGCTCCAAAGGCGTCTCCGTCAACTTCGACCCGGCGAACATGGTCATGGTGACCGGCGACGATCCGGCGCAAGGCGTGTACAATCTTCGCGATTATATCGTGCACACGCACGCGAAGGACGGCATCCGGCTGCGCGAGGTCGATCCGCGCCTGGTCTATGGAGCGCTGGGCTTCGATCCGCTCGACCACGAAAAGATCGCCCAGGACGCCGAATCGGGAGACGCGTTCCGCGAAGTTCCGCTCGGAGAGGGCGGAGTCGATTGGGACGCCTACTTGAAGGCGCTTCGCGATATCGGCTACGGCGGATACTTGACGATCGAGCGCGAAGTCGGCAAAAATCCGGAAGCGGATATCGCCGCCGCGGTGCAATTCCTGAAAGCCAGAATCTAAAGGCAAGGCCGCTCCTCGCTGTTGCGGGGGCGGTCTTTTTTGCTACAATGGGAGACAGAAGCAAGGGAGGCGGGCGGCGATGGGAGCGGATAACGGGAAGGCGATCGATGCGGGTAGATGTCCGCTGTGCGGCCGCGGCAACGGCTGCGGCAGCGTCGCGAACGCGCCGTCCGGCTCTTGCTGGTGCGTCAGCGAGAAGTTTCCTCCGACGCTGTTCGAGCTGCTGCCGGAGGGAACGCGCAACCGGGCGTGCATCTGCCAAGCGTGCTTAAAGGCTCATAAGGCTGAATGAATGGATGTATACCTGCAGATACGAGGACATTAAACCGATATATACATAACAGAGAGATAACGCGCCGCTCCGAACAGCAAGTATCGGATGGATGCGAATAGGGAGTGGATTTATGTTCTTTTCGCGGGAGTTGTCTATATTTAATGCGATGGAACCGATCGTCAGCGGCTTGTTTGACGAACATTACGTAAAAACGGGCATTCTGCAATGCAGCTGCGGGCAATGCCAGATGGACATCGTCTTGCTGGCGCTGAATCATCTGCCGCCGCGTTATACGTCCGGCCAAGCCGGAGAAGCTTATATCAAAGCGATCTATCAGGAGCCCCAGCTGCAGTCCGACATTTTGCGCGAGCTGACGAAAGCGGTGCAGGTCATTCAGGAAAGCCCTCGTCACTAACCGGCGGAGCGTCGTCCATATATTGGATGGCGCTCTGTTTCTTTTCAACGGCTGCGCGACCCCAAATTTGTGATAGACTCTTATTCGGACAGGGCATTCCTAAGGGCTTTCCAAAGATAAATGAACCCCGTAAAGAATTGTTAGTCGCGATTTGTCTAGATTTGAATACGGCTTCAAGAGTTGCGAATATACACGCTCCCCGGGTCCCCTATACCATGAAAAGCAGATGAACCGCCGGCTGCCCTGCAACGTGCAGCGGTCATGCGGGAGCATCCAACTCAACTTAAAAGGGGAGTAACAGATGAAGAACAAAGCTTTCTCCAAATTCGCGCTTCTGCTCGCTATCGTACTTACGTTCGGAGCCGTAGCCACGGCTTGCTCCAAGAGCAGCAACAACTCCAACGGCTCCGCGAGCGGCACGCCGTCCCAATCCGGTGAAGCGCAAAGCTCCGGAGGGGCTTCGGCGGCGCCCGTTAATTTGAAAGTATGGCATCCGCTCAATCCGAACGCCCAAGCGGTCGTGCAAAGCCTGAGCGACGTAGAGATGGTTCAGGAGTGGGAGAAGAAAACGAACGTCAAGTTCAAGTTCGAACATCCTACCGGCACGAGCGCGGACGCCCAGCAGCAGTTCGGCGTCATGATCGCTTCCGGCGAATATCCGGACGTTATCATCTGGAACATGGGCAACTTCCAAGGCGGACCGGCCAAGCTGTTCCAAGACGGAACAATTATTAAGTTGAACGAGCTGATCGATGAGCACGCGCCGAACCTGAAGAAAATTTTGGACGAGAATCCGCTGATCGCCAAGCAGATCAAATCCGACAACGGCGACATCTACGTGTTCCCGAACCTGAAGGTTGGCGATCACGGCAAATACAAAACATTTTCCGGCCAGATGATCCGTAAAGACTGGCTCGACGAGCTGGGTCTGGCTATGCCGGAGACGATCGATGAGTGGGAAAACGCGCTCCGCACGATTAAAGAGAAGAAAGGCATCTTCCCGTATACTTCGGAGAAGACGACGCTGCTCGGTTCCAAGGACTCGATGGACTTCCTCGGCGCGTACGGCATCGGCAAAGACTTCTATCTCGACGGCAGCAAAGTATTGTACGGTCCGCAGCAGCCTGCGTTTAAGGACTACCTGACTCGCATGCAGCAATGGTACAAGGACGGCTTGATCGATCCGGACTACGCTTCCAACGACAACAGCGCCAAGGAAGCGAAGATGACGTCCGGCAAAGCGGCCGCTACGTTCGGATATATCGGAGGAAGCTTGGGCGCGTGGCTGCCTGCCCTGCAGGAGAGCACCCCGAGCGCGATGCTGGCCGGCGTGCAATATCCGGTGCTGAACAAAGGCGACGAGCCGCGCTTCACCGAGACGGGCTGGGATTACAGCAACACGGGAGCGCTGATCTCCAGCACGAACAAAAATCCGGCAGAGACGGTCAAGGCGCTGGATTACCTGTTCAGCGCAGAAGGCGCAATGCTCAAAAACTTCGGCATCGAAGGCAAAACGTATACGCTCGAAGGCGGTCAGCCGAAATACACCGATCTGATCATGGCCAACCCGGACAAGCTGCCGATCGGCCAAGCCATGGGCAAACATTTCATCGCCAACTATCCGTTCCCAGGACCTGACGACGACCGTTACAACGACCAATACTATGCGCTGGACGCGCAGAAGGAAGCGGTCAAAGTATTCGCCCAATTCGCGGGCAACGCGGCTTCCGTGCTGATTCCGCCAATCGCGATGACGCCGGATGAAGCTTCCGAATACGCGAAAATCATGACCGACGTCAACACGTACCGCGAGGAAGTTGTGACGAAGATCATCATGGGCTCGTCCCAGGTCGACAGCTTCGACAAAGCGCTCGAGCAGTTCAAGAAGATGGGCGTCGATCGCGCGATTGAAATTCAGCAAGCCGCTTTCGACCGTTTCCAACAGCGTTAATAACAGTGAGGGGCAGTCCCATAAGTCATAAGAGAGCCAACCATATAAAATGATCCATTCATTAACATGGGGATATATCTCCTTACACTGCTGATACGGTCATGAAATCAGGATTTGTTTAACCCGTAACAAGGTAATTTCATGACCGTATGAGGCAGACGCTTCGCTCTACAGGAGATATATCCCCATTCTTTTTCTGATCATTTGGGTTGCCCTGGCTTATTGGGACAGCCTCTTTTTTACTCCATGCTTAGAGATTCAATCCAATTTATCCAGAGGTGATGTTCTTGAAAGCGCTTTTAAAAGGTGTGAGCAGGGTGCTGGCATTATCGATGGCGGTCCAGTTGGTTTCCGCGGCAGCGCCGGCAACCCAGCCGAGTGTGCGGGCAGCTTCCCCGAATCTGGTTTATAACGGCGGCTTCGAAACGGTGAAAACCGGGGAGACCGCTTGGGTTAGCGGAACGGGGGCGGACGGCTGGGGAGTGTGGAAGGCTTCCGGAAGCGGCCTCGTATCGGTGACGGACGCCGTGTATTATTCCGGCAGCAGCTCGGTCCAGATCGCTCATCCGACTTCGGCGAGAACCGGCCTGAACCAGGACGTGACGGTGGACAAGGTGCCCGCCGGAGGAAGGACGTTTAAGCTGGGGGCCTGGGTCAAGACGGAGGACGTTACCGCCAGCCAAGGCGTATTCATCAGAACCCAGTACTGGGAGAAGCTGACCTCCAAGGACGGATCGAACGTGAAAATCGGAGACGGACCCAGCTTGAACAAGCTGACCGGGACGGAAGACTGGACGTATCGGGAGATGATTCTGAACGCGCCGCAATCGACTCGTTACATCCGCTTGGAGCCGTTCTTCGAAACGGGCACAGGAACAGCATGGTTCGACGATATTACGCTGCAGGAATGGGACGGCATGACCAGCCTTACGTTGGAGCCGACGACGGTCAAGCTGCGCAAGGACGACAGCTTTACGCTGACTCCACGCGTGCTGCCCGCGGACAGCTCCGGTTACGAGTTGATATGGAGCTCCTTGAATCCGGGCGTGGCGACCGTTGATCAGCAGGGCACGGTTACGGCTCACGATATTGGAACCGCTGTCATTCGCGTAGCTACTGCGGACGGTTTGTTCGCGGCGCAGAGCACGGTCATGATTGAATCGTCCGAGATGCTGGACGGCTATGCCGCATTGCGCGCGAAGTGGCGCGACCTGCTGCTGGGCGGGCAGGAGATCCAGGTCGGCGATCCCGACATCCAACTGGCAATCGAGCTGCTCAATGCCAAAGTCTCGAATGCCGAGCAGACGGGAAGCTGGGATCTGTTAAGCAAGGACGCCGATCCGACCGCCTTGTTCGCGGGCGTTATTACGAAGACGAATACGAAGTCGGCCAGCATTTCGAGCGCTTACGGCCGAATTGTCGATATGGCTGCGGCGTATTCGAACCCTCATTCGGCGTTCTACGGCAATGCCGAGCTGCTGAGCGACGCGCTGAAAGCGCTGGAATGGATGCATCAATATCAATATCATCCGGGCAAGTCGATCAGCGACAATTGGTGGGATTGGGAGATCGGCGCGCCCCAAGCGCTTGCCAATGTCCTTGTGCTGCTGTACGACGAGCTGCCTGAAGCCAAGCGCAGCCAATACTTGCAGACGATAGACCGGTTCGTGCCCGATCCTCGCAAACGGGTGCAGAACGCAAGCGTCGTCGAGACCGGCGCCAATCTGCTGGACAAAGCTCTCGTCGTCACGCTGTCGGGAGTGTTGGGCGAAAATTCCGCCAGAGTCGACCTGGCCAGAGGCTCCATCTCGGGCGAGTTCCAGTATGCGAGCTCGGGCGACGGCATTTACCGAGACGGCTCGCTGATCCAGCACAGCAACAACGCTTATACCGGCGGCTACGGTTCCGTTCTGCTGGGACGGGTATCGGATTTGCTCTACTTGTACAGCGGTTCACCGTGGGAGATAACGGACCCGAACGTGGAAAATGTGTATCGGTGGGTGGAGAACGTCTTCGAACCGTTGATCTACAAAGGGGCGATTATGGATTCGGTCAGAGGGCGCAGTATTTCGCGCTCGCGGGATTCCGATCATCTGACGGGACGAGGCATTATCCGCACGATAGGAAGATTGACGCAGGGAGCCCCCGAGCCTTATGCGGCAAGCATGAAAAGCAAGATCAAGGAATGGATTAACGCGGACACCAGCTTCGAATCGTATTATCGCGGCTTGTCCCTCTACGATATTAACGTGCTTAAGAGCATCGCGACGGACCCTATCGTTATTTCGCGAGGTCCGCTGGTGAAGCATCAGCAGTTTTCGGCGATGGACCGCGTCGTGCATCTGAGGGAAGGCTTCGGTTTCGGCATCAGCATGTTCTCCGATCGCATCTCGGCCTTCGAGTTCGGCAACGGCGAGAATGCAAAGGGCTGGTATACGGGCATCGGAATGACCAGCCTGTACACCGACGATCTGAAGCAGTTCAGCAACCAATACTGGCCGACGGTGAACAGCTTCCGCTTGCCGGGGACGACGACGGACGGCTATGCGAAAACTCCGGCGGCTTGGGGATCTTTTTACAACGGTCGGGACTGGGTAGGGGGATCGTCGCTTGACGGTCTGTACGGCTCGGCAGGCATGGATATGGCACTGAGTAAAAGCACGGGAAGCAATCTGACGGCGAAAAAGTCCTGGTTCATGTTCGACGACGAGATCGTTGCGCTGGGCTCGGGCATTACGAGTCCCGATCAGCGGAATGTGGAGACGATCGTGGAAAACCGTCAGATCAACGAGACGGGCGATAACGTCCTGCTCGTCAACGGTGCGGCTCAGCCTGGCCAGCTTGGCTGGCAGGCGTCCTTGAGCGATGTTCGGTGGGCGCATCTGGCAGGGAATGTTCCGGGGGAACGGATCGGATACTACTTCCCGCAGAGTCCGACGATTTCCGCTTTGCGCGAGGCGAGGACGGGCTCGTGGAAGGCGATCAATTCGGGCGAGAGCGCCGACGAAGCGACGAGAAACTATTTGAGCCTGGCGTTCGATCACGGCACCGCGCCGGAGAACGGGGCTTACGCTTACGTACTGCTGCCGAATCAGGATGCTTCGGCGACGGAGAGCTACAGCGTTAATCCGGATATCGAGATTCTCAGCCAGACGAACCAGGTGCATGCCGTTACAGAGAAGAAGCTCGGCATCCGCTCCTACAACTTCTGGGAGGGCGCCGAGGCGGCAGGCGTGAGGACGGACCGTCCGGCTTCCGTCCAGGTGCGCGAGCAAGGAACGGAGCTGACGGTAGCGGTGTCCGATCCGACCTGGAAGGCGAACAAGATCGTCGTCGATCTCGCTCATGTCGCCGGAGAGACGATTAAAGCGGACGCGAACGTTCGCGTGCTGCAGACGATGCCTTATCTCCGGTTGGAGATCGACACGCAGGGCGGTATGGGGCAAACGTATTCGATCAAGCTGCGCTTCGACCCGAACCGCACGGTCGAGTTCGAGCAGCCGATCGTTGTATCCGTTGCCGAGGATGCCTATGTCAACGCCGGAGACAGCGCTTCGGCCAACTTCGGCTCGGTCGGATATTTGAATATCAAAAACGGCACCGGCAATTACTTGCGCGAGGTGCTGTTGAAATTCGATCTGAACGAATTGGAAGCCGGCGCGGAGATCGACTCGGCCAAGCTGTTCGTGTACAGCAGAATTAACGACAGCCGTACGGGAACGGCGGAGATCGGCGCTTTCCGGATCGCCGACGATTGGTCCGAGAGCGCGGTGACCTGGAATACGAAGCCCGCCGCGGGAGCATTGGCGGACAAAATCCTGTTCTCCAATCAGCTTCAGTGGAGATCGTTCGACGTGACGGACGTGGCCCGATCCTTGACCGAGCCGAATCGGGTCTTCAGCGTCATGCTGAAGGAGCTGACGACGGATCTGTCTGCCGATATCCGGAGTAAGGAAAACGAAAACGGCATCTACAAGTCCTATCTGGAAATTATATTAAAGCCTGACGTGCCGACGCTTGCGGGTCTGTCCGTTACCGCGCCGGAGTCGATGCTGGTTGGCGCATCGGCGGCCATCCGCACGGATGCGCTGTACAGCGACGACTCCCGTCTGCCGGTCGCGGCGGGCGTTCAATACGCGAGCAGCGACGAAGAGGTTGCCACCGTCGACGCGGACGGAACGCTTCACGCTCATCGCCAAGGCAGCGCGACGATCTCCGTCTCCTATCAAGGCCGATCGGAATCGTTCGCGCTGCAGGTTGCCGAACCGGAGGCCGCATTGATCGGCATTCGGTTGGAAGGACCGGAGGAGCTCATGGAAGGAACGACCGGTCAAGCGATCGCCAGAGCGTTGTTCGACAATGACGATGAAGTCGTGCTGACCGAAGGCGTGCAGTACGCGAGCAGCGACGAGACGGTCGCGTCCGTGGACGCGGACGGAACCGTTCGCGCCCATGTTGCCGGGACGACGGTCATATCCGCTTCCTATAAGACCAAGTCGGCATCTTTTACGCTGACGGTTAAGCAAAATGCGGAGGGGCCGGACCCGGGCGAAGGCAGCGGTGAGGGCAACGGTAATGGAAATGGCAATGGCAATGGTAACGGAAATGGTAATGGAAACGGAAACGGCAGTGGTAGCACAGATCCGTCTCCCGTCACTCCTCCTCCAGTTACAACCGAGCCGTCGCCGGAGCGGGTAGAAATTACTGGAGAGCAGCTTCAGCGAGAGGCTGCGGTTAACGGACAGGTCAAGCTGAGCTTCGACAAGCCGGTCTCCGAGCTGGTTTTGCCGGGCAATGCCGCCGAATGGCTCGCGGACAACGCTCTGGCGATAGAGGCGAACGGCATCGGAATCGGTGTTCCGGCGTCATTGCTCAAGTCGTGGCAGAAGCTTGCGGAAGTCGGCTCCGCGCAGAGCGGCAGCATCGTGCTGCGGACGAATGCGGTGCAGGAAGACGAGCTTAACGCGCTGCTGGCCGCGGAGCGGAAGCGCACCGGAGCGTCCATTCGGGCGGCCGGAGGAGCCGTCGGATTTACGCTGAGCCTGACGCGTACGGGCGACGCATCGGCGGATTTGGGCGAGTTTGAAGAACCGCTGTCCCTCTTGCTGCCTGCCGTTCTTGACGGAGGTTTGGTCGGAATTTACCGGATCGAAGCCGACGGCAAGCTGAAGTACGTCGGCGGAGTGAACGGTGACGGCAAGCTGGCGGCAGATGTGCGCGAGTCTGGCCGGTACGCGGTTCTCGCATATGAGAAGCAATTCGCGGATTTGCCGGATTCGCACTGGGCGAGCGGGCAGGTGAAGCAGCTCGCGGCCAGACAGTTGATTACAGGCGTATCGCTCGATTCGTTCGAGCCTGCCCGCTCGATTACGCGTTCCGAATTTACGACGCTGCTCGTTCGCTTGCTGAATCTTCAGGAAGCGGCAACGGTCGACTTTGCCGACGTAAATCCGAACGCATGGTACGCGCATGACGTTGCTCTGGCGGTACAGGCGGGCATCGTGCAGGGGGCAGGCGCCGCGAAATTTGCGCCGAACGCTTCGATTACCCGCCAGGAGATGGCGGCGATGATCGTTCGCGCCTACGAATACAGGACGGGAGGCATCGCAGCGGATAACGAATCGACCGAATTTGCCGATATCGATTCGGCTCCCGGCTGGGCGCAAGCGGCAATCCGCAAAGCCAATGCGCTCGGAGTAGGCGAAGGCCGCTCGAAGACGAAGTTCGGCCCGTCGGAGAACGGAACGCGCGCCGAAGGCGCTGCATTGATCTTCAGGCTGATGCAGAAGTTGGACGACTCCGACGGCTGATCGGCGACAGGTTCCCGGATTTTTCCGGGAGCCTTTTTAATTTGGCGATATTGGAGCCAGTCACTCTTGGGGGAGCCTCCAGCTCGCACGCGCGTTGACGCCAGGGCCAAATCTTGGCCTTGGACTCGAGGGAGCGGGATCGCCACGGTTGCGTGGAGGCCAATCTTTGGCCTCGAGCTCGCACGCACGTTGACGCGAGGCCAAAACTTGGCCTTGGACTCGTGAGAGCGGGATCGCCACGGTTGCGTGGAGGCCAATCTTTGGCCTTGAGCTCGCACACGCGTTGACGCCAGGGCCAAAACATGGCCTTGAGCTCGCGAGAGCGGATCGCCACGGTTGCGTGAAGGCCAATCTTTGGCCTCGAGCTCGCCAGGCGCGTTGAAGCCAAGGGGCAAACGCCCGCCCCGCAAGGCTTGGCCGCGCCATTCCAAAAATAAATGAACCGCGTAAAGAATTGTAATCCGCGATTTGTCTAGATTTGCATACGTCCTAAAGAGTTGAAAATATACACGCAACCCCCGTCTCGCTAGTATGGAGTTCAGGATAAGGTCGATGGCCGGCATCGACTGATCGCATGACAACGATCGCACGATCGCAACACAACGAACCGCACAGCGAAAGGAAGTCAACTATGAACTCTTGGGAGGCGGGAGAGCGCCTATGATGCAGAAACTCAAAAGAGACCTGGTGCAAAATAAAGCCATCTATCTGATGGTGCTGCCTGTCGTATTGTACTATTTCATTTTCAAGTATTTGCCCATGTACGGGTCGATTATCGCCTTTAAGGATTACAGCATTCCGAAAGGGATCTGGTCGAGCCCGTGGGTCGGCTTCAAAAACTTCGAGGATTTCTTCGACAGCATTTATTTCTGGCGGGTGCTGCGCAACACGCTGCTGCTCAGCGTCTATCAGCTCGCGTTCGGATTTCCGGCGCCGATCCTGCTGGCGATTCTGCTGAATGAAATTCGCAGGAAGCTGTTCAAGAGCGTCGTCCAGACGGTTACCTACTTGCCGCACTTCGTCTCGCTTGTCGTCATCTGCGGCTTGATTCTCGACTTCACGAATCGCGACGGCTTCATTAATACGATTATCGAGTTTTTCGGGGGACAGCGCGCGACGCTGCTCGGCGATGCGGCGAACTTCCGCAGCATCTATGTCGCATCGGGAATTTGGCAGGAGCTCGGTTGGTCGTCGATCATCTTCCTGGCGGCGATCAGCGGCATCAATCCGGATTTGTACGAGGCGGCCAGAGTGGACGGAGCGGGCAGATTTCGGCAGATGTGGAGCATTACGCTGCCTAGCCTGATTCCGATTATTATGATCTTGCTCATTCTGCGCATCGGCGGTCTGATGGACATCGGCTTCGAGAAGGTCATCCTTCTCTACAACCCGAACACTTACGAGACTGCGGATATTATCTCCTCCTTCGTCTACCGCAAAGGGATCGCCGAAGGACAGAATTACAGCTTCACCTCCGCCGTCGGCTTGTTCCAGGCGATTATCAACTTTGCATTGCTCATCAGCGCCAACTGGTTTTCCCGACGCGTATCCGGGAACCGGCTATGGTAAGGAGGGAACGATAGATGATGAAACTGACCGCGTCCGATCGCGTGTTCAACTTAGCCAACGGGATACTCATGCTCCTGCTCGTCGTCATTACGCTGTATCCCTTTTACCACGTCGTCATGGCGTCCTTGAGCGACTCGAACCGTCTGATCGCGCACCAAGGCTTGCTGCTTAATCCGCTCGGCTTCAGCTGGGACGCCTATGCTCGCGTGCTCGACAACCCGAACATTTTCAGCGGGTACCGCAATACGTTCGTTATTCTGGTCGTCGGCACGCTCACCAACCTCTTTTTTACGGCGCTGGGCGCCTACGGCTTGTCGAGGAAGTTTCTGCTTCGCAAGCCGATCATGATCGCGATCATCTTCACGATGTACTTCAGCGGCGGTCTGATTCCGACGTACTTGCTGGTCAACAATTGGCTGCACATGGGCAACAGCCTGCTGGCGCTGATCGTTCCCGTCGCCATCAGCACATGGAACCTGATCATCATGCGCACGTCGTTCGAGGCGCTTCCGGAGAGTCTGATCGAATCCGCGAAGATCGACGGAGCGGGAGAGTTCAGCATTCTGTTCCGCATCGTCGTGCCGCTGTCCATGCCGGTCGTGGCGGTCATGATCCTGTACTACGGCGTCGCCCACTGGAACTCGTGGTTTAACGCCATGCTGTTCCTCCGCAACCGGGAGCTGTTCCCGCTGCAGCTCATTCTGCGCGAAATCCTCGTCCTGAACGATACGAGCTCGATGCAGCTCGGCGATGCGATGGCCGACCAGGAAGGCGTAAGAGAGAGCATTAAATATGCTACAATTATGGTTGCTACGGTTCCGATTTTGCTGATTTACCCGTTCCTGCAACGATTTTTCGCCAAAGGCGTCATGATTGGAGCTGTGAAAGAGTAAGCGCCGCAATCGCGGACTCGGACGATACTCGACATCGGCGGTGAAGACTGATATGAAGCGCAAGGTTTATAAGTTTTGGCTGTATTCTTATCTGTTCGTCCTGTTTATTCCAATACTCATAACCTTGGTCGTACTGCTGCGATCGCAGGATATGCTGGTCACGGAAGTGCGCAAGTCCAACGACACGCTTCTGGATCAGGTCCGGCAATTCGTCGACAATCAGACCGCCGACATCAGGCGCTTCGGCACCCAGTTATCGTTCGATCCGAAAATGACCGCCTATTTGAACCGCGATACGCTCAATACGACGGAAGCCAGATTCAGCACGATGGACATCATCACGAATTTGAAGTCGTATACGTTCGCGAACGGCGACATTACCGACGTCTACATTTACCTTAAAAATCATAACTCCGGCATTACGACAACGACCTTCATGCCGGCCGACGACTTGTTTTCCGTGCTGCACAAAACTTCCGGGATCAGCTACGGCGAGTGGCTCGATTGGGTGGAAAAGGGAGATCCCGGAACGTTCATGACGTTGAACGAGAATATGCAGCAGGGAACGAACTCTCTTGTATACGTGCAATCGCTGCCTCTGCAAGAGCTGAAGCAGTCGCGCGCCACGCTTGTCGTTCTGCTGAACCAGAGCAGGCTTAAGGAAGCGATCTCGAAGATCGAGCTGGCCAGCCAAGGGACGGTATACGTTCTCGACCGGGAAGGCCGTCCGATCATGACGACCGGAACGGAAAGCGAGCTGCGGGAGCTGCCTCTGGAGCTGATGCGGGATACGCGCGGCTTCATGGTCGAGCGAATCGAAGGCAGCAACGCGGCCGTCTCTTACGTCCGCTCCGACGAAACGAATTGGACCTACATTTCGGTGCTGCCGGAGCAAGTCTATCTGGCCAAAGTAACGCTTCTGAAAAATCTCATCTACCTGGCGATGCTCCTGTGCGTCGTCTTGGGCGGACTGTCGGCATTCTGGCTGACGAGACGAAATTACGCTCCGATTCAAACGATGATGGACTTCGTGTCGAGCAAGGTTAAGACGAATATGAGAAGCATGCCCAACGAATTCGCCGTCCTGCAGTCGTACATGACCGAGAGCGCGGCGATTCAGGACGAAGCCAACAAGCGGATGCAGGAGCAGCGGCACGTGCTGCGCAATCAATTCCTGAGTCGTCTGCTTAAGGGACGGGTGAATACGGATTCGGCGCTCCCGCAGGCGATCGAGTCGCACGACCTGCGCTTCGAGACCGACCGCTTCGCGGTGCTGCTGCTGCAGATCGAAGATTACGCCCCGCTGTTCCAAGCGAACGAGAAGCTGGATTTGGACAAAAAATCGCAATTCGTCTACCTGATCGTGACGAACATCTTCGGCGAAATGCTGTCGTCCGGCTACCGCGCTTATTTTACCGAGATGGATGGGGCGATCGCTTGTCTCGTCAACCTTCCGGGCAAGGAGAGGGAGGCGAAGAAGGAGCTGCTTCAGATTGCAACGGAGGCCAAAAGCTTTATCCAGGAGCGGTTTTTCATCCGGTTCTCGATCGGGGTGAGCGGCGTTCATACGTTCTGGTCGTCGATTCCGAAATGCTACGAGGAGGCCGAAGAGTCGCTCGAATACAAGCTGGTGCTCGGCTCCAACCAGATTATCGCGTACGAGTCCGTCAACCGGCCCAAAAACGAGCTGTACTACCCGCTGGACAAGGAGCGTCAGCTCATTAACCAGATGGCTGCGGGCGATTACGAGCAGGCGGCGGAAGTGCTGCAGCGCATTCTCGTGGCGAATTTCTCGGAAGGCACGCTGTCTCCGCAGATGGCCAAGCTGCTCATGTTCGAGCTGGCGGGCACGATGCTCAAAGCGGTCGAGCAGTTCCAGCTCGGCACGACGGAGATTATGGTCGAGAAAACGGATCTGATCAAGCAGATTACGCAGAGCGAGACGTTCGCGGAGATGGAAGAGGAGATTTTGGCGTTCCTGAAAACGGTGTGCGACTACTTGCAGCAGAAGAAGAAGAGTCATAACACCGACTTGAAGAGCCAGGTCGTGGAGCATGTGCTGGACAACTTAAGCGACATGAATCTGAGCTTGACCAGCATCGCTCTGGCCTTCGACATCAATCCGACCTATCTGTCCCGGTTCTTCAAGGAGCAGACCGGGGAGAACCTGATCGATTTCGTCAACAAGCGGCGGATCGACAAGGTGAAGTCGCTGCTGACGTCCACGGACGACGCGATTCAGAACATCGCCGAGCAATGCGGCTTCGCCAGCAGCCAATCGCTGCTGCGCGTATTCAAGAAATACGAAGGCATTACGCCCGGACAGTACAGACAGAGCCGGGGTTAACGATATTTCTCTTGCAAAGAGAGCATGGGGGGAGTTCCGGTGGCGACATTCGCGACGGAAGGCAATCAATTCACCTATAACGGACAGAGCATTCGGATTCTGTCCGGCGCGATCCACTATTTCCGGGTCGTTCCGGAATATTGGGAGGATCGCCTGTTGAAGCTGAAAGCTTGCGGGCTGAACACGGTAGAAACCTACGTCCCCTGGAATCTCCACGAGCCGCAAGAAGGGCGGTACGTATTCGAAGGGATTGCGGATCTCGTCGGTTTTATCGAGCTGGCTGGAAGATTGGGACTGCACGTGATCGTGCGGCCAAGCCCGTACATTTGCGCGGAATGGGAGTTCGGCGGACTTCCCGCCTGGCTGCTGGCCGATCCTGGCATCCGGTTGCGCTGCTTCGACGAGCGCTATCTGGAGAAGGTCGACCGTTATTACGACGTTCTGCTGCCCAAGCTCGTACCTTATCTGTGCACGAACGGCGGGCCGATCATCGCGATGCAGATCGAGAACGAATACGGCAGCTACGGCAACGACATGAAGTATCTCGAATACTTGCGCGACGGGATGGTGCGCAGAGGCATAGACGTGCTGCTGTTTACGTCCGACGGTCCCGAGGACTTCATGCTGCAAGGCGGCATGGTTCCGGGCGTGCTGGAGACGGTCAACTTCGGTTCGCGGGCCGACGAGGCGTTCGCCCAGCTTCGCAGGTATCAGCCGGACGGCCCGCTGATGGTGATGGAGTTCTGGAACGGCTGGTTCGACCATTGGGGCGAGGAGCATCACACGAGAGACGCCTCGGAGATGGCCGAAGCGCTGGACGACATTTTGCGGGCCGGAGCTTCCGTCAATTTCTATATGTTCCACGGGGGCACGAACTTCGGCTTCTGGAACGGCGCGAACCATCATTTGACCTACGAGCCGACGGTGACGAGCTACGATTACGATACACTGCTGTCGGAATGGGGCGAGCCGACGGACAAGTTCTACGCCGCGCGTGAAGCGATCGGACGGTACGTCGAGCTTCCCGAGCTGAGTCTGCCGGAACCGCTCGCGCGCTCAAGCTACGGAACGGTCCGTCTGACGGAGCGGACGGATTTGTTCGCGTCGCTGGACAAGCTGTCGGCGCCTGTCCGCAGAACTTGTCCGGAGCCGATGGAGGCGGTCGGGCAGGGCAGCGGTTTTATTCTGTACAGCACGCGAGTCTCCGGCCCGCGTCGGGACAACGAGCTTGTGCTGCAGCAAGTGCGCGACCGCGCGCTCGTCTTCGTCGACGGCCGTTATGCCGGCGTCGTCGAGAGATGGGCGCCCGAGGCCGATCCGATCCGGTTCGATATTCCGGCGGAGGGCGCGCGCCTCGACATTCTGGTCGAAAACATGGGACGGGTCAACTACGGCCCGCTGCTCAAAGATCATAAAGGCATTACCGAAGGCGTTCGCCTGGGCAACCAGTTTCTGTACGATTGGGAAATCCGGCCTCTGCCGCTGGACGATCTGTCCGGTCTTGTCTTCAACGGCGAGCAGGGACAAGGGCCGGCTTTCTACCGCGGCACGTTCGCAGTGGAAGGGCAGCCTGCCGATACGTTCGTTGCGCTGGACGGCTGGACGAAGGGCGTCGTCTACGTCAACGGATTTAATCTCGGCCGCTACTGGAGCCGGGGACCGCAGCGGCGTCTGTATGTGCCGGGCCCGCTGCTGAGGGAAGGGGATAACGAGATCGTCGTGTTCGAGCTTCACGGCGCGGAGGCGGCCGAAGTCGCGCTGCTGGACAGTCCGGATTTGGGAGGGAGCAACCGATGAGCTTGTGGCAAACGGCGATCGAGGACGCGCTGGCGAAGACGAAGCGCAATATCGAGAGGTTCGGAGAGCGGTTTCCGCACGTCAGCACGGACGGAGGCAAGTCGTACGTGCTGACGAACAATGACGACTGGACGGACGGGTTCTGGTCGGGCATGCTGTGGCTGTGCTACGAGTACAGCGGGGACGAAGCTTACCGGGAGGCCGCCGTCTGCACGGTAGCCAGCTTCCGGGAACGGCTGGAGGCGAACCGGGTGCTCGATCACCACGACATCGGCTTCCTGTATTCGCCTTCGGCGAAAGCGCAATGGATCATCGAGCGGGATGAAGATGCGAGGCAGCTTGCGCTAAGGGCGGCCGACAAGCTGATGGCCAGATGGCGCGAGCAAGGGCAATACATTCAGGCTTGGGGTCCGGCCGGCGATCCGGTGAACGGCGGGCGCATCATTATCGACTGCCTGATGAATTTGCCGCTGCTGTACTGGGCGTACGAGCAGACCGGAGAGGAACGATATCGGCGGACCGCCGTCCTGCATGCCGACAAGAGCCGTCGTTATCTCGTGCGCGGGGACGATTCCTCCTATCATACGTTCCACTTCAAGCCCGAGAACGGCGAGCCGGTCGGCGGCGATACCGCGCAGGGCTATACGAACGGATCGACCTGGACGCGCGGACAGGCTTGGGGCGTATACGGCTTCGCCTTGTCTTACCGTTGCACGCGGGACGCGAAATATCTCGAGACGTCCAAGCGGCTGGCGCGTTTCTTCCTGAGTCACCTGCCCGAAGACGATGTCGCTTATTGGGATTTCGACGTCCCGGTCGACGAGGCGACTTATCGCGACAGCTCCGCTTCCGCGATCGTGTCGGCAGGTTTGCTGGAGCTGCTCGACCTGATCGGACGGGACGACCCCGAGCGGGCGTATTTCGAGGAAGGCGTGCGGCGGTCGATGGAATCGCTCGTGCGCAATTACGCGACGATCGGCAAGCCCGACGTGGACGGCCTGATCTCCCGTGGCTCGTACCACGTGCGCGGCAACTCCTCTCCGGACGACTTCGTCGTGTGGGGGGACTACTTTTACCTGGAAGCCTTGGTTCGCTTGGAGAAGGGGATCACAGGCTACTGGCAGGAATCCGATAGAGGCTAGAGAGAAGGCACCGTTCAAGAAGCGCCCGCGACGGCAGTTCGCAGAGGGCGCTTCTTGGCGTCTGCGCTCTCCCCTCTGTTCGCGTTGACAAAGAATGGGCTCAAGCCTATGATCGGTAGAGTATCGAAGCAAGCATTATAAGCAAGAGAGAAGGATAGCAACATGTCTCAGAAGAAAACAAACCGGACGGTCGTGACGATCGGGCTGCTGTCCGCGCTGTTCATCGGAGCGTTGGACGCGACGGTCGTAACGACGGCGACGACAAGCATTGTCAAAGATTTGCAAGGGTTGAGCCTGATCGGCTGGATTTTTTCCATCTATACGTTAACGACTTGCGTCACGACCCCGATTTTCGGCAAGCTGGCCGACCTGTTCGGGAGAAAAATGATTTTCACGATCGGATTGTCGCTGTTCCTGATCGGTTCCATCCTGTGCGGAGCGGCCGAGACGATGACCCAATTGATCTGGTTCAGGGCGATTCAAGGGATTGGGGCGGGTGCGCTGACCCCGGTTATTTTCACGATTATCGGCGATATGTACACCGGCGAGCAGCGGGGCAAGGTGCAGGGCGTATTGTCCTCGATGTGGTCGATCGCGGGATTGGTCGGTCCGTTCGTGGGCGGCTATTTCGTCGATACGATCTCGTGGCGCTGGATTTTCTATATGAACATTCCGATCAGTATTGTCTCCTTCGTCCTCGTTCTCGGTTTCTTGAACGAGAAGTTCGACAAAGTCGCCAAGAGCAGAATCGACTACTGGGGCGCGTTGACATTTACGATCAGCGTCTCGTGCTTGCTGCTCGCGCTGCTGACGGGCGGGGAGACGTACGCGTGGAATTCACCGACGATCATCGGTCTCTTCGCGGTGTCGTTCGTCTTTCTGGCCGTCTTCCTGTTCGTCGAATCCGCGGCCAAGGAGCCGATGCTGCCTCTGTCGCTGTTCCGCGAACGGCGGCTTACGATTCCGTACGTGCTCGGCTTTTTCGGCTTTTGCATCGTCGCCGGGGTGACCATCTACATTCCGCTGTGGATTCAGAACGTCATGGGCCTCAGCGCTACGACATCGGGATTGATGCTGATGCCGATGTCGCTCGCCTGGCCGATCGCTTCGAATCTGTCGGGCAGATACATGTTCCGTTTCGGGGCAGGCAGATTCATGCTGCTCGGGACGATTCTCGTTGCAGTCGGGGCACTGTGGCTGTACACGCTGCACGAGGGCTCCTCGTACTTGCACATTATCGGGCTGCTCGTACTGGTAGGGTTCGGCATGGGCTGCATCAGCACTCCGGCGATCGTGACGATTCAAAATTCCGCGGCCGCCAACATGCGCGGAGTCGCGACCTCTACGAACTCCTTCATGGGGACGCTCGGGCAGACGGTGGCGGTGGCCGTATTCGGGATGCTGTTCAACCGGGTTGTGACCGAGGACGTCCCGTCGCAGATGGCGGCCGGCATGCACGCGATCTTCATCCTGCTGCTGGCGATTGCGATGGTCAAAATCTTCATCGCCGGCTTGCTGCCCAGAGCGGGCAAGGCGGAACGGTCGCAGGCGGCTTGACGCGTTCGCTTCCTAAAGAAAAAGCCTTTAAACACGCAAGGGTCAGTCCCCCGAGTGTTTGAAGGCTTTTTCTCTATGTTTGGCAGCAGCGACTTCAGAGCGCGGCGGCGTCCAAAAATTCGCGCTCGTAAATCGAATGAATCCTTGCCAAAACGCTCTGCGCCTGATCCGTAAAATTTAACTTCGCTACCTTGCCTTTCAGGAGAAACACGCCGGTCTCGTCGCGGTGCCTCCCGAGAGCGGCCTCGTACAGCCGGTTAGCCCCGTGGGCAGGCGGAGCGAAAAACAGTCTCATCAGCAAGCCAATCGCCAGCGGGAGCCCGGATTTGTTCCCCGCTCTCAGCGTATTGTTGCCGCCCGGGTCCACGCTGCGGATCTGAATGCCGCCCTTGGCAAGCTGCGGCGCGATGGCCCGAGTCCACAGCGAAAGCGCCAGCTTGGAGGTGGCGTAGGGACCAAACAGCTTCCGGAAGGTTTGGGGGCGCTCCACAATTTCGAGATTAAACTTTTTTGTATAAGCAATCACGGAGGAAGAGGTGTTGATCACCGTTTTCAAGAGGCCGTTGTTCAAGAGCTCCATCAATTCCATCACAATGATATACGGAACGACGGTCATCAGTTCATAATGCTTCTCGCGTCCTTGTTTCGAATAGCTCAATTGGGAGAAGCTCCCGCCGGCGTTGTTAAACAAAATATCAATCCGCCGCTCCTTGGTTTTGATTTCTTCCAAAGACCGTCTCAAGCTGGCATAATCGGCAAGGTCCTCGGTCTTATACACGCGAAGCCGCCCGCTCTTGACCGCTTCGCGGATCTTCCTATCGTCCTCCGGAAAGTCCGAGCGATTCAAGACAACTACCTGCCAGCGCTCGGACAGCAATTTCCGGGTTAACTCCAGCCCGATGCCGTGGTTTGCGCCTGTAATCAATGCAATATTTTCGCTTGGGTTCGCGTTCATCGTACGTCTCCTCCTGTATGGGCGGGTTATTCCCCGCCGGATAGCGTACATTCTAGATCTTGGAGTCGGCTTCAAGTCAAGGCGCCAAAACCAAATTGTATCCCTGAAAATAACATGGTTGACTTGGAGTCAGCTCCAAGTTGTATAATGCACCCAAAAGCGATATCCGGGAGGGAACGGAATGAAGGCAGGGCAGACGTTTACGATCAAGCAGACCGCCGCGCAAACCGGAATTACCGAGGACACAATCCGTTATTACGAGAAGATCGCGCTGCTGCCCCGGGCGAATCGGAAGGACAACGGGCACCGCATCTATCGGGAAGAGGACGTCAATACAATCCGGCTGATCTCCTGTCTGAAGAAAACGGGGATGCCGCTGGAGGAAATGCGGCCATTCCTCGCGGTTTCCGTTGACGCCGATCCTGCGGAATACCCGGAGCTGGCAGAGCGCTTGAGGAGCCACCGGGAAACGATCGTCAGCCAGATCGCCTCGCTGCAGCAGGTCGTCGATTTTATCGACATGAAGCTGGACGTGGGGAAATACCGCGGGGATTGTTCGGAGGAAAACAAGGACGGGGCGCTGAAGAAGGAGATCGTCTCGCCCATCGAGATGAGTTATTTTTCCGTGTCGGCCAAAGCCGGCAAGCCGGTCCGGCGCTGATCGAGCGCACAGAAGGGGCATGCGCGTTTCCGGGTTTTCCGGATAACCTGCATGCCCCTCTGTGTTGTTGAGACACCTTGGCTTGCGAAAAGTCAATCGTCGCCGAACAAGTCGCGGAACACGGCGCTGCGGTTTTCGAGAAACCTGCGGGTGAGCTGGTAGTGGGCGGTGTCCTCGTAAGCGACTTCCCGGATCGGGGCTTCGTCGAACGAATAGATGCGCGCGTCCGGAAAGCCGAGCAGAATCGGAGAGTGCGTCGCGATGATGAATTGGGCGCTCTTGCGCATCCCGTGAAGGATCGAGAGCAGGTTGAGCTGGCGCGCGGGCGACAAGGCCGCCTCGGGCTCGTCCAGCAGGTAGATCGCCTGCTTGCCAAAGCGGCTGCGGAACAGGCTCAGAAACGATTCGCCGTGCGATTGCTCGTGAAGCGACTTCCCTCCGTACGAAGCGTAGATCTCATCGCGATACCGGGGCTGCTCTCTGGCTTCCCGATCCAGATGGCTGGCGAAGTCGAAGAACGATTCCGCGCGCAGGAAGAAGCCGTTGCGAACCTTCGGCAGCCAGGAAAGACGGATATAGGGGCCGAAAGCCGCCTCGCTGTTTTCCAGCTCGTAAATCTGGTTGACGCCCCCGCCTCCCGTATGGAAGCCGCACTGCCAAGCGATCGCTTCGAGCAGCGTGGATTTGCCGGAGCCGTTCTCCCCGACGAAGAACGTCACCGGAGCTTCCAAGCGCAGCTTGTCGGTTTTTCGCAGGGCGGGAACGGAGAACGGATAACCGCCTCGGGACGGAAAGCTGTTTTGCAGTATCGTCACTTCTTTCAGGTACATAGACGTATGGTCTCCTTACGGAATAAGGCTTTTTACTTATTTTAACGATTCTAATCTCCCGAAGTTGCGAATCTATATAAGTTGCGACCTTTTTCCCATATTTCCCATTGCGAGAGGGAAACCCCAGTCCAATCGGGAAGTAATCAAGGATGATTATAACGATGCGAGGGATCCCATGAATCAGTTGACCGAGTCCTACGTGGACAGTCTCGCCCTCAATGCCGCCGCCATTAAGAACGGCAAGGATCTGGCGAGGAAGAAAAGCTTTCAGAGTCTCAGCCGCACCGAGGACGGCACGCTGTTATTCGGAGAATGCAAAGGGAGCGGCAAGGAGCCTTACCGCTGCTCGGCGGATTTCGTTAATCCGGACAGTCCGGCGTTCCGCTGTTCGTGTCCGAGCCGGCAGTTCCCCTGCAAGCATCTGCTCGGCCTGATGTACGCGTACGTATCCGGCTCTCCTTTCTCCGTGGCCGAGGTTCCGCAGGATATTGCGGACAAACGGGATAAGGCCGAGAAACGCGAGGAGAAAAAACGCGAGGCGGAGACTGCCGAACGGGCCGAGCCGGCGAAGCGCAAGACGAACAAATCCGCTCTCGCCAAGAAGACGGCCGCACAGCTGGAAGGGCTGGAGATTGCGGAGAAGCTGCTCCGCAGCCTCGTGCAGTCGGGACTCGGAAGCGCGGACAAGAAAACGATCAAGCTGCTGTCCGAGCAGTGCAAGCAGCTCGGCAATTACTACATACCGGGCATTCAGGCTGCCTTCCGGGCGCTGTTGCTCGACCTGGAGGCCGATCGGGATCGCGAAGCGATGTATACCCGGGCGGCATCGCGCATGACGCTGCTGCATTCCCTGCTCAAGAAGAGCCGGGAGCACTTGACCGCGAGGCGGGAAAATCCCGAGCTTCCAATGGATATCGATTCGACGCTCGAGGAGAAAATCGGCCATGCCTGGCAGATCGCCGAGCTGCGTGAGCGCGGGTTGGCGCATACAGATACGCGGCTGCTGCAGCTGGCATTCCGTTCGTTCGAAGATCAGGCGCGGGGAGAGTACGTGGACGAAGGCTACTGGATCGAGCTGGACTCCGGACGTATTCGCGTTACCCGCACTTACCGTCCGTTCCGCGCCGCCAAGCACATTCGCGAAGAAGATTCCGTCTTCGACGTCGTTCGCGCCGGCGAGCTGCTTGTCTACCCGGGCGATCTGAACGCCAGGGTGCGCTGGGAGACGCAGACGTTCGAGAAGCCGGACGCGCAGACGTACGGCTCGGCGCTGTCCGGAGCCGTTCACTCGTTCCCGGATGCGATCAAGCAGGTGAAAAACCAGATCAAAAATCCGCTGTCCGACAAGCATCCGGTACTGCTGCTGGCGTTCAGGGAGATCGTCGTCGACGGGGAAGGCCGGTACGCGCTCGCCGACGAGCAGGGCAACAAGCTGCCGCTGGCGGATATCGCCTATCTGGAGCAGCCGACGACGCATCTGCTGCCGCTTCTTCATCGGCGCGACGTCAAGGGCAAGGCGATGCTGGCGATGTTCGAGCACGACGCGGAAGGCGGGCGGTTGCGCGCTCAGCCGCTCAGCCTCGTATCTGACGACGGTGTCGTTCGTTTATTGTACTAGCCGGCGATCCGGCTGGCGAAGGAGGAACAGAGAATGAGTCTGGAGACGCTGCACGAACTGGACAGAGAGACGAGAAGGCTGTTTATCGCCGGGAGCAAGCTGGCCCGCGGCGATCTGAGATTAACGAAGCTGCTGCCCGCGGTCAAGAAGCTGGGAGAAGCCTCGCCCGTGTTCGCCCGGGTCGCGCAGGCGGTCGAGCTGACGCTGGGCGCCGAACCCGACGAAGCGGATACGAGACTGCTCGACTTGTCGGCGCTGCTGCATTCGATTATGCACACCCAGGGACGCACGGACGTTCCGGGAGAAACATCCCCGCTGGAAGGCGCGGATTCGTTCGATTACGGGATGCAGCCTTACCGCAAGCTGAAGCCGGTCATCGAAGCGCTGACCGTGAAAGGCCAGGGAAGAATGGAGGTCATTCGCCAGGCGTGCGAGGAAGGCACGGTTCGCGACTACCGGCTGATCCTTCCGGCGATCGCCGCGCTTGACGACAGCTATGCGGAAATTCCCGAGATCGCGGAGGAGAAAATCGTGCCCGGATTCGAGCAAGCGGCGCTGCCTGCGCTGCTCGCCTCTTTCCGCCCGGACGGCGGCAAGGGGGATTCGCGCAGACTGCGTCTGATCCACCGGCTGCAAGGAGAGGCAGCGAAGGCGCTGCTGCTTCGGGCAGCCGAGGAAGGGTCGCCCGAGGTGCGGGCGGCGGCGATCGAGCAGCTCGGAAGCTATGCGGATCAGGAGAGCTTCCTGCTCGGCCAAGCGGACGAGAAGCGCAAGGAGGTTCGCCGCGCGGCGCTGCTGGCGCTGGCCAAGCTCGGCACGCCCACCGCATCCGACCGCATCTACAAGGCGTTCGTGTCCAAGGATCGCGAGCTTGCCGTCGAGCCGATCCGGCTAAGCGCGGACGAGGAGCTCGCGCAGCGCGCCGTCGCGTACGCTCGAACGGTGAACGAGAACATGGCCGCAGACGCGGCGAAGTCGGAGGAGGCATGGGCTCCGATTCAATCGGCGCTCGATGCGCTGGGAGACCGGAAGTCCGCGGAATCGACGGCCCTGCTGAAGGAGCTGTTCTCCAACCCGCTGTTTGCCGCGCATGCGCCGTATTGGCTGCAGCGGACCGCGGGCGATCTGCTGACGGACGACGACGGGCAGGACGCCCGAAGCTTCGCCGTGTCTCTGGCGGACAACAACCGCGGCCGCTATTTGGGAATCAGCCTGTATGCCGCCGTGCGCAGCATGACTCCCGCCGAAGTGTACGAACGGTTCTCCAAGTACAAGGTGACAGGGAAGAGGAAGGCGCTGGCGGAAAGCATGCAGGGGCTGCTGCCGACGATCGCGGCCGCGATGATGCGGGAAGAACGGGAGGAGCCGTTCCGGCTGGACTCGCGCTGGCTGGAGCTGTTCATCGAGCAGGATGAGCTGGAGGTCGTGACGAGGCTGGTCGACGATTTCGATCGGCAGGCGGAGCGATATTTGCTGGCGAAATGCGAAGCGAAGCCGCAGCTCGCGGAAGAAGGAACCGTTCACGCACTGCTGGCCCTGTTCAAGATCGGCAGCAAGCAGGCGCCGGATATGCTGATGCACGTGCTGGAGTCCGGTCAGAGACGCACGATCTACTACCTGTCTCCCGCGCAGCGTTATTTGCTCGGACGGCTTCCCGGCTCTTACGCGGATAAGCTTGAGCAGTACACGGAGAAGCTTCATTACCCGAGCGTCCGGGAGCAGGTGCTGGAGATCGTGGGCGAATTGAGAGAGAAGCCGGAGAACGATTCCGGCGAAGGGAAGGGGATCGTGGAATGGATCAAGCAACGAATGTATTGAGACTGTCTTCGGAGAGGCTGTACGCCCGGGAGCTCGAGGCGCTGGCCGCAGCCGACCAGGGAGCGAAGCCGCCGGGATGGCGGCTGTCTCCGCGCGCGGTGCTGACGTTCATTACCGGCGGCGAAGCGGGCGGCGTTCCGATCCGTCCGAAATATATCGGCAACAAGCGGCTCGTCGAGATGGCGATCGCCACGCTGCTCACGGATCGGGCGCTGCTGCTGATCGGAGAACCCGGCACGGCCAAGTCGTGGCTGTCGGAAAATCTGACCGCCGCGATCCACGGCGATTCGTCCAAGGTTATTCAAGGGACGGCGGGCACGAGCGAGGAGCATATCCGCTATTCGTGGAACTACGCGCTGCTGCTGGCGCAGGGGCCTTCCGACCAAGCGCTGATCAAGAGTCCGATCTACCGGGCGATGGAAGAGGGCGGCATCACGAGGTTCGAGGAAATTTCCCGCTGCGCCTCGGAGGTGCAGGACGCGCTCATCTCCATTCTGTCGGAGAAAACGATCTCGATTCCCGAGCTCGGACGAGAGCTGTCCGCGGCCAAAGGCTTCTCCGTCATCGCGACCGCCAACACGAGGGACCGCGGCGTGAACGAGATGTCGGCGGCGCTCAAGCGCAGGTTCAACATCATCGTGCTGCCGGCGCCCGCGAGCATCGATACCGAGGTCGACATCGTCAACCGCCGGGTATCCGAGATCGCCTCCAGCTATGAGCTGCAAGCCGCCCTTCCGGACGAAGAAGCGGTCCGCAAGGTGGTCACGATCTTCCGCGAGCTGCGCGGCGGCGCGACACTCGACAACAAGGAGAAGGTTAAGCCGCCGAGCGGCGTTATTTCCACCGCGGAGGCGATCTCCCTGCTGACCGGCAGCATGGCGCTGGCCGCCAGCTTCGGCACGGGCGAAATCGCGGACGAGGACATCGCGGCTTGTCTGCAAGGGGCGATCGTCAAGGACGAGGAGAAGGACCGGCTCGTCTGGAAGGAGTATCTCGACAACGTCATGAAAAAGCGGGGATCGGAATGGCGCAGTCTGTACAACGCTTGCAAGGAGCTGAACGGTTGAACGGGGAACGGGTGCGCGTCTTCGGCGTCAGGCACCTGTCCCCCGCGGGCGCTTATCATCTGCGGACGTATCTGGACGAGGTCAAGCCGACCGCCGTGCTGGTCGAGGGGCCGAGCGACGCGAACGCGTTCATCGGCCAGTTGGCGGCGCACGGCGTGAAGCCTCCCGTCGCTCTGCTCGCCTATACGGACCGCCTTCCGGTGCGAACGCTGCTTTTTCCGCTTGCGGCCTATTCTCCCGAGTACCAGGCTTTCGTCTGGGCGAACAAGCGCGGCGCGCTGTGCGAGTTCATCGATTTGCCGACGGACCGGGCGCTCGCGTTGTTGGAACTGCGGGAATCGGGCGGAGAGGGCGACGCTGTGGAAGAGGCCGGGGAGAAGCGCAGAACGTATGCAGGCTGGCAGCATTCGCTGTACGAGACAATCGCCGAATTGGCGGATGAACCGGACTACGAGGCCTATTGGGAGCGCCACTACGAGCATGCCGGAAGCCAGACCGCTTACCGGCAGGCGATTCACGCTTTCTCGGGGAGCATGCGCGAGCTGACGGAAGCGGAAGAGCGGGCATTCGTGCCGCAGGAGCTTGCCTATAACGAACTGCGCGAAGCGTACATGCGCCGCCGGATTCGCGAGACGGTAGCGGCCGGACACGAGCCGGACCGCATCGTCGTCGTGACCGGAGCGCACCACGCTTCGGCGCTGGACCCGTCGCTGCCCGCGATGACGGACGCGGAATTCGGCAAGCTGCCGTCCGTATCGACCAGCTTGACGCTCATGCCTTATACGTACTATAAGTTGTCCTCGCATTCCGGCTACGGAGCGGGCAATCAGGCTCCGGCTTATTACCAGCTCTTCTGGGAATGCCTGAACGCGGGCAAGCCGGAGCGGCTGCCGACGATCTATATGACCCGTCTGGCGACGCTGCTGCGCGAGTCGGGAACGTACCGTTCGACGGCATCGGTTATCGAGGCGGTGCGGATGGCCGAAGCGCTGGCTTCTTTGAAGGGAGGCAGCAGACCGACCTGGAAAGATCTGCGCGACGCCGCGGTCGTCTGTATGGGCAACGGGGATTACGCGGTCGTTGCGGAGGCGCTGGCCCGCATCGACGTCGGAACGGCGATCGGCAAGCTCCCCGAAGGGGTCAGCCAGACGCCGATTCAGGACGATCTGAACCGCGAGCTGAAGCGGCTGAAGCTGGAGAAATACAAAACCGCCGTCGCCCAGGACCTGGAGCTCGACTTGCGGGAGAACCGCCGGGTGAAGTCCGAGGACGCGGCTTATCTGGACCTGAACCGCTCGGTGCTGCTTCACCGGCTCGCGGTGCTCGGCATCGGGTTCGCGCGCAAGCAGGCGGTCCATCAGGAGTCCGCTTCCTGGGCGGAGCGCTGGGTGCTCCAGTGGTCGCCCGAGGCCGAGATTCAGGCGGTCGAATCGACGCTGAAAGGCGAGACGATTCAGATCGCGGCGGCCTACGTCATTCATGAGCGGCTGCAGCAATGCGAGAATCTGGCCGAGGCGGCCAAGCTGATTCGCGTATCCTGCGAGTGCCGGCTCGTCGAGGCGATGACCGAAGCGACGCGTACTTTGCAGGAGCTGGCCGTGGAAGCCGGCAGCTTCGAGCAGATCGCGGGAGCGGCGTCCGAGCTGTCCGCGCTCGTTCGGTACGGCTCGGTTCGCCGCCTGGAGACGGAGGCGCTCGTACCGCTGCTGAAGCAGCTGTTCCTCAGAGGCGCGCTGCTGCTCGTCGACGCCGCGAATTGCAACGACGATGCGGCCAGGGGCATGGCCGCGGCGATTCAGCAGCTGCATGCGGTCTCGCAGGAGCATGACGAGGAAGTGGACGAAGCGCTGTGGCGGGCCAGGCTGCGCGATCTGGCGATGCGGGACGACCGCAACGCCAAGCTGTCCGGCTTCGCGTTCGCCATTCTGCTGGAGCGGGACGAAGTGTCCGCGGACGAATGCTCGCAGGAGGTGTCGCGGCGGCTGTCGCCGGGCGTTCCCGCCGATCTGGGCGCCGGCTGGTTCGAGGGGCTGTCGATGCGCAACCGGTACGCGCTGCTGTCCCGCGCCGCCCTATGGGAGCAGCTCGACCTGTACGTTCAGTCGCTGGAGGACGAACCGTTCTACCGTTCCTTGGTGTTCCTGCGCAGGGCGTTCGCGGAATTCGAGCCGCGGGAACGCGCTGCCGTGACCGAATTGCTGGGAGATCTGTGGGGAGCGGGAGCCGAACAAACGAGCGAGGAGCTGCTGCAGCCGCTCGGCGAAGAGGAGAAGAAGAAGCTGGATGAACTTAACGAATTCGACTTTGGGGATTTGTAGCCTATGAGCGAGATCGATCGGGAAAGGTTGAAACGTTGGCGGCTTATTCTCGGAGCGGCGGCGGAGGAGAAACTGGAGGCGCTGGGCGGCTCCGTACCCGGCGGCCTGCTGGACCCCGAGGATGCGCTGAGGGACGAGGCGCTGGCCGCGATCTATGACGAGACCGGCAAGGACAACTCG
>Ga0206118_100106_pt1 | contig 111496 bp, 93 predicted proteins | sample 3A20Ametagenome_FD_177999 | JGI IMG/M metagenome (GOLD analysis project Ga0206118, IMG submission 177999) | Enriched microbial communities from leaf-cutter ant dump, University of Wisconsin, Madison, United States - 3A20A | ecosystem: Environmental > Terrestrial > Nest > Insects nest > Nest dump...
TGTTCTTGCCCTTGTTCTTGCCCTTGTTCTTGCCCTTGTTCTTGCCCTTGTTCTTGCCCTTGTTCTTGCCCTTGTTCTTGCCCTTGTTCTTGCCCTTGTCCTTGTTCGTGCTCTTTGCTCTTGATCTTGTCCTTGTTCTTGTTCTTGTTCTTGTTCTTGTCCGTGCTCTTTGCTCTTGTTCTTGTTCTTGCTCTTGTCCTTGTTCTTGTCCGTGCTCTTTGCTCTTGATCTTGTCCTTGTTCTTGTTCTTGTCCGTGCTCTTTGCTCTTGTTCTTGTTCTTGCCCGTGTCCCGTACGTCGTCCCGTACCCACTTCTTCCTCCCCCTTCCCCTATCTGCCATTCACTCAGGGAAGCCGATTTTGAGATACAAAGACGCTCCCGAGCACAGGAAAAATCGTGAAAATCCCTATTTATTAGAAGATTTTAATTGAAAAGAGAACAAATGTTTGGTATTATCAGAACAAGAACAAATGTTCTCTGTGGTGGAGGAGATCCTATGGCGTCCATTCGCAAGTTTATGGCACTGTTTCCGGACGAGCAGTCTTGTCGAGATTATTTGTTTTCTCTTCGTTGGCCTCGCGGTTTTATTTGTACCAAGTGCGGAGAAATGCGATACTGCTTGATCAAGACGCGGAACGTGTACGAATGCGCCAACTGCAAGACGCAAACCTCCATTACTTCCAATACATTGATGCACCGTACGAAGCTGCCTTTGCGCTATTGGATGGTTGCCCTCTATTGGGTGGCCTCGGGCCAGCGCTGCTCTGCGCGCAAGCTCGCTCAGACGCTCAGCATCCAGCAGCGCACAGCCGACAGATTACTGCGCAAGATCCGCCTGGCTATGCACAAGTCCGAGCCCACTCTCCTGCTCGACTTCTGGAGTCGCGAGAAACGTTCACAGCAGCAGCCGATCGTGCGGCGGGCCATGCTGAAGATGCACAGAAGCGCCCGGGCCTTTATTCGGCGGTATTACGGCAGGCGCGTGTCCAAATGGAACATGCTGTACTACTATTACGAGTACCGTTTCCGGAGCAACTATGCGCACCATTTCATAGAGACGCTTTCCAGCTTGATTCTGGCCTCCTGCACGACGATTTACTCGTTAAACGAGTACGGAATGCTTCGCGAGCGGAAGGAGGTCCGGCCAGCAGCATAAACAAAAAACGCCCGCAAAGTACGCGAGCGTCAACGGCTTACCGAATATATACATGAGCTAAGCTACCATTAAAATATGTCCATGCTCAAGTACCGCTCCCCTGTATCCGGAGCGATGCATAGCACGCGTTTCCCTGGACCCAGGCGGCGGGCAATCTGCAGAGCGGCCCAGACGGAAGCTCCGGATGACGGGCCGACCAACAAGCCTTCCAATCGGGCTAAACGTCTCGTCGTCTCCAGCGCGTCCTCGTCCTTGACTTGGACGATTTCATCATAGATCGATGTGTTCAAAATTTGCGGAACGAATCCCGGGCTTGTCCCGACCAATTTGTGGGGACCAGGCTGACCGCCGGAAAGCACGGGAGAACCGGCGGGTTCTACGACGGCGACGTACAGATCGGGAAGTTTCTCCTTCAACGCTTCCCCAGTGCCGGTAATCGTTCCCCCGGTGCCGGACGTCGCGACAAACGCGTCCAAGAGACCGTCTGTCTGTTCCAGAATTTCCAACGCGGTTGTTGTGCGGTGAATATTCGGATTGGCCGGGTTCTCGAATTGATTGGGCATATAGCTGCCCGGGTTCTGCTCCAGGAGTTCACGCGCTTTGGCAATTGCTCCGGGCATGCGCTCGGCCGCAGGCGTCAGCACCACTTCCGCTCCGTAAGCGCGGAGCAGCGAAATGCGCTCAGCGGTCATGTTATCCGGCATGACAAGAATAAGCCGGTAACCTCGCGCGGCCGCATACATGGCAAGTCCGATGCCCGTATTGCCACTGGTGGGCTCGACGATCAGGCTGCCCGGCTTGATCATTCCTCGCGCTTCCGCGTCCATGAGTAGACCGGATGCCGCGCGATCTTTAACGCTGCCGCTCGGGTTCATCTTCTCCAGCTTGACGAGCACTTCAGCGTCCTCCGGTCCGGTCAAGCGGCGCAATGCGACGGCAGGAGTGTCCCCGATCAGTTCGATTACGGAATTGACAATGCGGGTCATACCAAGTTCTCCTTATCTCTTTGACTTATGCGGCGGACAAGCCGTTGGCGGTCTTCGTCGCCGAGAAACGAATGTACGGTAAAACAAGAAGGGCACACGTACATCGTCAATTTAAACGGCGCTTCCAGCAAAGGTTCTCCCAAACTATCCGGAACTCGCGGGGAGAACTCGGAAGCTCCGACAATACGCTCTCCGGCTTCAATCATGTACTCGTGACAAAGCGGACATTCGGGAACGAGTTCCTGTTCGTCGTATAACGACTCTACGCCCTCTTCGAAACGCTCCAGATCCTCGCTCGATTCCAACGACTCGTCGTCCAGCCAACCGAGATCCTCGTCATCGATGGAAATCGAACGTTCTTCCTCTTCAATATCCTCGTTGTCCTCTTCCTCTTCGTCCTCTTCATCACCGATACTGAATTGCAGCGTGCGATAGCCGTCGAGTTCGTTCTCACACACCGGACATATTTTCTCCGGCTCTTCTCCTTCTTCCTGAAGGATTTCGCTTTGACACCATGGGCAAATGATGACCGACATTTGGACTTTACGCCTCCTTCATCATATAAAATACGCCAACCGCGATAAACAGAATCGCCAAGACAAGCAGAGTTCCCCACAAATACTTCATGACGTTTGTTCCCTCCGAGCTTAGATGACGGCTGCGCCGATAATGTAGGATAAAGAAACGGACAGAACGAGGGACAGCAGCCCTACCGCACGATTATCCTTGCCGATTTCTTCGTCGACCCGGAATACCGGGGTAAAAAACTCGAACAGAAAATAAGCGACGAGCAACAGAACGAATCCGACGGCCGACCACAAAATGCTTTGGTAAATCGTATCGTTAGCTTCGATAGAGAAACGGAAAATGTTGCAAATTCCGAATATTTTGCCTCCGGTCGCCATCGCTGCCGCCAAGTTGCCTCTGCCGATTTCCTTCCATCCGTCGTACTTGGTCACCCATTCGAAGCACGAGAGAAAGACGATCAACGCCAGTATTCCTACGGAGAAATAAGCCAATACCGCAAGAAATGGCTGAGACATGATGGAATCGACAACATCCTGCATTCGCAAGACCTCCCGTTAATGAAGCTCGGCTACGGATACGCCCGCGCCGCCTTCCCCGAATTGGCCTAACCGGTAACTTTTAACGTGCTTATGACGCCTAAGAAAGTCTTGCACCCCGCTTCGCAAAGCGCCTGTACCTTTGCCGTGTATGATGTAGACTTGCCCCAGATTGCCAAGAAAAGCTTCGTCAAGGAAACGATCCACTTCCATAATCGCTTCGTCCAGCGCCATCCCGCGCAGATCCAGCTCGGTGCGGATGTTCTCGTCGCGGGATCGTTTGACCGTTGTCGCTTGCGCCGGCGCTTTGCCGGACGAAGCCGCGCGCATCGGCTCCAGATCCGACACAGGAACCTTCATCTTCAAAATGCCAAGCTGAACGACGGCCTCTCCGCTTCCGGTGAGCTCGACGACGTGCCCTTTTTGCCCGTTCAGACTGTGGACTTTCACTTCGTCTCCCGCCTCGATCTTCGCAGACTTCGTTCCGCTATGGCGAGCCGGTTTGGCGACAGGGTCGGGAATCGCTTCCTCCAACCGCTTCTTGGCTTCGATCAGCTTGTGTTCCTTGACAGATGCTCCTTCTTCCAAGGCCAGCTTGCGAAGATCGGCTATGATCTCCTCGGCCTCCCGCCGGGCTTTGGCAACCTGTTGACGCGCTTCCTCGCGTGCCGCATCCAACAGCTTCGCTTTCTGCTCTTGAAACTTGAAGCGCTCCTCCTGTATTTCTTTACGCAACTTCTCCGTCTCAAGTCGCAACATTTCTGCAGTTTGCCGTTCCGTTTCCGCCTGCAAGCGATCTTGCTCCAATGAAGCGATCATCGAATCAACCTTTAATTCGTCTTCGCTCACTTCGCCCCGGGCATGATCGATAATGCTCTTCGGAAGACCGAGTCTCTCGGCGATTGCGAATGCGTTGCTTCTTCCCGGGACGCCGACCAACAGACGGTAAGTCGGTCTCAACGTAGCCACATCGAATTCCATGCTCGCATTGATGATGCCGTCTCTATTGTAGGCATAAGCCTTCAGCTCGCTGTAGTGAGTCGTCGCGATCAGCCTGCAGCCAAGCTTCTGAAGATGCTCCAAAATTGCGATAGCAAGAGCGGAGCCTTCCGCCGGATCCGTACCCGCCCCGAGCTCGTCGAGCAATACCAGACTGCGGCTAGTTACTTGCCCCAGCATGGAAATCAGATTCGTCATATGGCTGGAGAACGTGCTCAAGCTTTGCTCGATACTTTGCTCGTCACCGATATCAGCATAGATGCCGTCGAACACGCAAAGCCGGCTATCGTCTTCGGCAGGCACGAACAAACCGGACATCGCCATCAGGCTGAGCAATCCGATCGTTTTCAGGGAAACGGTCTTCCCTCCCGTATTCGGACCGGTTACGATAATCGAAGTGTAGCTCTCGCCCAATTCGATATCGATCGGTACGGCCGTCTTGATGTCCAAGAGCGGATGCCGGCCTCTGCGCAGAAGGATTTTGCCCTCGTCGTTCATAATTGGGAGCGTAGCCGATAACGCATGCGCCAAAGAAGCTTTGGCGAAAATAAAATCGATGATCCCGAGAATTTCCGCATCGCCCGCGAGCAAATCCGCGCGTTCCCCGATCTCGGCAGTGAGTTTGCGCAAAATGCGCTCGATCTCGTTCTGCTCCCTGATCTTCAGCTCGCGAAGCTTATTGTTCATCTGCACGACGGCCTCGGGCTCGATAAACAGCGTCGCGCCGCTTCCCGATTGATCGTGGACGATGCCCCCGAAATGAGAACGATACTCCTGCTTCACCGGGATCACGTAGCGATCGTTGCGCATCGTGATTAACGTTTCCTGAAGCATTTTCTGAATCGAGGAGGAACGGATCAAGCTCTCCAACTTTTCTCTGGCGCGTCCTTCGTTGACCCGAATATCTCTACGGACGGAGGCCAGCTCCGGGCTGGCGGAATCGAGCACTTCGCCCTGCTCGTCGATGCATCTGCGAATCTCGTCCTCCAAAGCTTTGAAGTCGGTCAACGGTTCGCACAGATCCAAAAGCAGCGGAAGCTCCGTCTCCTCTCCGGAGGACGATATGAATCGGCTCAGCCGACGCGAGCCCATAATAAATTGCGCGACTTCCATCAGCTCGGGAGGCTGAAGCATCCCCTGAAGCTTGGCGCGCTGGAGGGAAGAACGAATGTCCGTAATCCCTCCGAAAGGCGGCGCCCCTTTCAGACTGACGGCTCTAGCCGCTTCGTCCGTGGCGGCCAATCGGCGCTTCACGATCTCCAGCTCGCGGCTGGGCGTCAGTTTCTCCGCTTCTTCTTTGCCCAAGCTGGTCGAAGCGAGCCCCGTCAGCCGGCGAATGATTTTATTGTATTCAAGTGTATGTAAAGCCTTCTCGTTCACGGCAACTTTCATCTCCTTCGCCTTTATTATAGCCGAATCCCTCATCCATGCGAAAGCAACGGATTTTTCGACTTTTTCGCCGTCGACTCATAGGGATCGAATCTCGGGATAAACTACATCCAAAGGAGGTCGAAAAAATGAATGTCATCGGCACGATCGTTCGCTTCATTGTCGCTGCCATCGTCTTGATGGTCGTCGGCTGGCTCGTCCCTCAATTTTCCGTAGGCGGATTCTGGAGCGCTCTTATGCTCGCGGTCGTCATCGCCGTGCTGGGGTGGATCATCGAAGGAATCTTCGGTAAAAAAGTCACTCCGTTCGGTCGGGGAATTGTCGGATTCCTGTGCAGCGCCCTCGTCATCTGGCTGGCTCAGTTCGTCGTCGGCCACGTCGAAGTGACGATTATCGGTTCGTTGTTGGCGGCTCTTGTGATCGGGATTATCGACTTGTTCATTCCGATCGCATCCCCGTACGAAGCCGGCAAGCACAGAAGCTGATGGAATGAACGCGCAAGGCCTCCTCGTTAACGGCGAAGAGGCCTTGCGTGCGTTCGGTGCACTTTCCCTTTTTATAATAATGTCATGACTCTGCCATAGATTAGGGAATAGGCGCCGACGACCTTATGGTACAATGTTGTGCAGGCGGAATCGGATAGAGAGATAAACCGCCCGCCATTTTATCGGTACGGAGGTCGTATGACATGCAAAGAAAAATCGCCTATTTTTTCACCCTCGCGGCATTGGTTCTCGTTTTATCGGCATGCGGAGGCAACGATACAAAATCCGGGAACAACTCCTCGGCTAGCCAGGAAACTTATTCCCAAGAGGTCGTCATAAAAGCGAGCAACTGGGAGTTCGACCAGAAAGAATACGCTTTGCCGAAGGACACGCCCGTCAAATTAACGCTGGAAAACTTGAGCGGAGCCCACGGAATCGAAGTTGTCGGACAAGACATCGCGATCAGGGGCAACAAGTCGAAAGTAATCACTCTGCCTGCGGGCACTTACGAAGTCCGGTGCAGCATTATGTGCGGACAAGGCCACTCGGACATGATCGCGAAGATTGTCGTAAGCTAACTTCTTTAAGCTAGTTTCTCTTTAAGCAGTTCAAGGCGATTGATTCGGATAGAAACCGAATCAATCGCCTTTTTTTCGCATATGCTGCTGCGGTTATTCTTGTTCAAGCATGTCGATCCATTCGTTGTACTCGTTTTGAAGCTTTCTATACTCTTCGTTCAGCTTGGAATGATCGGCTTGGAGCTGCTCCAGTTCCGAGCGAAGTCTTGTGCCAAGCGCGGCTTGTTCGAGCAGCTCGTCCAGAGCCGCGGCGTCCGCTTCCCGTGAAGGAGCCGCGGCGGCTTCCGCAAGCGCGGCTTCCAATTCCCGCTCCGCCCGCTCTGCAGCCTCGCCAAGCGCCGCACGGGATCGATCCAGCTCGGCGACTCGCTCTTCCAGTTCACGGATTCTGCCGGCGGCGGCTTGCTGGTTCTGCTGAGACTCGGACAGACGCTCCCGAAGCTCGCGAATCGTCTCGCTCCAACTCCGTTCCTGATCGTCCCGCTCGGAGAGCTCACGGACCAGTTCTTCTTTTTCCCGCAGCGCTTCTGCCAAAGCTTCCTGCTGCTTGTCGAAACGCTCCGTCGTCTGCATTTCGACTTCCTGCAGCATCTCCTGTTGCTCGAGGACGGTTTTCCTCTGGTCCTCCGCTTCCGTGGCCCACCGCTCCGCGTCGCTCTCAAGCCGCTCGCGCAGTTGCTGCCACTCCTTCTCCTTGGAACGCCATTTGCTTTGCTCGGAAGCCAATGTCTCGAGTTCGCCCTTCACCGCTTCAAGCTCCTCGGAATACATCGCCTCCAGTTCCTGCAGCTCGGCGGCGGCATGGGCTTTTTCTTTGGCCAGTTCTTCCGCCCCGCGACCATCGGCTTCGGCTTTCGCTCTTTCCAGCTCGGCTGCGACGTTCGCCCTCTCTTCGCTTAGAGCCTCTTCCAGCTTGGCCAGCTCGGCAGCCGCACTCCGCTCCGCTTCGCGCCGAGCAGCTTCTAGAGCATTCTTGGCGTCGAGCCTCGCCTGTTCCAGCTCCAGTTCGGCTTCCAGCTTCGCTTCTTCCAGCTCGGACGCCGCTTGCCTCTCCAGCGCCTGACGTTCGGCGTCTGCCTGCTGTTTCGCTGCCTGCAGTTCCACTTCGGCCCGTTGCTTCACTGCTTGCAGTTCCGCTTCGGCTTGCTGCTTCTCTGCTTGCAGTTCCGCTTCGGCTTGCTGCTTCGCTGCCTGCAAGTCCGCTTCGGCCTGCTGCTTCGCTGCCTGCAAGTCCGCTTCGGCCTGCTGCTTCGCTGCCTGCAAGTCCTCTTCGGCTTGCCCTTTGGCAAGCGCCAACTCCTCTGCCTCCTGCTTCAGGCGCTCAAGCTCTTCGCTTAGCTCTATCGAGCTCGCCAGTTGCTTCTCCGCTTCCGCCTGGGCCTGCGCCAGCTCCGACGCCGCTTGGGCCTTGGCGGCCTGCAGTGCTTGCGCCGCCGCTTGCTTCTGCCGCTCAAGCTCCGCGTTCAAGCCCGCCTTCATGCTCGCCAGACGCTGCTCCGCCTTCGACTCGGCTTGCTCCAGCTCCGACGATGCTTGCGCTTTGACCGCCTGCAACGCTTGCGCAGCAGCCTGCTTCCGCCGCTCCATCTCCGCGTTCAAGCTCGCTCTCAAGCTCGTCAGACGCTGCTCCGCCTGGGCTTCTGCTTGCGCCAACTCTTCTGCGGCTTGCGTCCTGACCGCCTGCAGCTCGCTTGCCGCCTCTTTCCTGGCGGTTTCGAGCGCGGTTTCCGCAAGGGCAACCTCCAACTCGGAGTTCAGCCTCAGCTCCTCCAACTCGGAAGCGAATTGCGCCTTCGCGGATTCGAGTTCGGCTCCGGCTTGCTCCCGAGCAGCCTCCAATTCCTTGGCGGATTCGGACCTGACGGCTTCCAGCTTCGCTTCCGCCTCCGCCCGCGCTGCTTCCAGTTGCGCATCGGCCGCCGATCGTGCCGCTTCCAGCTTCGCCTCGTTCTCCGTTCTCGCCGTCTCCAGCTCTTCTGCCGCCCGCGTCTTGACCGCCTCCAGCTCAGCCGCGGTCTGCGCTCTGACCGAATCCAGTTCCGCAGTCATCTCGGCCTTGGTCGCTTCCAACTCCTGAGTCATTCGGGTCTTGGTCGCTTCCAATTCCGCAGTCATCCGGGCCTTCGTAGCTTCCAGTTCCGCCGCGGCCTGCGTTCGGGCGGACTCCAGCTCCTTGGCCGCCCGCTCCTTAAGCTCCTCGCGTTCCAAATCCGCCTGTTCCACGAACGCGTTAAGCTCCAAAGCAGCCTGCTCTTTCGCCGCCTCCAGCTCCAGCGCGGATCGCTCCTTCAAGCCTTCGAGCTCTTGCGACAACGAAGTCCGGGCGCTTTCCAGCTCTTCGATCTGAAGTTGCTGGTCATGCTCGGTTTTCAGCAACTGTTCGTTCTCCCTGCGCAAGCGAAGAAGCTCGTCCGCAATGTTCACGGCTGCGAGCACGGCCAACTTCGGCAAATCGAGCCTTGGGTAACCGACGTTCACCTTGTTCATCTGTTCGTTGACGATTGCGGCTACCCTTTTCATATACTCCGTGCTTGTATGTCCCGTTATCGTATACTGCGTTCCATATATGTCAACGGTGACACGCGTTTTGTCCTGACTGCTCACGGCGTGATCCTCCCATTGCATTCGTAGTAATTGTATGTAACAAAAGCAGCGAACCATCTTCCGCCAACCGGCGTCTAGATGTATTCGCTGCCTCCCATATCGTTTCCTGCCTATTTCCGAAGTTCCGCGCCGTAAGATTGTTCCAACTGCGCAAGCACGCGGGCATGCGCCTCTCCGACTTCCTCGTCCGTCAGCGTACGTTCCGCGTGACGGTAGACAAGCGCCAAAGCAACGCTCTTCTTGTCGCTGCCGATTCTCTCTCCGGTATACACGTCGAACACCTTCACCGACTCCAACAGCTCTCCGGCGGAAGCGGCGATCGTCTCCGTCAGCGCTCCGCCGGCGACGCTCCGATCCACGACGACCGCGATATCGCGCTCGATCGCCGGATAACGGGGCAGGATGCGGTACTCGATGCTCGCATCCGCATACTCGTAGATCGGCTCCAGCTCAAGCTCGGCCACGTACGCATCGGGCAGATCGAACTCCCGCTGCGTCTCCGGATGCACCTGGCCGACGTAGCCGATCGTCTCGCTGCCGCGCTCCGTGCGGATGACGATCGCGGCCGTGCGGCCCGGATGGAAGCCGGCCGGCTGGGCGGCTTCATAGGAGATGCGTCCCGTCAGGCCAAGCCGGTCGAACGCTTGCTCCAGAATACCCTTCGCATCATAGAAATCGACAGGCTCCGCGGTACGGTTCCATGCCGCGGTACGGCGGTTGCCCAGCAGTAGCAGCGCCGCTCTAGGCTTCTCGTTCGGCAGTCTCGTCAGCGTCGTTTCGTCCGTGTGGTAGACGTTGCCGATCTCGAACAGGGCGACATCGTTGTTTTTGCGATTCAGGTTGTAGGCGGCCGCCTCCAGCAAGCTTGGAATGAGCGTCGTGCGCAGCACGCTGCGCTCCTCGCTCATCGGCATCGCCAGCGCGATCGGCTTGGCTCCAGCAGCCAGCTCCGCGAACAGCTCCGTCCTCGGCAGCGAGGTTACGGAATAGCTGATCGCCTCATGCAGTCCCGCACCGGTCAGAATCGTCCGCAATTCGCGGCGAATCGTCTGCGACTTCGTCAGAGAGCCCGGCGTCGTCGGACCTTCGATCGGCGTCGTCGGAATTTCGTCATAGCCGTGCAGACGCGCAATCTCCTCCACGAGATCGACGTCGCGAGAGATGTCCCCGCGCCGCGAAGGAACCGTGACTTTCCAGATATCGTCGCCGCTTGCCTCGACCTTGAATTGCAGCCGGGAGAGAATCGTCTTGATTTCCAGCGAAGACAGCTCCGTTCCGAGCATGCCGTTAACCCGCGAGAGAGACAGATCGATGACGGCCGGCTGCTTCGCGGACACTTCCGCTTCGGCAACACCCTCCGTCACGAGTCCTTCCGCATAACGGGCGATCAATCCCGCAGCGCGATCCAGCGCCGCACGGACCCGGTCCGGATCGACTTCCTTCTCGAACCGGGCGGACGCTTCCGAACGCAAGCCCAGTTGGCGAGAAGTGCGTCGAACCGTGCTGCCGTCGAATTTCGCCGATTCCAGAATGATGTCCGTCGTGCCCTCGGACACTTCGGAGTTCGCGCCGCCCATTACGCCGGCCAGCCCGATCGCCTTCCCCGCGTCCGCGATCACGAGCATGTGCGGCTCCAGCTTGCGCTCCTGGTCGTCGAGCGTCACGAGCGTCTCGCCAGCCTGCGCCAGACGAACGTCGATGCGTCCCCCGGCTACCTTGCCCGCATCGAACGCATGCAGCGGTTGACCGTACTCCAGCATGACATAGTTCGTAATGTCGACGATGTTGTTGATCGGCCTTACGCCCGCAGCGATCAGACGGTTCTGCATCCATTGCGGCGCAGGGGCAACCTTGACTCCTTTAATGTAACGAGCGGTGTACAGCGAACAATGCTCCGGGGAGCTGATCGACACCCGGACATAGTCCGAAGTGACTTCCGTAGCCGAATAAATGTCTTTTGCCGGATCGGGCAAATTCAGCGGACGGCCCGTCAGCGCCGACACCTCGTAGGCTACGCCGAGCATGCTCTGGCAGTCCGAGCGGTTCGGAGTCAGGTCGAGTTCGAGGATCGAGTCGTCCAACGCAAGCACGTCGAGGATGTCGCGTCCGATCTCCGTCTCGGGAGGGAGCACGAGAATGCCCTCCTGCTGCTCCTTCGGCAGCAGCTTGTCGTTGATGCCGAGCTCGCGCGCCGAGCAGATCATACCCTGGGATTCCACGCCGCGCAGCTTCGCGCGCTTGATGTTCAGCCCTCCTGGCAGCTTCGCGCCGACGACGGCGACCGGCACCTTCATATCCGCGCCCACGTTCTGTGCGCCGCAGACGATCTGCAAATCTTCTCCCGTTCCGGCGTCGACGGTGCAGACGCTCAGCTTATCCGCGTCGGGATGTTTCTCTCTCTTTTTCACATAGCCGACGACTACGCCGGTAACGCCCGCATTGCGAGACGGCACGGAATCGATCTCGATGCCTCCCCGCGTCATCATCTCCGCCAGTTGCTCGGCCGGAATGCCGCTCAAATCGATATAATCGGATAACCACCGATAGGATACGTTCATGGGAAACTCCCCTCGTTTTTATCGTAATTTTTTCGCGTTATATTTTGGCGAACTGGCTCAGGAACTTCGTATCGTTCGCGTAGAAATGACGGATGTCGTCAATGCCGTATTTCAGCAGCGCGATCCGTTCCACGCCCATACCGAACGCGAAGCCGGTTACTTCCTTCGGATCGTAGCCGCCGTATTCGAGCACCTTCGGATGCACCATGCCGCAGCCGAGAATTTCGATCCAGCCGGTATGCTTGCACATCCGGCAGCCGCTGCCGCCGCATTGGGCGCAGGTGACGTCAACCTCCGCGCTCGGCTCCGTGAACGGGAAGAAGCTCGGGCGCAGGCGGATTTGCATCTGCGAACCGTACATTTCCCGGACGAATTGGAGCAGCGTGCCTTTCAAGTCGCTCATGCGGATGTTCGGGCCGATGACCAGTCCTTCGATCTGATGGAACATGAACGAATGCGTCGCGTCGTCGTCGTCGCGGCGATACACTTTGCCCGGACAGATGACTTTGACCGGCGTCTGGCCGTTCATCGCTTTCATCGTGCGAATCTGTACCGGCGACGTCTGCGTGCGCAACAAAATCTCATCCGTAATATAGAAGGAATCCTGCATGTCGCGCGCGGGGTGATTTTTCGGCAGATTGAGCGCTTCGAAGTTGAAGAAGTCCGTCTCCACTTCCGGGCCTTCCGCTACCGTATAACCCATTCCGATGAAAATGTCTTCAATTTCCTCGACGATCTTGGTCAGCGGATGAACGGCGCCGACGGCCGGCGCTTTGCCCGGCAGCGTCACGTCGATCGTCTCCGCTTGCAGACGGTGCGCGGTCGCCGCCCGATCGAAGCCTTCCTGCTTCTCCGCGATAACGGCTTCGATAGCCGCGCGAACCTCGTTGCCGACCTGCCCGATGACCGGGCGCTCCTCGGCGCTGAGCGAACCCATGCCGCGCAAAATTTCGGTCAACTGCCCCTTCTTGCCCAAGTAATGCACGCGGAGATCGTTCAGCGCGGCGGCGTCCGCCACGGTTTGCAGCTTATCCAGCGCTTCGCTCCGCAAAGCCTCTAATCGTTCCTTCATCACCATTCTCCTTCTCGCGACAAAATAAAAAGCCTTCTCTCCCGTAAGGGACGAAAAGACCGTGGTACCACCCTTGTTGGAACGCCTCTGCCCGCAATCGGACACGCGCCTGATCCGGCGCCTGGACATTCCCGCTTCACGCGGCGTAACGGGCCGCAAGCCGGTATCTCCTACTGGACGGCCGCAGCCGAACGTTCAGAGATCTGCTCCGGAGCGAACTTCGGCAGCCTGGTTTCTTAGGAACGCTCGCAATCTTCGGCGCTCCCTCCCTGTAAGAAGGCACTGCTTACTTTTCTCCATCGTCGCATTTGTGCATTTATTGACCATTATAGGGGATCGGAGAACCGCAAGCAAGCCGATTAACGCAAAACCCGCCTCTTTTCCGCAAATGCGCCGTGCCAGAGAGAACCCGTTCCCTTCCCGAGCGAAAAAGCTTCCGAGATCGCGGCGGCCACGAACGCCTTCGCTTCCCGGCATGCCTCCTCCGGCAAAGCCCCCTTCGCCAGCAGGGCCGCGATGGCGGACGCCGTCGTGCAGCCCGTGCCGTGTGTATGAGGAGTCGGATACCTCGGCCCCGTGAACCGCCGTATCTTCTCGGGACGCTCGGCGGAGACGAATACGTCGACGGCCTCCTCTCCGCCCCAATGCCCGCCCTTCAGAAACACATGCCGGGAGCCTAACGAGAGCAGACGCTTCGCCAATCTCTCCATGTCCGCAAGCGTTCGAATAATGTCCGCTCGCAAGCCGAGCAGTCGGCAAGCTTCCGGCAGATTCGGCGTGATGACATCCGCCATCGGCAGCAGCAGACGCTTCATCGCTTCGAACGCGCCGCCGTCCATAAGCGCCGAACCGTCCGAAGCGACGCCTACCGGATCGACGACAAGCCTCTTGACCCGATGCCGCGCGAACGAACTTACGGCCGCTTCGACATGGGCCGCCTCGGGCAGCATCCCCGTTTTGACGGCATCGGCTCCGATGTCGGACAGCACGCTTTCGAGCTGCGCCTCCACCATGCCAGGCGAGACGTTCTCTATGCGCTGCACCCCCAGGCTGTTCTGCGCCGTCACCGCCGTCACGACGCTCATCCCGTATACGCCAAGCTCCTGAAACGTCTTCAGATCCGCCTGAATGCCCGCTCCCCCGCCTGAATCCGAACCGGCGACCGTCAAAGCCAGCGGGCGGCGAAGGGCAGGAGCTTCCCCGGACGAACGAGCGCTACCACTCATCCTAAGCCCCTCCTCGTTGTTCCGGCAGGGGAGAAGCGCTCGATTCCAAAAGCGTTCCCGTATCCGTCGCTTTTCCCTTCCAGCAGGTCTCCAACAATCTCCGCCGTCGACGGACTGAGCAAAATGCCGTTGCGATAATGACCGCACGCCAGTATTAGCTCCGGAGCTTCGGGGACGTAGCCGATCAGCGGCCAGCCGTCCAGCGTCGCGGGCCTCAGGCCCGCCCAGCCGCGAGAGGGAGAGACGTCGCGCAGGAAAGGCAGCGCGCGGCCGCTCCAGCGCGTCAGTCGCCCGATGCCCTGCTCCGTGACGCTTCGGTCAAAGCCCGCGACATCTTCCGACGCACCGCATACGACGCTTCCGTCGTTTTTCCCGACCCAGTACGCTTGGCTGGTAAAAATCATATGACGGATGCGGTCGCCCTCCCCGTCATATGCGCAAATCTGCCCCCGGATCGGATGAACCGGCACGTCGACGGGCAGCCACTCCCGCACGAGTCCGCTCCAGGCTCCGGCGCATACGACGACCCGATCCGCCAGCCAGCTTCCCGCGCCCGCGGTTCGGACGACGACGCCCGCGCCGACAACCCGCTCCAAGCCTGTAACGCATCCGGCATGGGCGACGAGCCGAACGCCCGCCCGGCGGCACGCTTCCTCCAACGCGCGAACCAGCTTCGGAGCGAACACATGGCTTTCGCCGGGACAATAGAGCGCCCCCAACGCCTGCTCGGTCAGCTCCGGCTCCAGTCCCCGCAGCTCCGACGCGCCGAGCAGCTCGAATCCGGCCCCGTACCGGCTCTGCCAGTCGAGTCTGGCGCGCAGGGACAGGAAATCCGCCTCGTGCAACGCGACGTTTAAGCTCCCGCTGCGGCACAATTCGGCCGACTGTCCCGTTAGTTCCTCCAGCTCCCGAACCCAGTCCGGATATCGCGCATGGCTGTCCGCGCACAGCCGGAAAAACGCATCCGGGCTTTCCGTATTTTCCGAGAACGGCGCCAGCATTCCCGCTGCCGCTCCGGAGGCTTGGCCGCCAAATTCCTCCGCCTCCAGCACCGTGACGCGGAAGCCTCGCTTGGCCGCTTCCCATGCGCTGGACAGCCCGATGATGCCCCCTCCGAGGATCAGCACCTCCGCGGATCGCGCCGTCCCCGCATTCCCTGCCGATTGCGCCGACTTTGCGATCCCCGTCGCGTACTTCGCTTCCGCGCTTCCTTCCGGCGCTCCGCTCACGTTTTCCCCTCCCAAGCCTCGGGTATGAACAGTCGTCCCTCCGGTTCGCTGCTGGCAGAGGCGTAACGCTTTCTGGGGATGCGTCCGGCCAATCGGGACAACCGCCCCGCTTCGATCGCCAGCTTCATCGCCCGTGCCATCGCCACCGGGTCGACCGCTTTGGAGACGGGCGTATTCGCGAGAATGCCGTCCGCCCCCAGCTCCATCGCCTGAACGGCGTCCCCAGCCGATCCCAGGCCCGCATCCACGATGACGGGAACTCGTACCTCCTCAGCAATCAGGCTCAGGTTGTACGGATTCAGAATGCCAAGCCCCGTGCCAATCGGGGCTCCACCCGGCATGACCGCCGCCGCTCCGGCATCCTCCAGCCTGCGGCACAGCGCCGGATCGTCCGACGTATAGGGCAGCACGGTGAAGCCTTCATCAGCCAGTCGTTCCGTCGCCTTGAGCGTCTCGACCGGATCGGGCAGCAGCGTGCGGGGATTGGAGCTGATCTCCACCTTGATCCAATCCCCCAGCCCCGCGGCGCGCGCCAGCCGGGCGATTCGCACGGCCTCATCGGCGTTGCCGGCCCCCGACGTATTGGGCAAATAGATCAGTTCTCTGCCCGCGACATGCTGCAGCACGCCGTCGTCTTCATAGTTGTCCAGGTTGATCCGACGCACCGCGAACGTAATGACCTCAGCCCCGGACGCCTCCAACGCCTGGAGAAAAACGGCGGGGCTCGGAAACCTGCCCGTCCCGAGAAAAAAGCGAGACTTCAGCTTCCGTCCCCCGATCATCATGCCGCCTTGCACAATTGTCTCCATTTCCACTCCCATGCTCAGCCTCCTCCGACAAAATGAACGAATTCGACCGAGCACCCGCCATGCAACGGCGTCTCTCCCCACAGCTGGCGCGGGACGACCGCCCCGTCCAGATCGGCGACAACGCTGCGGCCTTCCAGCTTGTACTGCGCCGCCAACTCCAGCAGCGTAGCCGCCTGCGTCCGCTCGCTGCGGCCGTTGACGGTGAGCACGATCTCCCGAACGTTCCTGCTCTCCGGCAAGGACAGCGCAACGGATATCGGCAAGGATGCCGGTACAACTGCCGGCTCCCCCGAAGTCCAGGCGTTAATCTTCTCCAGCAGATTGCGGCAGACCGATTCAGGATCGGCATGGCCGACGATCGCAGACACCGCGCACAGCCTTCTGGCCCCCGCCCGCAGCACTTCCTCCGCGTTGCTCTCCGTAATGCCGCCGATGGCGACGAACGGGATGCGGATTTCCACGGCCGCCTGCGCGACGTAAGCAGTCGTCACCGCTTGCCGTCCCGGCTTGGTGCCCGTCGGATAGACGGGACCGACGCCGATATAATCCGCTCCCGCCCTTTCCGCGGCGCGGGCTTGCTCGATCCGGTGCGTAGAGATGCCGATGATCCGCCGCGGACCGAGAAGCTCGCGCGCCGCCTCGATCGGCAAGTCGTCCTGCCCGAGATGAACGCCGTCGGCGTCCGCGGCAAGCGCGACGTCCGGATGGTCGTTGACGATGAGCGGCACGCCGTATTTGGCGGTCAGCTCTTTCAGTCGCTTCGCCTTCTCGATCAGCTCCCGCTTCGGACTCGTCTTGTCCCGAAGCTGCACGATGTCGGCTCCCCCTCGCAAAGCCGCCTCCATGACCTCCAGCATGTCGCGTCCGGGATGATAGTTTTCACCGGTAATGACGTACAGCTTAAAATCCAACGGACGGTTCATCCGCTCTCCTCCTTGTCTCGTCGCTCAAATAATGCCGATAGATGTCCAACGCGCGTTCGACCTCGCCCGCTCCTTGAATCAGCGCACGTCCTTCCGCGAAAATGACGATCCGCTCTCCCTCCGCCGTGGAGGCACGCAGCAAATACCGGTTGTCGGCGGTAATGGCGCAATCCGCCGCAACCAGCCGCCTTCTCCACTCAGCCAGCGACACCGACGGCTTCAGCGTCAACTGGAACGTATCCCTTCCGCACAGGACGACCAGCTTTTCAGCCTCCGAGCAATCGCTCGACAACGTATCTTCCACCTCGACCTCCGCATCATCGCCCGACAAAACATCTTTTGCCTCGTCCTCCGAATCATCGCTCGACAGGGCATCCTTTGCCTCGTACCCCGAATCAGCGCCATGCAGAGCGTCTTCTCTCGTTCCCTTCACCGCCGCATCGCCATTCAAAGCGTCTGCTCCCGCTCCCTCCTCCGCCTCGTCGCCGAGAAATACCGCCTTCGCCCCATCCCGCGTCTTGTACCGTTCCATGCCCGGAGAGAGGCGGACAAAGCCGCCATACTCCGCAATCTCCCGGCGAGCCTCCGCCGTAGGCTCCCCCCATCCGCAATGAGGGCACGCTTCAACCGGCGGCGGCAGCTTCCATTCCTTGACCGCGAAATGCCACGCGTCCACGGTCAGCCACGTTCCGCGCAGCGCCGCACGGTTTCCCGTCAGCGCCTTAAGCGCCTCCGCCGCCTGCAAAGCGGCCACCATCTCCACCGCGGGCGAGATAACGCCGAGCGTGTCGCAAGTCAGCGCAGGCGCAGCATCGCCGAGCAGGCAGCGCAAACAGCAATGATCCCCCGGAACGAGCAGCGCGGTCATTCCTTCTGAGCCCGCGACGCCGCCGTATACAAGCGGAATGCCGCGACCGAAGCAGACATCGCTGAGCAGCAGCCGGGCCTCCGTATTGTCGGTGCCGTCGAGCACGAGGTCGACGTCCGCCGCCAACGACTCCGCGTTGCGCCGATTCACGTCGGCCACGAAAGCCTCGATCCGCGCCCCGCCGTTGACCCGGCGCAGCTTCGCCGCGGCGGCGACCGCCTTGGGCAGCGCCGCTTCCGCGTCCTCCTCGTCGAACAGCGTCTGCCGGTGCAGGTTGCTCACCTCCACGTAGTCCCGATCGACGAGGCGCAGGCGGCCCACTCCGGCCCGGACCATATGCTGGGCGAGCGACGCCCCCAGCGCCCCGGCGCCTACGACAAGCACGCTCGCCTCGCCGAGCCGCCGCTGGCCCCGCACGCCGATCGGAGCGAAGCGGATCTGCCGGGAGTAGCGCTCCTCCGCCTCCACCTCCGCTTCCTTATGCATAGATCCGGCTTCCCCCGGCCTTGAACGCTTCCGCCTGCTCCTGCATGCCGGCCTCCAGCGCTTCCTCCTCCGCTACGCCGTGCTTCTCCGCGTAATCGCGAATGTCCTGCGTAATGCGCATGCTGCAAAATTTCGGCCCACACATCGAGCAGAAATGCGCCGATTTGGCCGCCTCCGCGGGCAGCGTTTCGTCGTGGTACGCCATCGCGCGCTCCGGATCGAGAGACAGATTGAACTGGTCTCTCCAGCGGAATTCGAATCTCGCTTTGGACAACGCATCGTCGCGCAGCCGCGCCCGCGGATGGCCCTTCGCCAGATCGGCGGCATGGGCGGCGATCTTGTAGGCAATGACGCCGTCTTTGACGTCCTCCTTGTTCGGCAGGCCGAGATGCTCCTTCGGCGTCACGTAGCAGAGCATCGCCGTCCCGAACCAGCCGATCATCGCCGCGCCGATCGCGGACGTAATGTGGTCGTACCCCGGAGCGATATCGGTCGTGAGCGGCCCCAGCGTGTAGAACGGCGCCTCCTTGCACACTTCCATCTGCCGGTCGACGTTTTCCTTGATCAGATGCATCGGCACGTGGCCGGGTCCCTCGATCATCACCTGCACGTCGTGCTTCCACGCAATGTCGGTCAGCTCGCCGAGCGTATCCAGCTCCGCGAACTGCGCCTCGTCGTTGGCGTCGGCGATCGAACCGGGCCGCAGGCCGTCCCCGAGCGAGAAGCTGACGTCGTAGGCTTTCATAATCTCGCAAATGTCCTCGAAATGCGTATACAGGAAGTTCTCCTTGTGATGAGCCAGACACCAGGCCGCCATAATCGAGCCGCCGCGGGAGACGATGCCGGTCACCCGCTTTGCCGTCAGCGGAATATAGCGCAGCCGCACTCCGGCATGAATCGTGAAGTAATCGACGCCCTGCTCCGCCTGCTCGATCAGCGTGTCGCGGAACACCTCCCAGCTCAATTCCTCCGCCTTGCCTCCAACCTTCTCCAGCGCCTGGTAGATCGGCACCGTGCCGACCGGAACCGGAGAATTGCGGACGATCCATTCCCGGGTCGTGTGAATGTTTTTGCCTGTGGACAGGTCCATGATCGTATCGGCTCCCCAGCGGGTCGCCCACGTCATCTTCTCCACCTCTTCCTCGATCGAGGAGGCGACGGCCGAGTTGCCAATGTTGGCGTTGATCTTCACGTGAAAATGACGCCCGATAATCATCGGCTCGCACTCGGGATGGTTGATGTTCGCCGGGATAACCGCGCGCCCCGCGGCCACCTCCGCCCGTACGAACTCCGCGCTCATCCCTTCGCGCAGCGCGATGTATTCCATCTCCGGCGTAATCCGCCCTTGGCGGGCGTAGTGCAGCTGCGTCACGTTGCGCCCTTCCGCCGCCCGCAGAGAGCGGTTATGCGGCTTGGGAAATACCTCCGCCCCCCTCTTCTCCGCCGCATCGGCCGTCGCAAAGCCGTTGTCCTCGGGCCGCACCTCGCGTCCCTCGTACTCGACCGTGTCGCCCCGCTCCGCAATCCAGCGTCCCCGCACGGAAGGCAGCCCCCGCCGCACATCGGCCTGAAAACCATCCTCCGTATACGGTCCGCTGGCGTCGTACACCCGAATCGGATCGTTCGGCTCCTCCTGCCCGTTCCTCCCCGAACTCGGCTCCAGCGCAATCTCGCGCATCGGCACCCGAATGTCTTCCCTGTCTCCCGTCACGTACACCTTGCGGCTTCCCGGCAGCGGCGTCGTCATAATCGGCATAACAAAAAACCTCCTTAAGCGGCGTAATGTCAAATTCCGCTGGGAGGCCATGAGTAAGAAGATAAGAAACGACGGACAGACTCCGGCGACGACTCCATTTCAGGCGCATGCATAGCGACTCCGACACCCATGCCGATACGGCAAGCGACGGCGAATACGCGCGATCCGCCCCTGCCGTTGCGCCTGTCCGCGGCAATCCGCCGCATAACAAAAGCCGCCCCGGCAGGGAGCGGCTGAATGTGTCATGCTCATGGAAAGCCATAACGCAAGCATGAAGAAGCCCGCGGCCATCGCCTTCCAAAGTCTGACGTACATTGCCCACTTTCCTACGCTGGCATAACCCAGATCAGGTTCAAAGGGACCAAGGCATCGCCTTATCTCAGCCCTTGCGGGCGCCCCTAGTGGAATTCTATGAAAAACTTTACAGCCGAAGGGGGCTCCTGTCAACCCTTAATTGAATTGCGAGCCCCCTTCAGTTAGTCCGCGCGATTGGCCGCGCCTTGATTAAGCCTTCTTACGGAACAACGCGATGGCCAGAGCCAGAATACCCGCGGCCAGCCCCGCGATCGCCAGAGACAGCGTCAGCGCATCGCGGCCGCCCTCGTCCTTGGCCTCGCTCGCGGCAGCTCCATTCGAAGCGCCGTGTCCATCGCCGTGGCCGTCTCCGGTCGAGGCGGTTACCGTCGTCACGGAAGCCGGTTTGTCGGCATCCGGAGCGCCCGTCCATTCCACTACTTCGCCGTCGGAGTACGTCTGATAAGCCTTCCAGCTCAGCTCCTTGGCGTCGGCGGCGATTTTGCCCTGCATGCGGAATTCGCCGAACTCCGTCGCGCCCAGACCGCTGCCGGTCGCCTTCCAGGTGACGCTGACGATTTTGTCCTCCGCGCCCTTCTCGACTTCGTACGTCCAGTCCGGCTTAGGCTCGAAGCGGCTGATGTTGACGCCGTCCGGAATCGCCACCTTCACCTGCGTCGTCGCGGCGTCCTTCTCGGAAGGCACGCGAACGGTGAACACCTGATAGGAGCCCGCCGGAGCTTCCTTCGGCTGCACCGTCACATGGGCGCTGGCCAAACCTGCAAAACCGATCGACAGCAGCAAAACAAGAAGCAAAGATACGCTTTTTTTCATGAAATATCCAACCTTTCAGATTCGATTAGTCTAAGATATTTCACAGTATAGCCCGTTCCCGGGACTCCGCGCATGACTCGAAAGAGTCATTTCGTCCCGTTCATTGTGACAAAATTGAAACGGGGAGCCGCTTCGCCTATTCCGGCTCGACGATTCCCCGCTCGTACGCGTAACGCGTCAGCTGCACCCGATTGTCGAGATGAAGCTTCTGCAAAATGTTTTTCAGGTGGTTTTTCACCGTATGCTCGGACAGGCCGAGCGACAACGCGATTTCGCGATTTTTCTGCCCTCGCGCCACTTCCTGCAAAATATCGCGCTCTCTCGGCGTCAACCCGCCGTCGTCCGTCGCCCGGTCTCTGGGCGCGCCTGCCGAAGAGCTTGATTTGCGCTCCGCGAACTCGCGAAGAATCGACATCGCCAGCTCGGGATTAAGCGGCGCCTCGTCGAAGGCGACCGCGCGCAAATAATCGCGCCAGGCGGCGGGGTTCAGGTTTTTCAGCAAATACCCCTGAGCGCCCTTCTTCAGCGCCTCGAACAGATGCGAGACGTCGTCGGACACTGTCACCATGACGATTTTCACCGCGGGAAAAGACGTCTTGATCGCCTTGACCGCTTCCAATCCGCCCATGCCCGGCATGTTGATGTCCATCAGGATCATATCTGGCGCCAGATCCTCCGTCATCCGGAGCGCTTCCTCGCCGCTGGCCGCCTCTCCGACGACGACGAATTCCTCCAGCGCGGACACGATCGTCCGCATCCCTTCCCTCGCGTGCCGATGATCGTCGGCCAGCAGCAAACGAACGACTCTGCTCATCCCTTCTCCGCCTTCCTTCCGCTCTTGACGAGCTCTACGACCGTCCGCTCCCCGCGGCGCTCGGCCAGGAACGACCAGCCCATCGACCTGGCCCGGTCCCGCACCATGCGCAGCCCGAACCGGCCCTGCGCCTGAAGCGGATCGTCGTCGAAGCCGACGCCGTCGTCCTCGACTCGGCAGCGAAAACCTCCCGCTCCGTCCGGCTCCCCGACGACGTATACATGGGATGCCTGCGCGTGCTTCCTTACGTTGACGAGCGCCTCGCGAACGCAGGCGTGGAGCTCGACCTTCTCCTTGTCGGTCAAGCCGTCGTCCGGAATCGTCCAGACGAATTCCGCGCGTGCGCCCGACAGCTCCGCAGTCTCTCCGAGCAGCTCCCGCAGCGGCACGACCCATGCGGCCGAATCCGGCGAAGGCGGCTGACGGAGATTGGCGATCGCCTGGCGCACATCCTCGTGCATGACCCGCACCGTCTCGCGCAGCCCTCCCGCCAGTTCCCGCACCGGCCCGTCCCCGCTCAGCTCGTCCAACTGATCCAGCTTGACGGCGAGCAGGAACATCGATTGCGAGATGCCGTCGTGCAGCTCGCGGGCCAAGCTCTCCCGCTCCTCCAGCGCCGCCTTTGCCTCCTTCTCCCGCTGCAGCGCCATCTGCGACTGCTCCATTCGCGCGAACAGGCTGCGCACCAGCGTCAATGTGACGGCAAGCACGATGAACGGCGCGAGCAGGTTGCCCAGTTCCATCGACACGTACGGCAGCAGGAAGGCGTGCCGGACATATTCCCACAAGCCGATCGTCAGCGTCGGGATGAGCAGAATGAGCCATTTGATCCTTCTGTCCTTGCTCCGGTTATCCATCTGGCCCGCACGCCCCTTTCTCCATTATCGCCAAGTTCGTCACGGGCGGTGCATCTTCCCGTTCGGCATCCCCGCAGCCAATGCGTATCCCTCCGCCCCCTGCCGATCGCAGTCGCCGACGCAGCGCCGCACCGCTAGTAAATCCGATAAGTCGTCTCGACGACCCGCTCCGTGTCTTCCGAATCGGTGACGCGGACTTGCGCTTTCCATTGTCCCGCAAAAGGCAAATAAGGTCCCTGCGCCGTATACGTTGACTTCTTGTAATCCGGGAAGGCGTCCATTTCTTCGTCTTCGTAAAGCTGGAGAGGAACGTCGATATAGCCCATTCCCTCTTTGTCGAGGGGCAGCAGGCGGAGCTGAACGTTTTTCGGTTCCCCTTGGCCGACCCATTCCGGCAGCCAGATTTTCAGATTAAATCGGTTGTCTCCCGGAGCGTTGGGAGAGATGCGCAGCGTCACGTGCATGTCCGTGCCCATCTTGTGATAGCTGAGCGGCTCGTTAACCGGCAGCGGCGTCTGGTAGGTCAGCACGCCGACGCAGAGCACGATTCCCGCGAGCAGCCCGACGTCGACCTTCAGCAGGCTGCCCCGGGGAAGCTCGCCCTTCTTCAGGCGCAATCGGATCAGAAACGCCGTGACGGCCACGAGCAGCGATACGGCGGCTTTGGCGATCAGCCATTTTCCCCAGTTCGTATACTGCAAGTATTCCAATGACGGCAAATATTTGAGCGTTGACAAAATGCCCGTCACCCACAGGGCGAGGAACGAGATCAGCGCCCACTTGGAAAATACGAGCGCGAACCGGCCCGCCTCCGGCCGTTCCTTGAACCAGACCGCGAGCAGCAGCAGAAGCCCTCCGCTCCACAAGGCGGCGGCCAGAAGATGCGCATAATTCAGTCCCACCGTATAAGAGACCGGGTCAAACGCCGCAGCGTGCCCGGACCAGGATTCGACGAACAGCGCGATCGCGGCCCAAGCGACGCGCGCGGCGGCTCCCAGCGAGGGAAGCAGCGGCGCGGCCAACGCCAGCAGCAGCTCGGCGATGTACAGCTTGCCGATTGTCGTCTCCGTCAGGATGCGTCCCCATTCGGACAGCGGCTCCCCCTGCCCCAGATCTCGCAGGCTGAAGAAGACGTAGGCAAGCGTGGCGATGAGCGCGAATTTCCCCGACAGGCCGAGCGACCGCGAATGCGTGTCGCGAACGACTTGGGACATGCCGCGCAGCAAGCTCCACATGGCCAGGCCCGCCGTCGCGAGCAGTCCGGCGTAATACAGAATTCTCGCCGCGTAGAGCAGGAACGAGTCCGCGTCCAACCCCGATCCGCCGTGATCGTGGGCATGTCCGACCTGCTGATGCGGGTTCAGCTTGCTCGCGTCGAGCGGAGCCGGATTGCCGACCGTAAACACGTACGCCCCGGAGATCGGATGCCCGTCCGCCGAAATGACCGAATAGGAGACGGTATAATGTCCCTCCGCAAGCTTCGGCAATCCGATCCTGATACCCTTGCCTTCTTCGATTCGCTCGATCTCGCCCTTCGCGACGTCACGCGACGCCTCGCTGAGCACGAGCAGCTTCGCTCCTCCGCTGTCCAGCCTCTCGTTGAAGACGATCTCGACCGCTTCCGGACTGACGTCCAGCCGGGAATCCGCCTGCGGAGTCGCCTTCTCCAGCACCGCATGGGCTTCTGCCCGCCCGGCGATACCGACAAGCGAATACAGCATCAGCCCGAAGCCGAGCAGCAGCAAAGCAAGGGAACGTCTGCGCAAGCTTCCGTTAATGAACCATGATCTTAGCAAAAATGACATCTATGCAACCTCCAGCCTATCATTACAAACGAGGTGTCGTTTACGAGTCCCGCAGTTTGGCAACTCTATCGTACCCGAACCGTTCTGCCGCATCAACTGCAAGGGACGGCATCTCAGACCTTTATCCGCGATTGTTCGGGATTCGCCACAACTTGCCGCCAAGGTCGTTCATACGGCTGTACGCCAAAAAAAAGAGCAATCCCGACGACGTAAACCGATCCGGGAAAGCTCTTCTTCCGCAACATTAATCCGACGGCGACCGCCCGCGCAAGACGTCCGGCCACCACTGCGCCTCCACGACGGGGAAACCTCTGGATTCGTTCCAGACGTAGCCCCAGCCCGTCAATTCCGGCCGATAAGCGTCCGCGAGCCGCACCCGTTCGTAATCGTTAAGCTCCTCGATGCCGTAGAAATCCTCCAGCTCGTCCAGCGCCCGCAAGCCTTCCCTCGCGATCTCCATCCACAAGCCCCGCACGATGCGATCCGAGCCGTCAAGCAGCAGCGCCGGATACGGGCCGGCATCGACCAGCCGGCCGCGAACCGCCCCGGGTACAGCCGACAGCAGGTAGGGCTCGACGACCGCGTGGTTGCCGAGCCCCGGCAGAAGCGAGCCGTATACGAACATCCGCACGGCCCCTTTTTCCTCTGCCGCGCCCCTCATCCCGCCGTCTGCCTCTTCGCCTTGTCCTGCTCGTACAAACTCTCGAACTGCTCGGGCGGAACGGGTCTGGAGAAGTAGTAGCCTTGGGCTTCCTGGCATTTCAATTGCTTCAGGAAGGCGACCTGGCCCTCGTTCTCGACCCCTTCGGCCGTCACCGTCAGCTCCAGATTGCGCGCCATCGCCGAAATGCCGGACACGATCGCCGCGTCGTTGCGATCCGTCAGCACGTCGCCTACGAACGCCCGGTCGATCTTCAGCTTGTCGATCGGGAACCGCTTCAGATAATACAGCGAGCTGTAGCCGGTGCCGAAGTCGTCGATACTGATCCGCACGCCCAGCTTCTTGAGCTGCTTCAGCATTTCCGTGGCGTAGGCGACGTCAGCCATAATGCTTTCGGTGATTTCAAGCTCCAGCCACTGCGGCGCCAAGCCCGTCTCCGCCAGCACCTTCTCGATGCGGGTGCACAGATCGTGCTGACGGAATTGGCGAATGGACAGGTTGACGGACAGCACGATCGGAGGCAATCCCCGATCATGCCAGCTTTTCATTTGTTCGCAGGCGTTGCGAAGCACCCATTCCCCGAGCGGCAAAATGAACCCGTTCTCCTCGCACAGCGGAATGAATTCCACAGGGGAGATTTCGCCCTTCTGCGGATGCCGCCATCTGAGCAGCGCTTCAACTCCGACGAGATGGTCGCGCTCCAGATCGACAAGCGGCTGGTACACGAGATGAAACTGCCCGAGCTCCAGCGCGATGCGCAGGTCGTTCTCCAGCAGCAGCCGCTCCTTGGCCTTCAGGTTCATCCGCGTCTCGTATCTCTTCCAGCCGTTGCGCGATTCCTTCGCCCCGTACATCGCCGTGTCCGCGTTCTGCAGCAGCAGGTCGAGCGTTCTCCCGTCATCCGGGTAGACCGCCACCCCGACGCTGCCCGTAATATGGAAGGCGGATGGACCGACCTTGATCGGCTGGTCGAACAAGTCGACCAGGCGCTGCGCCGCCTTCTCCGCTTCTTCCGTGCCGCGAATGTCGCTCAGAAGCACCGTAAACTCGTCGCCGCCGAGCCGGAACACGTTCTCCGGCTTGTCCGCGTACTCCGTCAGCCGCTTGGAGATCGAGACGAGCAGCCGGTCTCCGAACGAGTGCCCCATCGAATCGTTAATCGTCTTGAACCGGTCGATGTCCAGCCAGAGCAGCGCGAATTGGCCGCCCCCGTGAAGCGAACGGGACATCTCGGCCCGCACCCGTTCCGAGAACAGCCGACGGTTGGGCAGCGCGGTCAGCTCGTCGTGGTAGGCCATGTACTGGATGCGGGCTTCCGTCTTTTTCTGCCGTTTGTAGGGCTCTTCGATCAGGACGAAATAAATCCCCTTCAGAAGAAAATAGTAGCCGATCAGCTTGAAGCATTCCCCGAACAGATCCTGCGGGGAGCCGATTCCGCTTCCCAGCGTCTTCTCCAGCTTGGAGAGCAGCAGCCAGATAAGCGCTTGGACGATCGTCAGCACCGATTCCGGACGTTCGACCCGGTTACGGTACAGCAGCACCAGAATGGCCGCCGCGTAGCACAGCAGCGCCACGGCTTGCTGATACGGTTCGATCGCCTCGATCACCGCGACGTTCCAGTTGTCGGCGCGAAAGACGAACGCCGAGGCGACCGCGATTGTAACGATTACGGGAATGATCGCCAGAATGCGGGTTTGCGCCTTGACGATCGGATTGCGCAGCGAGAATACGACGAGCAGGCCGATCGCTCCGATCCACTCGGCAATCCACTCCAGCAAGATGCTGGGCGTATCGCCGACCGCGCCTTCGTACAGAGGCATGCTCGGAGCGCTTATGGCGTGCAGCAGTCCCAGCAAGCCCACGGCCGAGAACAGCGCGGCGGTCATCAGCCTGTGCCTGCACAAAGTCGGGACGAATACCATCCAACCGAGGATAAGCAAGGCAAAGCAGATCGCAAAGGCCAAAGATTCCAGAATGAGATGAATGGCGTAACGGTCGAGCGAATCAAGCGGCGTCTGCAGCCAGCCGCCGCCCCATTGGATACCTGAGAACGCCGCGATCGCCAAGACGATCGTCCATACCGTTTTCAATTCCGTGCGATTAATCCACATACACTGCCTCCGACAAATTACCTATTCAATGCCCCGTCCGCCAAAAAAGTAAATCCTTTAGAACTACGACCGTTGTCCTCTAAAATAAAATTTCCACGCCAGCGTGTTTTTTCCTGCATAAAAGCGCAAATTTTCGACATTCATTCGACACCGTTCGCGTCCGTTCCGAACGGAGCCCCAATCTCGAAGCCAGCCTGCCGCAGTTGCTCCGCGATCAGCCGAGCCAGCTCGGCCGCTTGCGGCGTATCCCCGTGAACGCACAGCGTGCGGAATTTCCCTTGCCCCGCAAGCGCAAGCGCCTGCCGCACGACGTCCTCCGGACGCTCCAGCACCGCTCCCGGCATTCGCCTCGGCACGAGTCCTCCGTCCGCTCCGTAAGCCCGATCGGCGAACCCTTCGGGAACGAAGCCGATCCCCGCTCTCTCCGCCGCAGCCTCCAGGCGGCTGCCCGGAAGACCGTACAGCAGCAGCGACGGGTCCAGGCTGCGTACCGCAAGCGCGACCGCCTCAGCCAGCTCTTCGTCCTTGGAAGCCATATGGTAGAACGCCCCATGCAGCTTCACATGCCGCAGCCGTCCCCCGGCCGCGCGCGCGAAGCCGGACAGCGCGCCGGCCTGATACAGGACGAAGTCCGCCGCTTCGCGGGGAGTAATCGCCAGCTCCCTTCGTCCGAACCCGAGCCGGTCCGGCAGGCCGGGATGCGCTCCGATCGCCACTCCGCGCTCTACGCAGGCTTCGACGACGGCGCGCATCGTGTGGGGATCGCCAGCATGGAAGCCGCAGGCGATATTCGCCGACGACACGACGCCCAGCAGCAGTTCGTCCGCTCCGTGCTCGTAGGCGCCGAACCCTTCGCCCAAATCCGCGTTCAGATCGATTCTCATTTCGTCTCTCCTTTGCGTGCAGCTTGCGCGAGACGCAAGCCGATGCCGGCTTTCAGCAGCGCATGCTCGCTGAGCTTCCGCTGCCATGCCTGCTCGGCTTCCCGAAGCGTAACCGCCTCGAAGGCAAGCCTGCATCCGGGCGCCGCTTGCGCAAGCAGCGGCCAATCGGCCCCGATGACATGGGCGATCTTCGGATAACCTCCGGTCGGCTGGCAGCCCGCTCCCAGCACGATCGGATTCCCGTCCGACGGCACCTGGATCGTTCCGGGGACGACGCCGTGCGAGACAAGCTCGGCTCCTCCTTCGCGAACGAGCGGCTCGCCGGACAGCCTCAGACCCATCCGGTCGGATGAGGCTTCTACCCGATACACCGCGCTTAGCAGCCGCTCCCGGGAGGCTTCCGTAAACTCCTCCCATTCTTCCCCCGGCACGATGCGAAGCGTAAAGCCTTCGCCGTCCGGCCAGGCGGCGTTTCTCGCGTCAGCGGCGGCATGCCAGCTTACGGCGCTCAGGCGGGCCTGCCTGCCGTCCGCTTCCGCCCGCGCTCGCAGCGCTTCCAGCAAAGCCGCCGAGCGGGGAGAGGCGGCAGCCGCGCCGATGGCATCCCCGGCGGCCAGCGCCCGTCCGCCGCTGCCGCCGCCGATACGCGCTCTCGGGTCCGCACTGCGGCTTCCGAGCACGGCGGGCACGTCGATTCCCCCGGCTACGGCCACGTAGGCGCGGCAGCCGAAGCGCACCTTGCCGAACGCCAGCTCCGTGCCTGCGGCCACGAACACCGGCCGGTTCATCGGAACCGGGCTGCCGTCCGCCTGCGGCGACAGATCCGCTCCGCACACCGCGATCAGCAAGTCGCGCTCGACCGCATAGCTGCCGCCGATCATCGTCAGTTCGAGCACGGCGGCTTCTTCGTCGTTGCCGACGAGCAGATTGGCCGTCCGCATCGCCCGATCGTCCATCGCGCCCCCGGCCGAGACGCCGCAGCGTCGCCAGCCGGCTCGGCCCCCATCCTGCACGGTCGTCAGCAGGCCCGGCTTCAGCGCCTTGAGCGCGGGATTCGCCGGAAGATGGACAGGCCCGGCCTCGCCGCGCTCCTGCGAAGTCAGCTCCATTACGGGAACGAAGCTGACTTCATCTCCGGGTCTCAGCAGGAAAGGCTCCTTCTCTTCCGGCCGGAACAGCGGCGCGGCCGTTCTTCCGATAATTTGCCAGCCGCCCGGCGATTCGTTCGGGTAGACGCCGGTCCGATTGCCAGCGACCGCGACCGACCCGGCGGGCACCCGCAGGCGCGGATTCGGTCTTCGCGGCTGTTCCAGCCTGCCGTCCAGCCCGCTTAAATACGGAAATCCCGGAGCGAACCCCATCATCTCCACCGTATAGACGGCCGAAGAGTGAAGCTCCGCGAACTGCGCCTCCGTCATGCCGGCGCGGCTCGCGCACGCTCCCAGGTCCGGCCCGAACTCTCCTCCGTAGACGACGGGCAGCTCCACCCGCCGGGGTTCGGCGGCGACCTCTTCGCGGATGCCGTCCCACAGCCGGACCAGTTCTGTCGCCGCTTCTTCTATCGATGAGCAAGAAGGCTTCAAGTAAAAGGCGATCGTTCCGCCGGCCGCCGCCGACTCCAGCAGCCACGGAAGCCCCAGGGCCGAGACGGCCGCCGCTCTCGCCGCAAGAAGGGCGGCCGGCGCCGGTTCGCGCCAGCGGAATGCAAAAGCGCGGTCGCCGAGCGAGATCGTCTCGAACGCATATCGACGCACGACGAAGCCTCCTTTCATAACTTTCATTTGCAACGATTTCGACTAACACGGTACAATTATACTATCGGCAAGGGAGGATTGGTTCAAAAGTGGAATCGTACGACCTGGCGGAACTCGCCATCTCGCAGCACTCTCACGTCTGGAACCTCGTCTTCTCGCGCGCGAAGCTGATGGTCGTCTCCGATCACGGCACCCGCCTCTGGTACGTCGATATCGACGGCGTGACCGACGACGAATTGCTTCAACGGTTCGCCGACTCGGAATCGATCGAGATCGCCATGACCGCGACGACCGTCGGCGGACGGGAGCTGTCCGGCAGCGGCTTCTTCCATCCGAACCCGCGCCACCGCGCGGCCGCCATACGAGGAGACGGACAATTAACGGGCTACGGGCCGCAATAAGCCGCTAGGACGCCAAAACCGGAAAGGCTGATCTTCGTCAAGCCAAGCGCCGACGGGGAATCGGCCTTTCCTCATGCCAGGAAACCCGAACGGCTCAGCCGTTGAGAATACCCGCAGGAGGGAGGGAACCCGCGTTGGAGAACTGGATACGGACGATCGCCAAGCTTCGCTGGGCCGTTCTGGCGGCTTGGCTGGCGGCCGCCTTTCTTTCCTTGTTCGCGCTGCCGGATCTGCAGACGATTCTAAGGCATTCGGAGCAGCGCTTCCTGCCCGACGAGGCGAATTCCGTGCAGGCGACGAACCTGCTGCACAATATCGACCCGGCCAACCGCTCCCTCTCCGGGGCCGTATTGGTCTTCTCCAGGGACGAGGGCTTGCGCGAGTCGGACAACGACTGGCTGAACCAGGCGTTACGGGAGATCGACAGCCGCAAAGCCGAGCTTAACGTAGCCGGCGTCGTCTCCTCCCTCACGCAGCCCGAGCTGGCGGAGAGGCTGCTCAGCCGGGACGGCACGACCCGGATCGCGCTGATCAACCTTCCGAGCGCCGACTTCGAGGACGTTACGCAAGCGACGCTCGGCCAATTGAAGAGCCTGCTTGCCGCCGCCCCGGAAGGCTCTCGGGCGCTGCTCACCGGAAGCGCGCCGCTGTCCCAGGACTTTCAGAAATCCGCGGAAAGCGGACTGCGAAGAACCGAACTGGTGACGATCGGCCTCGTGCTCGCTATTTTGCTTCTGCTGTTTCGCTCCCCCGTAACCCCGATCCTCCCGCTGGCGACGATAGGAATCAGCTTCGCCGTGTCCGAGGGAGTGCTGGGCGCCTTCGCCCAGTGGGGCATCCCGGTGTCCCATTTCACCGAATCTTTCCTGATCGCGGTTCTGTTCGGCGCGGGGACGGACTACTGCATCCTGCTGATCCAACGCTACAAGGAGGAGCTCCAGGCCGGAAGCGGCGGGGAAAGCGACCGCGTCGAAGCGCTCGTCCGCACGATGTCGGGCGTGGGCGGCACGATCCTGTACGCCGCCAGCACCGTGTTCGCCGCCTTCCTGCTGCTCGGGTTCGCGGAGTTCGGCCTGTATCGCTCCGCCGTCGGCGTATCGCTCGGCGTGCTGATTACGGTTGCGGCCGCCCTCACGCTGGCCCCTTCGCTGCTGCTGATATTCGGTCCCGCGGCGTTCTGGCCCGCTCGCCGCGCTCCTTCGCGCCGCCCGTCGCCGCTCTGGAGCAAGCTGGCCGCAATCTCCGCGAAGAAAGCGACGCTCGTGCTGATCGCCTCCGTCATCTGCCTGGCGCCGCTTGCCTTGCTGTTCCAGGGCAAGCGGACGTTCGACGACCTCTCCGAGATCGATCCGAAGCTGGATTCCGTCGTCGGATTCCGGCAGGCGGAAAAGGCGTTCAGCGCGGGAGAAGTATTCCCGGTAACGATCGCGGTCACGGCCAAGCAATCGATGCGCACGACGTCGGGCCTGGCTGCGCTTGAACAAGTCAGCGCGGAGCTGGACGCGCTGCCGTACGTCGGCGAAGTGCGCAGCGCCGTACGCCCGCTCGGCAAGAAGCCTGAGCAATTGACGGTGCCCGGACAGCTCCAAGGTCCGAACGTCGGAGAGATCATCCGTTCGCTGACCGGAGATCAGCAGACGTTGATGGCCGGACTTCGGGAGATCGCGATTCATTCCGCCCCTCTAAGTCAAGGCATGCTCGGCATTCTGTCCTCCGTCCGTCAGCTGCAGGAAGGTCTCGGCCAACTGCTCCTGTCCCAGCTCGGCTCATGGAACCGGCTGACGAAGGGCAATCCCCTGCAGGAAGGAAGCGCGGACAACGGCTCCCGGGAACAAGCGCTGAACTACTACATCTCTCCGGACGGAAGAACGGCGAAATTCGAGCTGCTCCTCGCGCCTCATCCGTATTCGGACGAGGCGATGGACGCGATGCCCGAGCTGACGCGTTTCGTCCGCGAGAGCATGGATCGTACGTGGCTTGAAGAACCGCAGGCGTTCGTCACGGGCGTCTCGGCCAAATACGGAGAGCTGGGCGACATCTCCTGGCGCGATTTCGCCCGTACCGGACTGCTCGTGCTGGCCGGAATCGCGGCGGTGCTGGCGATTCTGCTCCGCTCGTTCGCGCAGCCCGTGTGCATTCTGCTGTCGTTAGGCTTGAATTACTTGGTGACGATGGGAATTCTGGAGTTTATCTTCGTGAGGGTGTTGGGCTATGACGGTTTGTCGTGGACCGTATCGTTCTTCGTCTTCATCATCATCGTTGCGCTCGGCGTCGACTACGGCATCTTCCTGATGGCCCGCTTTAAGGAAGAAGCCCGGCGCGCGCCGGCGTCCGAAGCCATGACCGCGGCCTTGAAGACGACGGGCGGCATCATCCGCTCGGCCGCCGCCATCATGGCGGGAACGTTCGGCGCGCTTACCTTCTCCGGCCTGGATACGCTCGTGCAGATCGGCGCAGGCGCGCTGATCGGCCTATTGCTGTATGCGACGCTGTTCATGGGATTCGTCGTTCCGGCTATGATCCATCTGTTGGGCGGCAAGCGCCGGACGTAAGCGGGACCGGTCCGCTAGTCGTCGCGAAGCGCTCCCAAGCTGCCTTCCAGGAAGCGCATGACCGCCTCAAGCTCCAACTGCTGCACGTATTCCAGCTTGTCGCGGGCTTCTTCGTCGCCGATCCGGTACGCCTGCATCGCCGCAGCGGTTACGAACAAATAAGGATTCCAGCTCCCCTGCGCGGCGATTTGGTCGGCGGCTTCCCTGGTCGGACCATTGGCGACCGGATGCTGCCGAAGATAGGCTGCGGCCCTCGCCTGCAAGCCATGGTAGGCGGGATGATTGTCGGCCTGGCGAAACCAGTAGCTCGCGTTGTCGAAATCGCCTTCTCGCCGATGAACGATGCCGTGCAGCAAACTCCCCGTCGGCGTCCCGAGCCGTTCGACCAGATCGTGGGCGCGCTTCAGACTGTCGTTCCACAAGTGGAGCGCGGCCAAATAGGCGAGCGCGGACGGAATTCCGTCCGCACGCCCTCCCGCCAGCCGCTCCGGCGATACGCCGGCCAGCTCTTCGTCGATACCGGGATGCCAGACTCCGTCCGGCACCAGCGACGGCAGGCGAGCCCGGTTGCGCAATCTGCGAATCGCATTCGCGAGACGATCCGTATGCTCGGGTTCGGCAACGCTCTTCGCTCCGTTTACCCAGCCTTCCTGTTGCTCCGCACCCCTCATCCAAGCGCCCCCCCAACTTGCCAGCTTTTGACAAGACAATAGCCTATTTAACGATTTTTGTCAAAATAATCCCCAACCGGACGGATGGTGAACGCCGTCAAACAAGCCAAAAAAGCCTCCCCAAGCGAGGGGAGACTTCTCCGATTCGTTAATCGCTTATTTGCCCTGATACACTTCCGGAGTCGTCATCTTGTCGTAGAACTCCGTGAACAAGTCGCGCTTGTCCGAAGCTCTCCAGCCCATGGCGGATCTCGGATGCTCGTCCAGCGTGCCGGTAATCATATCGGGAATCAGGTAGCCCCATTCTTCCTTCTCGCGCAGCTTGATCATGTGCTTCTCGATCATGCCGAGCACCGGACGAAGGCTGTACTCCGGGCGGGTAAGCTTGGCGAGCAGCAGCTCGGTCGGCGTATTGCCGGCGGCGCGGCCCATGCCGAAGACGGACGAATCCAGCAGCTCGACGCCGAGCTGCGCCGCGGTCAGCGTGTTGGCGAACGCCAGCTGCAGGTTGTTGTGCGTATGCACGCCCAGACGTTTGTTCTTCAGCGTGCGGCTGAACTTGTCCACCAGGTAGCGGATATCGTCCGGGTCAAGGCTGCCGTAAGAATCGACGATGTAGACGACGTCGATCGGGCTGTCGTTGATCATCGCCAGCGACTCGTTCAGCTCGTTGTCCATAACGCCGGACAGCGCCATGATGTTGATCGTCGTCTCGTAGCCGCGCTTATGAAACAGCGTGCCCAGGTCGATCGCCTTCGCGGTGTCGCGAGCGTAGCAGGCGACGCGGATCAGGTCGAGCATCGATTCGCTGCGCTCGAGCACGTCGTTCTCGTCCACGCGTCCGACGTCGACGAGCGCGGACAGCTTCGTGCGTTTCTTCTCGCCGATGACCTTGCGCAGGAAGTCGTCGTTCAGAAATCTCCACGGACCTTCCTTGCCTTCGCTCTTCAGCAGCTTGGGGGAATTTTTGTAGCCGACTTCCATATACTCCACGCCGGCCGCGTTTAACGACTCGTACAGATCCTGCACGAACTCCACGCTGAAATCCCAGTTGTTGACCAACCCTCCGTCGCGAACGGTGCAGTCCACGATCTTGCAGTGATTCGTCTTGCTATGTACCGTCATGATTCTGAATTCTCCTTTTCTCGGCCCCGCGGATACCTGTGTCGAAATATAATGATTATTAGTTTACATCAAACCGCGCGGGTTTGCTACCTCTAATCGGTCGGGTTCAGGAGAATTGGAATACGATGTCTTCGCCGCGGCAATCGATGCGCAAGCTTCTGCCCTCCAGAAACCAGACGTCCTTGCTCTCCATGTAGAAGGTCACCCGGTCGGCGACCGTCGTCACCGCGGCGTCGATCGGCGTGTCCCGCGTAATGCCGAAGGCAAAAGGAAGCTCCCCTCCGCTAACGTAACGCACGAACACTCTTACCGTTTCCCCGTCGGCGATTCCCCATTCCCCTTTGAAGCATGACAGCGCGGAAGGCGTAACGATCAGTTCCATATCCAACACCTCATCTTTCAATTTTGGGTACCCTTCCATTCTACCTCCATCCGCCCGATAAAGAAATGAGCCGGATCACAAGAGATCCGGCCCACTCCATCCAGACTTCCGCGCCAAGCTCGTCCCCGCCTTGCGGCGGCTGCGGACGACCGCCCTTACGGCCTTGCCGTATGCCCCAACCGATTGACGGGCGCCTTGCGACGGAAGGAGTAGCCTTCCGCCTGGCGCTCCGGCCCGGAACGCGCGGCCAGCGAACGGGTCAATTCCATGAACCACGATTCGTCCCGAGTCGCCAGCGCGAGGTCGATCAGATTGTACAGCGAACTCTCCTCATCCATCGCATAAGACGGCAATTCCCGGAGCCAGTGCTCCAGCACGGAGGTCGATTTGCCCGTCGACTCCTCGTTATCTGAGCGAACGACGAATACTTTCGCCAATCCTTTCGAATGATCTATCGACTCGATAAACCCGTGCACGAATTCCCCGTTTCTCGTTTTCGCCTGCACCCAATCGCCGATCTCGAATTTCATGTTGCCCACCGCCCGTCTATAAATATGGATTGCGCAAAACTGTAATCAGTTATATTACAATTCGGAGAAAAAAATCGACGATCCGCATTGCTGCCTGCTCGCCGTCTATTTTCCGCCACTGGATATACTGTAATTATAAATATTACAGTTGCGATTGTCAATTCGCCGAACGACAGCCTCCGCCGCGGCTGCCGCCGGCCTTATGCTATACTTTATGCATTTCTCCTGAACGAGGTATAGGCTTCGGCCCGCCCGGACGCCGTCCGCTTCTGAACACGAACGGCGCGACCGCCAGCGACAGCGCCATCAGAGCCGCTCCCGCGAACGAAGCGATGCCGTAAGATTGAATCCACAGCGGTCCTCCGACCGCCTGATCGTACAGCCATCCGCCCACGATCGGCCCGACGAATCCCGCGATGCCCGTGAAAGCCGAGAAGACGGCGACGTACATCGGCCTCTCCGATTTGGGAGAATCCCCGATCAGGAAGTTGAATACGAGCAAGTTGTAGCCGGCCAGCCCGAAGCCGAGCAGCGCGTGCGCCACGATCAGAATGAGCAGCGCCGGCAGAACGGCCATGCCCGCCCAGATCGCGCACGCCCCGGCGATAATCGGGAACGTCCAGAGCAGAAGCGCGTTCGTCGAATATCGGCCGTTGAGCAATCCCCAATAATAGTAGCTGATCATCATCACCAGATTTTGCAGCATGATAATCAGCGTGACTTTGCTTGCGCTCAGCTTCATCACTTCAAGCATGACGTACGCGAACAGCGGAACGGCGACGTTCTGCAGCAAAATGAACAGGGCAATGAAGAGCGTCGCCATCAGAAACCGCCGGTCCGCGAACGGACGCGCGAACATGCGAAGCGACTTTCCGCTCTCCGACGGTTGGAAAGGAGGGTTCGGATATTGCGTCAGCGCCCAGCCGTTCCAGACGACGCAGGCTGCGCTGATGCCGAACAGCACGACGAATCCCCGAGGACCCGGCAGCCATTCCATAATCTGCCCTCCGAGCAGCAGCGTCATGCAGACGACGGCCCAGTGGACCGTGTTGCGAATACCGAAATATTTGCCCCTGACGCTTGCGGGAACGATGTCCGCCATCAGGGACGTCCATACGACGCCTCCGGCCTGACCGGAAATCATGCAGACGAGCCACATGGCCAGATAAACCGGAATCCAGGAGTCCTCCGGAAAAGCCAGCGGGATCAGCCCGGTTCCGACCCACACCGTCCGGTGGACGATGCCGAACAGCGCGACGAAAAACCGGCGATTTTGCCAGCTCTGCATCGCGAACGCGATCAGCACCTGAATGAGCAGGGCGAACGGCGGTATCGCCAGCACGAGGCCGATATGGAACGCACTAAACCCGAGATACGTCAAAAAGACGGTCTGCAGCGGACCGCCAAGCAGATTCCCCAATATATTCGCCGGAATGCCCTCGATCAACGAGATTCTGAGGCTTTTGCGGTTCTCGGATTCGCTTCTGCGAACTGAGAGCGCGCGCTTCATTCCTTTGATCCAACCGCTCATCGCGATGTTCCCCCATGTTGTACCGAATGTTACCTAGAAGTTCCCCTATCGCCGCGAATCTTGCCAGCTACACCGATTTTACTCGTACTACTCGACGTAAGGCAAATAAATCATGAATTCGGTCCCTTCGCGAATTTGGCTGTTCACTTGAATGGTGCCTCCATGGTTGGTGATAATCCGGTAGCTGACCGACAGCCCCAATCCCGTGCCGGCTTCCTTCGTCGTGAAGAACGGATCGAACAGCCGGTTCAGAATCGCTCTCTCCATCCCTTTTCCGTTGTCCCTGATCGAAATGACTGCGAACCCGCCCTCCGTTCTGGCCGAAATATCGATGCGTCCTTTTCGCTCCCCGATCACGTCCTGAATAGCGTCTATCGCGTTTTTCATAACGTTCAGCAGCACCTGCTTGATCTGCTTCACGTCGACCGCCACGGTCAACTCCGGCTCGAAGTTCTCGCAATGGATTTCGCAGCCCTTCATGTTCGCTTCGCTCTCGGAAATGAGAATCGACTCCCTGAGCAGCATGTCCACGAGAACCTTCTGCTTCATCGGCGCGGACGGCTTGGACGAGTTCAGAAACTCGTAAATGATGTCGTTGGCCCGATCGATCTCCGACAAAATGATTCTGCCGTATTCCTGCTTGCCGATCTCCGATAAATAGGGGTTGAGCAGCTGGATGAACCCTCTGATCGAGGTGAGCGGATTGCGGATTTCGTGGGCGATCGCCGCCGCGGTCTTGCCCAGCATCGCCAGCTTGTCGTTCTGGAATGCCGCCTGCTCGATCAGCTTGTACTCGGACACGTCCTTCACGCTGACCAGGTAGTCTCCCTCCAGCTCGTCCGGCTGCGAGATGCTGACCAGCAGATGGCGTCCGGCGGCGTCCTGGAACTCATCGTGATAGCGGCGGTACAGCGCCAATCCCCGATAAATTCTCAGAACGTGCTTGCGGATCGACCGGCTCAGGCTTTCGTGAAAAAAGAGCCGGAACAGCGTGCTTCCGATCAATGCCTTGCGGGGAGCCTTCAGCAGCTTCGACATTTGCACGTTCACGAACCGGAGGTTGCCCGCGGCATCGAATAGCGCGACTCCGCTGTCCATATGCTGGAGAACGGTTTCAAATTTGTTCGAGGGCGTCTCATCTATGTGCTCCGAGTGGATCGCGCTGGCGTTATAGAGCAGCTTGTCCTCGTCCCGCTCCTCTTCGGCCGCGGCCGCTTCGGGCAGGCGCAAGGAAACGAGCAGCTCGGTAATAAACAAAAGAGACCGGTGGACTAACGTCATCCGGTCTTCTGGTTCCGCATAGGAAAGCAGAAACTTTACGCTCTCTTCATGGTGTCTAAGAATAACGGATGCCGGCAATCCGATCAGTTCGATCCACAGCTCCTGCATTTCCGGGCGAACGACGTGTCCGCCGCTTCGGGCGAACTCCGCAAGAACCGGAAAATAACGAGTTTTCCATCCGTTCATATCGAGAACCCTCCATTGCCAGAGCAGTCTCAGACCCCGCCGCTTCAAATTAACCAAATCATATCTATTAACGATTGCGGATGTCAACCGAAGAAGTTGTCGAGTCATGACGAACCTTACAGACCGGAGTCATGCGACTTTTGTCGAATAAATCCGTAGAAAAAGGAGCTGTTCCAGCATGATCGCACGATCCGCCGGACAGCTCCGAACTTGTTCCGTTTCTATCGCATTTCCAACACGCCCTAGACCGCTCCGCCCGGCGCGCGCTTCAGCTTAAGCTTGTGGCGTCGTTGGCTGAGGACGATCAGACGTTTCTTCAACTGCTGCTGCCATTCCGTATCGTCAAGCTCCTTGGCGAAGGTAAGCAAGTCGAGAGACATGTCGATCTGGCTCTGGACGATCGCCATCGGATCTTCCTCTTCGTTGTTCACGCAATTTTCGTGCAGCGCTTTATCCGATTCATCGACGTAATCCTGGAAGTCGACTTCAGATGCTCCGTCGCCATGCGCATATTCGGCCAAAATTTCGTATTCGTTCTCCACCAAGTAGTGGACTTCGACCCGATGGCATACGGGACAAAACAAAATCGGCACGTTATGGATTCTCGTCCGGTAATGCTTCAGCGTCCCTTTCGTTCCGATCATGCTAGCTCCACAGCAAAAGCTCATCGCCTTCCCTCCCTGAATCGCTAAATCGGTATCCCTTATTCTTCTCACTATATTCTCTACGCATGAACACAATTCCTGCCGGAAAATGGGGACACGAGGTTTAAAAACTCCCCGGAGCGCCCGCTCCGGGGAGTTTCTATGACGACCGCCCTCGTTCGGGCAGTCTGCAATTACTTGGCCAATGCCGCGACGATCAGATCGCCCATGGCGGTCGTGCCGATCGCGCTGCTCTTGTCGGTCGCGATGTCTCCGGTGCGGTGTCCGGCGTCGAGCACGTTTTTGACGGCGGTCTCGATCGCGGTCGCAGCGTCCTCGTAGCCGAACGTCAGGCGGAACATGAGCGCGACGGACAGAATCGTCGCGATCGGGTTGGCGATGCCTTGGCCGGCAATGTCCGGAGCGGAGCCGTGCACCGGCTCGTACAGGCCGAAGCTGCCTTCGCCCAGCGACGCCGACGACAGCATGCCGATCGAACCGGTCAGCATCGCCGCTTCGTCGCTCAGAATGTCGCCGAACATGTTTTCCGTCACGATGACGTCGAAGCTCGACGGACGGCGCAGCAGCTGCATCGCGCAGTTGTCGACGAGCACGTGCTCCAGCTCGACATCCGGATATTCCGGAGCGATGCGGTTAACCGTCTCTCTCCACAGGCGGGACGTTTCCAGTACGTTCGCTTTATCGACGGAGGCCAGACGCTTGCTGCGCTTCTGGGCCACTTCGAACGCTTGGCGAACGATGCGCTCGATTTCCGTAACGTTGTAGACGCAGGTGTCGACGGCTTCCTGGCCTTGCGCGCCGTCGCGGCGGAACTTCTCGCCGAAGTAGATGCCGCCCGTCAGCTCGCGAACGACGATCAGGTCGGTGCCTTCCAGCACTTCCGGTTTCAGCGTGGAGGCATCCTTCAGGCAATCGAACACGACCGCCGGACGAATGTTGGAGAACAGGCCGAGCGCTTTGCGGATGCCGAGCAGTCCGGTCTCCGGACGGAGCTCCTTCGAATTGTTGTCCCATTTCGGGCCGCCTACCGCTCCGAGCAGCACCGCGTCGGAGTTTTGGCAAATTTCCAGCGTCTCCTGCGGAAGGGGCGTTCCCTTCTCGTCGATGGCGATGCCGCCGAACAGGCCGTGCTGGAATTCGAATTTGTAGCCGAACAGCTCTTCCGTCTTCTTCATCACTTTGATCGCTTCCGCGACGACTTCCGGGCCGATGCCGTCTCCGGCGATGACGGCGATTTTTTTAACTTCTGACATCTGTCGTATCCACTCCACCTGTAGGTTATTGTCCATTGAGACTTTCTCTCAATTGTAGTACACTTCGTCCGCGAATGAAAATATATAATAACTATCGTTTCTATAGGCAACGCCTATCTGGAGTCCGCGGCAGGCCCGTCCACGGGGACAAGCATGCCGTCATGTCAAGCTAGGGAGGCGATTGTTTGCCTTGGGCCTTGCAGTCGAGCTTGCAGCACCAGGTTCTAGCAGAATACTCACGTGCCCCGTCCACGGGGGAGCCCTTAAGCTCGTCGGGCGCGCTTATTACTTTGTTCCTGTCCACGGGGGAGAAGCTCGTCGGGCGGGCTTATTACCGTATCTCCGTCTATGGAGGAACCCTTAAGCTCGCCCAGCGGGCTTATTACCGTGTCTCCGTCTATGGAGGAACCCTTAAGCTCGCCCAGCGGGCTTATTACCGTGTTCCTGTCCACGGAGGAACCCTTAAGCTCGCCCAGCGGGCTTATTACCGTGTCTCCGTCTACGGAGGAACCCTTAAGCTCGTCCGACGAGCTTATTGCGGTGTCCCTGTCCCAGGGGAGGACCCTTAAGCTCGCACCGCGGGCTTATTCCCGTGTCCCTGTCCACGGAGGAACCCTTAAGCTCGCACGGCGGGCTTATTACCGTGTTCCTGTCCCGGGAAGGACCCTTAAGCTCGCACGGCGGGCTTATTGCGGTGTCCCTGTCTACGGAGGAACCTTTAAGCTCGCACGACGAGCTTATTCCCATGTCTCCGTCTACGGAGGACCCTTAAGCTCGCCCGACGAGCTTATTACCGTGTCTCCGTCTACGGAGGAACCCTTAAGCTCGCAGGCGGGCTTATTCCCGTGTCTCCGTCTACGGAGGAACCCTTAAGCACGCCCGACGAGCTTATTCCCGTGTTCCTGTCCCGGGGAGGACCAATAAGCTCGTCGGGCGTGCTTATTGCGGTGCCCCCATCCCCAGGAGAACCCTTAAGCTCGCGCATAACACCTTATTCACTCAGTCGGCCACCGCGCCCCAAGTCTGCGCCTCCGCAGCTCACGGCCGCAATCAGTCGCAGCTTCAGGAGATCGGCTTGGCGTCCTCGAAATGGATCGCCCCTGATCCAAGGGGATAGCGTAAAAAGAGCGCCAAGCCGGTCTAACCGAACTCGGTTAGGCCGGAGACGCGTCGTCCTACTTCACCAACACGCTCTCCATCACCTGAATGACTACTTCACCAATACGCTCTCCAACGCCCGATTGACTACTCTCACCAACACACTCTCCATCGCCGGATTGGCTACCCTCACCAATGTGCTCTTCGTCGCCCGATTGACTACTTAACCAACACGCTCTCCATCGCCTGGTTGAGGCGCTTCATGCCTGCGACTGTGCCTTCGAAGTCGTTGTGCGTGAAGTTGAGCCGCATCGTGTTGCGGCCCGAGCCGTCCGCGAAGAACGAGACGCCCGGCACGAACGCCACGCCCAGGTCGACGGCCGTCTTGAGCAGCTCCCCGGCGTCCACCGACTCCGGCAGCTCCAGCCAGAAGAACATGCCGCCCTTCGGCTCGTTCCACGTCACGCCTGGCCATTGCTGCTGCGACAGCAGCTCGGCCATCTGGCGCATGCGAGCTTCGTATTCCTTGCGCACGAACTCGATGTGGCCCGCGAGATCGAAGTGCTCGATCAACTGATGCAGCGCTTGCTGATCGAGAGAGCTCGAATGCAAGTCCGCGGCCTGCTTGGCGCGGGCCAGATGGCGGATCACTTCCGGATCGGCCATGACCCAGCCGGTGCGCAGCGCCGGAGCAACCGTCTTGGAGAACGTGCTCGTATACACGACGCACGAGCCTTGCGGATGCTCATCCAGAGAAAATAAAGAAGGATAAGTCACGGACGCGTCGCCGAATTTCAACTCGCCGTACGGATCGTCCTCGAGAATGAGCGCGTCGCTCGCACGGCACAGCTTCAGCACGCCTTGGCGGCGCTCCAGGCTCCACGCCTTGCCCGTCGGGTTGGAGAACGTCGGGATGACGTACACGAGCTTGGGAGAATGCTCCTTCAGCTTGGCCGCCAGGTCGTCCAGCACCATGCCGTCCTCGTCGGTTTCGACGGAGACGAGCGTCGCGCCATATGAGCGGAACACCTGCAGCGCCGACAAGTAGGTCGGCTTCTCGACCAGGATGACGTCGCCCGGGTCGATGTAGATCCGCGTCAGAAGATCGATCGCCTGCTGCGAGCCGGTCGTGACGAGCAGATCGTCCGGCGTGATCGTAACGCCCTTGGGCGCCATCCACTTGCAGATGCTTTCGCGAAGCGGCAGGAAGCCCTCCGTCAAGCCGTATTGCAGCGCCTTGTTGCCCGCCGCCAGCACCCGATCGAACGCTTCCCCGATCGCCGCGACCGGAAAATGCTCCTCTGCGGGCAGTCCGCCCGCGAAGGAGATAATCGATTTTCTCTGCGTCAGCTTCAGAATTTCCCGAACCGCCGACGAGGAGAAGGAGTCCAGCCTTTTGGAATACCGATAGTTCATCCGAAGCTCCCCATTTCTGTTAGATCAGAGTGACGTTGTCGCGCTTGTTGCGCGCAGGCGCGTTGCGTTTGTCGATGAGCCTGTTCAGCGCGTCCACGTAAGCCCGTGCGCTCGCTTCGAGAATGTCCGTGCTGACTCCGCGTCCTTGAGCGGACGTATCCCCTTGCTTCAGAACGACGTGGACTTCGCCCAGCGCGTCCGTTCCGTCTGTAACCGACTTGATCGTGTAATCGTCCAATTCGACCGTCTCGCCGGTCAGCGCGTCGATCGCCTGGTAGATCGCGTCGACGGAACCGTTGCCCTCGGACTCCTTCTTCACGATGCCTTGCTGCGTCTTCAGCGTAACCGTCGCCGTCGGAGTGGCGTGGCTGTCGAACGACACGACCAGCTTCTCCAGGGCGAACACTTCCGGCGTCTCGACGAGCTTCTCTTCGAGCAGCGCGCGAATGTCCTCGTCGCTGACGTTCTTCTTGCGGTCGGCGAGATCCTTGAACTTGCCGAACGCGGCGTTCACTTGATCCTCCGTCAGCTGCTCGTAGCCGAGGTCGATCAGCTTCTCGCGGAACGCGTGGCGTCCGGAGTGCTTGCCGAGCACCAGCTTGCTGTCGCGCAGGCCGATCGTCTCCGGGGAGATGATCTCGTACGTCGTCTTCTCCTTCAGCACGCCGTCCTGGTGAATGCCGGATTCGTGAGCGAACGCATTCGCTCCGACGATCGCCTTGTTGCCCGGCACGACCATGCCGGTCAGCTTGCTGACGAGGCGGCTCGTGCGCGCGATCTCCTTCAGGTTCAGCGTCGTCGTCGCCTGGAAGAACTCCGCGCGCGTCGCCAGCGTCAAAGCCACTTCCTCCAGCGCGGTGTTGCCGGCGCGTTCGCCGATGCCGTTGATCGTGCCTTCCACCTGGTCGGCTCCGTTCAGAATCGCGGCCAGCGCGTTCGCCGTCGCCATGCCGAGGTCGTCATGGCAGTGGGCGGACAACTGGATACGCTCGATTCCCGGCACCTTTTCCTTCAACACTTTGAAGATGTTGCCGAACTCCTGCGGCGTCATGTATCCGACCGTGTCCGGAATGTTGACGACGGTAGCGCCGGCGTTGATCGCCATTTCCGTCACCTGGCACAGGTAGTCCAGTTCGGTGCGGCCCGCGTCTTCGGGAGAAAATTCGATTTTGTCGAAATATTGCTTGGCATAGCGAATCGCCCGATCCGCCGTCTCCAGCACCTGATCCTTATCCATCCGCAGCTTGTGCTGGCGGTGAATCGGGGAAGTGGCCAGGAACAGATGAATGCCCGGATCTTCCGCGCCTTTAAGCGCTTCCTTCACGGCGTCGATATCCTGCTCCCGCGAACGGGCAAGACCGATGACGGTCGCGTTCTTGACCGCTTTCGCCACGGCGTTAACCGCCGCCAGGTCGCCCGGAGAAGCTGCGGGGAAACCCGCTTCGATGCGGTCGACGCCCAGCTTCTCGAGCTGCAGCGCGATCTCTACTTTCTCCTGAGTGTTCAAGTTCACGCCCGGAGATTGCTCTCCGTCGCGAAGCGTCGTGTCGAAAATATAAATTTTTCTCATGTCGGGGGAATTACCCGCACCTCCTGAAGCAAATCTGAGCTATCTTCAAATTATAGCACACCGTCTGTCGTTATTTAACAAAAACCCCGGCAGCGCATGCCGGGGTTTCGTATCCGCGCGTGGCGGTTGGTCTTATTTCTTGATCCAGTGCATCATGCCGCGCAGCTGCGCGCCGACGACTTCGATCGGATGCTCGGCTTCGTTACGGCGAGTAGCCGTCAGGAAGGCGCGTCCGGATTGGTTTTCGAGGATGAAGTCGCGAGCGAACTTGCCTTGTTGGATGTCGGACAGCACGCGCTTCATTTCTTTCTTCGTCTCTTCCGTTACGACGCGAGGACCGGTAACGTAGTCGCCGTATTCCGCCGTGTTGGAGATCGAGTGACGCATGGAAGCGAGTCCGCCTTCATACATCAGGTCGACGATCAGCTTCAGCTCGTGCAAGCACTCGAAGTAAGCCATCTCCGGCGCATAACCCGCTTCAACCAGCGTTTCGAAGCCGGCTTTGACGAGCGCGGAAGCGCCGCCGCACAGAACAGCTTGTTCGCCGAACAGGTCGGTTTCGGTTTCTTCTTTGAAAGACGTCTCGATAACCCCTGCGCGAGTACAGCCGATGCCTTTGGCATAAGCCATGCCGATCTCGAACGCTTTGCCCGTACCGTTCTGATGAATGGCGATCAGTCCCGGAACGCCGAAGCCTTCGACGTAAGTACGGCGAACCATGTGGCCCGGGGATTTCGGAGCGACGAGCAGAACGTCCGCGTCCGCCGGAGCGACGATTTGGCCGAAGTGTACGTTAAAGCCGTGGGAGAACATCAGAGCGGCGCCTTTTTTCAGGTTAGGCTCGATTTCGTTTTTATAGACGCTTGCTTGCGTCTCGTCCGGCATCAGAATTTGCACGACGTCCGCTTTGCGGGTAGCGTCGGCGACGGACAGTACTTCGAAGCCGTCGTTGCGCGCGCTTTCCGCGGATTTGCCTTCGCGCAGGCCGATGATGACGTTTAAGCCGCTGTCGCGGAGGTTTTGCGCTTGCGCGTGTCCTTGGCTGCCGTAACCGATAACTGCGATCGTTTTGCCTTTAAGAACGCCGAGGTCGGCGTCTTTCTCATGAAACAAGTTAACTGCCATTGAACTGTGTTCCTCCTTAAAATAAGTCAATATTTGTCGACCCTCGAAGCGGGCGTTCCAAGAGAGACGGCTCCGGCGGCCCGGTTCGCGCGTCGGGATTCTCTCCTCGAATACCCGCTCCGCGGGTACGATTGCTTGTCCAGGCCAAGGGCTCCTTATCTGGCGCCCCTGTTCATCGCCGTTACGCCCGTCCGCGACAGCTCGCGGATGCCGTAAGGCTTAAGCAGCTCGATCATCGCGTCGATCTTCTCCGAATCGCCGACGACTTGAACGATCAGGCTCGACGGGCCGATATCCACGACCGCCGCGCGGAACGTCTCGACGATGCCGAGAATTTCGGGACGCATCGACGGCTCGGCGCTGATCTTGATCAGAGCGAGCTCGCGGCCAACCATCGGGTTGCCGCTGACGTCGATGACCTTGATGACGTCGATCAGCTTATACAATTGCTTCTGAATCTGCTCCAGCGTATGGTCGTCGCCCGTCGTGACGATGACCATACGGGACAGACCCGGCTCCTCGGAAGCTCCGACGGTAATGCTCTCGATATTGAAGCCGCGGCGGCCGAACAGGCCGGAAACCCGTTGCAGCACGCCAGGCTGGTCGTTGACGAGAATCGCTATCGTAAATTTACGGTTCATTCGGCATCCCCCATGATCATCTGGTCGATCGTGCTACCTTGGGTAACCATCGGATAGACGTTTTCGTGCTTGCGAACGACGAACTCCACGACCGCCGGACCCGGATGCTCGAGCGCTTCCTTCCAGACGCGAAGGGCGTCGTCCTTGTTCGCGGCGCGATAGCCTTTCACCCCGTAAGCTTCCGCCAGCTTGACGAAATCCGGACTGCCGGCCAGATCGATATGGCTGTACCGGTTGTCGTAGATCAGCTCCTGCCACTGGCGAACCATTCCGAGCACCTGGTTGTTGATGATGACCACTTTGACCGGAATGTTGTTGATCGCGCAGATCGCCAGTTCCTGGGCGCACATCTGCATGCCGCCGTCGCCGTTGATCGAGACGACCGTTCTGTCCGGGTTGCCCATCTGGGCGCCGATCGCGGACGGAAAGCCGAAGCCCATCGTTCCGAGACCGCCCGAGGTGACCCAGGACCGCGGTTGATTAAACGGATAGTACTGCGCCGCCCACATCTGATGCTGGCCGACGTCCGTCGTGACGATCGCGTCGCCGCGCGTCGTCTCGTGGATCATGGAGACGACCCATTGCGGCTTCAGTTCCGTCTCCGAGTCGACGTAGGAATAAGGCTTCTCGGCCTTCCATTCCTGAATCAGCTTGCGCCATGCGTCCGCCTTCGCCGCAGGTTTGACAAGGGCGTTCACCTGCTGCAGCACCGCCTTGACGTCGCCGACGATCGGAATGTCCGTCGGCACGTTCTTGCCGATCTCCGCCGGATCGATGTCGATGTGGACGATCTTCGCTTTCGGAGCGAAGCCGGACAACTTGCCCGTGACGCGATCGTCGAAGCGCGCGCCGATGTTGATCAGCAGATCCGCCGATTGGATCGCCGTATTCGCCGTCCACGTGCCATGCATGCCAGGCATGCCCATGTGCAGCTCGTTGCCGCTCGGGAAGCCGCCCAATCCGAGCAGCGTCGTCGTCGTCGGAATACCCGTCTTCGTGACGAACTCGTACAGTTCTTCGTGCGCCCCGGAGTAGACGACTCCGCCGCCCGCCAGAATGACCGGTTTCTCGGAGCTTTCGATCGCGCGGATCAATTTGTCCACCTGGTTTTTGTTCGGTTGGACCGTCGGGTTGTACCCGCGAAGCTGCACGCCGGATACCGGCTGGAACAGCGTCTTCTCGGCCGACACGTCCTTCGGAATATCGATGAGCACCGGACCTTTGCGTCCGCTGTTGGCAATATGGAATGCTTCGTGAATGATGCGCGGCAGATCCTCCGCCTTGCGCACGAGATAGCTGTGCTTCGTGATCGGCATCGTGATGCCGACGATATCCGCTTCCTGGAAAGCGTCCGTTCCGATCAAATGCGTCGCTACGTTGCCCGTAATGACGACCAGCGGCACCGAATCCATGTATGCGGTCGCGATCCCCGTGACCAGGTTCGTCGCCCCCGGACCGGAAGTCGCGATGCAGACGCCGACTTTGCCGGTGGAACGGGCGTAGCCGTCCGCCGCGTGAATGGCGCCCTGCTCGTGCCTCGTCAGCAGATGGTGGAAATCGTCGAAGCCGTGCATGGCATCGTAGATGAAGAGAACCGCGCCGCCCGGATAGCCGAAGACGCACTCCGCACCCTCCAGTAACAGACTGCGAAGCAGCATTTCCGACCCGGTGATCACTTCCGGCTTGCTCCATTTTGCGATCAATTCTTCTTTGGATTTGATGGTAGTTTCCTGTGCGCTCATCTTTTTTCCTCCTTTCAACGAATCAAAAAAGCCCTTCGTCCCGACGACAACATGACGTCTAGGGACGAAAGGCTAATAGCTTCCGTGGTACCACCCGAGTTTGCCGGTCACCTCGCGATGACGGCCTTATAAAGTACGAGGCAGATCATGCCGCCGTTCGTACTCCAAGCGCAATAACGAGCGCCACTCCGATTCTCCCTAATGAGCCTTGCGGCGGTTCAGGGGAACAGCTCCGAGGAGACTTCGCTAACAGGGGTTAAGGCATCGGTCTCAGCTAATCCGACACTCTCTGAGCATAAGAGCCCTATCGCTTTTTCCTCATCACGGCTATTGAATGTTCAGTCGATTTAGCATTTATTATATTCCCCGCCGGGACATTCGTCAATACACATCTTAGCCGTTCCCGGCGGAACGACTTGTTCATACGTTATAAAACCGCAATTCCGCAGCTTCCGGGCCTATGTCGAGCTTCTATAAAAAGAAGGAGGAATCCCGTTGATCCGATGGAGAAGAATTCGCGACGACAAAGCCATCGTGGAACTCGTCCGCACGCAGCTCGTTCCGATCTCCCCTTGGCAGCATCCCAGGGACGGAAGATTGCATGCGGATATCGTCAAGCGGCTTCGCAAAGGCGCTACGCTGGTCGCGTCGAAGACGGACCGGAGCCCGCCGCTCGGCTTTCTCCATATGGAGTTTCGGCACCCGAAGCTGTTCATCGACTTGCTGGCCGTAGACTCCAGGCATCAGAACAAAAAATTCGGGACGGCGCTGATGCAGCGCGCCGAGATCTATGGACGCAGCCAAGGCTGCGTCGCGTCGCACGTATTCGTCGACGATCATAATTATCGGGCTCTGCGGTTTTACCGCCGGCTCGGTTACGATACGCTCAGCGTGATTCCGTCGTTAAAAGTCGTTGAGCTCGTCAAGTCCTTATATACGTAAATGCGCACAGGGCGTCGTCGCGGGGGAGACCGCCGTTTACCACCAGCCCCCGCCCCAACCGCCGCCCAATCCTCCGCCGAAGCCGCCTCCCCAGCCGCCTCCGCCCCAACCGCCGCCGGCCACCGTGCCCAGCGCCAGCAGATCGAACAGGACAAGCGGAAGGATCGCGTTGGTTCTCGCCTTTTTGCCTCGCGGCTGCTCCAGGATAAGCTTGTCTCCGGAGATCCGGACAAGCTTGCCCGAAGCGACCGAGCCGTCCTTGCGGACCGCGTAGACGTGCTTTCCAACCAGCTTCCGCGCTTGCGAACGGGTGATGTTCGCCATTTCGCACCTCTCCCTTCTTAGCCCGGACATACCCGCGGCGCCCTCCTCGCTCCCGCGCAGGCGCCGGTTTACGGTTGTCCGTCATCCTCCAGCTTATGGCCGGGAGGCTTGTCGCGCTTGTACCTCTGTCCGCGTGCCGCAAATAGGGCATGAACGGATCGGCGAGCTTCGATGCGGCGGGTCGGAGGGGCGTTGAAGCTTCAATTCGGCACATTCTCCTTTTTGTAGAAATTTATCCTTTTTTATATATTTTTCTCCCTTCATTTTCCGGATTTCGGGTTTATTTTATAAGTAAGCGTTTTCTTTTTGGTTTTCCCCATACGCGCCTTCTACCGCTGTCTCGCTAATTCCCGTCGCTATTCGCCGCACCGCTCGTGCACCCAGTCGCCGATGATCGTATCCAGGTCCGATTACCGAACGAGTAAAGGGGGTGATGGTTTTCCTGCCGATCCTGTAAATCCTCGCCGAATCGTCGTCGCGTCCTCGTGTTCCGCCCATTCCAACAATTCGTCAAAACCGGAGGTGATCAAAGAAACCTTTTCGTCCGAAAGCTCCGCCAAACCCAAATTGATGAGGAGGAATTATTAATGTTGAAGCAATTCCGTTCGGACTCTTCGCTATGGTTTAAGCTGCTCGTCGCCGCAGGAGGAATGGCAATCGCGTTCGTTCTCTCCGCGTGGCTGGCCGACAGCGTGTCGGCCCACGGCTACGTCGACTCTCCCTCCAGCAGGGCGATTCTGTGCAAAAACAACGTGAATACCGATTGCGGAGCGATCGTCTACGAGCCGCAAAGCCTCGAAGCGCCCAAAGGCTGGCCGAACGCCGGTCCGGCCGACGGCAAGATCGCCAGCGCAGGCGGCATCTTCCCCAAGCTGGACGAGCAGTCCGCCACGCGCTGGGCCAAGGTGAACGTCACTCCGGGACCGACGACCTTCACCTGGAAGCTGACGGCCGCGCATTCCACGGCCAACTGGAAGTATTACATCACGAAGCCGGATTGGGATCCGAACGCGCCGCTGTCCAGAGCTTCGTTCGACCTGACTCCGTTCTGCAATCTGCCTTACAGCGGCCAGCCGCCGTTTACGTTCTCCCATACGTGCGACATTCCGGCTCGCACCGGTTACCACGTCATCTTGGCGGTATGGGAAATCGCCGATACGGCCAACGCGTTCTATAACGTGATCGACGTCAACTTCGCCGGTCCGGCCGATACGATTCCGCCTACCGCTCCGACCAATCTGGCGGTAACGAACGAGACTTCCTCCACCGTGTCGATCTCCTGGACGGCGGCGACCGACAATGTCGGCGTTAACGAGTACCGGATTTATCGCAACGGAACGCTCATCGGCACGGTGAACGGCACGACGACCGCTTATCAGGATACCGGACTTGCAGCCAACACCTCCTACGCGTACAAAGTCGTTGCGCGGGATCTCGCGGGCAATGCGTCGCCCGACAGCAATACGGTGACGGCGACGACGACCCCGCCCGTCCCGGACACGCAAGCTCCGACCGCTCCTGCAGGCTTGCACGACATGGGCGTTACGGCGACCAGCGTATCGCTGATGTGGGGACCGGCGACCGATAATGTCGGCGTCTCGGAATACCGGATTTACAACGGTTCTACGCTGGTCGACACCGTTAACAGCTCGACGCTTGCCTACAACGTAACGGGATTGTCACCGAACACCGCCTACACGTTCACCGTTTACGCGGCCGACGAGGCCGGCAACGTATCTCCGGCGAGCAACGCGCATACGGCGACGACTTCGAACACGGTCGCCTGCCCGGCTCCTTGGAGCTCATCGCAAGTATATGTGAATGGAGACCAAGTCACGTACAACGGGAAGAAGTATCAAGCCAAATGGTGGACGCTGAACGAACGGCCCGATCTGAGAAGCGGCCAATGGGACGTCTGGCAGCTGCTCGGCGATTGCCCTTAAGCGGCTTGCGCACCAGCTAGCTAGGCGCTCCTTAACCCAAACAAACCTCGGCCCATTCGGACCGAGGTTTGTTTTTTTTATCGTTTGTGCATCGTTACAAGAACGTCGGGAGCTCGTCCCTCGTAATGACGTTAGACGCGTTGTACAGCGCCTGAAGCTGCGCGTTCGAATTGTTCTGGAACGTCAGCTCGGCCCAGCTCATGACGAACGTCCAGCGAGGCTGGGCCAGAAGCTGGCTTGCGGTCGGCAGCACCGCGCATTCGCCGATCGCGATCGGTTTGTTGCCCGCCACTCCCAGCGCCGCATTGTACTTGGCCGTCGTAAATCCGTCCGGGTTGTAGATATCGACCGAGAACACGTCCCAATAGTTGTTCCCCGGGTTGTAGGCGCTCCAGTTCAAGTCGAGATCCTGCATGTTCCACACCCAGACGAGATTGCTCAAGCCTTTGACATTTTCCAAATAGTCGTGCGTCAACCGGTACAACGCCGCCGTGCCGTTCGGACCGGAGCGGCCGGCCCACCAGAAAACGCCCTGGTTCATTTCGTGGAACGGACGGAACAGCACCGTTACGCCATTGTCCTCCAAGTATTGCAAGTAGACGGCATACGTGTCGAGACGCTGCTTCCACGCCGTATTCAGCGTACCGCCGTTCGTAATCAAGGAGTTCCACTCGGCATTCGTCAAAGAGCTGACGACCCCTCCGTCCCATGAGCCCACTTCGCCCTGCTTCGGATTCGTCACGTGCATCATAATGTTGACGAGCGCCCCGTTGTCCCACTGCCGCTTCGCTTCGTAGATCATATTCCAGCGGTTGTTCACGTCGCTCTGGGAAAACAGGAAGTCCCCGCTCCACAGTCCGGGGTAGCGCCCGGTAATGCCAAATACGGTGTTCGTTTGCAAAGCGGGCTGAGCGTTCGGCTCCCGGTTATGAATACCGACCACCGTCCGGCTGCCGCTGATGCTCTGCAAATACTGCAGCACTCCGATCGGACCTCCGCCGCCTCCGCCGGATGAGCTTCCGTAAATTTCGAATTCGTACAGCGAGTAGCCGTACGCCGTCGCGCGCTGGAACGCATACATTTTCACATACCGCGCCTGCGTTGCCGCAAAATTGATCGTGTCGCTGCCGCCGGTTCCATTGTAATTCGAATAGACGGTCGTCCACGTCGTGTTGTTCGTCGACGTCTGGATTTGATACCCCCGCGCATAAGCCGCCTCCCAGGCCAATCTGACGCTCGTTACCGTCTGCACGCTGCCGAGATCGACGATGATATACTGCTGATCCGACCAGGCGGACGCCCATCTCGTATTGCCGTTCGCATCGACCGCATACTGCCCTCCGTACGCGCTCGATTCAGAAGACGATACCGTAACCGGCCTTCCGTAAGCCAGGTTAACCGCAGCCTCCGCTTTGGGCGGAGCAAGCAACAGCCCTCCGAACAAGAGAACGGCGGCCAAAGCCACAAACAAACCTCTCCGAAACCTTAACTCTGGAACGCGGGCGGTACTGACAGAATCGTTCATCAATTCCAACCTCCTCAATAGGTCAGCAGGCTCTCTCTTCTCCTCTCCGAAAAAACCGCTTGTATAGGGCAATGCCCGCACCACCTCCTCTCCGGAATAAAAATCCCCCTCCCGAGCTTGCCGGAAGGGGGATCGTCCGCCGGAAATCCAGCGCTTAACGAGTGAGTAAATTCCAGATGACTTGAGCGCTTTCCGACCGCAGCTGACTGCCCTTCGGGTCAAAACGATTGTCGCCCTTGCCTTGAATCAGTCCGAGCGCGGACGCCGCATCCACCGATGCCGCAGCCCATCCGCTCACTTCGCTTGCATCCGCGAACGAAGCATCGGGTTGACCGGAAGCTTTCGCGCCCGTACGGAGCGCGTACGCCCGAACGATCATGACCGCCATTTCCTCTCTTGTAATCGTCTCGTCCGGAGCAAAGCGGTCCGCCGAACGACCTTGCACGATACCCGCCTCGGATACGGCAGCGACAACGCCCGCGTACCACTTGCCCGCGGCAACGTCCGCGAACGGCGCAGGCCCGGAAGCTTCCAGCTTCAGCGCGCGGGCGAGGAACGCCGCGAACTCGGCCCGGGTCACGCTGCGGGACGGAGCGAATTCCGTCGCGCTTACGCCTTGCACGATATGCTTGGCCGCGACCTTCGCGATCACGTCGGCTGCCCAATGCCCGCTCTTCACATCCGCAAACGTCTTGCGGTACTCAAGCGGTGCATAAGCGCTGAAGTGGCGAACGAGAGCCGTAATCCGATTGCCCGCGATATCTCCGCCTGCGTATTCGAGGGAACCGTCCGTACCGATCCAATAGATGCCGACCAGATCGCGATCCGCCCCTTCGGTCAGCTCGAACGATAGCGCGATGCCGCTGTCGAAACGGTCAAGCGGCCGCTCCTTGCCGTCCGGTCCGACGAGACCAATACGGAACGTATAGACGGTTCCCGCCGCCCGAACTCCAACCGTATTTTTCCGACCTGCCTGATCCAGCAATGCGTTCGCTCCGGCAACAGACACCGCTTCGAAATAAATGTCGCTGCCCGCCAACGCGCCTGCTCCTGCAAGGCTTTGGATTTGCCGGATCACGTCTGCCGGAATCGCTGCCGAGAATCCATTGCCGCTCACGACCAGCGATTTCGCTTGCGCCCAAGCGGCCGCGTTCGCCGGAATCGTCAGCCTGGTCGCGCCCGACAATGCGGCCGCGATGCTGCCGCTTGCGTCGACGCCCGGATTGTCGATGGCGACGGTTCCGTCTCCGTTGCCCGTTCCGCCGCCCGGATTCGGGCTGGATCCCGATCCCGGTCCCGGTCCCGGGTTCGGATTCGGTCCCGGACCGGCTTGGCCGGTCAAGCGGATGTCGTCCAGATGGAACGATCCCGCCGGTTCGTTCAACAAGCCCAAGTACATGTTGAATTCTAAAATCTCTCTCGGGTCGAGCGTACCCGATCCGCCGTACCAGGACGGATAATCGAAGTCGGCGAACGGAATTTCGACGAGATGCGCATCCGTTCCGCCCTCGATCTCTGCGGTCGCTTCCATATATTCGCCCGCGCCCGTCTTCACTTGAATCGTCAGCTTATGCGAGCTCGGACCCGGTTGAATCCAGAACTGCAAGCCCGTGTACGCCGACCAGTCGGCGTTCTGAAGCTGCGTGATGAGGCCGGCATAACCCGGTCCCGTCATATCGTAGTCGACTCTCATCGAGTACACTCCGCCGCCCTTGACTTCGTCCGACAGCGACGCGGCAATCGCGCCGCCGCCCGTGTTGCGGGTTCCGTAACGGGCCGAGAAAGCCGCCTCATTGCCGACATAGCCTTCGAAGTCGTCGATCAGGCGCGTCTGGGTGAAGCGAATGTCGTCGAGATGCACATACCCTGCCGACGGCCCGGTGCCTCCGAGCACATAAAGCGAAAACTCGGTCAGCGCCGTCAAATCCGCCTGCTGTGCGTTAAGCGGCAGACTAATATAGCCGCCTTGCAAGTTGGACGCCATAAACGTTCTCGTCCACGTCCTTCCGGCTTCGTCCTTCAACGCTACGCTCAGCGCGCGCGGCTGACCGTCCGGACGCACCCATAGCTGCAAGGTGTCATAGCGGCTGCTGCGGTCCGCATCGGCCAAACTCTTCACGATGCCCGCCCTCGAAGCAGAACCGAGATCGAACGCCAGACGCAGCGCGTATTCTCCCGAGCGCTTCGTCGCGGAATCGAGGCTTAGCTGCACCCGGCCTTCCGGCTCCGTCCGGTAAGCTTGGGCAAGCAGCAGATTCTCTCCGCCATAGTGATCCCCGGCATCGATCACATGAGCCGGAGGCTCGCCCGGCAGCGAGATCGTTCCCGCACCAACCGCGATTTGCACGCCGCCGATTTGCGGATTGCCCGCTTGCGGGAAGACGACTTTCAAAAACTTGATGCCGGCCGGAAGCTGCTTCGCCATGCTGATCGCCTTGAAGCGATCGCCGCCGAGCGGCACGACTTCCGTCTCCAGCTCCGAATAGGTTTCTCCATTCGTCGAACCGTAGAATCGGAAGACTTCTTCCGAATCCGGCTCCGCCGCGTAGTACCCTTCGAGCTTAAACGCCTTCATCTCCCCTTGCGTCCGGTACACGACGAAAGCTTCATCGCTGCCGCCGCGCGCCAGTCTGGAGCCGTCCCCGCCGTACAGCTCGGGAGTCGCCGTATCTAACGCCAACTGACCTTCCCTATAGAAAATGGAATTGAAATTGTCCAGCCGATCCGTCAGCACGCCCGAGGACAGAAGCGGCTGAACCGGCGTCAGCGCGGAACCGTCACCGATGAACTCGATCTCGACGCGAACGATCGTGCCGTTATTTTCATCGCCGTCCGGATAGACGATTTTCAGGTGGTTGGCAGCCGAACCGGAAGGCGCGGTCCACGTATATTCGGTACCTGCGCGCACCGGCGTTACCGGCTCGTACGCAATGCCGTCTTCCGAGACGAGGAACGTGAACGGTTCTCCGCCCCCCGCGCTTTCCGCGTTGACAACAAAACCTTTGATCGCGCTCGGCGTTCGGTACACGACCGCGCCCGGCTCCGAGTAATACTGCTTTGACTCGTCCGTCCGATCGTCTTTCAGCACGTATTTCGCCGCAATCGGACCGAGCGCAGGCGAATAATCGCTCGCCCCGCTCGCGTTTATCCCTTTGACCCGGTAGTAGTATGCGGTTCCGGTCACCGCCGTCCAGTCGGAGAACATATTCTCGCCCGGTTCGACGTCATCGAGTACGTTCTCTCCCACGACCGTCCACGGTCCCGCCGGAGATTCCGCCCGCTCCACCGTATAGGAGCTGGCTCCCGTCGAACCAAGCCAAGACAGCTTCGTCACGGAATCGGATGCAAGCAGCTCAGGCGCCGGTTCCGGAGAAGGCAGCGGAGGCACCGGCTTCCCTTGGATCTCGTAGGCTTTGTCGCGAACGACGCGCAGCAAATTCGTCGCATCCTGATAATCTCCGGACGGCATGCCCGGCCAATGGTAGGCACGATACAAAATGCCGCCGACCTCATACTCGCTGTGGCGAACGAACCCGCCCTGGGCGCTGTGCGGACGCAAGCTCCAGATCAGCGCGCCCGACGTCCCGCCCGCGATCGTCTCGTTCAGCATCGAGACGACTTCCGACGTCGGCTTGAAGCCGAATTCTCCGACGAAGAACGGCTTGCCGTGCGCCTCCGCCAGCGCTTTATCGGTTCTGACCCGATTCGCGTAGTTGCCGTCGTAGTAGTGGCTCTTGACGATATCGATGTTCGGATCCGCCAACGCCTGCGGAGAAAGATTCCGGTAGAAATGCGGCAGCTCCATCTGGTTGCCGGAGACGAGCAGTTGGTTCGGGTTCACGCTCTTATAGAAAGCCGCGATCTCCGACATCCATTCCGGCGCGACCATCAGCTCATTGCCCGTCTCCCAGGCGAGGATGGCCGGATCGTCCTTGTAGCGCACGCCGGTGTAAGTGTTAACCCGATTCATCACTTGCTCGATGACCAGCTTGAAGTCCTCAATCAACTGCGGGTCGGTGTAAAAATCGAAGCGACCCTTGCCCCGAAAATGGGCGAAGTCGGTAATGCCGCCCGGCGGCCAATCCCAGTTGTCGATAAACGGAATGATCAGCCGCACGCCGTGCTTGTTCGCCAGCTCCAGCAGCTTGTCCATCGACCTGAAGGCCTCGTCGTTCAATACGCCCGGTCCGTCGATATGCCGCAGCACGTGCGGAGGATCGGCCTTGTCCCGAACGGTCAGCGTATACGTGCGCAGCACTTTGCCGCCGGTCTGCACGGCCGTCCGGAGCGCGTCCTCCATTTCGAATTCCGTCGGCATCATGCCGTAAGGACCTTCGTCTTCATTGTAGAGCCCGCCCGGATAGTTAAACGAAATGAACCGCAGCTCATCGCTTCCGTCCATCAGCTTCGTGCCGGAGGTCGTGACGAACTGGTCGAAGCCGGCGTCTTTCTTGTTACGCGAACCGTCGAAGACCGCTATCGCCGCATTCAGCAGATCGATATCGCCTTGCGTGCCCGCATTCGCCGTATATACCGATTCCGCCACGGAGATCGCCTCTTCGAGGCTGTTCCGGGCGATCAGCGGGTATTGGGCGTATCCGTCGCCGATCGGCGCGGCGCTCAATTCGCGGCCAGCCTCGTTCAGCCGCAGTCCCAGCCAGTCGTTGGCGGTCACCGCCGCCACCGGTCCGACCGCGTCTTCGCCCACCACCGGCTGACCTGCAACGCCCGCGGCGTCCACCGGCGTCACTTCCAGCTTTACGTATTTGCCTTCCTGGGCTTGCGTCAGCGCGAACGCTGCGCCCCAGCCTCTCGGAATGGGCGCGTACGTCCCGTCTTCTTCATCCGCCTGCAGCCACCGGTACATCGAGTAGCCTTCCGCCGTGCCACCCGAATGCGCGTAGTCGAACGAACCGACGAGCGTGCCCGTCACTTTCGCCGCGCCGCCGATCGTCACGCCGCTCGCTTGAGGCAGGACACTGACAATCGGATCGCCGATGTAGAAATCGTCATAGTACGCAGTGCCGCCAGCGTCTGACACGTACACGATGATCGCGGAACTCGCTCCGCTGTTGAAGTTCACCGCATACAGGTGCCAGTCGTCGTGAGCTCCGGTATAGTTTTCCGTGATCTGCGCTTCGTCCGATGCCTGCAGCACCTTATACGCCGCGCCTCCCGCTCCTTTGCCGTAGAACGTCAGCGTGTAATCGGTATTCGGCGCAACGTTCACCGTATACTTGATGCCGTTCCAGTTTTGCGGTCCACCGATCTCAAGCGCGTAGGAACCGCCGTGCGCTTCGGCATCGGTCACCTTGAACTTGTCGTTGCCGCTCGCGTTCCAGCCGTCCAGGTTCCCGGTTTCGAAATCTCCGTTGGAGAACAGATTGTTCAGCACCCGTTCGAGCGAGAAGTCGTCGTAATAGGCGACGCCGCCCGCGTCGGACAAGTAGATGACGATTCCGTCGTTAGCCCCGCTGTTGAACTCCACCGTATACAGGTGCCAGTCGTCGTGGGCTCCCGTATAGCTTTCCGTGATCTGCGCTTCGTCCGATGCCTGCAGCACCTTGTACGCCGCGCCGCCCGCTCCTTTGCCGTAAAACCGAAGCACATAGTTCGTGTTCGGCTCCACGTCGGCCGTATACTTGATCCCGTTCCAGTTTTGCGGCCCGCCGATCTCAAGCGCATAGGAGCCGCCGCGCGCCTCGGAATCGGTCGCTTGGAACTTGCTGTTGCCGCTCGTGTTCCAGCCGTCCAGATTCCCGGATTCGAAATCCCCGTTCGCGATCAGATTCACGCTCGCGGCGCTCGCCGCTCGGCTCCATCCTCCCCCGCCAGGCGCGGCGACGCCGAACGCCAGCGCGATAACGAGCAGAAGAGCCAGCCCTTGTCGCCATCCCCGTCTCATCGTCATGCTTCTCTTCCCCTTTTACGAAATGATGATTGCGCTTACACTCTATCACACGTTTAAACAAATATCAATTATTTTCAACTAATTAATTAAAAGTTTCAGGTTTTATTGAATCTAAATTGCTTAAATCCCTATGAAATCAAGTATCCACCTTATCTCCTCTGTATCCCCTTTCAATTTTTTCACCAAACTTTGATTCTCTACCATTCTTTAAAATAAACAAATTTCAACTTTTCCAGAGTGGTCAAATAAACTGGGGGAAAATTCGAGAAGTTCCGACCAAGCCAATTCCCCCTTGACGACTCGGATTTGATCCAGTAGGATAGAGGCATTTCCAAGATTCGGAGGTTATAAGAATGGCAACGAAAAGAATCGATCATGTCGGCGTAATGGTGAAGGATCTCGAAGAGACGATCCGTTTCTACACGGAGATTGTGGGACTGGAGGTTAAAAGCCGGGTCGCCCATACGAACGGGGTGCTGCAATTGGCCTTTCTAGGAACCGGTGGCTCTGACGAAACCGAGATCGAACTGATCCAAGGCTATAACGACCAACTGCCCGCCGAGGGCAAAGTGCACCACTTCGCAGTGACCGTGGACGACGTCGGGGCGGAGCATGAGCGGATCAAAAGCTTAAACATCCCCTTCGTACCCGGATTTGAGGAGATCACGGCGCTGCCGAACGGACATCGCTACTTCTTCATTCAAGGTCCGGACAAGGAATGGATCGAGTTTTTCCAGCGGTAAGCGGCAGGGGCTGTCCCATAAGCAAATAGAGCCGTACCAAACGATTATCGATGGATGCAGGGTAATGGGCGTCTATCTCCTTCCTTTTTTCATCGATAATCTTGTACGTCCCTGCTTATGGGACAACCTGAACGCTTAACGTCTCAACTTAGCAGGAAGGCTACTTCCGCGCGATCGGCAGTTCCAGCAGCGCATCGACAAAAGTGTCCAACGAAACCATACGGCTGGCATAATCGAAATCGATCAGCGTATCCGTAATGGAATAGAACGTCACGTTTCCAGCCTTCACCGCCGGGAGTGCTTGCCAGATTTCCACCGGGGAAAGCTGTTTTTCCAACTCTTCCACGCTGGGCGCAAAATTCGTATAGGCGATAATATCGGCATCCTTCAAATATTGATCGATCACTTCCAGGGACAGAGGCGAATAGAAGCCTTCCGTTTGCGGATTTTCCCGGTTGAAAAACTGCTTCTCCACCTGTTCGGGAGCTCGCATTCCCAAGTCCTCGTATATGATGCCTCTCGTTTTATCTCCCTGCAAGCCGGCTGACCCTTCCTCGACACCCTGCACGAACACGATCGTCTTGTCGTAAATGCCCGCATCGATGAGGCGCAGCTTGGCGGCTTCGACTTTCACTGCATATTGTTCAATGAGTTCCTCGGCTCGTTCAGGCATCCCGAACAACTTCCCGAAGAACGTCATCCGCTCCTCCAGCGTCGACATTTCATTGTAAAAAACGGTAGGCGCGATTTTGCTCAATTGCTCCGGCGGCGACGACGCCCAGGTAGCGGAGCCGATAATCAAATCGGGCTCAAGAGCCATAATCGCTTCCAGATTGCCGCCCCCGACAACCTGGGCTTCCGCGACGGAATGCCCCCATTGCTGCCGCCATTGCTCGGGCCGCTGGGCGGGATCGCCGTACGTATCGACGCCAACCACCTTTTTCCCGAAGGGCAGTATATCTCCCACATTGTTGCCCACTAAATAGACGATACGCTGCGGATCGGCGGGAACCTCCACGTCTCCAAGCTCCGTGCTGACCGTTCTCGTCCGTGCCGACACCGTCTCCTCCCCCTTCGTATCCGCGCTTGGCGCTGCCTGAGCCTGCGATTGCACCGGCGCCGGACTTGGCGTTTGGGTGTTCGCGGGCGCATTCGACGCGCATGCCGACAGAAGCAGCATAACGCTTAAAGCGGCCGCCAATATCATTTCCTTGCTTCTTGTCTGTCCGAACATCGATAACTCCCCGTCTCCTGTAGATTGGGCTAATCTGTCTAGTCCCATCTCAGTGTACGTGCGTTGAGAATCATTATCAATATCACGATTGCGCATGTTATGTATCACTTTTCTGCGATATTCGCTCGGCGTCATCCGGTCATATTTCTTGAACATCCGAATCAAATTCAGTTCATGGCCGAACCCGCATCCTTCCGCAATTTCTTTAATCGTGAGATGCGAGCTGCGCAAATATCGCTTGGCCGCGTCAAGCCGCTTCCCGTTCAAATATTCTTGCAGGCTTTTGCGCTCGCGTTTCTTGAACAGTCTGCTTAGCTGGCTTCCGCTGATCGGAAACAGGCTGCTCAGCTCTTGGATCGACAGCGGCTGCGCATATTGCTCGTCCAAGTAACGCTTCGCCGCCGCCACAAGATCCGGCTCGAAAAAACGAATATCCGCCCTGCCCAACTCCTCGTAAACTTCGTGGATCAGTTGATAGAGAATCGTTTTCGCATACAATTGATCTGCCGCCGACTCCCGCTCCCAGCGATCGTACAGACACCGGAACTTCTCCGTGAAAAAGATCGGATTCTCCGGAGAAAATCCGTACAATTGGGTAAATGGATTCGTTCGCTCCAGCAGACGGTGAATGTGTTTTTTGTAGAAGGGAGCCGTTTCCGCTTTGTATAGAACCATGAACGTTTCCAGCTGAGCGTCGACGGGATGAATCGATAATTCGGTTCCCTTCCCCCCGTGAAAAATGCCAAAACGTTCCGAATGGTAGACCATGCGATCCAATTTGACGTCCGACTTTCCTCCATACGTGTAGATCAGCATACTGGACGGCATCCTGTAATTTTGCACGGGCTCCTCCGGACGAATCAAACGATAACGGGCGTCTATCAAGGTAATGGACGAACGCGTCCATGCCTGGACGGCCTCGATGATTTTCTCTTTTGCAAAAGGGTTGCTTGAACCCGTTCCTTCCGTCATCCCGCATCACTCCTTCCGCGATTCAAATTTCATCGTAGTCTAAATGAAAATGATTATCAATGAAAAAAAGGACGAAATATCCCTAACGCCCAACGGCAGAAAAAGGGCTCCCGTGTTACAATGAACGAAACAGCGAGATCGGGGAGAGGTTTCTTGCAACTGGACGGATTGGAGCTCTTGATCGGCGTCGCCGCCGGTCTAATGATCGGATTCTCGAAGACGGGGATTCCGAGCTCGGGGATATTCGCCGTCACTCTGATGGCGATGGCGTTCCCGGCCAAAGATTCCGTAGGCATCATCCTGCCGATGCTGATTTTCGGAGACATCATCGCCGTCGCCTATTACCGGCGCAAGGTCGTCTGGAAATATTTGATCGTACTTATTCCTTGGGTTCTGGTCGGAGTCGTCGCAGGTTATTTCTTCCTGGACGTCGTCAGCGATCATACGCTCAAGCTGACCATCGGCTGGCTCGTGCTGGCGCTTATCGCCCTGCATCTTATTCGAGAGCGGTTCGGCGACAAGTTCTCGGGTCAGGGCTGGCTGGCTTCTTGGTTTAATCCTTTTCTGGGGGGAACGGCCGGATTCGCGACGATGATCGGCAATGCCGCTGGAGGCGTCATGTCGATCTACCTGTTGGCCAAGAAGCTGCCCAAGGAGGTGTTCGTCGGCACCGGCGCCTGGTTTTTCTTCCTCGTCAACCTGCTGAAGGTGCCTTTCTCCGTGCAGCTCGGCATCATCACTCGGGATTCGCTGCTCTTTAACTCGCTGATGATCGTTCCGATCGTCGTTGGAGCCTGGGTCGGCATTCGCGTGCTGGCCAAGCTGCCTGAGCGCTGGTTCCAATATTGCGTGCTTGGCCTGTCGGCGGCGGGGTCTCTGAGATTGATCTTCTTCTAGGGCGTGTATGCATACTCCGAGGATAGCAGATGTTGCCGAATTTTCGTTCCATGCAAGGAACTTTTGTGAAGGCGTACCGGAGGTACGTCAAGCAAAAGTGACGAAGCAAGGGGCGGAAAGGCGGTGATAGATGCCCCTGAGCGGGTTTGCATACACGCCCTAACAAAGACTTCCGTAGCCCGCAGTTAATTCTCCCTTAACAAACCGATTGTATACTGGGTGTAAAGCAACCTGCTTGTCATCCAGATATGCGAAAGGAATGAGGTCTATGGGGATTCATACGTATTTTCAATCGTTAACCGACCTGGAGCGGATTATCCGCTGCCCGGGCAAGTTCAAGTTTCAGGAGCACAGCGTGTCGGCGCATTCGTGGAAAGTCGTGCAATACGCGAAAACGTTGGCGGACATCGAAGAAAGCAACGGAGTCGCCATCGATTGGAAGAAGCTGTACGAAATTACGAGCAGCCACGATTACGGAGAAATATTCATCGGCGACATCAAGACGCCTGTGAAGCACTCTTCGCTAGAGTTGCGGGCCATGCTGCAGCAGGTGGAGGAAGGCATGGTCGACCATTTCATCGACGAGCACATTCCCGCCGAATTCCAGCCTATCTTCCGCAGACAGCTGCGCGAAGGCAAAGACGATTCGGTCGAAGGCCAGATCCTGGAGGTCGCCGACAAGATGGATCAGATCTACGAAGCTTTCTCGGAGCTGCAGCTGGGCAACACGGAAAAGGAATTCGTCACGATGTACCGCAACGCCTTGATCAAAATCAAACAAATCAAGCTCCATTGCGTCGATTACTTTCTGCGGAACATCCTCCCCGATCTCGTCAGCGAAGGTTCCCGTTCCCCGATCGACATCGAGAAAATCACGAACGAAGCGCTCGCCTCCTAACCCCCTCCTTTCTCCACCCCCTCTCACCATCCGTCCTCCTGCTCGTTCTCATCCGGTTCTCCTTTCTCACCCGATTACCCGTTCTCGCCCCCTTGCTTCCTTCTCATGCCCGTACTTCCGTCTTCATTCCCGCTCCGCCCCCCGCTCGCACGCTGTTCTTCCCCACTCCTCCCGATTGTCCGTTCGCGCGCCGTTGCTGCCCTCTCTTGCCCCATTTTCCGCCCACTTCTTTAAAAAATGCAGTACGATGTTAAGTTCCCCGGGTAAACCGCGTTTTCGTAAGTCGATATAATCTTGCTTAGGAAAGGAGGGTTTTCCAATTATTGTGTAAGCGCTTTAGCGATTTCGCCATATCACTTTGGAGGGGAATGTGATGAATGGTTAAAAAATTCAGGAAAATCGCCCGTCTGCTGCTTGCGGCCGCGCTGCTCGTACCGTCGGGATGGCTTGCCCCGGTTGCGAGAGCCGATGGCGGCGAAGCGGCGACGGATACGACGATCTACCATGAAACGTTCGCCGAAGGCGCCGGAGCGGCTGTACAGGCCGGAGGTGCCAGCTTGACGCCGGTTGCCGGGAAGACGTTCGACGGCAATGACGACGGCGCGGCTCTCTACGTGAGCAACAGAGCGAACAACTGGGATGCGGCGGACTTCGGGTTCGGCGATACCGGTCTGGAAAATGGCAAAACCTACACGGTAACCGTCAGCGGGTACGTCGACGAGAACGAGACCGTGCCTGCAGGCGCGCAGGCGTATTTGCAAACCGTCGACAGCTACGGCTGGCTGGCCGGAGCCGATCTGGTTCCCGGAGCGGCCTTCACGTTGGCGCGGGAATTCACCGTCGATACGAGCAAGGACAGGGCTTTGCGCGTTCAATCGAACGAAGGCGGAGCGGCGGTTCCATTCTACATCGGGGATGTGCGCATTACGCAGAAGACGGTGCCGGGAGAAGAGGAGGAAAATCCGAGACCGCCGGCTTTGGATTTCGCCACGATAACGTTCGAAGATGAGACCGCGGGCGGCTTTGCGGGCAGGGCCGGCACGGAGACGCTGACCGTCACCGACGAAGCGAACCATACAGAAGGCGGCTCCTACGCCTTGAAGGTGGAAGGCAGGACCAGCACTTGGCACGGCCCGGCGCTTCGGGTGGAGAAGTACGTGGACAAAGGTCATGAGTACAAGGTGACGGCCTGGGTCAAGCTGATCGAGCCGGCCAGCTCCCAGCTTCAACTGTCCACGCAAGTCGGCGACGGAGGCAGCGCCAACTACGTGCAGCTGTCAGCCAAAACAATCCATGCCGCGGACGGCTGGGTTCAGTTCGAAGGAAGCTACCGTTACAACAACGTGAGCAGCGAATTTTTGACGATCTATGTGGAAAGCTCGAACAACGCCACGGCCTCCTTCTATATCGACGATATCGGATTCGAGCCTACCGGTTCCGGCCCGAGCGAAATTCAGAGAGATCTGACTCCGATCAAAGACGCTTATCAGGAAAGCTTCCTGATCGGCAACGCAATCTCGGCGGAGGATCTCGAAGGCGTGCGACTGGAGCTGCTGAAGATGCATCATAACACAGCGACGGCCGGCAACGCGATGAAACCGGACGCCTTGCAGCCTTCGAAGGGCAATTTTACTTTCGGGACGGCGGATGCGCTAGTCGACAAGGTGCTGGAGGAAGGGATGCAGATGCACGGACACGTGCTGGTCTGGCATCAGCAATCTCCTCCGTGGATGAATACGGCAGACGACAACCCGCTGAGCCGGGAAGAGGCTCTCGATAATTTGAGGAATCATATCCGCACCGTCATGGAGCATTTCGGCGACAGGGTCATTTCCTGGGACGTCGTCAACGAAGCGATGAACGACAACCCCGGGGAACCTGAGGATTGGCAGGCGTCCTTACGGCAAACCCCTTGGTACCGCGCCATCGGACCGGACTATGTGGAACAGGCGTTCCTGGCGGCGAGAGAGGTGCTGGACGAACATCCGGAATGGGACATCACGCTGTATTACAACGATTACAACGAGGATAACCAGAATAAGGCGCAGGCCATCTACAATATGGTCAAGGACATCAACGACCGGTATGCGCTGGACAATCCCGGCAAGCTGCTGATCGACGGCGTCGGCATGCAGGGACACTACAACATTAATACGAATCCGGAAAACGTGAAGCTGTCCTTGGAGAAATTTATTTCTCTTGGCGTGGAAGTAAGCATTACCGAGCTGGACGTTCAGGCAGGCAGCAACTACGAGCTATCCGAGCGGCTGGCCAATGCCCAAGGGTATTTGTACGCCAGACTGTTCGATCTGTTCCAGGCCTACGCCTCGGATATCAAGCGCGTAACCTTCTGGGGCTTGGACGACAACACGAGTTGGCGGGCCTCTTCCAATCCGCTGTTGTTCGATAAGAACCTGCAGGCGAAGCCGGCTTATTATGGCGTCATCGATCCGGAAACCTTCATGGCGGAGCATGAGCCGGATTCGACGGAAGCGAACCGATCGACCGCCAAGTTCGGAACGCCGGAGATCGACGGAACGGCGGACGAGGTATGGGGCACGACGCTGGAAATGCCAATCAGCCGGTATCAGACAGCTTGGCACGGGGCGACCGGAACGGCCAGGGCGCTGTGGGACGACAGACATCTGTACGTTCTGATCCAGGTCAGCGACGCGCAGCTCGACAAGTCGAACGCGAACGCATGGGAGCAGGATTCCGTCGAAGTGTTCCTGGACGAAAACAACGGCAAAACCTCGTTCTATCAGAGCGACGACGGGCAGTTCAGAATCAACTTCGACAACGAGACTTCGTTTAATCCGCCGAGCCTTGCGGACGGCTTCGAGTCGGCCGTTCAAGTGTCCGGGACGAATTATACGGTTGAGCTGAAGATCCCGTTTAAGACGATAACGTCGGACAACGATGTCAAGCTCGGGTTCGACGCCCAGATCAACGACGCGAAGGACGGCGCCCGCCAGAGCGTAGCCGCTTGGAACGATACGACCGGCACGGGCTATATGGACCCTTCCGTGTTCGGCGTTCTGACGCTCGTCGGCAAAGGCGGCAGCGGCGGTGGTGGTAATGGGGGTAGTAACAATGGCGGTGGCAGTAATGTCGGTGGTGACAACGGCGGCAGCACCCCTTCTGCCCCTTCCAACCCTGCGGCGGGGGCCGAGAGCGGCAGAATCAAACCCGAAATTAAGAACGAGAACGGTCGCGCTATTGCCGCTGTCTCCTACGACAGCCTGAAAAAAGCGCTCGAACAGGCGGCTCCGGGCACGGATGGAGCGAAGCGAATCGTCATCGAGCTGACGAAACAGGCCGATGCGACAACCTATGAAGCGCAATTGCCGACCCGAATCTTGCAAGGCGAGGACAACTTCGAGCTGTCGGTGCAGACGCCGTACGCGACGCTTCAACTGTCCGGCGGCTTGCTGTCCGGCGCGGGCGTAGACGCGGAGCAAGTGTCCGTTCGCGTTGCCGAAGGCTCCAGAGACAGGCTGGATGCCGCAACTCGCGAGCGGATCGGCAATCGCCCGCTGATCGAGCTCAGCCTGACGGCAAACGGCGAAGAAGTGACGTGGGGCTCCGGAGCGAGCGTTACGGTATCCGTTCCGTATACGCCGACGGCGGCGGAGCTTCTCAACCCGGATCGCATCGTTGTATGGTACATCGACGGAGAAGGCCGGACGACGACGATCCCGAACGGGCGTTACGACGCGGCCACGGGAACCGTCGTGTTCCGAACGAGCCACTTCAGCACTTATGCGGTAGCATTCGTATCCGCAACTTTCGAAGATGTACGGAACGTGCCGTGGGCTGGACAGGCAATTGAAGTGATGGCAGCCCGAGAAATCGTGCAAGGCGAGGAAGGCAATCGCTTCTCTCCCGCGTCCTCCGTCTCCAGAAGGGACTTCGTCGCGCTTCTCGTCAAGACGCTGGAGCTGCCGAACGCAGACGACCTGGACAACGGCGGCGGGGCGATCGCGAACGACAGCCTCTCCCGGCAGGACATGATCGTGCTGACGAGACGCGCGCTGGAAGCAGCGGGCAAACCTTTGGAGGCAGGCGGAAGCCTGGACGCGTTCTCCGACGAGGCGAGCATGACCGGCGACGCGAGAACTAGCGCGGAAGCTCTCGTGAAGGCCGGAGTCATCAACGGCAAGAACGGCAAAATCGCGCCGAAAGATGCGCTGACCCGCGCGGAAGCGGCGGTCATTCTGTACCGGATCTGGAAGCTGTAAACCGATCGCGATCAGCCTCGCACCGAGGCCCGGCTGTCAAGGCGCACCGCCTTGCTCGGCCGGGCCTTGGCTTCTTCCCGGGCGGAATCCGAAGCCTAGCAAGGAGAATACGAGAAACGCGGCGCCCAGAATGAGAAATATACTGTGAACGGATACGTAGCGTATTCCGAATCCGCCAAGCGCCGGGCCCAGCATGCTGCCGACGCTGAAATGAATCGAAGCGATGACGTTCGCCGTCGGCAGCATCGGCCGGGGCAAAATATCCGCCGCGTAAGCGAGGCCGAGCGTATAGAACGAGCCGACCACTCCTCCCGCAACGGCGAACAGCAGGAACAGCGCCGCGACCTGGCTTCCCGCAGCCGGAATCGCCAGGAACGCGGCAGCGCCCGTCAGTCCGCAGACGATCAGCACCGGCTTGCGCCCGATTCTGTCGCTGAGCATGCCAAGCGGAAGCTGCAGCACAAGCGACCCAACGCCGAACGCCAATAGCAGCAGCGATATCCAGTGTCCCTCCAGCCCGATCCGCAAGCCGTACAGCGGGAAGCTGCTGTTCATGGAAGCCTCCATTAAGCCGTACAGCAGTCCCGGAATCAGCACGAACCAGGCAGCACGGTACGTAGTCATGAAGCGGTTGCCCTGCGCCGCTGCCTTTTTGTTCCGCTCGGGGAATTCATTGTTCAGCCGCAGCACGAGCAGCAGCACGACGACGAAGATCGCCCCCGTGACCAGGAACGGCACGGCTCTGCCGAGCGGCAGCAGATTGATGCCGAGCGGCCCCAAGCTGAACCCGATGCCGTAAGCCATCCCGTAGAAGGAAATATACTTGCCCCGCGCCTGCGCCGGACTTGAGCTGACGATCCACAGTTGGGTCGTATAGTGAAGCGCGCTGTCCCCGGCTCCCACCAGCAGCCGCAGGACGAACCAGGCGGCCAGCGAATCGACCAGCGGAAACAGCAGCCCGGCCGCCGACACGACCGCGATGCCGACGACGATGACGTTGCGATAGCCGTAACGCATAACCGGCCTCTCGATGAAGAACATGGTGCAGAATACCCCGATGTACAGCGCCGCCGAATTCATCCCGTTCGCATCCGAAGAAACCCCGGATTGCTCCAGCATGATCGACAGCAACGGCAGCAGCAGCCCTTGGCTCATCCCCCCTACGACGACGGCCAGAAGCAAAATCGTCAGGCGATAACGAAAGGAAGAAGATTCCGAAGCAATAACTCCCGATGTCAAAACCGATACAACTCCTTGTCTCGACCGCGCGATCGCCTTCCGTCCTCCGGCGGCGGAGAAGCGGGCGACAACGAAAACAAGCCCCGGTAGCCCGGGGCTTGTCGACGTACGCGGAAATTACGCGTTGATTTTCTCTTTGGCTGTGCCGGCCAGCGAGTTGAACGCGCTGATGTCGTTCACGGCCAGGTCGGCAAGCATTTTGCGGTTTACTTCGATGCCGGCCAATTTCAGGCCATGCATCAGTTTGCTGTAGCTCAGGCCGTTCTGGCGAGCTGCTGCATTGATACGCACGATCCACAGTTTGCGGAAGTTCCGCTTCGTCTGACGACGGTCGCGGTATGCGTACATCAAGGATTTCATTACTTGCTCTTTAGCTTTCTTAAAGAGGCGGTGCTTCGCGCCCCAGTAACCTTTAGCCAACTTCAACATTCTATTGCGACGACGGCGTGTGACGAATCCGCCTTTGACTCTTGCCATGATTCATTACCTCCCGGAAGTGTTCGAAATGAGGTTCAAAAGTCCGATTTTGATCACGAAGCGATATCCCTGAAGCGGATTCGACGTCGAATCTTGAATTCAGCCGGGCTGAAATGAACTTTTGAACTTGATTGGACGAAACCGCCCAATTCTGTATTATTTCAAGTTAGCGATTTGTTGCTGCATGCGGCGAACGTCGCCTTGGGCAACCAGCGGCTGCGTGCCCAGAACGCGCTTCTGGCGTCCGGACTTGTGGGACAGCAAGTGGTTTTTGTAAGCTTTGAAGCGTTTGACTTTGCCCGTTCCGGTTACTTTGAAACGGTCTTTCAAGCTGCTGTGAGTTTTCATCTTAGGCATGGAATATATCCTCCTGTCAGTGGGGTTTCGGCGCCAGAATCATAATCATGCTGCGGCCTTCCAGCTTAGGCATGCGTTCAACGATACAAATGTCGGTAACTTCGTTGGCCACCCGCTCCAGGATCTTCTGGCCGAGCCTGGCATGCGTAATTTCGCGACCGCGGAACCGCACGGAGCATTTCACCTTGTCGCCGTCTTTCAAAAATTTCACAACGTTGCGAAACTTCGTCTGGTAGTCGTGTTCCTCGATGTTCGCACGAAACCAAACTTCTTTGAGGTCGACGATTTTCTGATTCTTCCGAGCTTCCTTTTCCTTCTTCTGCTGCTCATAACGGAACTTGCCGTAGTCCATAATGCGGCACACCGGCGGTTTCGCCTGCGGCGCTACGTTGACCAGGTCAAGATTCGCGTCAATGGCCATCTGCATCGCTTCGCGGAAAGGTTTGATTCCCAGTTGCTCGCCTTCAGAGCCGACCAACCTGACTTCTTTCGCCCGGATTTCCTCGTTGATTTGATGATCCTTGCTAATAATGTTCCACCTCCGAAATAGTCTACCGAACTTAAGGTTTGCACAAACAAAAAAATGCGAGCCGCATTCGGCCCGCATTCCAGTCCTCACGTTAACGTTCGTGCCGGGAAACCGAAGTCTCCGCCGCACTATCCGTTCGTCGGCTACGCTGACCCGTCAGCCATAGCCGATCGGGTGAGAAGCGGGCGCTTCTGCTTGCGCGTGCTGATTAATTTTCATAAACAGTCACATCGACTACTTTAACACGGCTTGCGCGGAATGTCAACAGAAGCTCGCCGCAAATTCAAGGCAGCCTGTTCAAGCGCGTGCCGCAAGGCCGCGTCGTTACATCTGCTTGCCCTGGACTTCTTCCAGACGGATCACGCGCGTATGCTTCGTATGGCTCCACGTCTTGTTGTTCTGCGTGAAGAACGCGTAGAACGCGATCGGCCACCAGGAGAGGAAGAATACCGGGAACAGCAGGAGCTTCAAGTACATTCTCCAGTTGACTTTCTCCATCAGCATCGCGATCGGACATTGCAGGTAACCGTACAGCACGATCGTCAGCGACAGCCCGAGCGGCATTTTCGAATAAATCGAGGTCAGGTTCGGGTCGCCCGGGAGCATCATGTCGAACCAGAGCGCCAGCGTGACGAGAAATCCGATCAAGTAAATAAACGCGTTGAAAATGTACAGCGCGGCATCGATCTTGACGATGCTGCCCGTGCGGATTCCTTGCCACAGCAGCGGGAACATGTAACGGCGCGATACGTCGAAGTGTCCCTGCATCCAGCGCAGACGCTGACGGGCGGATGCCCGGAACGTAATCGGCTTCTCGTCGTAGACGCGCGCGTCGTAGTTGAATTTCGGATAGATGCCTCTTTGAATGCAGCGAACGGTGAACTCCAAGTCTTCGACGAGACTGGTCGCTCCCCATCCCATCTCTTTAAGCAGCTTCGTCTCGAAGCACATGCCCGTTCCGCCAAGGAAGTTGGACAGCTTCAGGTTATAGCGCGGCAGCTGCCACAGCCGATTGCAGAACCAGTAGGTAATGCCGTTGGCGGCGCTGATCCAGGAATCGTGCGGATTCTTCGTATCCAGGTAACCCTGGACGACGCGGTATCCGTTGCACAGATCCTCGTTCATATATTGCAGGAAGTTCGTCGCGACCAGATTGTCGGCGTCGAACATGACGATCGCATCGTATTGGCGGGGATTTTTCCACAGTTCCTTAAGCATCCACTCGATGGCGAATCCTTTGCCCCGCTCGTTCGGATTCGTTCTTTCGCAGGCATACACGCCTTCGTAACCGCGAACGATATCCGCCGTCCCGTCCGTGCAGTTGTCGCAGATGACGAAAATATCGAACAGCTCGCGCGGATAGTCCATTTTCAGCAAATTCTCGATCAATGCCCCGACGACCGCCTCTTCATTGTGCGCGGCGACGATGAGCGCGAACGACTTGGTCGGCTTGTGCGTGATCCGCTCCTTCCTCCGGTACCAGCCGAAAAAGGACAGAATGATCTGATACACGCCAATGGCCGCAGCAATAGCTTGAATGACCAGAAGAACGTTGTTGAACATATTCAATTGTACCCCCTAGATCCCTTTTTTCTTTTTTTCTCTTTATTTTCTCTTTGTTTGTGTGTAGACGTTGCAGTCGATGCTCTCCTGACCTTGCTCCTCCCGTCCTGCCGTGTTATCCTCCAGAAGAGGTAACCTTGATTTTCTTGCCTTTGCTTCCTTTTGTCAAAACGGGATGAGCGCCGTTTAGGCGGCCCTGGCCCGAGATGAGGGAATGGCGCCGGACAAGCCCCAAGCGCAAAAGCATTTGCTCCTTCCCAGCCTCTCATTTCATCGATTTGCTCGTTTTTTCTATCCGGAGACCTATGCCAGCGATTAAAAAAGTTAACGTCAGGAAGAGATCGAATGTTGCTGCCAAAACAAGACATTTTTCGACAGGAAGGCGAATCTCTCCATTGAAAGTTTACCCAACGCGCCGGATTGTAAAACGAAAACCGACTTAATACTGCCGTGACAATCGCATTGTATGCTGAGAGAGGATCAGACATTCCGCACCGAAGGAGATGGAGTTCATGAGCCGGATTTACCGCATGCTCCAGGAAGTCGAACGTCCTTTGTTTCTATACGTCAACATCCGCTGGAATCGTTCCACCTTGAACTGGTTGTTTCATACGCTGTCGCTGCTTGCAGGAGCGACCTTCAGCTTAAGCCTGTCCCTGCTGGCCGCCTTGTTCGCTCCCGAGCCGTGGAACGAAGCGGGACGGCTCGCGCTTGCCTCCGTCGTCCTCAGTCATATTCCCGTCGCTATCGCCAAGAGAAGCGCCCCCCGCCTTCGTCCCTATCAGGTATTCCCGCAAGCCAATACGAATCGCCGTCCGCTGAAGGACCCTTCTTTTCCTTCCGGGCACACGACGGCCGCTTTCGCCATGCTGACGCCGTGGATGATGGCCCAGCCGATGCTCGTTCCGATGCTGCTGCCGATCGGGATCGGCGTGGCGCTGTCCCGCGTCTACTTCGGCCTGCATTTTCCGAGCGACACGGCCGTGGGCGCGCTTCTCGGAGCTTCGACCGCCTTTCTTCTGTCCATCTGGATTTAAAATGGAAAAAGGGACCGCCCTGTAAGTCGTCAAAGTGCAACCATAGCATCATCGATGGAATAAGTACCGGGGTATGTATCTCCTTACGCTGCTTATACGGCCATGAAATCAGGAATCGATTAACCCGTGACAGGGTAATTTCATGACCGTATGAGGCAGGCGCTTCGCTCTACAGGAGATACATACCCCTCTTTTATCTCGATGATCTATGTTGCATGACTTACAGGGCGGTCCCTTATGCGTCTCGGCGACTACTCGTCCTCCGCCTCGAAATCTTTGGTCGAGCCCCGGCTAAGTTGCTTCTCCAGCTCGTCCGCGACGCGGCGACGGTGCTCTTCGCGGACCTTGTCGCCCACGACCGCCTCCAGGCGGTAGATCGGTTTTCCTTGCCCGACGAACTTGGCTTCGTACTCCGTCAGCACCAGGTCTTCGCGAATGCCGTTCCTGTGCAGATCGAGCGAGATGTTGCGCATCTGCAGCTCGACGTCCGAGAAGCTGTTCAGCGAAAACTCGAACAGGCTGAGAGAATCCGTCTTGAAGTGGATTTCCCCGATCTCGCTCAACGCGCGCTTATACTTCGCCAGGAAACGCGGGTGAGTCAACCGGCGTTTGCCATGCTTCGACTTCGGCCAAGGATCGCTGAAATTCAAATAAATGCGCTCCAATTCGCCTTCCTCGAACATCTCCTCCAGAAACTCGACGTTTCCTCTTACGAGGGCCAGATTCGGCACCGTGTCGGATTCGCGCTCGTTCTTCCACAACGCTCTCGCCTTTTCGCTCGCGCGGCTGAGCAGCTCGTCGTACATATCCATGCCGATATAGTTAATGTCCGGATTGTTCGCGCTCCACCGGCTGATGAATTGGCCTTTGCCCATCCCGCATTCGATGTGGATCGGACGGTCGTTGCCGAAGAACTCGTTCCACCGCCCCTTAAGCTTGCGAGGCTCGAATACGATCAAATCCGTCTGACGTTCCAAATCTTCCTTCATGCTTTTCCTGCCGCGAAGTCTCATCTGTTCCGTTTCCTCCTGCCGCCGATCAGGCCGCTTAGCGTTCAATGAATTCTATTGTGACCAAACTGCCGCCGGTTGTAAAGGGAGCAATCGGGGTATATTAACGAAAAAGGATTCATTAAGGAGGTCCATTCTCACCCATGAACACGACTCGACGAATGATCGCTCTCATCGCGCTTGCGGCGCTATTCGCGCTCGGGGCATGCGGCGGCAACAACGGCAAGAACGAAGCCTCTCCGTCCCCGACCGTCAGTCCGACGACCCCTGCGGCCGGAGGCGAAGGGGGAACCGTGCACGAAGTTACGATCAAGGCCAGCAACTGGAAGTTCGAGCCGGAGGAAATCCGCGTCAAGGCGGGGGATACGCTCAAGCTTACGCTGCAAAATACGCAGGGCGCGCACGGCATCGGCATCGGCGACCTCAACGTCACGCTCAAAAACAACGAAACGAAAGAAATCAAGCTCGATCAGGCAGGCAGCTACGAATTCCATTGCTCGATTCAATGCGGACAAGGCCACGATGCGATGACCGGCTTCATCGTCGTCGAATAGTCGAATAGTCGAATCAATGAAGAAGGAATGCAGCAGTCCCGTCGGGGCGGCCGGCATTCCTTCTTTAAATAAGATTATCATCGTGCGGGCTTGCGAATCCAGCCGCGAAACAGCTCGATGCCAAGTCCCAGCCAGACCATGCTCGCCAAGTAGCCGGCCAGCACGTCGCTCGGGTAATGGACGCCGAGGTAAATTCGGCTCAGCCCGATGGAGAGCACGAACAGCGCGGCCAGCGCGATTAACGCGAGCCTTCCTTTTTTACTCCCGATATGTCTCCACAGCAAGTACGCCAGAACCCCGTAAAGAGCGAAAGCCGCCATCGAATGACCGCTCGGGAAGCTGAATCCCGTCTCCTCCGCCAAGCGATGCAAATTCGGCCTCTCCCTCTGAAAAATACTCTTGAGCAGCAGATTAAACAGCGCGGCTCCGCTGACGGAGAAGACGAGCAGCAGCAATTCCTTGCGGTGTCCGAGCACCGCCGCGAGCAGCGCACCGATCGCGACGACGAGAACGGTGACGCCTCCCGTCGAACCGATCTGGCTCAGGATCAGGGCGATTCGAGTCGCCGGTACGGACTCCCAGCCTTGGACAATCCGGATCACTTCGGAATCGAAGGAAGTCGTTCTCTCCTCCATAACAAGCCAACTGACGGCAATAAATAAAAGAACGGCCAACAGAGCCCATATGTACGCCCTGCGATAAATCTTCATCTTCGCTTGTACTCTCCTTGCCCCGGTTGAATTGAGGATATTGCATTTCGTATGGTATCATAAGAGTACCGGATAACGAAAGGAGGAACGGGAATGACCGCGACGATACAGCCGTTTCGCAACAAATCGTTCGTCCTCTTCCTGCTTGCCGCTTTCGTTCTGCTCTGCATGCCGACCGTGTCGATCGGCGACAACTTCCTGACTTCCCAGAGCTCCTCTCTCGCGCACGACGTGCCGAACAGCGTCAAAGTGACCAAGCGCGCATCCGCATCGCTGAACAGCAAAGCGCTCATTACCGCGCTGCTGCTGCTTGTTTTCCATTTCAGCCTTCATGCTTATTCCACTTATATCGTTCCGGCTTCCAAGACCGTTTCCCTTCCCGCCCACTTGCCCGGTTTGCGCAAGCTTCTGTTGATGCCTCTCAAGTTTACCTCCACTTACGTCCGGATCTAGAACATTCCCTTCCAGGCTTCAGCGATCCCGCGGAAGTTTATTTGAACTGCCGCCTTCCAGCGCTCAAACTTCATATCGGATGGAAAGGGTGAATGCCAACATGGCCAACATGCGCATCTCCGTCCGGCTTGCATGGGTAACGTTCGGATCGATTCTATCCGCGGCCGGTTTGGAGTTGTTTCTAGTCCCGCACAACATGATCATCGGAGGAGTGACCGGCGCGTCCGCCATCTTCTCGTATTTGTCGGAAATGCGTCTCGGATTGTTCCTGTTCCTGCTTAACTTGCCCTTCCTCTTGTTTCGGTATCGCAAATTGGATGCCCAAACCCGTCTGTTGACGTTTGCGGGGCTCTCCATCTTGTCTCTCAGCGCGTTCTTCCTCCATCCCGCTCCGGCGGCGCTGGACCACACGCTGGCCTCGACGGCCGCCGGCGGCGTCGCGCTGGGCATCGGAATCGGCATCGTGCTGCGTTTCGGAGGCTTCCTCGACGCCTCGGACGGCCTGGCGATGACCTCGGAGGCGAAGGCCCCGGGACGCATCCGCAGAAACTACTGGATCTTCAACGGTTCCGTCCTGTTCGCGGGAGGTTTTGTCTTCGGATGGAATGAAGCGATGTATTCGGTCATCGCCTTCCTGCTCGCGTATCGCTGCTCCGATTTTGCGTTAAGCGGCTTCTCGCTGACGCGGATGGTATGGATTACGAGCGAGTCGGGCGAACAAATTCGCGAGGCGCTGCGGAGCAAATACGGCAAAGAGGTCATCCTGCTGGATAACGAGGAAACCGGCAGAGGAAAAATGATGGTCTGTACGGTAAGCCGTATGGAGCAAGCCTCCGTCATTCGCTTCATCCGTTCGCTGGATCCGAATTGCTCGCTCGCTTTCCACACGGCACATCGATAAGCAAGGGGCATTCCGCAACCTTCGGCGGAATGCCCCTTTGTGTTATACAGTCGCTTTGCGAAGCAGCCCGTAGGATGCGGCGACGTAGACCAGAGTCAGAACGAGAAGCCCGTTCGACAGCTCGAACAAGGAGATATCCAACACCCAATCGAGCACCGGCCCCCACTTGTCGAAATAGGTAATCAGGTAGAACGCGACGGTAAGCGCGAGCGCCAGCACAATGAATACGCCGAACAATCCGTTGCGTCCCACTTTGCGATAGACCGCCCCGATCGCGAAGCCGCAGAAGAACAAATTCATCATGATCATGAAGAAAATCCAGAACTGCGACAGCACCGAGCCGTCCGTGAGATAAGGAACGTTGAAGAAGTACAATCCGATGCCCCAGTAATCCGTCGCCCTCTCCACGTAGCCGACCAGAAGCAACGCGATCGACGTAGCGGCGCTGACAAGCGCGATCGTTGCGGACGTTCCCAGGAAGTAGTCCTTCCTGCGGGCTCCGAAGCTGATCAGGAAGGGATACGTCTGCCCCACGCTGATGATGCCGATCACCATCATGTAGATGAAAATGGAAGCCAAGCCGCCCGTCTTGATCTCTTCGTCGATCAGGCTTCCGATAATGACATTCACTGCAAAGCTCGACCCCAGGATGATCCAGGGAAGCATCAGCCACGACAATCTGTCGGTCAGATGCGTCTTAACAATTCCGGTCACTCTGCTCATTGTGCCGCCTCCCCGCTTTTCCCGTTTCCTCCGGCCATATGGACGACCATCTGCTGCAGCGATACCGGGCCGATCTCCAGGCCCAGCTCGACCGCGCTCATCCGGTCTTGCGCGCTTAGCTGTCCGAGCACCGTCGCCGACATCAGGCCGCCGAACGGAGCGCGATGAATGACTTTCTTGCCGGACACGAAGCTCTCCACCTTGGCCGCCGCGCCGACGACGTTGGACGCGTTGCCCCTGAGCGTCTCCGCTTCCTCGTCAAGCAGCAGCTTGCCCCCGTCGATGACGAGAACATGCTCCAGCAGTTGGCTGACCTCGTCGATCAGGTGAGTGGACAACACGATCGTGCGCGGATGTTCCCCGTAGTCTTCCAGCAATCTGTCGTAGAACAGATTTCTCGACACCGCATCCAGGCCCAAATACGGCTCGTCGAAAACCGTAAGCGGCGCTCTGCTCGCCAGACCGACGACGATGCCGACGGCGGAGAGCATCCCTCTGGACAGCTTCTTCATCCGGCGCTTGAGCGGAAGCCGGAAATCCTCGACAAGCGCCATCGCGAACTCTTTATCCCAATTGGGAAAGAACAGCGGACTTACGTTCAGAACATCCTTCACCCGGAACGTTTCCGGATATTTCTGACTCTCTTTAATGAAGCAGATGCGGTTCAGCACATTTTCGTTCTCGTACGGCTCTTCTCCGAACACCTTCAGCTCGCCGGACGTCTTGAAGATTTGCGCCGTCAGCATGTGCATGATCGTCGTCTTGCCCGCTCCGTTCCTTCCGAGCAGCCCGTAGATCTTCCCTTCCTCCAGCTTAAAACTGACGTTATCCACCGCTTTCACCTTGCCGTAATGCTTCGACAGGTCTTTTACTTCGACGATCTTCGTCATTGCTCCTTCGCTCCCCTCTTGATCATGTCCGTCAGCTGATCCGTCGTGATGCCCAGCTTCTCCGCTTCCTTGACCATCGACACGACATACTGTTCGTAAAACTGTTCCTTGCGCTTGCCGACAATAATGTCCCGCACTCCCGTCGCCACGAACATTCCGATCCCTCGCTTTTTATACAAAATTCCTTGATCCACAAGCAGATTGATCCCCTTCAAAGCCGTCGCCGGATTGATCTGATAGAAGGCCGCGAACTGATTGATCGAGGGCACCTGGGACTCCTCCGGCAGATTTCCCTCCAAAATGTCGTTCTCGATCCGTTCGGCGATCTGTACGAAAATAGGGCGGCTGTCGTCCATCGGAAATGACATCTTCTCACCACCAAGTTATTCAGTTAGTTACTCATGTAATTAACTATATATCCAACCAAGCGGACTGTCAAGCGGTCAATCGCCCGCCTTGATTCGGCAATGCCCCGTCAACACGCAAAGGGCCGCAACAGCTTGCCTTTCGGCAGCCGTTACAGCCCTATGCTTCGCAGATGTACCGCTCTATTGGTTGAAGAACCCGATCACTTGATCCAAGGCGACGCTGTTGCTGATATAGCCGTTGCCCCGCCAGATTTCCGTCGAGCTTACGAGCACGCGGTCCTGCTTGACGGCGGGCAGATCGGCCCACAGCTTGCTGCTCTTCAAATCTTCGACCGCCTTCTTCTGATCCTCCGGCGTATCGCTCTCGTCCGTCTCCAGCACGATGAAGTCGGCGTCGGCGAGCTCCGGCATCATCTCCAACGAGATTTGCTCGGAACCGTACTTCGTCTCCAGATTCGACGGTTTAAAGCCGAGATCGGCGAGCAGGTCCTTCTTGTCCTTGCCCATGACCCAGATCGATTTGCCAATGTAGAGCATGACTCCTACCGGCTCCTCGCCCAGCTCGGCCTTGAGCGTGGCTCTCGCCTCCGCCAGCTTGGCCTCATACTGCTCCAGTTTGCTCTCCGCGGTGTCCTTGCGGCCGAGCAGCTCGCCGAAGCGGACGAGCATCTGGCGCCAATCGGCTTCCGGCGTCCATACATTCGTATAGACGAACGTCGGAGCCACCTTCGAGAAGGAGTTGTACACCGAATCGTCCGGCGGATAACCGAACACGATCAGATCGGGGTCGTAGCTAAGCGCGACTTCCGGAGTCAGACCGGGATCGAAGTGAAGCTTCGGCACGTCGGGAAAATAGTCGTCCAGATATGCGTACTGGTAACGGACGACCGGCTTCACCTCGAGAGCGGCCAAGTAGTCTTCCATGCCGGTGGCGATGATTCGCTTCGGTTCGGTTGGAATGACCAGCTCCCTGCCGGTCTCGTCCGTAACCGTGCGCGCCTCCTCCGTCGGCGAAGCCGAAGGCGTTGCCGGCGCGGACGAAGCCGAGGCGGCGGGCGTTGGCGCGGAGGCGGACGGCGCTGCCGGCTCGTTGTTTGTATCGGACGAGCATGCCGCCATCGTCAAAACAAGCAGTAATACGGCTATCAGTAATGCGGATTGCTTCCCCAAGCTTTTCAAAACCATTCCCTCTTCCCAAATGATAATCGTTCTCATTCGAATTATAGGGCGTTCCATTTATGTGTTGCCATGGACAATAATCGGCACTTGAGATGGAGATTCATCGGCCAGGAGAGCGGATATCCCGTTAAGTATGCAGTCGTGGGCCAACGCGGAGTATTCGAACCACGGGGCCAGGGGCACCCGGTAGATTCGGCCGGCGCGAACGGCTTTCAGCCGCTGCCAATGTTCCGTGGCCTGCAGCGCTTCCCACCTCTTCTCGGCCGCTTCATAGTCTCCAACCGTGACGATAATCCGGTCCGCATCGAATTCGGCCAGCCGATCGGGAGTGACGGAGGCGATGTCCTCGAACGGAAGCGGCGAACGCACCCCCAGATCGCCGTACAGCACGTCGGCCAGGTTCCGGCTGCCGTACACGAGATAGTCCGTCTCCATGACCAGCAACGCAAGGATCGTCTCGTCGCGGACGCTGCGCGCCACGCGTTCGCGAACGGCGGCAGCCTTGCGTCCGTATTCGGACAGCCATTGCCGCGCCTCCTGCTCCCGTCCGACCAATGCGGCGATGTCCAGCAGTTGCTCGCGCCACCCTGTCTCGCACCAATCGACGATATGCGTAGCGGCAATATGCCGCAGACGGTCCGATTCCCAGGAATGGATATAATCCGTGCCGATAATCAAATCCGGTTCCGCATCCTGAAGAAGGCCCCGGTTCGCTTCCCAGAGCTGCTCGCGATTGTGCGAATCGTCGGTCAGACGCAGCGAGATCGCGTCGTACCGCGGGCCGGGAGACTGGCTTGCCCATTCGGGACTGAATGCGGCCGCGCACGGATCGACCCCCAGCGCCATCAATTGCCCCGTGACGGGGTAGTTGTAGGAAGCGACCCGCAGCTTCCTGCCGCGTCCGAAGACCGAAGGCGCCATGCCCGCGTACTGTTTGAACTTCCGGCTGAAATAGTATTCGTCGCTGAAGCCGACGCGCCTGGATACTTCCCGCACGCTTGCGCCCGGAATCAGCAGCAGGACGCGGGCGGCGGCCATACGGCGTCTGTTCAGGTAGGCGATCGGGCTTATGCCGTACAGCTTCTTGAACAGCTCCATATAGTACTTGGGGTTTAATCTCGCCATTCGGCACAGCCGGTCGATCGTCAGCCGCTGCGCGTAATGCTCGTCGATGTATCGCTTCGTGCGTTCGACGGCGACGACGGTCGTGTCCGTCTCGGGACTGCCCTCGCTGCGCAGCATCGTATAGATCAATTCCTGAAGAGCCGCGCGGCAGCCCAGCCGTTCGAGCGCCGTTTCTCCGCGGGAGCGCGCGCATATTTTCTCGCACAGCGCTGCGATGGCGTCATGCTCGAGCGACGACCAGCTCAGGCAGCCGAACCCTTCGAAGCCGTTGCCGGAGCCCGCCTGCGCTTTCCGTTCGGAATCGGCGGTCAGGTAGAACAGATAGATCTCGTAAGCCGCGTCCGATCGCAGCGAAATATCGACCGAACGCCCCTGCCCGACGAAGGCGGCCGATCCTTCGGTCAGCAGCTCGACGTTCTCTCGCGAACGAATTTCCACCTGCCCTTTGGCCGCCACCAGAAGCAGACGGGACGGCAGACGAAGGGAACGGTAGCTCCAAGGCTCATTCGCGCCCGCGTGCCTCTCCGCGCGGTCCAGCCCGAGCTCGCCGTCCTGCAGAACGGACAAGCGGCTTATATCCGAAGCCGCAGCCAGAGTCGCCGATTCGTTATGTAAGGCCATGTCGGATCACTTCCATCCCGTTATAAGAATTGCCGTGCACAGTCGCGCGGGCTGCGCGGAACGATGCACGCCCCAATAGTGATAATGATTATCATTATTGATTTTATACAACCGGTCGCATTTGCACAACGCTCAATTGCTGTCTGTTCTCCGAACATAACAAAAAGGGCCAATCCCCAGTTTATAGGAATTGGCCCTTTGATTGCGCATTCTTGATCTGTTAGTGCGTTTGCTTGCTTTCCTCGAGGTAGTGATCCTCGATCACGTGATTCAGCTTCTTCCTGGCCGAAATCTCGATGCTATGGTTATTGGGAAACTTAGCTCCTGCCAGCGCCAAAACTTCTTTCACCGTCAACTCGACTTTTACCGTATCGTCCCCTTGAGGAATCCGTACGCTTGTGTTCATTGCCTTCACCTCTCCAATGGATGTTTTAAGTTGCTTTAGCTTGCCCGGAATATGGAATCGACATGAATTGAGCTTGAGAAAATGGTGTGATGTCAGGTTTTTTTATTGATTTGTCGCTTTTTTAATATAACACACCATGTTAGGTATTGCAAGTTTAAAGCTGGCGTTTTCCGCCCGAAAATCGATGTTCGTTTGGGATGCAATCTCGGGCGATTCATCGGAATTCGGAATGAATACACGTTCCCGTCCACAGGTCCTCTCGCAATTTGGTACGATATTCGCTACAATAATACCGACTTCTGCTAAGGACGGATGCAGCGATGACCTCAACCGAAACGGACCAACGCACACCTTTGCTTTGGACCGACAAAAGATTCCATACGTGGAACTACGAAATGCGCGAGACGTTCGGAACGAAAATTTTCAAGGTGATGCTCGATGCCGGCTTCACTTGCCCGAACCGGGACGGCAGCATCGCCGCCGGCGGCTGCACGTTCTGCAGCGCGAGAGGCTCGGGAGACTTCGCCGGCAGCCGGCGCGACGATCTCGTCTCCCAGTTCAACAAGATCCGCGACCGCCAGCATCTGAAGTGGCCCGATGCGAAGTACATCGGCTACTTCCAGGCTTATACGAACACCTATGCCCCGGTGAAGACGCTGCGGGAATACTATGAGGTCATTCTGGAGCAGCCCGGCGTCGTCGGCTTATCCATCGCCACCCGTCCCGACTGCTTGCCGGACGACGTCGTCGATTATTTGGCCGAGCTGAACGAACGCACATATTTGTGGGTCGAGATGGGCCTGCAGACGATCCACGAATCGACCTCCCGGCTCATTAACCGCGCGCACGACACGGCGTGCTTCGTCGATGCCGTGCAGAGGCTGCGGGAACGGGGCATCCGCGTCTGCGCGCATATTATCCACGGCTTGCCGGGAGAGACGCGCGAGATGATGCTGGACACCGTCAGCGCCGTGGCGGACATGGACGTGCAGGGCATCAAAATCCACCTGCTCCATCTGATGCGGAAGACGCCGATGGTTCGCCAGTGGAAGGACGGCCTGCTGCGGTTTCTCGACATGGACGAATATATTTCGCTCGTCGTCGATTCGCTGGAGATGCTCCCGCCGAACATGGTCGTTCACCGGCTGACAGGCGACGCGCCGCGCGACCTGCTGATCGGGCCGATGTGGAGCTTGCGCAAATGGGAAGTGCTGAACGCCATCGACGGCGAGCTCGTCCGCCGTGGCAGCTGGCAGGGCAAAGCTTGGAAGGCGTGATCGGGATGTATGGGGAAAGGGGACGGGGCTGATGGGTTTCCTGTCTGTACTTAGCCAAGCGCAGCGTTGGGTGAAGGAGCGGGCTGGGCCGGGCGACTGCGTCGTGGACGCGACCGCCGGCAACGGCTCGGATACGCTGTTTCTGGCTCGCACGGTCGGGCCGAGGGGCCGCGTGTTCGCCTTCGACGTGCAGGCGGAGGCGCTGGAGAGCACGCGGCGCAGGCTGGCGGACGATCCGGACGCCGGGAAGCTGGCCCCGGCTGAACTCGTATTGGCCGGGCACGAGACGATGGAAGCCGCGCTTCCGGGCGAACTGCACGGCCGCGTGGCCGCCGTCATGTTCAACCTCGGCTACTTGCCCGGCGCATCGTCTCCCTTGATTACGCTGCCGGGCACGACGCTGGCCGCCCTCGAAGCGGCCGTCAGGCTGCTGCGCGGCGGCGGGGCGCTGACCGTCGTCGTCTATCCCGGCCACGAGGGCGGCAAGGAAGAGGCCGACGCCGTCGAAGCTTGGGCGGCAGGGCTTCCGCAGACGGTCGCGCAAGCGGTCGTCTACCGTTTTCCCCAGAAGCCTGCTTCGCCCTATCTCATCGCCTTGAACAAACGGTAACATTCATCTATTAGGAGGCTATAACACAATGAGCGTACAACCTTATCCGCTGCATTTTAAACCGGAATTCAAAGAAAGAGTATGGGGAGGCCGCGCGCTGGAGAAGTTCGGCTTCGACGTCCCAGCAGGCGCGATCGGCGAAGGCTGGATGATCGCGGATCACCCGAACGGCGTATCGCACGTCACGAACGGCGCGTTCGCGGGCAAAGGGCTGGACGACATTCGCGAGGCGGTCGGCGAGAGCTGGTTCGGCTCGAAGGGCGCTTCCGGCAACGGGCGCTTCCCGCTGCTGATCAAGCTGCTCGACTGCAACGACGACTTGTCGATCCAGGTTCACCCGAACGATACTTACGAGAAGCTGCCGCAAGGCGAGCTGGGCAAGACGGAGATGTGGTACGTGCTGGACGCCAAGCCGGACGCGAAGATCATTTACGGCCTGAAGCCGGGCGTAGACCGGGAAGCGATGGCCAAGGCAATCGAGGAAAACCGGATTATGGACAGCTTGCAGGAGGTATCCGTCAAGGCGGGCGACACGTTCTACATCCCGGCCGGCACGGTGCATGCGCTGTGCGCGGGCGTCCTCGTCGCGGAAATTCAGCAAAACTCGGATACGACGTACCGGCTGTACGACTATGACCGTCCGGGCCTGGACGGCAAGCCGCGCGAGCTGCATATCGAAGACTCGCTGAACGTCACGGCCTACGAAGGCGCGGGCGCCGAGCGGATGGATACGTCCTCGGCCGTGCCGGGAGAGTGGCTGACGCTGGCGAAGTCGCCGTATTTCAAGACGGACAAAGGCATCGTGCGCGGGCCGTGGTCGCTGTCCACGACGCCGGACAGCTTCGTTATCGTCATCGTCTGCGAAGGAAGCGGCACGATCGGCTGGGAGAGCGGCCAGGTCGACGCCAAAGCCGGAGACTGCTTCCTGCTCCCGGCCAACCTGGGCGGCTACACGCTGGACGGCTCGATGACCGTGCTTCGCAGCCTGGTGCCCTGAGCCGATTCGGACTGACGACTCCCGGTTGGGAGGGATTCTGTCCGGCCTTGTCGAATATAGGCAGAACGCCAGACGATACGACTTGCGAAAGGATAGATGACCATGCGGCAGGGACTGATCATTGCGGGACTGGGATTGGCAGTATGGGCCGTGCCCACCCTCTTCTTCCTCTTATTCGGAGACTGGGTGCTGCTTGAAGTCGGGGAAGCTTATTTCGGAACCTCTTTGTTCCTGCTCGAGATGCTGTCGCTGCTGCTGCTGATCGGCCTGGCCTTGATCGTCAGGCTGAGACTTGTCAAGGAGCGCGGCTCCGCCGCCCGGTTCGGATACGCGGCCGCGGTTATCGGGCTGCTGCTGAACGCGTTCGTCATTTGGCACAGAGGCTCGGTGTTCTCCTCGTTCACGGAAGGACAGCATCACGCTTATGCGGTATGGATGACGTTCGCTTACGTCTTGACGCTGCTCGTTCCGGCCATCGTGGACCGGATCGTGAAGGAACCGGCGAAAGCCGAAGAGCCGCCCGCCGTCTCCGATCCGTCCGTCGCCGAAGAGGCCGGTCCGGACGAAGAAGCGGCTAAGCAATCTCTTGTGTAATCCGGTTAAAGAGGCTTCCCGTGCGTCATCGGACGATGCGCTCGGGAAGCCTCTTTGGCATTCTTCGCGGGCACAGAGCCCGCAGTCGTTATAGATAGGAGCCAAGCGCTTCGACGACACCGGTCAAGCCGCGAACGTCGTCTTCATCGAAACGGGAGAATCGGGGGCTGTCGATATCGAGCACGCCGATCAGCCGTCCCTCCCGATCGCGCAGAGGAAGGACGATCTCCGAGTTCGAAGCCGCGTCGCAGGCGATGTGGCCGGGAAACTCGTGCACGTTGTCGACGACGATCGTTTCCCCCGTCTGCGCCGCCGTGCCGCACACGCCTTTGCCAAGAGGGATGCGGATGCACGCGGGCAATCCCTGGAACGGGCCGAGCACCAGCTCCGCCTTCTCTTCCTCCAGCAAATAAAACCCGACCCAATTGATCTCTTCGAGAAATTGGTTCAGCAGAGCCGAAGCGTTGGCCAGATTGGCGATACGGTTCGGCTCATCCGCGACGAGATGCTCCAGTTGGCGCGTTAACGTCCCGTAATTTTCTTCCTTCGTGCCGGTATAGATTTCTTTGGCGAACATGCTGCCGTCTCCTTCCTCGCGATCAGCGTCCGGCTTCCTCGCTGCGATCGGTGGCCAGCGGAGGGTCGATCGACAGCGCCGTAATCTCCTTGCGCCATTCCCCGGTGAATTCCAAATCCACCGCCGCGAGAGACGGCTCCAACTGCTCGATGTTCCGCGCTCCGATAATCGGCGCCGTAATCGCAGGGTGGCTGAGCGTCCAGGCCACCGCGAGCGTCGCCGGATGAACGCCCCGCTCGCTCGCATATGCGGCGAACCGGTCCGCGATCGCATAATAGGTTTCGTTCTCGTAACGTTTCGTATAGTTGGTTTGCTCCACCAGCCTGCCGGTCTCCGGCCGCTTGCCTACGCCGTATTTGCCGGTCAGCAGCCCGCCCCCGAGCGGGCTGTAGCTGATGACGCCCAGCTTCTCCGACTCCGCCAGAGGCAGAATCTCGACTTCGGCCTGGCGCTTGACGAGATTGTACATCGGCTGGATCAGCTCGAAGCCGGCAAGGCCTTCCTTCGCGGAGACGCCGAGCGCCTTGGCGATCTGCCAGGCCGCCCAGTTGCTGACGGCCGGGTAGAGGATCTTGCCCTGCCGGCGCAAGTCGTCCAGCGCGCGGACCGTCTCCTCGATCGGCGTCAGCGGGTCGAACGTATGGATGAAATAAAACTCGATTCGATCCGTATTGAGCCGCTTCAGGCTCTGCTCCACCGACAGGAACAGATGCCGCCGCGAGGAACCGCGGGCGTTCAGATCGGTTCCGAACGGGAAGCCCGCCTTGGAGGTAATGACCACTTCGTCCCGCCTGCCCGCGATCAATTCGCCGAGAATCTCTTCCGCCACGCCGCCGCTGTAGACGTTCGCGCTGTCGAAGAAGTTGATGCCCTTGTCCAGGCAGCGATGGAACAGCTTCTTGGACGTCTCCCGGTCGGCGTTGCCGCCGAAAGACATCGTGCCGAAGCATAGCTCCGATACTTGAATGCCCGTCTTTCCTACCGTCTTGTACTTCATAGTGTCCGTCGTCCTCCCTGTTTTCCGCAATCGCAGCAGCTTCGTTTCTCCCCATCCGCTCCCGCATGTCATCTACAATAGCCTTTGGTTCGATCGCATGCAACCTTCCAGGCGCAGGCAATCGCTGTCCGGCATCCCGGAACGTTCCATCCCGGGAACACAGCTCTTAAGAAGAAGAGCCGTTCTTGAGCTGCCACATCCGAAGCGCCAGCTTCCTCGACGCGGCGCTCAAGTACCGATAGTATGTCGGCACCGACAGGTTCAGCCGTTCCGCGATCGCCTCGTGCGTGCCGACTTTGCGAACGTAGGCCAATTTCAGGATTTTCCCGTAGACGGCTTCTTCTTCCCGCTCCGTCTCCATCCGCTCTATCTCCCGAAGGAGATCCTGCCGCAAGATCAGCCCCGCTCCTTCTCCGGAGCGTACGGCGGCCTCGTACCAGCCGGAGAGTTCCGCGCTTAGCGCCGACTCGTAAGGGAGCCTGTCGAAGCGCTTAAGAATCGGCTTAAGGAGACGAACGGTCTCTTCCGGGGAAGTCGGCCGCCGGGCTCCGCTCGGGAGTTCGGAATTCGCATCCGAGCGCGACAATCCGTTTAGCAGCCGGTCAATGCGGACCGACAGGGAATCGTCTCGCAGATCGATCTGATAGGCCCGATAGATCGTGCCGTCCTCTGCCGCTCCGTCGGCCCAAGCCGCTCGTTCGTACCCCATCAGCCGCAAGTAAGGCACCCAATAGGATTCCGCCAGCAGGTTCACGATTCGCGCTTGCAGATTCAGAAGGATCAGCAGGCTTCTGGCGAGAATGCCGCTGATCTCGTATTCCATGTCGGTATCCATTCCCGCGAACGGGATGGCGTACCGGACCTGCTCCTCTTCGCAGCGGGACGCCAGAGGCGCCGTAATCGGGCTGCGCTTCAGAACGGCGGCCGTCCTGCTATGAAGGGGAATGACGGCGCAGAAAGCGACCATCCGGCCGTCCCTCCACATTCCGACGAAGGAGGAAGGGTCCGCTTCCCAGAGCGGCCTGATCAACTCCGCCGCGTGTCTGTCCGCCGAGGAGTCGGCCCGATAGAAGCGGCGGTGGAAGGAATGATACAGCCGCTCCGCCCGCTCCAGATCGGAAAAGGCGCATTCCCGTATGACCGTCTCCCCGTCCCATTGGAAGCAAAGCTGGCGAATGAACTCGTCCTCGTGCAAAGCCAGCTTGTCGAAGGTCCATTCGGACGAGCGAAGGGCATTGCCGCTCTCCCTTCGCTGCACGACTTGCAGCGCGCGGGCGCGATATTCGGCATACTGGCCGGGCTTGCGGCGCTGAAGATCGTCCACTCCCCATTTGCGGACCAGATCGTGTATTCTCCAATGATCCCGATGCCACGCGATGAACGGCAAGTTGCAGAACTCCCGGAAAACCGGGACGGACAGCGGACGACGGACGATCGCCTCCAGAATCTCCTGATCGAACCTCCATACGACGCATGCGGCTTCCAACAGTTCATAGTAAGGTTCGATGCGCAGCTCTCCCAACCACTCCAGCGGCAATCCGTTCGGCGTATCCCCGTCGAACAGGCTGATTCCGGCACCATGAACGGCCTGTTTCAGCATTCTGTCGCAAGCAATGGACAAGGACAGGGGAATTCCGCCCGACAGACGGTACAGAACGCGCACGCTCTCGGGTTCGGCCAAGCCGTGCCTTTCGGCAAATCCCCTCACTTCCGCGGTCGTAAAAGGCTTCATCTCCAACCGGTCGATCAACCGGTTCCAGCCGCCTCTGTTCCACTCCGCTCCGAGCGCGTTCCGGGTGACGATGCACAGCTTCACCGACGGACTGAGCGAAGGAATCCACTCCTCCCTGATCCAGCCTTCGATTCCGATCCACTGCTCGAACTCGTCCAGCAGCACGACAATACCGCCCGCTTCCTCCGCCCGGTGCAGAAGACTCTCGTTCAGCTCCTCGATCAGATCGGCTCGGCCTCTCTCCCCTTGCTCGAAGAGGACGCGATCGGCCGGGTCCAGTTCGCGAAGAAGGCATTGGACGAAAGCCGCGGGAGAAGGATGCCCGTCGTGTCCGGGAACGTAGAGGCAGCGCCCGATCGCGGTCCTTTCGGCGAACATGCGCAGTACCGTCGTTTTGCCTATGCCGCTCAAGCCGTGCAAATTCAGGATCTTCCAGGATCGATGATCCGCTTCCTGCAGCCGATCCAGCGCCTCCAGCTCGGCCTTGCGCCCAATGAACGTCGACCTCTGGGCTTGATTGAGCAATTCTCCGATCCGCATGACGTACGCTCCTCCTCTTCCGACCCCGCATCACCCGATTTTCGTCCATTGTAATACAGATTGATAGTTTTGTGATATAGACCGCGATAGTTTCTCCGTGGCATTCTCGCTGTAGTTGGATCGAATCGATAACCGCATCGCCCCGACCAAAAGGAGGAACCGATTTTGAAGAAGTCAACCGTCCGTTTGTTGATCGCATGCCTTGTATTATTCGGACTGGGAGCAGGCTCGCTCTCCGCTGCGGCCCCGGTGTCCGTTAACGCCAATCTGGACCACAGATTGAAATTCCGGATCGACGGCCGCGATTGGATTTCCCCGTCCGCTCCGTTGAGCTACAAAGGAACGACCTACTTGCCGGTGCGGGCCGTATCGAACGCGCTTGGCCTCGATATCAAATACGAAGCGGCGAGCGGCTCCATTATCATTTTGACCGGAAAATCCGGTGCGTCCGCTCCGGCTGCCGGCCAATCCGAACCGGGCGCGAAGGCCCGCGGGTTGGAACCTGTCGTCGCCAAAGCCGATCCGAACCTGAAGTTCTGGATCGACGGCGCGCAGTGGACGCCGAGCGCTCCTCCACTGAGCTACAAAGGCACGACTTACTTGCCGGTACGCGCCATCTCCGGCGCTCTCGGCCTCGATATCAAGTACGAAGCGGCCACCCTAACGATTAACGTCTCATCCGGCCAGTCCCCCGGAACGGGCGGAAACGGCGGTTCCGCTCCGTCCGCGGCAGCACTGCCGCTGTTCGATTCCCGGTACGAGCAAGGCGGTTACGAACTGCATACCGGACAATCCGACAAGCTGACGTACGCCGGGAAGAAATATGGCCGGGTTCTGTATTCGCCGGACTCCTATCAACACTTGTATGTATATCCCCAAGGAAAATATCCGGTCCTTTCATTGCAGATCGCCGCATCCGAAGTGACGGTCGTGGAGTTCCTCGGAGCCGGCAGGGAAAAGCTGAAATCCGTGGAGATTCAGAAGGGCGTCGTATCCACGGTTACGCTGGACGTCTCCAAGTTTACCGGAGATCAATATGTCACCATCTACGCCAGACCGTTCCACGACAATCTTCACGGCGAAGTCTATATTTTCGACACTTCCAAGTACACGAACGACAAGGAGGCCTCCTCCGTGCTGCCGGAGGCGCCCAAGACGCTGCCGCTGTTCGAATCGCAATATGAAGCGGGCGGCTACGAAATCCATTCCGGGCAATCCGACAAACTGACGTATGCAGGCAAGAAATACGCCAAAGTGCTGTATTCGCCATACGGTTATCAAAATCTGTACGTCTATCCCAAAGGCAAGTACGCTGCGCTGCTGCTGCACATCGCCAGTACGGAAGCGGCCGTCGTGCGGTTCACCGACGACAACGGGGAACTGATCCGATCGGCGGACGTCCCCAAAGGAACGGTCACGGAGATCGAGCTGGACATATCGAAATTCACGGGAGACCGCTACGTAACGATCTACGTCGAGCCAGCCGTCAGCGACCTGGAAGGCGAAGTGTTCATCTTCGAGACTTCTCATTATAAATAAAAGCAAACCGTCGAACGCGTACCCTGCATGAGCGGGCGGAACGTTCGACGGTTTGTTTGTTGCCGCTTGTCTCCGTGTCGAATATCTGTTATTTTCTAGGAAACCGATAGAGAAGGAGACGTTGGCATTGACATCGAATTCGACCGAACAGCACCGCCGGGAAGCGCCCTCCAGCGTCGCTTGCTCCATCATTACCGTCTCCGACACGCGCACGCCGGAGACGGACAAGAGCGGACAGCTCATTCGCGAGCTGCTGGAAGCCGCCGGTCATACGGTCGCCGACTATGCGATCGTGAAGGACGACTACGACGGCATCGCCGCATTGCTGCGGCAAGCAGCCGACGATTCTCGCGTGGAGGCCGTGCTGCTCAACGGCGGGACCGGCATCGCAGGCAGGGACACGACGTTCGAAGCCGTTCGCGATCAGCTCCATAAGGAGATGCCGGGCTTCGGCGAAATTTTCCGCTATCTCAGCTTCGCCGAGGATATCGGCTCGGCCGCCATTCTGTCCCGCGCCATTGCCGGCACGATCGGAGCGACCGCCATTTTCTCGATGCCGGGCTCGACCGGCGCCGTGCGCCTGGCCATGACGCGCCTGATCGTACCCGAGCTGGGACACGTCATGCGAGAGCTGTACAAGGACAGGTAGTCTCTACGAATAAAGCGCCCTGTCGAACGTAGTACGCAAGCCGGTCCGCTATCCCCGCACCGTAAGCTTGGATTCGGCCGGGGAGCGGGGCCGGGGGTCGGGAATGAGATCGGGATAACCGACGTGAAGCACGCCGACGACCTTCTCCCCGTCCGCCACGCCTACAGTGCGGCGGAAGTGAGGCGAGTAGATGTATGGATTCGTTTTCCATACGACGCCGATTCCCCGCTCCCACGCCGCCAATTGAAAGCTCTGAATCCAACTGCACGCCGCTCCGAAGTCTTCCTCCCACTGCTTCTGCCGCGGATCTTCCTTCATGACGACGATCAGGTGACACGGAATGACCGCATAATCCCTGATTCTCTGCTCCGCGTACTTCGCCTTGTCCTCCGCGGACATCGAACCGAGCACGGCCTCCGTAAATTCGGAGCGTGCTTCTCCCTGATACAGAATGTACCTCCACGGCTCGCGTAGCCCGTGATTGGGAGCCCAATTGGCGGTGTCGAGCAGCTCCAGCAGCAGCGGAAACGGAATCGAGTCGGGCTTGAACTGCCTGATCGTCCTGCGCTGCCGCAGCGTCTCGGCTACCGGATAACCGTCCGTATCCATGCAAATCGCTCCCTTTGATCCATTTTATTGATTGCGCTTCTTGAACAGCAAGTAGACCATGTACGGCGCGCCGATGAGCGCGATCAGAATGCCGCACGGGATTTCCAGCGGCGCGGCGACCGTCCGGCCGAGCAGGTCGGCGGCGTTCACGAGCAGGCCGCCCGCCAGCACGGCGGCGGGAAGCAGCCGGCGCGACATGGAGCCGACGATGAAGCGCGCCAGATGCGGCGCCATCAAGCCGACGAAGCCGATCGTACCGGCCATCGCGACGGCCGCTCCCGCGGAGGCGACCGCCACGAGCAGCAGCAGAGCGCGAACCCGCTCCAGCTTCGTTCCGAGACCGGTCGCCAGCGAATCGCCCAACTGCAGCACGTCCAGGCTTCTCGACAGCAGCAGCGCGATCGGAAAGCCGACGGCCAGCCACGGCAGCAGCGGCCAGAAATGCTCCCAGCTCCGGCCGTAGACGCTGCCGGACATCCAGATCACGGCCGCCTTCGCCTGCGCCAGATCGGTGAACGTGAGCAGGAAGCTGACGACGGCTCCCGCCGAAGCGGCGATGCCGACGCCGACGAGCACGAGCCTGACCGGCGACAGCCCCCGTCTCCACGCCAGCGCATAGGACAGCAGCGCCGCCAGCAGGGCGCCGGCGAAGGCGGCGAAGGGCAGCATCGCTACAGGGACGCCCGGAGCGAGCACCATACAGCCGACTGCGGCCAGCGCCGCACCCGAATTCAGCCCGAGCACGCCGGGCGAAGCGAGCGGGTTGCGCGTGATGCCCTGCAGAATCGTGCCGGACAGCGCCAAGCCCGCGCCCGCCAGGAAGGCGACCAGCGCGCGGGGGAAGCGGAAGCGGTTCACGACCAGGTCGAACCGTTCGCTTCCCGCTCCGAACAACGCGTGAAGCGCTTCTGCCGCAGGAATCGGGAAGTCCCCCAGTACGATCTGCAGCAGCAGAACGAGCAGGTTAAGCGCGCCGAGCGCCGACAGGACAAGGACGAACGATGCGCCTCTGTTTCTTACCGTCTCCATCGCTCGTTATGCCCTCCTCTGCGCCAGATAGATCAGGAAGGGCGCTCCCAAGACGGCGGTCACGACGCCCGCGGATACTTCCTGGGAAGGAATGAGGAAGCGCGCCGCGATGTCCGCCGTCAGCAGCAGCGCCGCTCCGGCCAGCGCGGAATAAGGCAGCACCCAGCGGTAATCCTGGCCGACGAGATAGCGGACGATGTGCGGCACGGCGAGCCCGACGAAGCCAATCGGCCCGGCGATCGCCACCGACGAGCCGGCGAGCAGGACGACCGCGAGCAGCGACAGCGCTTTGACCAGACCGGTGCGCAGTCCGAGTCCCTGCGCCGTCTCTTCGCCCAGGCTGAGCAGGTTGATCTGTCTCCCCATGATCAACGCCCCCGCAACGCCGATCAGCATATAGGGCGCCACCTCGGCGAACAGAGACGTGCTCCTTCCCGTAAGCGAACCGGCCAGCCAGAACCTCATCGTATCGAGCGACCGCTCGTCGAACACCAATATGCCCTGCGTCAGCGCCCCGAGCAGCAGGTTGATCGTCGCTCCCGCTACGATCAGCTTCAGCGGGGTCAACCCGCTCGCGCCCATCGTGCCGAGCAGATAGACGGTCAGCCCCGCGGCCCCTGCACCGACGAATGCGTACGCAATCGCCGACGAGCCGGACACGCCGCCCATCAAATACAGGTGGATAACGATCAGGAAGGCGGCTCCCTGATTGACTCCGAACAGCTCGGGGCCGGCCAAGGCATTGCGGGTGACGGCCTGCATGATCGCTCCGGCCATGGCCAGGCAAGCTCCGACGGCCATGGCGATCAGCGCCCGCGGCACGCGCACCGTCCGCACGATCAGATGCTCTCTCGACCCGTTGAAGTCGAAGATGGACCGGTACACTTCGGACAGAGAGATGGCCTGCTTGCCGAGCGCGATGCTGACGACCAGGCAGAAGGCGACCAGCAGCAGGCCGATGACGATTCCCGCCGGACGCATCGCCGAACCGAGCTCCTTATTGCTCACCGAAGAAGCGATACAAGTCGTCCAGGATCAGGTTGGACGCCAGAATGCCTTGGCCGCTCAGCCACGTTTCCCAGTTGACCATATGAACCCGGTCGTTCTGCACCGCGGACAGCGTGCCCCACAGCGGATTCGTCTGGATTTTCTCGTTAAAGTATGCCGCTTCGCTCTCTCTGCCGAACGAGATAATGACGTCCGCGTCCATGTCCCCGATCTGCTCCTCGGTAATCGAGATATGCTGGCCGGAGACGCCCTGCTGATTGGCCGGACGGGCCAGTCCCGCCTCCTTGACGATATCGCCGGCATACGAATTCTCCGTGTAGATGCGGATATGGTCTTCCCGCGGACGAATGAGGCTGACCGTCAAGTTCGCGAGCTTATCTCCCATGTCCGTCTTGAACTTCGCGATGCGCGCTTCGAATTCGCCGATGAGCTGGTCCGCTTCCCCAAGCTTGTTGACGGCGTCGGCCTGATCGCGGAGCAGCCCTTTCCAATCGCCGGTGACCCGCTCGGTCAGAACGGTCGGAGCGATCCGCTTCAAATCCTCGTACACCGCTTCGTGCGTGTCCCGCTGTCCGATGATCAGGTCGGGATTCAGCTTGGCGATCGACTCAAGGTTGGGTTGATCCGTCGTGCCCGTATTCTCGATGCCGTCCGTCCGTTCGGCCAGATGGGCGAAGAAGTTCGCGTTGACCGATATGCTGTACGGCGCTCCGATCGGCTTGACGTCTACGGCGAGCAGGTTATCGAGGCCGGACGAGTTCAGAACGACGACTCTTTGCGGATTCGCCGGAACCTCGACTTCTCCGAACGCATCCTGCACGACCCTCTTTGCCGCGCCCGCGCTTTCGGCAGGAGACGGAGACTCCGATGGAGAAACGGTAGAAGCGGCGGAAGGAGAAGATTGCGCTGCCGCCGGAGAAGAACTTCCGGTATTGCTGGAATTGCCGTTATTGCCGCACGCGGCGGCGACGAGCATAATGAGCAGCAGACTTATAACCGCAACGATAGCTTGATGTTTCTTCGATCTGAACAGCATGACAGGAAGCTCCCCTTTGTAAGAAAAATTATGATGATAATGAGAATCTTTATCAATTATAATGAGAGGGTATCCCGATGTACATGTCCGATCCTATCCAGAATAAATGCCCGATTTTATCTCGATACCCCCAGGAGGAGATTGCATGAACACCGATCGAACCGGCCGCAGCTCCGGTTCCCTGCTGCTGCTCTCTTCGGTCTACCGCCGGTCGCTCCGCGCGGCGGCGGGCATTCGGCGCTTCCGGGCGCCCGCCCGCATGCTCGTCTATGTGACGGACGGAGAAGGAACCGCGACGATCGGAGACTCCCACTACGTCGTCGTCAAGTCCGGGGCTCTCTATCACCTGCCTCCCGGCACGCAGGTCGAATTCGTCGGCCGCGGCGCCGACACGAAGCTCTATTTGTTATTCGTAGAAACGCCGGTGTTGATCAAGCACAGGGGAAAATGGCAAGCGCGGGGCAACGAGGAGACAGGGGCGGGAGGCGCAGACAGTTGGCTGGATCGCTTGTGGCCCGCCGGCGAAGTGCCGGTCGAGGACCCCGCTTCGCTGACGGAACGAATCGCCGAGCTGCACCGCGTCCGAAGCATCGATCCGGCCGGGCGAAGCAGGCTTCATCTTCTGTTCCACCATCTCGTGCACGAACTGCTCTCCGCTGCTGCGTCCGGGGACGGAAGCAGGTGGATCGGCGGAGGGGTCGCGCAGAGCCTCGAATATATTCACAGCCGGTTTCGGGACAAGATCAAGCTGGAGACGCTCAGCGACATCTCCGGCTTCACCCCGACCTCGTATTCCAGAGAGTTCAAGAAAATGTACGGCCTGTCGCCGATCGATTACTTGAATCGATACCGCATCGAGCAGGCGAAGCAGATGCTCGTGGAACGCACCCGCTCCATTAAGGACGTATCGGCGGACAGCGGCTTCGGCAACGAGTTTTATTTCAGCAGAATGTTCAAGCGGCATGTCGGCATGTCCCCGTCCCACTTCGTACGAAGGAAAAACCTGCGGATCGCGGCGGCCTCGACTTTGCGCTTCCAGGACATGCTGGAGTCGCTCGGCGCATCCCCGGTCTACTGGGCGAACTGCCATAAAGCCAAAACGATGGACCGAAGCACGCACCAGACGATCGTCGCCGGCAAAATCGCCGAGATGCGCCAAGCCGCGCCCGATCTGATTCTGTGCGACGATTACCACAGGCCGTTCCTGGAGCAGTTCAAGCAGATCGCGCCTACCGTCGTCATCAGCCTGAGCATGGATTGGCAGGTCAACAATCGGAGAATCGCCGAGATCGTCGGCAAGGAAGCGGAGGCCGAGCGCAACTTCAAGCTGCTCGAACGCAAAGTCGAGGAGGCGAGAGGGCTGCTGAAGGAGCGCTACGGCAGCGAGACGGTGACGATCATGCGAGTCATTCACAAGCTGATTCGTATCCAGGGGCTGTCCAACCATCCGATGAACGATCTGATCTACCGCGATCTGGGGCTGAAGCCGGGCTTCTGCGTGCCGTCCAACGCGATGAACGTGGAATTTTCCCCCGACAAATATCCGGATATGGACACCGACCATCTGTTCGTGCAAAACGTCTTCTTCTACCCCGAGGACGAGACGATCTTCGCCGGCATGCAAGAAAGCCCGGAATGGCAAGCCATCCGGGCCGTCGCGAACGATCGCGTGCACAGCACCCCCAACTGGGTCGGCATGAGCTGGTCTACGAGCGGGAGAATGCGGATTATCGACGGGCTACTGCAGCAGCCTTGAGGCGATGAAATCCAGCGCCTGGCGCTGCATCTCCCCGGTCACCGCATGGCCGGTAAACGGAAACGGTACGATGCGCTTATCCCCTTCGATCCGGTTGTACGCCGCGTAGATCGTCTCCGGCATCGTGACCGGGTCCTTCAGGCCGACGGTGACGAATACCGGGATGCGGATGCGGTGCGCCAGGTTCATGTTGTCGAAGTAGCTGAGCGTACGCAGCACCGCCTCCAGATGCCCGGGGAAACGCTCCACGAACGAAGCGGCCTCCGTCAACGAGCTGGCCGAGTTCAGAATGCCGAAATCCATATGACACATATTCGGAATATGAGGAACCGCGATCGCCGGCTTGTCGGACAGCGCCGCGGCGATCATCGCGAGTCCGCCGCCCTGACTGCCGCCCATCGCGCAGATCCGGCTCCGGTCGACCTCCGGCTGCTCGGCGACCCAGTCCAGCGCCTTGAGCGCGTCGATCGTGATCGCTTTGTAGTAGCACGTATCGCGATCCAGAATGCCCTGCGTCAGCCAGCCTCTCGTCATGCCGTATGGCTGCGGCATCAGATTGCCGGTCTCCCCGGCCTGGCCGCGAACGTCGATGGCGAATACCGCGAGTCCCATCAGCAAATACGAGGCGTACTCCTCCGGATAGCCCCGGCTGCCTCCGTATCCGTGGTACAGCACAACGCACGGGAGCTTGCGGTCGTCTCCGCGGGGAAATTTCGGCAGCAGGTACCAGCCGCGAATCGGCGTCTCGTCGAAGCCTTCGTACGCGACGTCATACGCTTCCATGAACGCCATCGGCGTCTCGACCAGCGTTCTGGTCGCGTTCAACGGCTTGGCCGCATACCGCTCAAGCTCCTCGTCCCAATACGCGTCCAAGTCGGGCTGCGCCGTCAACGGCGGAGCCAATCGCTCCAGCTCTTCTATTCTTCTTCCTACCGCGTGGTTCATCCGGTATTTCCCCTCCAGCCCCCATCCGTTATTTCAAAATCGCTTCGATCCGAGCCAGCTCGTCCTCCGAGAAGTCAAGCCGCTGCAGCATCGCGACGTTGTCGTCGAGCTGGGACGTCTTGCTCGCGCCGATCAGCACGCTTGTTACCCGCTCGCCGCGCAGCACCCACGCGAGCGCCAACTGAGCCAGCGTCTGTCCGCGGGATTCGGCGATCTCGTTCAGCTTGCGCACCTTGTCCAGCTTCTCTTGCGTAATGTTCCCTTCGTTCAGGAAGACGGATGCTCCAGCCGCTCTCGAATCCTGCGGAATGCCGCTCAGATAGCGGTTCGTCAGCAGCCCTTGCTCCAGCGGCGAGAACACGATGGAACCGACGCCGCCCTCTTCCAGCACATCCTGAAGCCCGTCCTCGATCCAGCGATCGAACATGCTGTAGCGCGGTTGGTGAATGAGCAGCGGCGTGCCGAGCTCCTTCAGGATGCGGATCGCTTCCTTCGCTTCCGGCGCGCGGTAGTTGGAGATGCCGACGTACAGCGCCTTGCCGGAGCGGACCGCATGATCGAGCGCGGCCATCGTTTCTTCCAGCGGCGTGTCGGGATCGGGACGGTGGTGGTAGAAAATATCGACGTAGTCGAGCCCCATCCGCTTCAGGCTCTGATCGAGGCTGGACAGCAAATATTTGCGCGAGCCCCACTCCCCGTAAGGGCCTTCCCACATGTAATAGCCGGCTTTCGTCGAGATGACGAGCTCGTCCCGGTAAGGCTTCAGATCGGTGGCGAGCAGCCGTCCGAACATCTCCTCCGCCGATCCCGGAGGCGGTCCGTAGTTGTTCGCGAGATCGAAGTGGGTGATTCCCAGATCGAAGGCGTGCCTCACCAATGCGCGGCCGTTCTCGAAGGAATCGATTCCTCCGAAGTTGTGCCAGAGTCCGAGCGACACCGCCGGGATCTTCAGCCCCGAGCGTCCTACCCGGTTGTATTTCATCGATGCGTAACGTTCCTTGTTCGCCAAATAAACCATGTTCCTTATCCACCTCTCGCCATTTTATTGAACTGCCGCAATCCCCTCTGGAAGCGGCAGCGCCAGCAACTGCGGCCCCGCTTCCTCGCCCGAGTATTGGAAGACGAGCAGCGACGGCCGCTCGCGATCGACCCGGCCTTCCTGCACCCAAGCGCCGTAATCGAACGGCAGCCGGTCCAGCGCGCTCTTCTTCTGCAGCTCGCGCTCGTCCGCGCCCAGCTTCTCCGCCGCGTACTTCAGTCCCGCAGACCAATCCTTCTTGTCCAGGCGGTCTTCCCACCAGAGCTTGCGGGGCTTGTACTTGTGCTGCAAATAGTAGTCGATGCGCAGCAGGCCGAACGCGACGTCGCGGTCCAGCTCCGGCCGCGCGTCGTGCCCGAGGAACGCCCACAGCCGCGAGAACAAATCTTCGAGCTGATGGCCGATCCGGCTCCAGCCCCGCTCCTCCCAATAATCCCCGAACGCCTGGAAGAAGTCGAACGGAGACGGGTAGGCGCTTCCGACCAAATATTCGATCGTCCGGTCCATCCGGTGGGCGTTCCAGAACTTCTCCAGCACGTCCTCCACCCGCTTGATCCGGACGATGTCGCCGAACGGCATCAGATCGTTGCCGAGCATCTCGTACGGCGCGCGCTCCGAATAAATATACCCGAACTTGGCCGCGTCGTTGCGCAGCCCCGTTCCCCGCAGCATTTTCAGGAAGCCGAGCTGAAGCTCTTCGGGCCTGAGCGCGAACACGTCGTTAAACGTTTTGCGGAACGTATCGTAATCCTCGTGCGGCAGCCCGGCGATCAGATCCAGATGCTGATCGATCTTGCCGCTGTCCTTCACCTTGACGACGGTGCGCGTCAGCTTCGCGAAGTTCTGCCGGCGCTGCACCGCCAGATTCGTCGGATCGTTCGTCGACTGCACCCCGATCTCGAAGCGGAAAACGCCCGGAGGCGCATGCTCGGCCAGGAAGTCGAGCACCTCCGGACGCATGATGTCGGCGGTAATCTCGAACTGGAACACGCAGCCGCGATGGTTATCGATCAGAAACTGAAAAATCTCCATCGCATAATCGCGCTTGATGTTGAACGTACGGTCGACGAACTTGATCAGCTTGGCGCCGCTGTCGATGAGGTAGGTCAGCTCGGCCTTCACCCGCTCCATATCGAAATACCGCACGCCCACCTCGATGCTGGACAAGCAGAACTGGCAGCTGAACGGGCAGCCCCGGCTCGTCTCGAAGTAGACCACTCGGTTGCGCAGCGAAGGAATGTCCTCCTGGAACCTGTGAGGCGACGGTATGGCGTTCAGGTCAAGCTTCGGGCGTCCCGGCGTAATGACAACTTGATCGTCCTTGCGATAAGCCAGGCCGAAGACGAAGTGATACTTGCGCTCTCCGGCGATCTGCCGCAGCAGGTCCCGGAACGTCTCCTCGCCTTCCCCCATCACGATAAAGTCGACGGAGGAGAGCCGGTTCATCCAATAGTCCGTATCGTAGGAAACTTCCGGACCGCCGAGAATGATCTTCGTCTCGGGCAGCACTTTGCGCAGCATGTCCACGATGACGATCGTCTCTTCGATGTTCCAGATATAGCACGAAAACCCGATCACGTCGGGCTTCTTGGAAAACAGATCGGAGGCAACCGCCATGGCGGGGTCCTTGATCGTATATTCGGCGATGTCGATATCGAACTCGTCCTGAGCGTAGGCTTTCAGATATCTCAGGGCGAGCGAGGTGTGAATGTATTTGGCGTTCAGCGTCGCTAAGACGACTTTCATGGCGGAATCCTCTTTCGGCGTAAGGCTTTCCTTTATTGTAACGGATAATCGCCGGGGAAGAAAACCTTTTGCTCGGACGGACGGTTCAATTCAGCAATCCGACCAGACGAAGCCCGTTGGCGATGCCGTCGCGATCCACGGCTGTCGTCACGTAGCGCGCCAGCTTCTTGACCGCTTCGGGCGCGTTGCCCATCGCCACGCTGTGGCCGACGTACCGGAACATCTCCACGTCGTTCAGGTTGTCGCCGAAAGCGTAGGCCTGCTCCGGATCGAAGTCCAGCCTGCCGATCAGCTGCGCGATGCCGTTCGCCTTCGACCCTCCGGTCGGAAGCACGTCTACGGAGCGGGGATGCCACCGGACGAACCGCAGACCGGGAAAAGCCTCCTCGTACGGACGTTCCTCCCCTTCCCGGCAGAACAGCATCGTCTGGTAGATGTCCGTCCGCTCGTAGAAGCGCGGGTCGCACGCCGGATGCTCGTGCCTCAGCGAACCGATGCATTCGTCCACGTACGGGTGATAGTTCACGCTGCCGCGCATCTGCCCTTCGTTCAGGTAGACGAGCGGGTGGCCGCGGCGGGAAGCAAACCCGGACAGGGCGCGAAGATCGTCGGTGCGAAAAGGATTCGTATAAATCCGTTCCCCTCTCAGCACAACGTATTGGCCGTTAAAGCCGACGTAAGAGTCGATGCGCAGCTCCTCCGCCAGCCGGGCGATCATAAACGGCGATCTGCCCGACGCCAGCACCAGCTCGTGCCCGGCCTCCTGCAGACGTCTCAACGCCTCCTTCGCCGAGGACGGCAGCCGCTTGCGCTCGTCGAGCAGCGTGCCGTCGATATCGAAAAACAAAACGCGCTTCGTCTTAAGCATATTGAAGCTCCCGCTCCGGAATCGTCACCGACACCTTGTCGTTCAGCTTGTACGGTACGGGGGAGACGACCTCCCACTGCTGGCCGGCGGCGACGATATCGTAGTTGAACTCCTTGCCCTGGAACTGCACGTTGGCGACTTGGCCGACCAATCCGCCTTCCCTCGCGGGGCCGAGCTCCAGTTGATCCGGCCTGACCGGATACAGCCCGTTCGATTTGAAGTAGCCGGCCACCCCGGCTCCGCGCCATTGCACGGAGCTGCCGGAGCCTTCCGGGATGAACAAGTCGTTGTCCCAATGCCCGCGAACGAGATTGGCCTTCGAGACGAATTGCGCGACGAACTCGGTCTCCGGCTTCAAGTAGATGTCCTGAGGAGTGCCGATCTGCTCGATCCGCCCCTCCTTCATGACGACGATCCGGTCGGCCATCGACAGCGCTTCTCCCTGATCGTGGGTGACGTAGACGACCGCCGAGCCCGTCTCGCGGTGCACGCTCTGGATTTCGCGGCGCATGTTCATGCGCAGCAGCGCGTCGAGGCTGCTCAGCGGCTCGTCCATCAGCAGCAGCGAAGGCTCTGCCGCGATGGCCCGCGCGATCGCGACCCGCTGCTTCTGCCCGCCGGACAGCTCGTGCGGCATGCGCTTGGCCAGATGCGACAGACCGACCAGTTCCAGCACCTGGCCGATGCGCGCCGCTTCGTTGTCGCGAATCGCCTTCGGCGTCTTCTTGTGCGTGCGGATCGGAAAGCGCACATGCTCGTAGATGTTCATATGAGGCCACAGCGCGAAATGCTGGAATACCATGCCGATGCGCCGCTTCTCCGGCGGCACGAGCGTGCTTGCGCCGGCGACGACTTCGCCGTCCATCCGGATCTCGCCGGAGGTCGGCTGCTCGAAGCCGGCCAGCATGCGGAGCAGCGTCGTCTTGCCGCAGCCGGACGGGCCGAGAATGGCGACGAATTCTCCGTCGGCGATGTTCAGATTGACGTTGCGGAGCGCCGTATAGCTTCCGAACGTTTTGCCGACCTCATGAAGTTGAATACTCATCAATCGTTTCCTCCTTTACGAGTACGAGCGGACCCTTTTTGCAGCAGCTGAAGCAGTCCCGCTCCGATAAAAATAAACAGTACGATCAGACTGGACAGCGCGGTCGAATACAGCGTCTTCCCGGCCTGCTCGAAGCCGAAGATCGTCACGCCGATCGTCTGCGTCCCCGAGGAATACAGCAGCGCCGATACGGTCAGCTCGGTGAGCGCGGTCAGGAAGACGAGCAGTCCTCCGCCGACGATTCCGGGCAGGAGCAGCGGCAGCAGAATCGCTTTCCAGCGGGTCCACGGACCTGCGCCCGAGATTCGGGCCGCCTCTTCCATCGAAGCGTCGACCTGCATGAAGGCGGTCACCCCGGCTCTGATCTGAAGAATCAGGAAGCGGCACACATAGGCAATCAATAAAATCGTCGTCGTTCCGTAGATGCCCGGATTCCAGCCGGGTATCGGCTCCATCCAGACGAGAATCATCGACAGCGCGAACACGATGCCCGGCAGCGTATACGGGATCGAGATCGCCAGCTCGGCCAATCGGTTCAGCTTGGACGGCTTTCTGACTCTGTAGAAGGCGAACAGCGTGCCGACGACGAGGCAGACGACCAGCGTAATCAAAGACAGAACGAGGCTGTTCTTGATGGATTGCCAGATGACCGGATTGTCGAACAGAACGTAACGGTAGTTGTCTAAAGTCATCGTGCTCCAATTCAGCTTGCCGCCGTAGGATTTGCGCAGCGACAAGGTAACCATGGACAGCAGCGGCACGATCGTGATCAGGATCAGATCGCCCCACATCGTCCCGCCGACCCATGCGCGGGCTCTTCCCAGCGCATAGCGGGGCTCTTCGTCCATACGCCCCGTCTCGGTCGCTTTGCTCTTGCGTACGCTGAACCACTGCAGCAGCGTTCCCGCGATCGCGATGACGCCGAGCAGCACGGACAGCGACGCTCCGCGCGCGAAGGCGGAAGGCCCGAAGCCGATAATTTCCTCGTAGATGAGCGTGCTGAGCACGCTGATGTTGACCGGCGTCCCGAGAAAGGCGGGAATGCCGAAGTTGTCCAGCGAAGCCAGGAAGACGAGCAGCCCTCCGGCTGTAATGCCAGGTAGAGAGAGAGGCAGCGTCACACGGGCGATTGTCTTGAGCTTGCCTGCGCCGCCCGTCTTGGCGGCCCACTCCAGATCTCTCGGAATCTTCTTCAACACGTTAAGCGTAAACAGGTAGACGAGCGGGAAATGATGAATGCCCATGACGAAAATAATGCCGCCCACGCTGTACATGCTCCAAGGCTTCGCCCCGGCGTCGAACAGCTGCAGGAAACTGGCCATCAAGCCCTGCGTCCCCATGAAGGAGGACCAGCTCAGCGTGAGTACATAAGACGGAAGCACGAATACGAGCACAATCAGCAGATTCAGCAGTTTCTTGTGCTTCAGGTCGGTGTAGGCCATCAGCCAAGCGGCGACGATGCCCAGCGCCATGGAGAGCGCCGTCGAACCGAGCACGATGACGAATGTATGTCTGAGCACTTTCCAGAACCGCTCCTGCCGGAACAGCTCGGCGTAGTAGCTGAGCGTGAAGCCCTGCTCGTTCTGCACGCTCAGCAGCAGCAGCTTGGCGATCGGAAGCACGAAGAAGAAGAACGTCGCCGCCGCGCCGAGCGCCAGCAGCCCGTATCTGCCTAAGGACGGTGCGGAGAGAAGAGAGCGGGGGAACGTCCCGCCGCCCTTCTTCATCCCCGTCTCCAGGACGGAAGTGTCGGAAGTAGCCATCCGCTGTCAGCTCCGCGATCAGTTACCGAACAGATCGGTAAACTGCTTCTTGTCCGCTTCGCGCTCGTCGGTCAGCGTCGCCAGATCGCCGGACAAAATGTTGAAATCGGAGATGCCCTTCAGACCGGCAGGCGGCGTTACGCCTTCGCGGATCGGCGTATATCCGATCTCTGCGGCCAGCTTCTGACCTTCTTCCGACAGTACGAAGTCGACGAACGCTTGCGCGGCGGTCTGGTTGTCCGTACCCTTCAGAATCGCGATCGGCTCGGTGATAAGCGGCACGCCTTCCTCCGGGTAGACCAGGTCGATCGGGGAGCCGTTCGCCTTCTCGCGGGGAACGAGATAGTCGACGATCATGCCGTACGCCTTCTCTCCGCTCGCTACAGCTTTCAGAACGGCGCCGTTTCCTTTGATCACGGTCATGTTGTTGTCCTTAAGCGCCTGAAGGAATTCCCAACCGAAGCCGTCGGTGCGGGAGAATACGCCTACGTTGTAAGCGGCCGCGCCGGAGTAGAGCGGGCTCGGCATAATGGCGGCGTCCTTGCTCTCGGCGGCGGTCAGCGCCTGCCACGATGTTGGCAGCGCAGTCACCTTGTCGGTGTTGACCGTAATGACGGTGGCCATAACTTTCGTTCCCGTATACATGCCGTCCGGGTCGGCCAGCTCGGCAGGAATATGCGCAATCTCGGAAGACTTGTAGGAGAGCAGCAGGTCTTGGCGCTTCAAGCCTTCGAAGGTGACGGCGTCGGCCAGCAGCAGCACGTCGGCTTGAACGCCGCCCGCCTGTTTCTCCGCCTGCAGCTTGGCGATGACTTCCTCCGTGCCGGAACGGAACGTCTCGACCTTCACGTCCGGATAGGATTTGTTGAACGCAGCGATCAGCTTGACGACGTCCTCTTCCGGCTGCGAGGTGTAGAAGGAGATCTGTCCGGAAGCTTGAGCGGGCGCTTCGGCCGAAGGCGAAGCTTGCGAAGAGGCCGGAGCGGACGGTTCCGCCGCCCCTGCGCTTCCCCCATTGTTATTCGATTTCGCGCCGCATCCGCCGACGATAACCGTCGCGGCCAGCAAAGCCAGAATCGTGCTTTTCTTCAACATGTGTGTTTCTCTCCTCTTTGTCTGTTTATTCATCTATGAGATGATGCCATACGGCGCGCGCGACGCCGTTCTCCCGGTTGCTGCCCGTTACGGCGCCGGCGACCCGCTTCACGCGCTCTTCGGCATTGCCCATCGCAATTCCAAGTCCGGCCCATTCCAACATTTCGATATCGTTGTCGTAATCTCCGATCGCCGCCACCTCTTCGGACCGGATTCCGCGCTCTCTGCACAGCAGCTCCAGCGCGGTGCGCTTGCTGACGCCGGGAGCGTTGACGTCAAAGCGCCGTCTGCCCGTCCTCGTCAGCGTGAAGGCGTTCCGCCCGGCAAGCTCGTCCAGCAGTTCGTCGATCAAGCCGGGATTGTCGCAGATGACGGTTGCCTTGTACACCGGCCTGGGATCCGAGCCTGCGAAGCTCGCCAGGTCGCCGACCGGAACAACCCGGATGAGGCTTGTCTGCTCGCGGTAATTGCTCTCCGTCAGTTCGCGACCGGGGAATACGACGACGTTGGCGAGAGGCCAGCGGGCGTTCATCTCGTTCAGCCGTTCGACGTACAGCTCGTTGTAGCCGTAGAGATGAATGTAAGCGCCGCGTTCCTGTACGAGACGAATCAGCGAGATCAAGCCGTCCGCCTCTATCGGGGTCCCTTGCAGCAGCCCGCCTGTTTGCTGATCCAGCATGACCGCGCCATTCAGCGCGATAAGCGGGACGTTCATCTCCAGCTCTCCGGCGTGCAGCCATACCGACGCCGGAAACCGGCCCGACGCGATCGTCAGCAGCCCGCCTTGCCCGAGATATGCGGCCAGCGCCCGGCGCGTCTCGTCCGTAATCCGCTTGTCCGCGTCCAGCAGCGTGCCGTCCATATCCAGCGCCAGCAGCCGATGCTTTAACTGCCCCGTTCTCATACGGTGTACATCCGGGAAGTGTCCGGCAGTTCGACCGGCCCTCCGAACGCTTCGCTGGCCGACTGGCGCATGTGCTCGAAGTCCCCGTCTCCGGGAAGGTGAACGAGCACGAGCTTCTTCACGTTGGCTTTGCCCGCGATCATGCCGGCTTGACTGGCGTCCATATGGCCGGCTCCGGTCGTATGCTTGCTGCCTTCGCAGATCGTCGCCTCGCACAGGAAGATGTCGGCGTCCTTCGCCAGTTCGACGAGCGAATCGCAATACGACGTATCTCCCGAGTAGACGAGCACCTTGCCCCGGTACGTGATTTTGACCGCGTAGCAGGGAATCGTGTGATCGACCGGAACGAACTCGACCAGCGCTCCGGCTAGCTTCACCGGCTGGGCCGGATCGATGATCGTAATTTCGGAATGGTTCCCGTACAAAGTCGACAGCACATTTACCGGCTCCGACGGGGTGAACAGCGACAGCTTGCCTTGCATTTTCCCGTTGCGGATCGCTCCCGTCGCGGCATATTGGAGAATGCCGATGTCCGCCATATGGTCATAGTGGAGATGGGAGAGAATGACTCCGTCCAGCTTGTCGACGCGGGTGTGCTTGACCAATTGGCTCATCACTCCGCTGCCGCAGTCGAGCAAAATCTGCCCCTCGCCCGTATTGATCAAGTAACCGGCCGTCGCTCCGTCCGCCGAAGGATAACCTCCCCAGTACCCCAAAATGGTAATATCCATCCTTTCACCTCGACTGTCTTCGCTTGCTTTTTACATATGTTCGACTACAAAACAATTGTAAAATCGATAGATTTGTCGAATGTCACGCGAATGTAATCGCAGCGTTAAACTTGCGGAATCGGAGGTTTTGGCCGGGGGATTTCCTAGTCTGCGGGAGCGATTCGTGTATACTAGTAGAGAGTTTAAGTAGAGTTCAAGAAGAGACTACTTCGTGATCAGGCGGGCTTTTTGAACTACCTTTTCAAGAGAAAGTTGGGTTGCGGGTGAGCTCCGAAGACATCCGATTGATGGTGAAAATATGCAAGCTTTACTACTATGAATCGTGGACGCAGGAGAAGCTGGCGGAGAAATTCGGCATCTCGCGTCCGATCATCTCCAAGATGATCCAGAAAGCGCGCGAGATCGGCGTCGTCGAAATTATCGTGCACGACGATCCGCAGCAGACGTCCGAGCTGGAGAAGGAAATCGAGCTTGCCTATAACTTGAAGCAAGTATTGGTCGTGCCTACGAGGGACTTGAACAAGGAACTGGTGACGAGCGCCGTCGGCAAAGCCGCCGCCCTGTTCGTGCAGAAGCTGATCAAGAACGGGGACCGCGTCGGGGTGTCCTGGGGCAACACGCTGTACCATATGGTCAGGGAGTTTCCGCTGGACAAGAAGGACAATGTGAAAATTGTGCCGCTGATCGGCGGGATGGGGAACGAACGCACTGAGGTGCATTCCAATCATATCGCCTACGAACTGTCCAAGAAGCTTGCGGGGAAGAGCGAATCGCTGTACGCGCCGTCCGTCGTGGAGACGGAGCAACTGCGGGAGCAGATCGCCACGCTGCCGAACATCGTTCACGTGCTGGAAGAAGGAGAGAAGGTCGATCTGGCGCTCGTCGGTATCGGCAATCCGTATTCCATGTCCACGATGGAACGATACGGCTACTTGAACGAAACGGTGCTAAGCGAGCTGCGGGAGCTCGATACGGTCGCCGACATCAACTCCCGGTTCATTAACCGGGACGGACAGATCGTCGCGCATCCGATCAACCGTCGGGTCATCGGCGTCGGACTGGAGCAGCTGCGACAAGCCGGCAACGTCGTCGGGCTGGCCTTCGGCCTGCACAAGATCGAGAGCATCAAGGCCGCTCTGCGGGGAGGCCACATCCAGATGCTCGTGACGGATGAGGCGACCGCTCAGAAAATAATGGAGGGTTAGCCGCAATTCGCGCGGGCAAGACGATAAGGCGCAGGATAGAGAGCAAGCCCCCCGGTTGGTCGGGGGGCTTGCTTTCATTTTGGCGGGGACTCGCGCTTAAACCTCGAACCCTTCATTGGCAATGACGTCCTGGATAAAGTAGTAGCTGTCCTTCGGATGGCGCTCCAGTGTCTCGTAATTCGTGTAGACGATGCCGAAGCGTTTGCGATAACCTTCCGCCCACTCGAAGTTGTCGAGCAGCGACCAGGCGAAGTAGCCTTTCAACGGAACTCCGGAACCGATCAAGCGATGACATTGGATAAAATGCTTGCGATAATATTCGGTACGTTCGACGTCATGGACGCGGTTGCCCCCGGTCAGTTCGTCCTCGTAGCAGGCTCCGTTCTCGGTAATGTAGATCGGTGTATCGCCGTATTCCTCATGCACCCAGCTCAACACCTTGTACAGCCCTTCCGCGTAGACGTTCCAATCCATATACGTCTTGTCGAAGCCGATCTGCACCTCTTCGCAGTCGAACAGCCCTTCGCCTTTCTTGTACCGCCCGAAGCCGCCGCTGTAGAAATTGACCCCGATGAAGTCGATCTTCTGCGCGATCGTCTCCATGTCGCCCGGCAGAATCGGTACCGTCGCTCCCTTTTCCTTGAACCAATCGACCATGAACTGAGGGTAGCTGCCTTTAAACGTCGGGTCCATGAACCATTCGTTGTTGAACGCGCGGTTGCGGCGGGCCGCCTCGGCGTCTTCCGGCGAAGTCGTGTACGGCTCGAACCAGTACAGATTATGCGTCGTGCCGATCTCGCCCTTAATGCCGAGTTCGCGGAATTTCTTCACCGCTTCGCCATGCGCCACCATGCAGTGATGGGCGACGTTGATTGCCAGCTGCAGGTCCCTGTTGCCCGGAGCATGGGCGCCGATGTAGTTGGACAGGAACGAGACGCACCACGTCTCGTTAAAGGTGATCCACTGCTTGATCTTGCCGTCGAACGCCTTGAACATCACTTCTGCGTACTTCACGAACGCGTCGATCGTCTCGCGGTTGTCCCAGCCGCCCTTATCCTGCAGCGCCTGCGGCAAATCCCAGTGATACAGCGTCGCACAAGGCTGAATGCCCGCGGCGAGCAAGGCGTCCACGACCTTCCGGTAATAGTCCAGCCCCTTCTCGTTCACTTCACCCGTCCCTTGCGGGAAAATACGGGGCCAGGCGATCGAGAATCGATACGCCTTCACCCCCAACTTTTTCAACAGGGCAATGTCTTCCTCATATCGATGATAGCTGTCACACGCCACGTCGCCGTTGTCGTCGTTGAACACTTTGCCCGGCGTATGGGAGAATGTGTCCCAGATCGACAGCCCTCTGCCGTCCTCTTGGTAAGCTCCTTCGATCTGATAAGAGGCGGTCGCCGTCCCCCAGACGAAATCTTTCGGAAATTGGATATTGGCCATAAAAAGTCCCTCCGCGCCAGAATGTTTTGTGTGATGGAAAACGTTTTCTGGATAATAGTATTCGGCGGAGGGAGGGGGAATTCCTGTATGCGATTTTGGCTCTGTTTAGTTGTTTTTTGCGGCGGGCAGCTTGGCCAGCGCTTCGTCCTGCAGCTTGTCGCGGAACTGCTTCACGGCCGGGACGTCCGTCTGCTCTCCGTTTTTGTCTTTGATGAACAATTGATCCTTCGACTCCGTCAGAATGCCCAGGAACTCCTTAGCGTATTGGCCCGAGATCGTCTCTCCGTGAGATGCTGCCATCTGCTCGTATTGGGTTTTCAGCTCCGGGCGAATCGCGAACGTCTCGTAATCGAAAATCGGCGTATTGCTCAGCCCGATGAAGTAGAAGCTCAGATAGCGAAGAAAGCTGTACTCGGCCTCTTGGCGCTCGGGAGTGTCGGGGAACGTGACGAGATAGCTTTCGGCGGCGAGAAGCCTGGAAGACAGCTCATCCCAGGAAATAACCAGCGCGGCATCCTTGGCGGAAGGAGCGTCGGATTCCCTTGCCATCAGGTCCAGGTAAGCCTTCATCGAGATCGTCACCTGATCCCCGTACGTCAGCAGCCTGCCGTAGTCCACCACCGGAAAATAGTAGCCTTCCGCGGTCTCCACCTTGTAGCCACCGGCGACCGTGCTCTCCACGAGCGTGCGCACTTCCTCGTCCTTCAGCTCCGCGACCGCTTGTTCGGTAATCGGCCAGTCGAGCGCGGACAGCGCCTGCTGGACTTCGGGCTCCTCGAACGACTTTTCGGCTTTCGGCAGATCCTGCTCGTAAAATTGCTTGAGTGTCCGAATTAATTCATCGGCTTGGGCGGGCTGCACCTGTTCCATTGACTTCTTCAATTCGGAATAAGCTTCCTGGGCCGGAACGCCCGCTAGTGTCAGCTCGCGATAATGCTTGGCGATCAGCTCGCTCGAATCCTGCGTCGGAGGAAGCGAAGCCGATTCCGTCGGCTCGGGCGCCGTCTCCGTAGGAGCAGCCGTCGGCGACGGGGTGGACGTCGGCGCGTCGGGCTCATTGCCCTTCGCTCCGCATGCGGCAAGAACAAGGGATAATACCAGTATGGACGCCGCTGTCTTTACTCGATGGTTTTTGGTCACTGCGATAACCTCCCAGTATGGCTTATATATATCTACAGGTTACAACGATTGCAGCTGGCAGGAAGTTGCAGGGAATTTTGTGCCGGCTTGGACGGTGGAGATGGACTAATCTGATTCTGCTTAGATTACCTTTGTTTTCTGTTTGGATATGGTAAAATGGAAGAAATGGGCATTGCGGTTACGGGAGGGCCGGTGCTCTTACCGGCATTACCCGCTCCTGTGCGCAGTTAAACACAAGTGCGAACCCCAAGCTCACATGATTTCCCTGGGGGATTCGCACCTCTTGCTGCACAAGGGCTCTCGGGTTTTCGGACCGTTTTCGCGGCTGATTTCGGGAGTCCAAATTGACGATTCGCACTTTTGCCCCTCAAATCCCTTGCCAGGCAAGGGCAAAAAGGGGGCGCTGTCGCTCCTGGTACGGGGGCGTGGATTGAAACACCGAGATTCACGACGATTACGTGACGGAAGCATGGTCGCT
>Ga0206118_100108_pt1 | contig 108793 bp, 103 predicted proteins | sample 3A20Ametagenome_FD_177999 | JGI IMG/M metagenome (GOLD analysis project Ga0206118, IMG submission 177999) | Enriched microbial communities from leaf-cutter ant dump, University of Wisconsin, Madison, United States - 3A20A | ecosystem: Environmental > Terrestrial > Nest > Insects nest > Nest...
ATAACCTCATTTAGAAATGAATGAGATTTTTTATTGTATTTATTTTAATAACCTCATATCAAAATGAGGATAGTAGGGTTGGTGGCTGGACTCTTTATGAGTTTGATATAGTTTGAAGTCGTTTGAAATTATATCATTGCTATATGAGATTTTTTTATTTCTCCTTTTCAATCTCATACAGGGTTTCCCAGGAGAGTTGATTAAGTTTGTTGATTATTGGACCAGGTTTCGTTTTATCATTAAAATTGAAGAGTGATGCAGAATTATCATTAAAAATGATTCCGTAATCTTCCCAGCGGAAATAATTTTTTGTTTCTTTATCCGGAGGGCAAGGTGCTTTTATACAATTGCGCTGAGAAGAGAATTCTTTGTTTTCGGGCATCAGCTTGTATTGGTTTTGTTTTTTGTTTTTCCGGTAAAGAATCATTCCGTTTTGCAGGGAAACTTCGATAATGTCGTTTTGGAGAAGATGTAGAGAATTTTTCTGCTTGTTTACGGATTTCACTTTGTACTTTACGGGTTTTTGGAACTGTTCGAAATAGGCTTTCGATTTTTCATAATTTTTTTGTTTTTCCAATGAATCGGATATTTTTTTATCTTTATTTTTTGGCTGTTTTACGAGAAACCAAGATTCTTTGTATCCTTCTTTCACGAATTTTCTATGGGCAATTCCCATTGTGAAACTTGCTACTTTATTACAAAGACTGTCCAGATACTGTGCACCGCTCAGGCAATCCATACATTTCAGACGTGGTATAATTTTGATTTTATAAACGGTTTCATTGTTGGGAAGCACCAGTGCTTCTTCGTATTTTTCAGAACTTATTTTTTGAATGCATTCCGGAAGCTTTTGTGCGGAAATGCAGAGATAACTTAATAGCAGAATGGTAGAGAGTATTGTTTTCATTGTCAGGATGTTTAGGGTAATGTTAAAGGTAAACAACCGCTTATAGAAAATACAAACGGTTGTTTTACTATGAAAAAAGTTATTCTGAAAATTGTCTTAAATCCGTATTTTCAATTGCTTCTATTATTATTCTGAGTATTTCGTGATACTGTTTTTTGGCTTTTTCATAGTTTTTTTTAGAATTTTTTTTCAAATTTTCCAGTAAATTCCCATCGGGAATCGGATTAGGTGTAAGTGCCTGTATTGATGTTTTGTCCGAATTATTTACCGGACGCAGCGGTATAAATTCAAAAGGAGTTCCTGCTTTGTAGAATCCTTTTCCTGTTTCATAAACCCGAAAGTTATATCCCATTTTGTAGATGTTTCCGGAATGAAGCATTTCAACGGCGAAATACTTTTCATTGGTCATCTCATCTTTTACAATAGACGGAAAGGATTTTCCATCGGGGAATTTTATATTCCAAAAAACGGTTGTTCCTTCTTCTTCCAAACCCATTGGACGGAATATCTGATAAAAAAAGAAATTATCGGAATTGTATTTTCCGCCTTTTGAGCTCATTACTTTTGCCAGATAAGCAGGATAATCCGGGTTTTTCCCGAAATGATATATGGAGCCGGAATGTGAAAACCGAAGCGTAAATTCAACATCACTTTCCACACTTATTACTTCTCCTACATATTTTTGCCCATCGGTTTTTCCGTTGATGTCTGAAAATACACCGAAAAGCATATCGCCTTTCTGAACCTGTGCACAGATACTGCTGCCAAATCCTGTAATAATGCTTATACATAAGGATAAAAATATATTTTTCATACTGTTTATTTTTGGATTTTTAATATTCATTTTTTTGCCGGAGCGTTTTTGTTTTTTTTGTTATTTCGGCTGAAGAGTTTCACCGAAGAGAAGTTTTATGCTGTTATTATCTCTCGTGATGCGTTTTGGATTAGTCCAGATTAAAGGTTTTGATGCTGTTCCATCGGAAAATTCAATCGTGAGTTGTACTTGGTCTATGTCCCAGTCGTCTTTTCCTCCTTTATGGTTGGTATATATTTCCAGATAGCCGCCATCTTCCATCAGGTTTTTCATATATGTTTTTCTGGAAGGCGTAATCTCGGTCAGCTGATAAGAGCCTACGGTAGTATAGCCTTTGTATTCCTCTTTTCTGGGTTGTGAATACTGTAATATTCCGGTACATCCCTCAATAGTTTTCGGTTGTCCCGGCTGATAGGCAATCGGATTAGGGATTTGATTGCAACGTGTTTTATCTTTCTCTTCTCTGCTGCTGTACAACCTGTAAAATACATAATTATCATCATTTTTTCCGTCTTTCCCGTTTTTTATCTTTACGGTAGCGCCTTTTACGTAAGCGTTGGTAGCACAAAGAGTTTCGGTATATTTATCTACGGTACTTTGAATACCCATATTGTTTCCTGCCAAATCTCTTACATTGTACGAAACAGGAACGGCATTAGCATAAGTGGTCATATTCAGGATTTCATCAATTTTCCGTTGTAAATCGGTGACATTTACAGTCATTGTTCCGGCTTTATTGGGACCTCCAACTTGTTTATAATTAAGAGTAACCTGCTTATCGGTATATTTACTTACATTACTGACACCAAGATTTGCACTAAATCCGAATCCGCTGTACGAAGCGGCAAGTTTTACAGCATCTTCGGAACTCTTGCATTCTATGGTCAGGTTGGCAAGAATCCGTGAGCCGTATGCCACGGAATTTACGATAATCAGGTTATTGGCATTTACTCCGGAAGGCAGTTCGGTAAAATATTCGTTATCTCCCGCCGACAAAGCATCAATGGCATAGATGGATTTGTAGGCATCAATAGTCAGAGTTATTGTTGATGAAGATTGTTTATTGCTCGTAGAAGCATCAATCTTGGCACCATACCCGCCTGCACCTGCCGAAAGTATTAATTCTTTCATTGTTTCGTTGCTGGAATAGAACATTCTGTATTTCATTTCCAGATTTCCGGAAGCATTTTTGTTGGGAACGGTATTTAACAAATCTTTTCTCGCATTTTTGATATTGTCTTCATTAGGAGTAGTTACAGTAACTGATTTTCCGATATTATTGTCAGAAGAGCTTAGTTTTATCGGGGTACGGTTCTACTTTACCTCTCTGTTGTAATTGCCTTTGAGAAAATCATCGGCGGGATAAATTCCTCCGGGATAAATCTTACTGAGCGACAAATCCGAAGATGAGTTCATAAAAGTAGCAGAGTTTACATCAATAGTTTTGGTAATTGTTTTGCACTCTTCGTTTCCATTTGTGAAGGGAGGAGTTTCCTTGCGGTTGCGTTCTGATACTTTCATCTCTTTATTATTGCTGCTATAGGGTACCCATTTGGTTTGAACACCTTTGTTCAAAACCATTTTTGTAGCAGCAAAATCAAATTTTTGCGATAGCTTTGCCTTTATTATCTTGGGTTCAATCTTTTTGTTGTCAATCTTAATCTGTGTCCAAGCGATGCTGAACACGAATAATGTGCATACTAATATTAATTTTTTCATTGTAATTGATTTAAAAGGTGAATTTTTATTATGGTTTTGATTAGTTTTAAAGTCTATTGGTTTTATCTGTAAATTTTATATTTCAGCAGTATGGTTTGTGATTCAGTTTTATGAGCGTCATCAATCTGGGTAACCTCAATACCGAAATATTGTACAGTACCGAAATGCGGATCAGGACGATGAGTATTAAAAGCAGGATACACTTCCCAGGTTCCGTTTTCTTTTACGCGGGTATAAAATGATCCGCCTCCGTATGGACTGTTCGCGGCAGAACGGCGGGTTTTGCTGTCCCAAATCCATAATGGGTGTACCATAATAGTTGCACCCGGAACTCCTGTCCCTCTTACACTTACAGGCTGCTGAACATTGATAGTAGTTCCCGGAACAGGCAGCGTAACTTTCGGAATCCATTCGATGTTGCCTATTTTTTTGTGTGGCTTCATTTCCGTAATATCCACTGCTTTTTCCAACTTCTTCTTCTGCGAACTGAATAACAACGGAGCAAATGCGAAAAGTAAAAAGATGATGTGTGTTTTCATTTTTCTATTAACTTTTATTTTTTAATGATTCTCTTTTCTGCACCTTTGGGTACTACCGGTGTTTTTACGGTTTTCATTTTCCGAACCGTTTTGTATTTTACAGGGTTACGGAGTTTCTCGCCCTGTGTTATCAATTCGGATTTGGAAGTAATGTTTTCGGTTTCTTTTTCCGGATTAATTCCGTACATATAATCATCACCATACGTAATTTTGCCTTCCATTATATGTTTTACAGATACCCGCAGATAATTGGCACCTTCCGTGTCGATTTGTATATTGTTAAAATGCCAGCTTCCATTTTCTAATACTTTGGTTTTTCTTTCTATTTTTTTTAAAACCTTAAACATATAATCTCTTCGTGGACCATACGCGTTTCCGGTTTCTACAGTAAGCACTATTTCGGATTTTGATAGAGACCAGTTGGGATCATCCGATGAGAAGGGTTGTCCGCTGATATGAAAAGGGACAGATACTTTCACGTAATCTATATAATAACTGGGACCGGGTGAACCGATTACGGGTTTTGCTGGATATTGTGCATACAAAAAATCTGTGCTTGCGATAAGAAGCGCTATTATAATATAAATCAACTTTTTCATAACTACTTAGTTTTTTCTTTTGGTGGAATAGGTTGCGGATTCAGCCAGTTTTTTTTCAGCTTCACGGGTTTCGTCTTTTTAATCGAATGTATATCTTTCGGAAGAACTTTTACAGGCGGAAGTTTGGTATCGAAATGTTTTTGATATACGAGACTTTTGGGATAAACATATCCAGTCCAGCCTGTTGATTTTTTTCCTTCAAATTCCTGCCATACGAAAAGGTAGTATTCTGTTTTGCCTTCAATAGGCTTTCCATTTCCCAATGCCAGATCCTCGGATTTTGGGGAGACAGTAAGATTCGTAATTTCCCAGCTTCCGTCTTTTTTTACCGTTGTTGAGTATGAGGAAATATTGGTATAACTTGTGTTATTGTTTTTAACCTGGTAACTGATAACTAATTTTGCAATAATTTGCGATTTTTCGGGAATCCATACACTTTCAGAGAGTTGGCTGAAAGGCACTCCTTTTATGCTGAACGGAAATGAGACTTTCATATCATCCTTATCTGCATATCCTTCTATTTGAGGTGTGGTAAGTTCCTGAGCCGAAACTTTGCAGAACCAGCACACCAATACTGTGGTTATTAAAAATAAATTTTTCATATTATTAAAATTTTATATCGAACAAGGCAAAATCAGTTTCTTGGTTACGACTTCTTTATCATTATCCATTACTCTTACAGTTACATATACTACGTACATATATCTTTTCACTTCATCGTAGCGGGCTTCATCACTTTTAGTTTCCTCATACGTTTTTATTGTCTGCGTCCGCCAGGTTCCATCGGAGTTTACGGTTAGTTACCAGGTATCCAGTAACTTTTTATCGTGTTTGGTGGTGTTTTTTTCGCCGGGAAGAAATATATATGGATTTTGTATTTTAATAGTTTCACCATCATACCGTACTTCTACAACAATTTTGCTTCCCGGTGCTCCTTTTCCTTCTATTCTGAAACTGGTGCCTCTCGGCATCGGAAGCGCCATTTCTGCTGGTGGAGCAGCCGTTAATTTAAGAGGTTTGGTAATTTCAAACAGCGATACCGCGCTGGAAGAATTGGCAACCGCATATACAACGGATTGTGCGGTTTCCTTGCCGTTTTCTTCTTTTGCTCGTATGCTGTATTCCACTTTGGAGTAGTTGGTGTGACAATCTGGAAATCCACGGGATCGGTTTTCCATTTTCCGCTTTGGTTGGCAGTGGCATAAAAGCTTTGCGAAGGTCCTGCTTTATAATCAGTTCCGTTAAAAGTCTGATAGCGGGAATCGATGACTATTTTTACAAGTGTGCCGGGTTTTGCCGTTCCTTCGATGGGAACATTCTGGCTTACTGTCGCTTTGTTGGAAGGAGCGTTTATCTTGAATCCGAAAGAAATAGTTCCTTTTACAATCTTAAAATTATCTTTTTCCGGTGTTTCGTTTTTTTTGATAATCTTGGCTTTTTTTACCTGCATTTTAATATCGTCCTGAGCATAACTGAAAACGGTGGACAGGACAAGTAGAGGTAATAATATTGATTTTTTCATAGCGATTTTTTTTAGCCTTGTCAAGGTTCTAAACCTTGACAAGGCTGATAATAATTTTATTCTTTCAGGTTAAAATAAGCTTTGGTTTGCTCATAATCATTAAGATTTACACCATTGCTTCTGGCTTTTCCGGCTGCTTTTCCTTCAATCACCACAACCCGGAAAGGAATGCCCGGAGTTGAGGGAACTGCATTGGTACTGTTATGAACACGAAGCGTAACTTTTCCTGTTGCTATTCCGTATGTGTAGTAACTGGTTTTCCCTGTTTCAAAAAAAGATATAGGTAATGCTGACCAGGGAGACTCCCAGAAGAATCCTCCGTACACTAATACCGCACCGTTATCAATAATATTTTGGGTAATTTCCGGCATATTCAAAGTGGCAACTTTGTAATTAGTTCCATATATTGTTTTATCTGTCCACGAAATTTGCGTTGCCGTAAATGTTTTGCTCACCACATTGGCGTTTCCGTCTTGTCCTACCGGTCCTTGTGCTCCGGGAGTTCCGTCTTGTCCGTTGATTCCGTCTTTACCGTCTTCTGGTCGGCAAGCTGTAAAAGCCAAAGCTGTCATACAAAGAATAATGGTTGTTCTGAGGATTTTGTTTGTTGTTTTCATTTTTTTAAAATTTTAAAATTAAAAATAGGTGTTGTTAAAAATTCTATTTTCATTAAACCCTGCTATTCCGCAGGAATCAATTTCCATTTGAATTTTTTGTCGTTTTCTGCCGGCTCGAAGCGGATTTCCGGTTCCAGAGTAGGAGAGTATTTGTAAATCGTCATCGCATCGCCTTTTCTCGCTTTGCTTTTGATGTACCAGAGATCATCGGAATTTTCGGCAGCTGCGAATTTGTAGCCGGTTGCTCTTTCATCCAGAATCGCGGAACGTTCACTTACAGGATGCGGTTCCAGATACAGATTGCTGTCGTACAGTTTGATGATGTATCCACCGGTTTTCTGCGGAATCACTTCCCATTTCTGCATTCCGCTTTTTTTGAATTTGTAGAGGAATACGCTTTGTGCTACAGTTCCGCCCAATGGTTGCAATGCACCACCTGCTTCGTTTACGATGAAATAAATGCCTTTCGGAACAGGTTTGTCGTTTGTAATCTGTGAGAAAGAATAGTTCCAGAAAAGAAAGGATACCAAAGCTGTAAATAAAATTTTCGTTTTCATTTTTTTATGGTTTTAAAGTTCTGTATAATGATAAGTGTAGGTAGTTACCGAAGTTTCGGGATTTCCGTTATCATCGGAAGTAACAGTTGTGTTTTTGGATTTTACCAAAAAATTTTCGCTGTCGTATTCATTGGTAAAGGTGATTGTACCGGTTGTATTGACTTCTTCTAAAGGAACTGAGAAAGTATTGACCTGTGATTGATATAAAAACATCGGTAGATAAGAGATGTAATTGGTGAGCGACATATTTCCGCCGTTTCTCAGTGGTCCCGATTTTTCGTTTTCGTAAAAGAAATAAAAAGAAGTGTTTTCATTTATAAATTTGGTGCAGTTGCCTTCCGCATCTATAAACACTTTAATAGCACCGAGCAGGCTTGTGTAAGTGTAGGAATTTTCTGCCTGATTGTAGGTTACGGGAATGTTCTTGGTTTCACCTTCATCATCGTAAGCAAAAGAAGAAATTTTGCCGTTAGCGTCATAGGTATAATTGCAGGCCATATTAGCGTTGGGAGACGATAAAATCTGCGAAGAAACCCTGCCGTTGTTATCATAAATATACCTGAAACTTATATTTGTTATATCCAAATTATATTTTTTAATTTTTTTATCGGCGTAATATTCTACGCTTACGACGGTTTTCCCGTCCTGGTCGGTTACGGAACTTAGGTAGCGTTTTTCTGCCGGAATCGGAGGCGTATTATTATCGTCATCTCTGTCCGTTTTGCAGCTGAACAGAGTGAGAACAGCGAATAACAGTAATAAGATTTTTGCTTTCATTTTTTATAATTTTAAAATTTTTTCAGATTTTCAGGCGAAAAGTTTCCGTCAGCCCAAATTCCGTTTTCAGGAAAAAAAGCAGGACTGAACGGAGCTTCTTTTCTATGGTTATGGTTATTGTTTTATCAGTTTTCTGCTGATTATTTTTCCCTGTCCTGAAACTGCGGTAAGAATATAAATGCCTTTTTCAAGTCCCGAAACATCCGCCGATTTATCCGGAACAGAAAGCTCTTTCACAATTTTTCCGGAAGTATCCGTTATTTTTATATCAGAAACTTCTTCCGAAAAATAAAGCGTGTCTTTTGCAGGATTCGGGAATATCAGAACATTATCTGTTTTGTTTCCGGTTTCGGTTATCTGCAATGTAGTTCCACAGGTAGAATTTTTCAATCCGTAAAGCGCATTGTTTACAAGATCATCTCCGAATGTGGTAAGATTGGCGAAATATCCGGTAGTGGTTGCCTGTCGGTTTGTAGCGCAATCTGCAAAATACGACCACGAAAGCCAGCCCATTTTTGCAGGACACGCATCAGTAAGCACTCTTTTGTAAATGGGCGTAATATCGGTATCTCCACAAGCGTTATTATCCTGAAGATTGGCAATTTCTCCCAGAACAAAACACTGCGGACTGCTGATCATTTCATTCATTTTGGCATCAATCGTGGCGTTTGTATTCGCATAAGCTGACCAATACGTATGAACCGAAAAAATGACATTTTTTTGCGGATCCGCGTTCAGGATATCGGAAGACATCGAAACCAGTGATGATGAAGCCATTCCGCAATTCGCCGCATCAATCATCACCGGAACGGTAATTCCTGCATTCCGCAAAGTGGAAATAGCGTTGATGTAATTGGTTTTGAAAGCAGAATTGTTGCCGCCCCAATCCGAATCGTAGCCGAATTCGTTGGCAATATTCACAATCAGTTTGGATTTGTGGCTGTTGATGAGATTGACAACATTCGGGCTTGTCCAGAACGGAACAATCGTATTGTTAAATTTTGCCCAATCGTTCTGGCAGGTTCCGTCGTGGATTTCCAGAATAACGAATAAGTTTTTGGAAAAGCAATAGTCGATAAGCGCCCCGAGTTTTCCGTTCGCGATATAGCCGTCCATTGTTCCGGGAGTTCCGCCGTGAGCTGGTTGATCTCTCCAATGAACGCCATTCGTATTCCACGAAATCCGGATCACATTCGATCCTGTTTTTGCAAATTCGTCAATCAGAGTGGTATAGGTAGAAGGCGTGTTGAGATTTACACTTCCTACATCCATTATCGGAAAATTCATTCCGCGTAAAGTAACAATGTTGCCGTTCGCATCTTTTACATTTTTTCCGGAAACGGTCATATTCTGTGCGTTCGTTTTGGAGAACGGAAGCATCATTAAAAGGATAAAGAGAAAAGTTTTCATAATTTCTTGATTGAATTAATGAAACAAATCTCACTCTATCAGTCCGGTTTTCCTAACGGCAATTCACAAGTGGTATGTTTTGGTTTACGAAATGCAGATTTTGCGGAATAAAAGGTTTAATGATAAAAATAACAGATTGAATATTGATGTTTAATAAATTGAAAATCAATTGTTTGAATTATCATCAGATTTTATGAAACAAACTCAAAAAATCCTGCTTCCTTCCCCGGCTTATGCTGATGTTTTTGCCGTTCAGCATTATGACTTCACCGCCTGTTCCCCGAATATATTGCCTGATATATTTGAGATTGACCAGAAAGGATTTTCCCGGACGGAAAAAGGAAGGATGATCCGAAAGCACTTCTTCAAAAAGCGATAAATTTTTGCTTACTACGTGCTGATCATTATTATTCATTATGATGGTGGAATAGCTTCCGCTGCCTTCTATATACAGGATTTCGTCGAGCTTTACGAAAATCAGCCCTTCCTGTACCGACAGCGCAATGGTATCCTGAAGATTATTTTCCGAAAATTTATACACATTGCCGATCTGGCTTTTGTCCGACTCGATCCGGTTGGATCTGTATTTTTCCAGCACCTGTTCCACATCTTCGGGAGAAATGGGTTTCAGAAGATAATCCAAGGCATTCATTTTCAGAGCTTTTATAGCATATTGGTCGTAAGCTGTGGTAAAAATCACCTTGAACGGAAGATTCTCGAACCTGTTCAAAACTTCAAATCCGTTGAGATCGGGCATCTCAATGTCGATGAAAACAAGGTCGGGTTTCAGTTCCCGTATTGCTTCTTCGGCTTCGGTGCTTTTCTGGATGGTGCGGAGAATTTCCACTTCTCCCGAAGATTTCAGCAGATGTTCCAGCGTGACGAGGCAGTGCTTTTCATCATCAATTATAATCGCTTTAATCATTGTCGTAAAATATTTTAAGGGTTACCAATGTTCCCGAAGGTTCATTGTTTTCATTGTGCAAATCGGTAATTTCTACTTTATTCCGGCTGTCGCTCATTCGCAGCCTTTCTAATGTAATATCCAGTCCGTGCGATTTGTGGAGGGTTTCTTTTTTCTTTTTCGCGGATTTTGCCCGTCCGATCCCGTTGTCTTCGATCCGGATGTTCAGATAAGGTTTTTCGTCATCGTTATTTCCGTTAATGGTAATATCTATAAAGCCGTTTTCCGCTTTCGGATTGATTCCGTGCCAAACCGAATTTTCCAGAAACGGCTGAAGGATCAGTGCCGGAATTACCACTTCTTCCTCATTTATCTTTTTATCGATCGTGATGCTGTAATCGAATTTGTGCTCCAAACGAACCGCTTCTAAATCGAGATACAGTTTTGCCGCTTCCAGCTCATCTTTCAGCGTTACGGTGTCTTTTCTGGAATTGTCGAGGATCTTCCGCATCAGCTTTGAAAAAGAAGTGAGATATCCTGATGCTTCATTTTGTTTGCTCTGAATAATAAAGCTGTTGATGGAATTCAGGGAATTGAACAGAAAATGCGGATTCATCTGCGACCGCAGCATTTTGTTTTCGTTTTCTTTGATCTTTTTCATCAGTTTTCCCGCTTGTTTTTCTTTGCGGATGAGATAGTTACTGATTCCGAAAACAATGGCACTGATGAATAATATGACCAAAGTAATAAACCACAAAGTTTTATAAAACGGCGGAATAATATTGAGATTCATCCGGATCTGCTTATGATGGCTGCCTTCCAGATCGTCGTAGGCTTCTATGGTAATGTTGTAGTTTCCGTGGCTGAGCTTCACGAGTGAAAGTCGCGGTTCATCACCCAGATCTTTCCATTGATGATCCCCGAAATGATAACGGTATTTAATTTTATCCTTTCCCCAAAAATTCAGTACCGAAAAATAAATATCGATTTGCTGTGCTTTTGCTTCGGGAACTTCAATTTCATCGGGAATATTTGGAATAAAATCATCATTGATTTTGATGCCTGTAATTTTCAGCTCATCGAACAATTTCAGTTTCTGCAAAATATTGAGGTCTGTTTTCTGAATTTTCTTTTCCGTGGAGAAATAGATCTGATTATCGCTGCTCAGCAGAAATCCGTAGATCAGGTTGTTGGATGCCAGACCGTCCTTTTTGGAAATCCTGATAACGCTTCCGGATTTTTCATTGTAACGGTACAATCCTTCCGCACAGCCGAACCAAAGATTTCCGGCAGAATCCTGAACCATTCCCTGAATATTGTTATCGGCAACATTCGGGAAAGAATTAATGAACACGCTTTTCAGGATCTTTCCTTTTTCGGAAACCGTATTCCAGCCGCCGTAAGCGGAAAAAATCAGTGAGCCGTCATTCAGCTTGTTGACGCGGTTGTAATAATCGCCTACAAATTCCGGATTGTCTTTATTCGGAACTGAAAGCTGTTTCAGGAGGTGTGATTTTTCGTCAAAAAAAGTAATTCCGTAATCTTTCGGCAGCCAGCTTGCGATCCATATTGTGCTGTTGTTTTCAATAATATCGTTATACACTGCCGTTTCGTAGTAACCGGTATGATTGTTTCTGATAAAATCAGGAATTTCCAGAAAGGTTTTCGCATCGTAAATTTTTATTTCCCCGGATTCCGGCAATGCCCAGATTTTTCCTTTGTTAATCAGTGCTTTTTTGATCTTTTCCGGTGTGGAAATAATTTTCCGGAAAGACGAATTTTCGTTTTTCGGGTCGATGCTGTAAACGCCGTTTTCCGTGCCGATCAGCAGGCTGCCTTCTGAAAACGACATTTGGTACGTTTTTTCGCCGATAACAAATATGTTGAGGTTGTTTCCTTTTTTCCGGATCACATTTCCGTTGTTGTCGGAAAACCAGAGAACGCCTTTTTCCGTTTCCAGAATTGAAGTTACGGTTTCCCGAAAAGGCAGTTCAACGTTCCGGAGGATTTCCTTTTCACGGATCAGTTTTACCAGACCATTTTGCGTGGAAATCCAGTAAATTCCTGATTTTTGATCATAGAAAATATGGTTTATTTTTTCCTCCGAATGATAGATCGAATGTTTCGAGTGATGCTTAAAATCCAGTTCGTAAACGGAATTCTGGTCAAAAGCGATAAGCGGTGTTCCGTCCGTACTATTTTGCACGAAACGGAGCTGCGTGGTTGTATCGAAAGGCAGCTCTTTCAGCTTTTTATCCGTTAGTGAAAATTCATAAACTCCGGTATTTTTTGCGGCATATATTTTTCCGTTGTACGAAACGGAAGAGGTGATTTTTTCGGAACTGATTTTTGTTAATGCCTTTTTGTTCCAGAGAAAAATCCCGAAATCAGAGGTCATCAGCAAACCGTCTTTTACAGGAAAATAATTCACATCGAGGTTCAGATGCTTGTTGTCTTTGCTGATGGCAAAACTCAGAATCCGGGTTTTCTGATCCAGATATTTGATATTGTGAAAATCCGAACACCAGATATTTCCGTCATTGTCTTTATAAATATTTTCAAAATGGTCGTTATCCTGATCGTTATCCGTATAAACCACGCTTTTCAGGATCTTCTTTTCCGAATAAATATCCTGAACGGAAATCAGTCCGGTTCCGTTTTCTTCAAGATAAGCCGTTTTGCCGTCGGTATAAAAATGATGGATTCCGCCGGTTACGCTTTTGCTGCCCACGAAAATATAACCGTCATAAAGATACAGTCCTTTTTGCGTGGCGACATACAGGAAACCGTCCTTTTTGAACGTACCGAATACCACGTCCGAAACCACGTTTTCGGAGAAAATAATCTTTTCTTCTTTATACGAATATTGGGAAAATCCAAGAAACGGATAAAGAAAAATGCAAAATAGCAGCCAGCGCATCAAAGAATCGTTTTTTTTATCTTATTCAAAGATATTTATTATTTGGATTGATTGCCTGTGCAATTTTACGAAATGACGGTTTCGGTTTGTGAAAGGTATAAAAAGGGGTGAAATTCTGTAATTTCAGGGAAACTGCGGGAAACAAAATAATTGATGCTGAATTTTACGTGAAATAGCTGCACAAAAAAAGCCCGCTTACTGCAAGCGGGCTTTACTACCATTTTTATATACTATTTTTTAATCACTTTCACTGTTTTCCGGTTTCCGTCTTTCATCGCAATAACGAGGAGGTAATTTCCTTGATTTAATGATGATAAATTCAGTTCTGCTGACGGGATACTTGTTTTCACTAATCTTCCCGACATATCCATAACCGAAATGTTCGCTACATTTTTAATATCGGAAATATTCAGAATATCGGTAAACGGATTTGGATAAACCAGCAAATTGTCGTTCAAAACAGATGTAACAGAAAGTGTTGCTCCCTGATATTCATACGCTCCTAAATCTATTACCGAATCATCTACTCTCGGATTTCCTGCTAAATCTTTGGTGTTTTCATCGAGTCCCAAATATAAAGCATTGCTTCCTTTATTGATAGCTTCGGAACCGTTTTTCAAAGTGAAATCTCCTGCCGGCGGATTGGTAAATACATCGTTTAAAGCATACGCAGGAATATTACCGTTGCTAAAATCCGTATTTCCTACTATCATTGAATATTTTGCAGTGTAATTGCCCGAATTTGGTCCGAGAACAATGGAATTGTTGATTTCCAGATTTCCTACTATAATTTCCATTTCTCTGTAATTGACGCTTGCCAGATTTCCTGCAATCGTTACATTGGTAAACTTCGGATTTCCCGAAAGATTGCGGAAACCGCCACCTTGGAAATAGGTAGAATTACGGGCAATAAGCACATTGGTGAGTACAAGGTCGGAAAGTTCGTTGAAAATTCCACCGCCGCCTGCTCCTTCGGTTGCCATTGTTGCCGTGTTATTCGTAATGCTTACGTTGGTAAATTCTGCATTGGAATTATTATTCCTGATTCCGCCACCGTACAATGCCGTGTTGTTTTTGATAACGGAATTACTCATTTTAATCGGTGCATCTAAGTTATACATACCGCCGCCGGAAATGGCTGCTTCGTTGTTTCTGATAACCAGATTATTATAAATAGGAGCAACCGATTTGTTGTACATTGCACCTGCAAGTTCGCTTGTTCCGTTCATTAAAGTAAATCCGTCTAAAATTGCAGAATTGGTCAAACCGTTGTCATCGTTCCAAATTAGTGGTCGTTCATTTCTGCCGTCTAACACAGAACCGTCGCCCATTCCTTTGTTGGGTAAAGTTCGGGTATTCCAATCGGTATTGTCGTCTACAGGATTGAAACCGCCGTAGATTTCCACATTGTTTTTCATAATGAAACTGCTGCTTCCGACAGGATAATTTCCAACAGCCACGAAAACTTTTTGCACATTTGTTCCGTTTATCGCACTTTGCAGATTTGGAGTTGCGTTGCTCCAACTACTACCACTTCCATCGCCAAAAACCGTAGGTTTTACATACACAATTCCGTTTGCATCAGGAACAATCTGGTTGTTATACGGACTTTCATAAGCTCCCAAATCAATGGTTGTAAACTGAATACGTTGGTTTCCAGCCAAATCTGTCGTAGTAGAATTGAGTGCATTGTTTCCTGCATTTATGGCAGCCGAACCGTATTTTAAGGTATAATCTCCGTTTGCATTATCATTAAAAATATCGGTTAAGGAATAATTGCTACCTGTTTCATTATAATCTCCGTTTATTAAAGAATATTGCTGTGTGTAAGTCGCTGAAATTGTGCCGTAAATAATGGAATTTGCTATCGAAACAAAACCTGCTGTGGAATATATCGTATTGTTTGGGTGTGCAGTATTATTGGCAATGGTTACGTTGGTAAGCGTTGGCGATGATGCTCCTGTATTATAGATGGCTCCACCGTTTCCAGTAGAGAGATCATCTCCTGCACTGTTATTGGCAAGTAAAGAATTGATAATTATCGGAGAGGAAGCACTATTGTAGATAGCACCGCCATCGGCAGTGTGTGCACTATTTTCTGTAAAACTGCAATTGGTAATAACAGGCGAAGAATTAGTGCTGTTGTAAATTGCACCGCCATTATTTACTGATGCATTACTTGAAAAACTACAATTAGTAATAACAGGCGAAGAATTAGTGGCGTTGTAAATTGCACCGCCGTCACTTTTTGAGCCATTACTTGAAAAACTACAATTGGTAAGCGTTGGCGAAGATTGCTGATAATTATACATACCACCACCTGTATATATAGAGTTTGCCGTAATCATACAATTGGCGAAACTTGGCGAAGAACGAACACAATAAATTGCTCCGAAAGATCGGTAAACAGGATAGGTATTAACGGTAATAAAAACGCCACTACTTTCAGAATAGGCATCTGTAATGGTAAATCCGTCTAACAAAGCAGAACCGACCGCATTGGAAGAAACCACAAGGTGATAGGTGTTATCATATAAATGATTTCCTTCTGGTGCAGTAATACCTATATCTCCACTTAAAATACTGCCGCCTGTGCCAAAAATTCGGGTATCGCTTAAATCGTCAATGCCGTTATCGGGGTCAAAACCTCCGTAAACCTGCACATTTTTTACCATTACAAAGGCGTTGTCTCTGGTTTGGTCGGTGGTGTAAGTGCTGCTGCTTATACCGTACATTGGTTTGTAAGTGCCTTTTGCAACATAGATTTTCAGAGGATTGGTGTCGTAAACGGTATTGTCGGCAATGTATTGTGCTCTTGCGTATTTCATTGCATCGGCTAATTGCAAAACGGCATTGTTCCAAGAGTTTCCTGTTCCGTTTCCTGTAGCATTTTGGTTTACATAGATAATGTTGTTTGCATCGGGCGATAAACTGAATAGCTCGTAAGCTCCAAAATCAATATTTGTTCCGATAATTCTCGGATTTCCTGCCAAATCTGTTTCAGTAGTATTCAGCGCGTTGTTTCCTTCATTTACTACAACAGCTCCGTTTTTCAACGAATAATCGCCATTGGCATTATCATTAAAAATATCGGTTAATGAATAACTTGCTGCATCAATATTTCCGTTAGTAAAATCGGTATTTCCTTCAATTAAAGAATATTGCGGGGCATAAGTCGCGGAAATTGTTCCGTAAACAATAGAATTTGCCAAAGATGTAGAACCGTCTGTTGCATATAAAGCGGTAGAACCTGCATTGTTGGCAATGGTTACATTGGTTAAATTCGGGGAAGAATTGTTTTCGTTTCTAATCGCACCGCCATTGGTTGCCGCTGTGTTGTTGGCAATAAGGACGTTGGTTAAAACCGGCGAACAATTGTTGCGGTTGTACATTCCTGCTCCGTTTTGGGCGGTATTTCCTGTGATAGAAACATTCGTCATTACAGGCGAAGCGGAAACATCGTTGTACATTCCGCCACCGTCATTATTTGCCGTATTATTTTTAATGAAAATATTTGTCATCACAGGTGAAGAACTGTTTCGGTTAAAAACGCCGCCTGCATAATTTGCCGTATTGTTTTCAAAGGTAATATTGGTCATTACCGGTGAAGACGAATTGAGGTTGAACATTCCGCCACCGTCCGATGTTGCTTTGTTTCCTTTAATCCAAAGATTTTTCAAAGTTGGCGAAGCACCGTTGTTGTATATTCCTGCACCTGTTCCGTATTTTCCGTTGGTCAGTGTGAAACCGTCTAACAAAGCGCTATTATCTGCTCCGTTGTTATCATTAAAAATAACGGGTCTTGCGTTTAAACCGTTTAAAACCGTTCCTGCCGTATTGGTATTTGGATTAGGAAGAATTCTGTTGTGAGTTAAATCGCTAATGCCGTTATCGGGATCGAAACCGCCGTATATTTCCACACCGTTTTTCATAATAACACTGTGGTCGCTCAAATTGTGGTTTCCAACAGATACAAAAACTTTTTGTACACCTGTTGCGAGAACGGCAGAATACAAATCGCTGGTGGCATTGTCCCAGCTGCTGCCGTCCATTTCGCCTGTTGCGGCAGGTTTTACATACACAATTCCATTGGTCGGAACGAGCGGAACGTATTGGTTTTCAAAAGCACCCATATCAATGATACCCGAATTGCCGTATTTCAACACTCGGGAATTTCCTCTAATATCTTTGGAATTTTCATCTAAACCCGGAAATAATGCGTTGCTTCCTTTATTGAGAACAACAGCATCGTTTTTTAATCCGTAATTTCCAAGACTTGAAACAATTCCCGTAGTCGTGTTGATAAAAATATTGTTTGGCGAATAACTATCGGCATTCATATTTCCGTTGGTGTTATCAGCATTACCTTGTATCATCGAGTTTTGCGAAGTGTAAGTTCCGTAAACCGTTCCAAAAACTATGGAATTGATAAAAGAAACCGAACCACCATCAACCGTTACCGATTGTGGCAGCATCACACTTGGCGGATTATTTACACCGGAAGTATTATTATTAAAAGTACAGTTGATGAAAGTTGCCGTTCCTGTTCCGGTATGATAAACCGCACCGCCTTTGTAATCAACAACTGCATTATTATTGATAAACAGCGTATTGGTAAAAACAGGTGAGGAATTTCCTCTGTTGTGAACACCTCCACCTTCTCCTAATGTACCGGAAATGGTTTCATTAGCGTAATTGGCACTTATAATCACATTGGTAACAACAGGCGAAGAATTATTATTATAAATAGCGCCGCCTCTCATACCGCTACAACTTGAAATTACTAAATTACGGAGTGTAGGCGAAGCATTATTGTTGATAATTCCTCCTCCGCTACTGTAACCAAAGCCGCCAATAACGGAAAATCCGTCCAGCACGGCAGTATTATTCAAATTGCTGTTATTGATAACAATAGTTTCACCAGCGCCGCCATTCCAGGTCATACCGTCAATAATAGAGCCTTCAAGATTCCACCAGTCGCCATAATTTCCTGTTTGTTTGTTGGGTAAAAATCGGGTCGTCCAATCGGTTTCATCGTTTACGGGAATAAAACCTCCGTAAACTTCCACACCGTTTTTCAGACTGATAATACCATCACCACCTGCACTACTTTGAACGTGGTAATAACCGACAGCCGCATAAACTTTGGAAACGCCAGTTGTGGTAATGGCAGTTCTTAAACTGGAGGTTGCATTTGCCCAACTGCTGCCGTCGCCTGTTCCGGTTGCGGTGGGTTTTACATAAATGATGCCGTTGACATCGGGAGTAATTTGTGCATTGGCGAAAACAAACAGTATCGCAAACCAAAATGTAATGAACTTTTTCACGGTTTTTAAAATTTAGAATTTAATCACCGAAAATTACCGGAAATAGGAGCAAAACGAGTGAAAAGAAGCATTACAAAAACATTACAATTGTTTTATGCTGAATGTATATTTTTGGATATTAATGAATTATGAATGTAATCTCTTTTTAATTAAAGAAAAATAATTGAAAAAAAAACCGAAAAAAAATCAGCCAAATTCGGGAATACGGAATAAAAAAATATGCGGTTCTACACCTGTAAGCTCAGTTCGTGCAGGGAAATATCTTCACTGATATTCAGTTTCTTTCTCAACCTGTGCCACGTAACGCGTGAGGATTGTGCGGAAATTCCCAGAATGTTGGCAATTTCTTTGTGAGAAAGGTTGAGGCGGCTCAGCACCATCATCCTGATTTCCGCAGGAGTGATGTTCGGAAATTTATTTTTCAGCCGTTCTATATAGCCGGGATTGATGCGCTCGAAAGCCGGGCGGAATTTTTCCCAATCTTCATCCGTTAAGATAGCGCTCTTTTTAATTTCCTCGACTGCAGCGGAATTCTGGGCGGAATTTTCTATATGCTGAAGCTGCCCGATCAGCCGGTTCTTGTTTTCGATTTCTTTCAGAAAGTTCCGGATCACCTGATTGGCGTTTTCCAGCTTTTCGTGGGAAAATTTCAGCTCGGCTTCTTTGGTCTTATTCTTTTCCTTATAGATTTTCTTCTGATAGAAATAATACAAAACCGCAAAACCACTCACAATCGCTAAGAATATAAAGAAAAGCGTGGTTTTTATTTTCCTGGTTTTTTCTTCCTCTTCCAGCTTTTGGTTATCTATTTTCTGCTGTACGCGGAGAATCATCAGTCCGCTGAAAGTATTGATATTATTATTGGCGGCAATAATTGCGGAATCTTTATATTGAATTGCCGCTTCCTTCATTCCCTGAGTTTCGTACCAGTGGCTGATTACGGGATACAGTTTTTCATACCTTTCTTTCTGTTCGGATTTTTGGATATACTGCCGGGATTTTTCCAAAAGTTTTCCGGCTTCATTTATTTTACCCTGATAAATATAAATATCCGCCAGCGGAATCATAGAACCTGCCGCCAAACCGTAATCTTCTTCTTTTTCAGCATTGGAAATATCACTTTTCAGCAAAGGTTCGGCTTCCCCGAATTTTCCGGAACGGTAAAGGTTGTAGCCGATATTTCCCATCGAAATGGTGTACTGTATATTTTTTTTATCAATAAAAGGAGTAGCCGCGGCTTTTTGCAGATAATAGTTGGAAGAATCGGGCTTGTTGAGTTTCTGGTAGCATAATCCTAATGTATTGGCAGCGCTCCAGAGGGATTTCCAGTTGAAAGAAGCAGGAGGGATGTCCAGAACTTTTTTGTAATATTTTATGGAAGTGTGATAATCCCGGAACAGGTAATAGCCACTTCCGATAATGCAGTAATATTCCGCGAGGTCGGGAAAATCCCGGGCATTGGTTTGTGTTAAGATCTGATCGAGTTTTAGCCCGTATTCAAAGCCGATCTCATAATTTTTTTTGTCGTACCAGTAATAATCCCGAAGCACTTTTACAGCACGGGCTTCCACATCAAAAATTTTTTCTTTTTTGCCGCGTTCCGCAATTTTCAATACGCGTTCTGTTTGTTCTTTTTCCGTTCCGATATGATGGAAAACACAATAATACGCCAGATAAAGCTCTGCTTCCAGTTCCAGAGAAATGTCTTTATTCTTTTTCGCGAAAGATTTCAGCTCTTCAGATTTTTTTCGGGCTTCGGGATAAGAAAGCGGCATATTTTCCCTGTAAAAATCAGTGATTGCCGTTATTTTGTCGCTGTATTTCTTATGCAGCAGATCTCCAAACTGCGCGGGACAGCTGAAAGCGGCAAACAGAAAGAGCAGCAGATAAATTTTCCCCCGTTTCATTTACTTTTTTATTCGGTATAAATGTAGAAAAAAATCACACCTGAATTACTCCGAGATTAAATTTTTCCGTGATCGGTGAATGGTTTGCCGCTTCAATTCCCATAGAAATCCATTTTCTGGTATCGACGGGATTGATGATCGCATCCGTCCACAATCTTGCAGCGGAATAAGTAGCTTCGGTTTGTTTCTGATAGCGTTTTGAAATGGTGTCCAGAATTTCCTGGCGTTCTTCTCCGGAAATTTCTTTTCCCTGTTTTTTTAAAGTCGATTCCTGAATCTGTGCCAAAACTTTTGCAGCCTGTGTTCCGCCCATTACCGCTAATTCTGCCCAAGGCCAGGCTGCGATCAATCTCGGATCATAGGCTTTTCCGCACATTGCGTAATTTCCTGCACCGTAAGAATTCCCTGTAATAATGGTAAATTTCGGAACTACGGAATTAGAAACCGCATTCACCATTTTCGCTCCGTCCTTGATGATTCCGCCGTGTTCGGATTTGGAACCGACCATAAATCCGGTAACATCTTGCAGGAAAACCAACGGAATTTTCCGCTGATTGCAGTTCGCAATGAATCTTGTCGCTTTGTCCGCAGAATCGGAATATATCACGCCGCCGAACTGCATTTCGCCTTTTCCGCTTTTTACCATTTTTCTCTGGTTGGCAACAATTCCTACGCTCCAGCCGTCAATTCTTGCGGTACAGCAAATAATGGTTTTTCCGTAATCCGGTTTGTATTCCTCAAATTCGGAATTATCGGCCAGGCATTTTATGATTTCATAAGTGTCGTATTGTTCGGTTCGTGAAACCGGCATAATTCCGAAAATATTTTCCGGATTTTCTTTCGGCGGAAAACTTTCAATCCTGTCGAAACCTGCTTTTTCAGTGCTTCCGATGGATTTCATAATATTTCTGATTCTGTCCAGAGCATCTTTATCGTCTTTCGCTTTATAATCCGTAACACCCGAAATGGAGCAGTGCGTTGTTGCTCCTCCCAAAGTTTCGTTGTCGATGCTTTCTCCGATCGCGGCTTTTACGAGATAACTTCCGGCTAAAAATATCGAACCGGTTTTGTCCACGATCATCGCTTCATCACTCATAATCGGGAGATAAGCTCCGCCTGCAACGCAGCTTCCCATTACTGCGGAAATCTGTACAATTCCTGCAGAACTCATTTTAGCATTATTTCTGAAAATCCTGCCGAACATTTCTTTATCGGGAAAAATTTCGTCCTGCATCGGAAGATAAACTCCCGCAGAATCTACGAGATAAATAATTGGTAAACGGTTTTCCATTGCAATTTCCTGAGCCCGAAGATTTTTCTTTCCCGTAATCGGAAACCACGCTCCGGCTTTTACGGAAGCGTCATTTGCCACAACAATACATTGTCTTCCGGAAACATAACCGATCATCACGACAACGCCGCCGCTTGGACAACCGCCGTGTTCTTCATACATTTCATAACCTGCAAAACCACCGATTTCTATGGATTCGGAATTTTTGTCCAGAAGATATTCAATTCTTTCTCTGGCGGTCATTTTGCCTTCATCGTGAAGTTTTTGCAGTCTTTTTTCGCCGCCGCCTTTTTTGATTTCGGAAAACATCCTGTTGATTTCGGAAAGTCTCAGTCTGTTCTGGTCTTCTCTTTTATTGAATTCTAAATCCATTTCTGTATGCTATTTTGATGTTCTAAATATACTACTTTTTAAAGACTCCTTTATGGAAAATCAGAATTGGGAATAACGATTTCAATCATATTATTGAAATTCAAAAGTTTCTTTGTCATTCTGACGAAGGAAGAATCTCAGCTTATCAAAAGATTCTTCATTTCGCTTCGCTACATTCAGAATGACAACCCCAATTATTACTAAAAACGGATAGTCAAATACTTTTTTATTGAATTTTGCGTTTACCAATAAACCAATCATAGAATTATATTTTGATTAAATTGTTCCTGGTTTATTTTTTTAATAGTTTATTATTTAAGAGCCCCGAGAATTGACAGGATTTTCGGGGTTTTTTATAAGAAAAATCTACTTTTTTAGGACATTTCGCAAATAGATTGTAGCTTTGCACATCAAAAATTCAGTATGCACAAATCCGCGCTTTTCAGGCTGCATTTTATCGTTTTTTTATGGGGATTCACCGCGATTTTAGGAAAGCTGATCCACGCGAATGCCCAGATTCTGGTATTTTACAGAATGCTTTTTGCGGCTTTTTTCCTTTTTATATTTATAAGGTTTGTGAAAAAACAAAGTCTGCGGATCTCAAAAAAGATATTTTTCAGGCTTGCGGCGATTGGTGTTTTTATGGCGTTTCACTGGTTTTGTTTTTTTTATTCCATTAAAATTTCCAACGTTTCCATTGCGCTGAGCTGTCTGGCTTTGTCCACACTTTTCGCCGCGATTCTGGAACCGATCGTTTTTAAAAGAAAAATAAATGTTCCGGAAATCATAATGGGAATTGTAATGGTTTCCTGTATTTCATTGATCTTCAAAACGGAATATCATTATAAAGAGGGAATTTTCTTCGGAATTTTATGCGCGCTTTTTGGGACGGTATTTTCGGTATTCAACGGGAAAATGTTCGGAAAAACGTCTTCGGAGAATATTATTTTCTACGAAATTTTTTGCGGCTGGGCGGTGCTTTCGGCATTTTATCTTTTTACCGGACAAATTTCCCAGGTCAGTGAAATAAGTTACAGGGATTTGGCGTTAATAATATTGCTGGCGAGTGTTTTTACGGCGTTTCCGATGCTGGAATCTGTAAGTCTGATGAAGTATATTTCTCCGTTTACACTGATTCTTACAGTGAATATGGAGCCGATTTACGGTATTATTCTGGCATTTTTTATCTTTGGGGATTCCGAACATATGAGTCCGGTGTTTTATATTGCTTCTCTGGTGATGATTCTTTCAATTATTGCAAACGGAATTATCAAAGCCAGAAAAAGAGCCGCTAAAGCTGAATAATTTTTTAATGAAAAAAAATATATTATTTTTTCTGATCCTGATCTTTAATTTTTTTCACGCCCAGATCGTGAGAAAATATTCCAATGAATTTCTGAATATCGGAGCCGGAGCCAGAGGTTTGGCAATGGGTGGAGCTGTAATTTCCAACCAGGATGATGTGTATGCTCCAATGTGGAATCCGGCAGGATTGATGGGAGTTGAAAGAGACTGGCAAGGCGCGGCAATGCACGCGGAATATTTTGAATCTATCGCGAAATACGATTATATCGCTTTTGCAAAACCTTTGGATAATGCGGGCGGAGTTCTGGGAATTTCAATTGTCCGTCTCGGTGTCGATAATATTCTGAATACTACGCAAATGATCGATTCAGAGGGAAATATCGACTATGATAAGATCACAAAATTTTCACAGGCGGATTATGCGGGAATTCTTTCCTATGCTTTTCATCCCGGCGGAAATTACAGGCTGGATGTCGGCGTAAATGCAAAAGTGGTGTACAGAAATGTGGGGAAATTCGCGAACGGATTTGGTTTCGGATTCGATATCGGTGCGATCTATCACGCTGAAAGCGGCTGGAATTTCGGAGGAATGCTTCGTGATGTAACGACGACGGTGAATTTCTGGACGATCAATCAGAATGAGCTTTCAGCAATTGTTCAGGGAGAAGAATTCAACCCCGCTCCGAAAGATAAGATGGAGCTTACAATGCCGAAACTGAATGTCGGAATGAGCAGGAATTTTGAAATCAACCGCGATCTGGAACTTCTTCCCGAAGCCGGGATCAATGTGGATTTTGCCAAAACTGCCGCGCTTATTTCCACTGATTTTGCGAGCATCACGCCTTATGCAGGTGCAGAGCTGAAATTTCAGGATATGATTTTTGTACGCCTCGGTGTAAACCGTTTCCAAACCATTACCGATATTGAAGATCTGAAAAGAAAAGTTTCCTTTCAGCCAAGCGCAGGAATCGGAATCAAATACAGGGGTCTCACATTGGATTATGCCATTACCAATTCCGGATTCGGCGGTTCTAATTTTTACTCCAACTTTTTTTCTCTGAAACTGGATATGGGAGATTTCAGGAATTAGTTTTAGGATGGAAGATTTTTTAGTCCGAAAGATGACTTTGAGAAAATGAGATTTTTGAGAATGGGAGAATTCCCCTCTTTTTAAGAGGGGTGGCAAAATTTTCGGAAAGAAAATTTTGACGGGGTGTTTTTTTGAGAGTTTGAAATAGTTTGATTTTGTTTGAAATAGTTTGAACCTGAATCCCGAATCCCGAATCCTGAAACTTGAAACCTTGCATTTTGCAACTTTTTTAAGTACCTTGGTCTTCTAAAATTTTGTATCAATGAAAACTTCAACAATATTCACGGCTTTATCGCTTTTTTTCGTAGGCATTCTTTCCGCTCAGTCCGTTTCCGGTTACGGGAAAATTTCCGTTTCCGATTTTGAGAAATTTCCGGATAACAAATACAATCTGAAAACCATTCTGATAAAAAATCTGGAAGCCAAACATTATAAAATTGTTGAAGAAAACCCGATGGATTGCGGAATTTTGCAGGCGAATGTTCTCAACAGCAGCAATATGCTGAGAAACAGAGTGACGATTCAGTTCAAGGATTGCAGAAACAAAATTGTCGGGGAAATGAAAGGAACTTCGATGGAGAAAGATTTTGAAACCGGATATCCCGATGCGCTGCAAAAAGCGCTGGCTTTAGTTCCCGTTTCCAATCCTGATCCGGAAAATACAGCAGAATCAAAACCTGAAATTAAGGAAACATCTGCTAATATAGCTACGGAAAAACCGGCTCAGAAAGCTGAAAATTCCGTAAAAGAAAATAATAGTCAGAATGTAAATGTTTCCAATATTTACAGCAATGGAAATAAAGATTATCAGAAAATTGATATTTCTAACGGGCAGTTTATTCTGGTAACACAGGGAAGCTCCGTTCCTTTCGCCACTTTCAGCAAAACGACAAAAGAAGATACTTTCCGTGTGGTTCTGGAAGACAAATCAATGACTTTAGGTTATTTTGAAAACGGAAATTACGTGATTGAAATTCCGAATGCGGACGGAAGTATGAGGAAAGAAGTTTTCAGCAGAAAATAATTAATTTCCGGAATTGAAATATTCCCAAACCATTTTCCCTTTTGCTTTTCCGAGAATTTCTTCCAAAGTTTCGAGGCTGGATTCTCTGATTCTTTTCACGGATTTTAATTTGCTTAAAAGAAGCTCGACAGATTTTTCGCCGACTCCCGGAATTTCTTCCAATTCGGATTGTATGGTTGAATTTTTTCGTCTTGTTCTGTGATGTTTCACGCCGAAACGATGCGCTTCGTCCCGAACTCTTTGAAGCACTTTCAGCGTTTCCGATTTTTTATCCAAATAAAGCGGAATGGAATCTTCGGGGAAATAAATTTCTTCCAGACGTTTTGCAATCCCGATTATTGTGATTTTTCCGTAAAGTCCGAGCAGTTTTAAACTTTTTACAGCAGAAGAGAGCTGACCTTTTCCTCCGTCAATTAAAATAAGCTGCGGAAGCGGTTCATTTTCATCCAAAAGTCTTTTGTATCGGCGAAAAATCACTTCTTCCATTGTGGCAAAATCATTTGCACCGACTACCGTTTTCGGGTGAAAGATCCGGTAATCCGCTTTGCTCGGTTTTCCGTCTTTAAAAACAACACACGCCGAAACAGGATTCGTTCCCTGGATATTGGAATTGTCAAAACCTTCAATATGACGAGGTTCAACAGGCATTCTCAATAATTTTTGCATTTCCGCCATAATTCTGTTTGTATGACGATCCGGATCTACAATCTGCACCTGCTTCAGCTTTTCGATGCGGTATTCTTTCGCGTTTTTTTCGGAAAGTTCCACGATGCGTTTTTTGTCGCCGACTTTCGGAACGATAATTTTCACATTCGGAATTTCCACCGAAAGATGAAACGGAAGCAATATTTCTTTGGAATCTGAATTAAATTTCTGACGGATCTCAATCAGAGCTTCTTCCATAATTTCTTCATCGGTTTCTTCCAAAACCTTTTTGATCTCCGTAGTAAAGCTCTGGATGATATTCCCGTTCCGGATTTTGAAAAAATTCACGTAAGCGGCGGTTTCGTCGCTCGTCATCCCGAAAACATCCACATCATCAATATTCGGATTTACAACAGTGTGTTTCGCCTGATAATCTTCCAGAGCATCAATTCTTTCCTTGATAATCTGGGCGTTTTCAAATTTAAGTTCGGAAGCGTATTTCATCATCTGCATCGTCAGATAATCCTTTGCTTTCCGGAAATCTCCTTTGATGATTCCTCTTATTGCATCAATTTTTTCGTCATATTCCTCTTTGCTTTCCAAACCTTCGCAAGGACCTTCACAATTTTTGATGTGATATTCCAGACAGACCTTATATTTTCCCTGCGCGATTTTTTCGGGAGAAAGATTCAGATTGCAGGTTCTGAGTTTGTAAATGTGTTTAATGGTATCAAGCAAAACCTTTGCAGGACGCACTTTTGCATAAGGTCCGTAATATTCCGAACCGTCTTTTATTAAATTTCTTGTGAGAAAAATTCTCGGAAAATCTTCATTTTTAATACATATCCACGGATACGATTTATCATCTTTCAGCATTACGTTATAGAACGGCTGATGCTCTTTTATCAGATTATTTTCCAGTAAAAGAGCGTCGTATTCACTCGGAACAATCGTGGTTTCCAAACGGTGGATTTTCCCGACCATAATTCTGGTGCGATATCCGGAAAGTGTTTTGTTGAAGTAGGAGAGAACTCTTTTTTTTAAATTTTTGGCTTTTCCGACATACAAAAGCTGACCGTTTTTATCGTAATAGCGATAAACTCCGGGATCTGACGGTAAAGTTTTGAGCTGAAGTTCGAGTTCGGGATTCATAGTACAAAAATACTGAAATGTTTTCTGATTTTTTACTACTATACTTTTCGGCGCTCGCTTCGCTCGCGTTTATGCTTTCCTCTGAACACAAAAAATCGTATTTTTACCCAAATTATTTTAGGAATGAAAATATACGGTGTCGATCATTTTACGATAGGTGATGTTTTGGAAATTGCCCGAAATCCGAAAGTGGGAAAATTAGATAAAACTTCAAAAAAGCAAATACTGGATTCGCAGAAAAATGTCCGGAAAATTGTAGCTTCAGACAGAACGGTTTACGGAATCAATACAGGTTTCGGTCCTCTTTGCGATGTGAAAATTTCTGAAGATGAAACAGCCCAGCTTCAGCATAATCTTATCATTTCTCACGCAGTTGGTGTCGGGAAACCGATTGACAAGGAACTTTCAAAAATAATGATGATTTCTAAAGTTCACGCGCTTTCGCGGGGATTTTCGGGAGTTTCTTTAGAAGTGATCGAAAGATTGCTTCTGATGCTGGAAAAAGATATTATTCCTGTTGTTCCGGAACAAGGTTCTGTCGGTGCTTCCGGAGATTTAGCGCCGCTTGCACATTTGGTTTTACCGCTTCTCGGTTTGGGAAAAGTATGGGAAAATGGTCAGCCTGCGGAAACTGCAAAGATTTTGAAAAAACATCAGTTAAAACCGTTGAAACTCGGACCAAAAGAAGGTTTGGGATTGATTAACGGAACCCAGTTTATTCTTGCTCACGCCATAAAAGGTCTGGAAAAATTTGAATATTTACTGAATCTCGCAGATCTGACGGCAGCAATGAGCATTGAAGCGTATCGAGGTTCTTCAAGTCCGTTCAAAAAAGAGCTTCACGAAATCCGACCTTTCAACGGAAGTAAAAAAGTAGCGGCAAGAATGCTGAAATTTCTGAAAAATTCCGAAAATATGAAATCCCACGAATTTTGCGACAGAGTTCAGGATCCGTACTCGATGAGGTGTGTTCCGCAGGTTCACGGAGCGAGCAGAAATGCGTTTGAACATTTGAAAATAATGGCGGAAACAGAATTGAATTCCGTAACCGATAATCCGATTGTTTTAAGTGCAGAAGAATCCATTTCGGGAGGAAATTTTCACGGACAATTAATGGCTTTACCTTTGGATTATGCAACTTTGGCAGCAGCCGAACTTGGGAATATTTCGGACAGAAGAAGCTATCTTTTGCTGGAAGGAAAATTCGGTTTACCAAAACTTTTGGTGGAAAGCTCTGGACTGAATTCCGGTTTTATGATTCCTCAATATACTTCCGCAGCTTTGGTTACGGAAAATAAAACGCTGTGTTTCCCGGCTTCCGCAGATTCTGTTCCGACGAGCTTGGGACAGGAAGACCACGTTTCAATGGGAAGTATTTCGGGCAGAAAATTCAATCAGGTTTTAGGAAATCTGGAAAATATTCTGGCAGTGGAATTAATGTTTGCAGCACAAGGTCTGGAATTCCGGAGACCGGCGAAATGCTCGAAAATCGTGGAAGAAAATTATAATATTATCCGTTCAAAAGTTCAGAAACTGGAAGATGACAGGCTGATTGGTGATGATATTCTGGCGATTGCGGAATTGATAAAGGAAAGAAAGTTTATTGTGATTTAAAAATCGGAAAATGAAAAAAATTGTATTTGTTGGGATATTTCTTAGTTGTATATCAGGCTATTCCCAAACGAAGAAAGAGAAGATTGCGGAATTGGTGCAACTTAGTGGGATTGGTTTTCAGAAAATGGGTTTGAAGGGAAGATTTATTCAGGAATTTAAAAACAGATATCCAAGTGTTACGGAAGCATTTTGGAAAGGAATAGAGCAAAAGATAGATATCAATGAATTAATCAATAAAACCGGCATTTTATTTGAAAAATATTATTCTGAAGAAGAAATTGATGAGCTGCTAAAATTTTATAAATCTCCTTTAGGAAAGAAGATGATTGAAAATATGCCGCAAATTATGAAAGAAGGGGAAGAAGCTGGAAGAAACTGGGCGCAAAAAACTGTAGATCAGATAAATAACGAACTGACTAAAGAAGGCTACCTACAATCTCCACCACCTCCAGGAAAATAATTTTTTTGAAATTATAAAAAACCTTTCGGAATTTCCCGAAAGGTTTCATTTTACTTTTTAATAATCATCCCACTTTTACGGAAGTCATACTCAAACTGCCCCCAATCAGCTCATCATTAAACAAGCTGATTTCTTCAGAATTATCTTTCAGTCCTAAAGTATATATCAGCGGAAGATAATGGTCCGGACTTGGAACTGCATATTGCAGCGCGGTTCCCTGTTTTTGATAATCGATAAGATTGCGGATGTTTCCGTCCAAAATCCAGTTGTTGGTTTTTTCTCTTGCTTCAATTGCCCAATCCCAGCCTATTCCTACCGAATTCATATTTTTCCAATCGATAAGGCGGAGATTGTGTACAATATTTCCGCTACCAATAATTAATACTCCTTTTTCACGAAGTTTGCTAAGCTTTTTCGCCAAATCAAAATGATATTGTGGAGGTTTAGTATAATCAATACTCATCTGGATTACAGGAATATCGGCATCAGGATACATATGTCTTAAAACCGACCAAGCTCCGTGATCCAATCCCCAGTTTTCCGATTCTTCGGAAAGAAAAGGCTTCAGAAGTTCGGAAGTTTTTTTTGCAAGTTCGGGATCCCCTTTTGCGGGATATTCCACTTCAAATAATTCTTTTGGGAAACCATAAAAATCGTGAATGGTTTTCTGCGTTTCGCCAGAAGTAATAAAAGTTCCGTTGGTAAACCAATGTGCGGAAATACAGAGAATGGCTTTCGGAGTTTCGATTTTCTGGGCAGTATTTCTGAATCCGCGGACAAACTGGTTTTCTTCAATGGCATTCATCGGTGAGCCATGTCCCAGAAATAAAACCGGCATTTTATCCGATTTGGAAAGGTTTTCCGAAATTTGGTGTAATTGCTGAAGATTCATTTTATAAATTTAAAAAAAGAGCAGGAAAAATATCCCGCTCTTTTATTATGATTATTGTTGTGTAGCGGTTATGCTTTTACGAATTGCAAGTCACCTGCAATTTTAACATCGTCAGAAACCAAAACGCCTCCTGTTTCCAAAGCTGCATTCCAATTGAGTCCGAAGTCGCTTCTTTTAATTTTTCCTTCGAAAGTGAAACCGGCTTTTGTATTTCCCCAAGGATCTACATTTATTCCACCGAAATCAACTTCCAGTTTTACAGGTTTTGTAACGCCGTTTATTGTCAGGTTTCCTGTGACTTCGTTGTTCAAAGCATCCGTTTCGAAAGTAATTTGCGGATTTTTTTCAGCATTGAAAAAATCTTCACCTTTCAAATGAGCATCTCTGTCTGCATTATTGGTGAAAACAGAATCTGTTTCGATGGTTGCGGTGGTTTTTGCATTGGTAAAAGTATCGTCCTGCGCTTCAATTTCTGCATTGAAATTTTTGAACTGTCCTTTTACATTGGAAATCATCATATGTTTTACTTTGAAAGTAATTTCACTGTGTGTCGGGTCTAAATTCCATTTTGTTGCCATAATATTTTATTTTTTTTAATAAATTGATGATGCAAATGTATTTCAACAAAAATTTTTGGACATTGATGTATGATAATAAATGAGTAATAAGTAATGAGTAATAAGTAATGAGTAATAAGTAATGAGCAATAGGTAATAGGTAATAGGTAATAGGTATTAAGTATTAAGTATTAAGTAATGAGTGCTGAAAGCTGATTGCCGAAAGCCAAAAGCCAATCGCTAATTCATACTCACATCTTCCGGAGCATTTGCCCAAAGCAAGAATTCTCCGCCGAGATTCTGCATAATTTTTTTCCAGAGATTCTGATCGTTCGGAAGTGTGTAATCCAGATTATATACATCCACAACCGTCCACATTTTTCGGGAAATCTCACTTTCCAGCTGAAGTGCAGACCAACCGGAATATCCTGAAAAAACCTTGATATCGCCGATGCCTATATTTCCTTCATATACCGAATTTGTAATGGTTTGGATGTCTTCGGTAAGATAAAATTCATTATTGATACTGAGGAAATATTCCGTAACGGGAATTCCTTTCGCGATGATGAAAGCCTTATCATTTTCCACAGGTCCACCTTCATAAATATCGGTGCTGAAACCTGTGATCAGACTGATTTTTTTACTGACTTTTTTGTTGAGTTTGTTCAGAATAAGTCCGAAAGCTCCGTTTTCATTATGATCGATGATCAGGACTACGGATCTGGAAAAAATATCTCCGGAAATATCGGGTGTGGAAATTAATATTTTACCTTTGTAGGAATTAATCATACTCAAATATAAAAAATAAATGGAAAACCTTCACGATAAAAGGCAAGTTTATAAGAAATTTCAGCTGCTGGAAAGTGAGATCAGGGAAAATCCGATGGAGCAGTTCCGGAACTGGTTTCTGGAAGCGGAAGAAGATCCGAATGTTTATGAAGCAAACGCAATGTCGGTTTCTACTTTAGAAAATGACAGTTGCCCGAGAACCAGAATGGTTTTGCTGAAATCATATAATTGGGAAGGCTTTGTTTTTTATACCAATTATAACAGCAGAAAAGGAAAAGCAATCGAAAAAACCTCGAAAGCGTGCCTGCATTTTTTCTGGGCAGGATTGGAAAGGCAGATCATCATAAAAGCAGATATGGAAAAAATTGCGGAAAATCTGAGTGACGGATATTTCCATTCCCGACCGAAAGGCAGTCAGCTTGGCGCGGTGGTTTCTCCGCAGAGCGAAGTGATTCCGGATCGCGGATTTCTGGAAGAAAAATTAAAAAACCTGGAAAAGGAATTTGAAAATAAAGAAGTTCCGAGACCGCAGAATTGGGGCGGATATTTAGCAAAACCTTATGAAATTGAATTCTGGCAGGGAAGACCGAACCGTTTGCACGACAGGATTTTGTATGAGCTTCAGGAAGATTTCAGCTGGAAAATTTCCCGGCTTGCACCATAAAAAAGCCTCATCACAAGATGAGGCTTTCGTTTTTTTTCTGTAATCAGATTATTTTTTCTTAGCTCCTGATACAGCAGTAGCCAAATCAGCACCAGCTTTGAATTTAGCAACTTTTTTAGCAGCGATCTTGATCGGTTTTTTAGTTGCAGGGTTGATCCCTTGTCTTGCAGCTCTTTCAGCTACAGAGAAAGTTCCGAATCCTACCAAAGAAACTTTTCCGTCTTTTTTCTTTAAAGTAGAAGTAACATTAGAAACGAAAGATTCCAAAGCAGCTTTAGCGGCAACTTTAGTAATTCCTGCATCTTTTGCGATAGCGTCGATTAATTCAGACTTGTTCATAATTGTAATTATTTAAAAAGTTAGTAATGTAATTAAAGCAAATATAAAACAAATTTCATATTGTGCAAATGTTTTTTGAAAAAATAATCAAAATTTCATTGTTTTCGGAGAAATTGAAGAAATATGATAATTCATTTTTTTGTTATTAATCCACGTTTCCCGTAACTAATATTGTGCCAAAAGCCCGTCAGTAAATGTTTTTCAAATATATGTTTAATTTTTTATATAAATTGTGAATTCCGAAATTTCAGAAGAATAATTAAACATTCGATATTATTGTTGCTGATTTGACATATAATCCTTTTCTTTAATGTGAGAAGAGCAATATTTCGGTTTTTCAAAAAGATTATATGCTGAATATCATCGGGTTTTTTATAAATTTGCCGGATGTTGATAGAAGTTTTTAAATCCAAAATCCACAGAGTCCGCGTTACCGAATCGGATCTGAATTATATCGGGAGCATTACGATTGATGAAGATCTGATTGAAGCAGCCGGAATTATTGTCGGAGAAAGGGTGTATATTGTAAATGTGAATAACGGGGAACGTTTTGATACGTATGTGATTAAAGGAAAAAGAAAATCCGGCGAAATCTGCCTGAATGGTCCTGCTGCAAGAAGAGTGCAGAAAGGCGATATTATCATTATTATTTCGTATGCGCAGATGTCGGTGGAAGAGGCAAAAACTTTTCAGCCTAAAATTATTTTTCCCGACGAAAAGACCAATCTTTTAACTTAGTAACTGTTTAAATTTATAAACTCTAACGCATTAGCCACATTAGAAAGAATTTAAAAAAGTTCGCATTAGAAAAAAAATCTTCGATTTTTTAAACTTATGTGTTCTTAATTTATAAAAGAAAATCAATCTAAATCTTATGTGACTAATGTGTTAAAGATAATTTCCGTTTTTATCAATCATTCGTGGAAAACAAAAAGAAGAGCAATCCGCTCAAAACATTTCTGACCATTTTAATATCTCTGGCTTTTGCCGCGCTTTTTATGTGGCTGGCTTTGCGCGGTCTGGATTTTGAAAAAATAAAGCTTTCCCTTGCAAAAGCCAATTATTTCTGGGTTCTGATTGCTGTGGTTTTCGGAATTCTGGCATATTGGTTTCGCGCGATCCGATGGAATATTCTTCTCGAACCGCTCGGTTATAAAATTTCAAACTCTAATGCTTTATGGACAATCTCTTTCGGATATCTGATGAATCTCACTATTCCGAGAAGCGGCGAAGTTGCCCGTTCTACCGCACTTTACGGAGTTGAAGGAGTTCCTGTGGATAAATCTTTCGGGACGATTATTTTAGAAAGAATTATCGATCTGGTTTGTATGATGGTTTTTCTGGGACTTACGCTTGTTTTTAAATATGACGCGATTTTGGCTTTTTACAAATTTGTTACAGAAGAAAAAAAGAAAGATCATACATCAGAGCCTGATTTTTTTGAAAGTATTCTTCTGAAAGTAGGAATTACTGATTCTGAAAAGTTTTTTCTAATAATGAAAATTAGTATTGGAGTTTTAATTTTAGCGGTCGTAATTTATTTATTTGTATTTAAAAGAAAGCAACTTATCAGCTTTGTCAATGGTATTTTCCACGGACTTACCTCCATTTTCAAATTAAAGCAAAACGGAAAATTCATTCTTTACACTGCGCTGATCTGGATATGCTATTATCTGGCAGCTTATGTCGTATGTTTTGCTCTTCCGGAAACTTCGGATTTCAGTTTTGCGGACGGATTTTTCATCATTGTAGTCGGAACTCTGGGAATGATGGTTCCTGCTTCCGGAGGAATCGGTGCTTTTCATTTTGCTTTAAAATTAGGAATTTCGGCGTTGTTTCTTTCAATGGGAAAAAGCGCTTCTGAAGGAGCGGAAGTAGGTTTAAGCTACGCATTTATTTCTCACACAATGCAGATCGTAATTATGCTGGTGATGGGATTAATTTCCATTCCGATACTGGCAAAAGGGAGGAAGTTGGAAGTCAGAAGTCAGAAGATGACTTGAAGAATTTGAGACTTGTAGTTTAAAAAGCCGAAAGCAGATTGCTGATAGCTGAAAGCAGTTGAATCTGAAACAAAAAGATTGTCTCGTATCTCTTTTTCTCATAACTTTGCACAAACCTAATCTAATGAGTAAAAAGAACACCAAATACATCTTTGTAACAGGAGGTGTAACTTCGTCTTTAGGAAAAGGAATCGTTTCCGCTTCTTTGGGGCTTCTTCTAAAATCACGCGGTTTCAGCGTTACCATACAAAAGCTTGATCCTTACATCAACATCGATCCCGGAACTCTTAATCCTTATGAACACGGAGAATGTTACGTAACCGAAGACGGTGCGGAAACCGATCTGGATCTGGGGCATTATGAAAGGTTTCTGGACGCTCCGACTTCCCAGAATAATAATGTAACCACGGGAAAAATTTACCAGACTGTCATCGAAAAAGAAAGAAAAGGAGATTTTCTCGGGAAAACCGTTCAGGTGATTCCGCATATTACCAATGAGATCAAACGCAGGATAAAAATTCTTGCCAAACAGAATTACGACATTATCATTACCGAAATCGGCGGAACTGTCGGTGATATCGAATCGCTTCCTTACATCGAGTCGGTTCGTCAGTTGAAATGGGAATTGGGCGAAAAAAATTCGATGGTGATTCATTTAACTCTACTTCCTTTTCTTGCTTCGAGTGGAGAATTGAAAACAAAACCATCGCAGCATTCCGTTCGTCAATTGATGGAAAGCGGAATTATGGCGGATGTTTTGGTGTGCAGAACCGAGCATAAACTTCCGAAAGATCTTCGTGCAAAACTCGCCCAGTTTTGTAATGTAAGCATTGATAATGTGATCGAATGCAAGGATATGGAAACCATTTACGAAGTTCCGATTGCACTTCAGAAGCAGGATTTTGATGAGGTGGTTCTGAAAGAATTAGGTTTGAAATCCGAAAAGCAGCCCGATCTTAAAGACTGGAAAAACTTCCTGAAACGCTATAAAAATCCGAAAAAATCCGTTGAGATTGCTCTGGTCGGGAAATATGTTTCACTTCAGGATTCTTATAAATCAATTGCAGAAGCGTTCATTCACGCTGGTGCGGAACTGGAAACCGAAGTAAAAATTCGTTGGGTGTACAGCGGCGAAATTACCGAAAATAATGTTGAGGAAATTTTTGCAGGAATCGACGGTATGCTGATTGCTCCCGGTTTTGGCGACAGAGGAATTGAGGGGAAAATTACCGCTGCGAAATTTGCAAGGGAAAATAAAATCCCGCTTTTGGGAATCTGCCTCGGAATGCAGATTATGACAATAGAATTTGCCAGAAATATTCTCGGGCTTCCGAAAGCCAATTCAATGGAATTCGATACTTCAACGCCTGATCCGGTGATTTCATTGATGGAAGACCAGAAAAATGTTGTGGACAAAGGCGGAACAATGAGATTGGGAGCGTGGAAATGCACACTGAAACCCAATTCAAAACTGGCAGAAGTTTACGGCGCGAAAAATATTTCGGAAAGACACCGCCACCGCTACGAATTCAATTCCGAATATCAGGAAGATTTTGAGAAAAACGGTTTGGTTCCTACAGGTTTCAATCCTGATACAAAGCTCGTGGAAACTTTGGAGCTGAAAGATCATCCTTTTTACATCGGCGTTCAGTATCATCCGGAATACAAAAGTACAGTGGAAACGCCGCATCCGCTTTTTGTGGCTTTTGTGAAGACTTGTTCTAAAAAGTAATTTTTATTTCAAATGTTTTTTGACACTTTGTCAAAGTTTTCGGCAGAGTGATTGTACTTTGACAAAGTTTGGTTTCCCACAGATTTTCATATCCAAAACGTCACATTAAAAAGACAAAAATAATCAGGTTACAAAAAAATCAGTATTTTTGTCAGCCAAAATAATAAGGTATAAGATTTGAGCCTTTACAAACCTCAAACATTGAACCTTAAACTTTAAACTAAAATTAAATGCAACAGAATAACGGCTTAGATAGGAATCAGCTCATCAGTTTTATGGTATTTTCATTAATCCTTGTTGGTTTTATGTTCTATTTCCAGAACAAGCAGCAGAAAGAGGAAGTTGAAAATCTTGCCAAAAATCCGAAAACCGAACAGGCTGCACAACCGGTAAAACCTACAAATGCCGCGAATCTTAATACTACGGCAACATCAGATTCCGTAACTACTGTTCAGGTGAAAAATGAGGAACTGAATCTGGAATTCTCCGGTTTGGGCGGACAGCTTTCTAAAGTGGAGCTTCTGAAATACAAAGCTTACGATCATAAAACCGATAAAGCCGATCTTCCGCTGTATTTGTTTAACAAAAATAATTCGTCTTACGGATTTCAGTTTAAGGATAAAACCGGAAAGCTCATCAATACGAAAGATCTGATTTTTACCCCTTCCGTAAATGGAAATGTGATTACGATGACTCATAATCTGAATGGCGCGGTGATACAGTTCGTTTACACTCTTCTTCCTAAATATACTTTAGATTTTAAAGTGAAAACGCAAGGTCTTTCGCAGATTACTTCCGATACAAAAGCAGATTTCCTCTGGAATTACAGTGTAAGAAACTTTGAAAAAGGACGTTCTCAGGAAGAAGCACATACCGAATTTTCCTATGCTTTCAATAATTATAAAGATTATGATTATGATGCCAGAACAACGATGGATGAATCTGATGAAACTCTGAACTGGATCGGCGTAAAGCAGCAGTTTTTTTCACCTGTAATTGAAGCTAAAAACGGATTTACGCAATCCAAAGGAAATCAGGAAGCATTCAGCGAAGGTGAATTTCTGAAAAAGTTTGATTTCGACGGAAAGGTACAAATGGCAGGAAGTGAGCTGAATCAGGACTTTACGTGGTATTTTCTTCCGCTTGATCTTCCGCTTCTGAAATCGTATGACAAAAATTTTGACGAAATTCTTCCTTTAGGATGGTCGTTCATCGGAAGCATTAACCGCTGGTTCTTTATGCCGATGTATAATCTTATTTCTTCGTGGGGAATTGCAGCAGGTTGGGTGATTTTCCTGATGACCATTATTGTAAAGCTGATTCTTTCGCCGATTATGTACAAGCAGCATAAGCTGAGCGCGATGATGAAGGTAATCCGTCCGGAAATTGAAGAAATCAACGAAAAATTCAAAAATGCCGATGCGATGAAAAAGCAGCAGGCAACGATGGAAGTCTACCGGAAAGCAGGTGTGAATCAGATGGCGGGATGTTTGCCTGCATTGGTTCAGATCCCGATTTTCTATGCGCTGTTCCGTTTCTTCCCGAACTTTATTGATCTGAGAGGAAAAGGATTCTGGTTTGCAAAAGACCTTACCGCTTATGATGATTTGATTAAATTACCTTTCAAAATTCCGTTTTTCGGGTGGGATCATATCAGTATTTTTGCTTTGGCTTGTACGATCGTTATTTTAATTTATACGATTATGACTGCCGGAAATATGCAGCAACCGCAGCAGGAAGGAATGCCGAATATGAAAGTGCTGATGTACATTTTCCCGGTAACATTCTTTTTCTTCCTGAATACTTCGGCTTCCGGATTATCCTGGTATTATTTTGTATCCAACGCAATTAATATCCTGATTATATTTGCCATTAAATACTGGTTCTTAGACGAAAAGAAAATCCACGCCCAGATTCAAGCAAACAAAGCACAGCCGAAAAAAGAAGGAAAATTCCAGAAAAGAATGCGCGAAATGATGGAGAAAGCGCAGGAACAGCAGAAAATGCAGGAGCAGAGAAATAAGAAAAAATAATATACCTTATATAATATAAGAGAAAATCGGGAATACTTTTCCCGATTTTTTTTGGTTTCAGGTGATAGGTGTAGGATGTAGGGCGCGAGGTTGTGAATAGTGAATTTCGCTTCGCAAGTCAATCGTCAATTTACATATGGAAAAATTCACCATTCACTTGCGAAGCGAAATTCACTATTGACTTTTTTCTCCCGTTCTCCATATCTCCGGTCATTTTCCGGACTTTCGTCTTTCGGACTCCAATCATTTACAGTTAGTATTAGAAATAAAAACTCCCCTCCTTTGGAGGGGTCGGGGGAGGCTTAATACTCCAATCTGAACGACTTCCTATGATGTATCGTTGGTCCGAATTTTTTTAAAGCTTCGCGGTGTTCTTTTGTGGCGTAACCCATATTTTTGTTCCAGCCGTAGTTTGGGAATTCTTCGTGAAGTTTAATCATCAGCTGGTCTCTGTAATTTTTGGCAAGAATAGAAGCTGCTGCAATACTGAGAATTTTAGAATCACCTTTAATAATACACTGATGAGGAATATAATTGTAAGGATGAAACTTATTACCGTCCACAAGAATAAGTTCAGGGCGTGTTTTCAGCTGATCCAGAGCGAGGTGCATCGCGTGGATACTGGCGTTCAGAATATTGTGTTCATCAATAAAAGCAGGGGAAAGTTCGGCAATTGCATACTCACGTGCGTTATCTTTTATATATTCATCAAGATATAATCGGGTTTTAAATGTTAATTTTTTGGAATCATTAACCAAATTTTGCTTAAAGCTTTCATCCAGAATTACGGTAGCAGCAACTACCGGACCGCACAGGCAGCCACGTCCAACTTCGTCGCAACCTGCTTCTATATAATGCTCTGACCACCTTTTTAATAAGTCCATAAATTGATAAAAAACATTTTTTGATTTCAAAGTAACATTCAAAAATATAGAAAATTAACGATTTCTTAACAAAATGTTTGGTGGTTTTAATAATGTTTTGCAAATTTGTAGCAATGAAAAATTTAATTTGATATGAAGAAACTTACAACAAGTGTGTTGGCGGTAGTTCTTACTTCATCATTTGCTTTGGTAAATGCACAGAAGAAAGATTCCGTGAAAACACAAAACATTGACGAAGTTGTTATTACAGGAGCGTTAGGTATCAAAAAGATAGCAGACGCTGTAACTTCGGCACAACAAGTAGTATCAGCGGATCAATTGACTCAGGGTGGAAACCCGAATGCTGTACAGGCTTTGACGGGTAAAGTAGCAGGATTAGTGATTAGCCAAACTAACAGTGCGGTAAACAGTGAGACTGCAATTCAGATGAGAGGGATGCGTTCCATCTCAGGTTCAAATGATGCATTGATAGTAATTGACAATGTAATCTCCACTGCAACTGTATTTGCCTCACTTCCGCCTGATGTTATCGAATCGGTGAATATAATCAAGGGAGCGCAAGGTGCCGCTTTGTATGGTTCCGACGGGAAAAACGGAGCGATTATTGTAACAACAAAACGAGGTGCAAAGAACAAATTATCCGTATCTTATGATGGCTCAATAGACTTTGAAAGCGTTGCGTTTGTTCCTAAAAGACAAACCAAATACGGTCAGGGTTGGGATAAAGCCAGAGACCAGTACGAGAACGGAGCTTGGGGACCTGCTTTTGACGGAAGTCAAACAGTGTATGGTCTACCAATGTATGATTACAATGGTGACGGTGTTATTGATTTAAGCGGTATCGGTTGGGGAGACGATGAGTTTTCCGGAGATAACCTTGCTGCTATGATCAGAAGTTATAATGCCAGACCAGACGAAGTTAAAGATTTCTTCAGAACAGGTACTACTTTCAGCAACGGTATTACTTTGAATGCCGGAAGCGAAGGAAAGTATGCGATGTTGAGCTTAAACAACACAAGCAGAGGCTTTATTATCGACGGGGATGATTCTAATAAAACGTCGATTTTATTCAAAGGAGGTGCCAAAGTGGATAAATTCTCTTTTGACGTAGGTTTCAACTATATCAGAACAGATTATACGCAAACTACCACATTGTTTGATGAAACAACCAATGATGCTCTATATTGGCATTTGCTTCAATCGGCTCCGGATATTCCTATTACTGCTTATAAAGATTATCCGGACAATGCTTTTGCGTGGAACATTTATTATCAGAATCCATACTGGAGAATGAAGCACGTAAGACAGGATTACAGCAGAAATTTCTACAATGCAAATCTTGGTTTGGGATATGAAATCAACAAACATATCAACGTTCGCTATACCGGAAATGTTCAGGGAACTTCTTCTTCTTCTACGAAGTACAGAGATGCATTTTCAACAGGAATATATGGTGGTGAAGCAGGTAGTGCTGTAAAATCAATCGCATCTGCATTGTTTCTGGATGACAGAAATTATTGGGATTACTACGGAGATGTGATGTTGAACTTCGATTATGATTTGACAAGTGATCTGAACCTGAAATTAAACGTAGGGCATAACTATCAGGAACACAGAATGGAGATTATGCAGAATGGTGGAACCAATTTGGCTATTCCTGGTGTATATGTAATGACCAATGTTACGCAGCCTCTTCCGGCAGGTTCAACTTCTTTTTCGCCAACCAACGGAACTTACAGAAAAAACTCTCATTCCGTTTTTGCAAACTTGGATTTGGCATATAAAAACTTCTTATTCTTAAATGCTACGGGAAGAAATGAATGGTCATCCGTTTTACCGAAAAACAATAATTCATATTTCTATCCTTCCGTAGGGCTTTCATTTGTTCCTACTAAAGCATTTGACTTTGGAGGAGATACTTTAAATTATATGAAAGTATCCGGAAACTGGACAAGAGTAGGGAATTCAGGACCAGTAGATTGGTATGAAATCAACAGAACGGCAGAGCTTGTAGCCGGATATCCATTCCTGGGTGTAAACTCTTATAGAAACGGTATGGTTCAGGCTGATGCGAACATCCATCCTGAATTTGTAACCACAAAAGAGGTGAATCTGGATTTAGGATTTTTTCAAGACAGAATCAGAGTAGGTGGTTCGATTTATGAGGCAGACACTAAGGATTTGATTACCAAGCAGACTACCTCTTCTGCTTCCGGGATCAATCAAAAATTGATCAATATTGCGAAAATGCGCTCAAAAGGAGCTGAAATTAATTTAGGGTTGACCCCAATTAAAACAGCTGATTTCAAATGGGACATTCTTGCAGGGTATTCCTATAATGAATCCATTGTAGAGGATATTATGCCGGGTGTAGATGAAATACCATTGGTATCCAGCGGTACTTGGGGAATTTATGCACAGAAAGGTTCTGTTTTCCCATTGATTAAAACTTCAATGATGCAGAGAGACGGCCAAGGCAGAATTATTATAGATCCTGCTACCGGAAATCCTCTTGTAACTGCAGGATTGGAAAATGCAGGAAGCGCAGTTCCGAAAAGCGTTTATACTTTCAGCACCAGTATTTCTTATAAAGGATTTAAATTAGGTGGTGTTGCTGATTACAGATACGGAGCTAAAATCGTAGCCGATGTTCAGTCAGGTTTAGCATTCGGAGGAACATTGTATGCTTCCGGTGAGGTAGTGCGTGAAGAAGGAGGATTCGTAATGCCGAACTCTGTAATTCCTGACGGAAACGGAGGTTATGTTCCTAATACGGATATCAAAACAGGAGGAGAAAATTACAGTGGTGTAATTACTTGGTTCTCAAGTAAATATGCTACTTATGGTGAAAATCTTCTGGTTGATGGTCAGGCATTTAAAGTAAGAGAATTGTATTTAACTTACAGCCTGCCAAAAAGTTTGGTGAAACAATACGGTCTTGAAGAGATTACCTTTGGGGTACACGCAAGAAATCCTTTCAAAAAGTTTGCGGATAATAATTTAGATTATGTGGATCCTGAAACCAGCTATTATTCAGGTAGTACAAATAATGCATTTGGTTTTGGTTCACGTACACAGTATCCAAGTACCAAAGTATATGGTTTCTCATTAAATCTCAAATTCTAATATTTTTAATTAACATTATGAAAAAGTATATTTTATTATCAATTATAGGCTTAGCTTCGGTCTCTTGTAGTTTGGATGATAATATTAATCCAAACAAGGTTATAGCGGAGCAGGTAACGCCGAGTCTGAGGCTTTCGGGAGCATCAGTGTCAGCTTATGTAGTTTTAGCTGGGAACGGAGTGAACGGTTCCACAGGTAACGGAGCAGGAATGAACGCATTGGGACAAGCCTGGACTAATACGTGGTCTGGAAACTTCGCTACTTACGGAAATCCTTACATTACGGAATCGAATTTGGATATCACAACAACCTATCGTCAATCCATTTTTACAGAATCATATAAGGTATTAACCAGATTCCAGAGAATCATTGATTTTGGAGATGCATATGCGAATTATGTTGCGATTGCAAAAGTTCAGAAAGCATATTATATGCAGTATATTGTAGATCTTTATGGAAGCGTACCTTATTCAGAAGCATTTCAGGAAGCAGATAACCCTACACCTAAGTATGATAAGGATGTAGATGTATATAAAGGTTTGGTGAACGAACTTTTGGAAGCAAAAGCTCTAATTGCTACTTACGGAGAAGATGCGAAGTATAAAGTAGATACATCTTCCGATCCTATATTTAAAGGAAATATGCAGAAATGGAGCGAATTTGCCAATACCGTTTTGCTGAAATATGCAATTCACCTTTCCGATACTTCTGATGCAGAAGGAATTGCACTTAGAAATCAGATTATCAGTGCTCTGAGCGGTGCTACGTTTATCTCTTATGATGTAGCGATTAATCCAGGGTACAGCAATGCTTCTCCATCTGCGCAAAACCCATTGTATAATGCATTTGGTAAAACTACCTCTTCAGGCGCATCCAATACAAACGGTTATTTGCTGATGACTGCATCAGACCACGCTGTTAAAACACTTACAGGTGATGCTTCTAAAATTACCAGCGGAGTTGCTGACCCGAGAATCGAATTCCTTTTCACAAAAGGAAAAATGTATAACAACACTGCGGCAGGTGGTCCGGAAGGATACTACGGTTTCCCTCAGGGTATGACCAATGACGACTATAAAGTGTTTATGGGATTCGATGTTAATGCAAGAAAACCTGTAACTGGTAACTTCTCATTTTTAGCAGGAATGTTCCTTACAGCTGACGGAGCTTCTAAAGACGGATATCTGATGATGAAATCCGAGAGTGAATTCCTACAGGCTGAAGCTGCACTACGTGGTTATGCAGGTTTCTCAAATGATCAGACTCACTTTGAAAATGGTGTTACAGCTTCATTCTCATTTGATGGTAAAGCTTCTGACGCAGCGGGTTATATCTCCAGTATTTCCGGCAAAGCTAAAGTGGGATGGACAGGAAGTACAGCCGATAAAATTGCTGCAATACAATATCAGCGTTGGGTAGCATTGATTAACTACAACGGTGCTGAATCTTTCATCAACTATCTGAGAACAGGATATCCTGAAACTCCATTGGCTACAACTGCAACGCAGCCGAACAAACCTTGGAGACTTCTATACCCTGCAGATGAATATTCTAATAACAGTGGTAATGTTCCGGTTGTTTCTAAAGAACAATGCTTCACTAAAAATGAATATACTCCGTTTATTTACAAATAATGAACAGTATTCATTTTGAATAAATTTCTTAAAACCGCTCACCCGAGCGGTTTTTTTATTCCTTATATTTGCAGAATAATTCTATGTAATGAATATCAAACAGATCATAAAAGAAAAAATAGCAGAAATTATTCTTAATCTCTACCAAATCACGGATGTTACTCTTGAAATACAGGAGAATAAAACCGATTTTGAAGGGGATTATACCGTAGTAATGTTTCCGCTGGTTAAAATTCTTAAAAAAAGTCCGGATACTATCGGGATGGAAATCGGAGCTGCCGTTTCAGAGGAAAATTTTGTGAAGAACTTTCAGATTGTAAAAGGGTTTCTGAACTTAACTCTCGATCAGTCATTTTTCTTTCAGAATTTTGAGAACCTCGTTCAGTCTTTCGGAAAATCTGAACCGAAGAATGAAACCGTAATGGTGGAATATTCTTCACCCAATACTAATAAGCCGCTTCATTTGGGACATATCCGCAACAATCTTCTCGGATATTCCGTTGCGCAGATTTTGGAAGAGAATGGTTATAATGTTATTAAAACCCAAATCATTAACGATCGTGGAATTCATATCTGTAAATCAATGTTGGCTTGGGAAAAATCAGGAAAAGGCGAAACACCCGAATCTACAAGATTAAAAGGAGATAAGCTTGTCGGAAATTATTATGTGGAATTTGATAAAAATTATAAAAAAGAAATCTCAGAACTCGTAGAATCCGGTATGTCCGAAGAGGAAGCAAAAAAGCAGGCATCTTCCATTCTTGAAGCTCAGAAAATGCTTCTTGATTGGGAAAAAGGAGACGAAAAAGTACGCGAACTCTGGAAAATGATGAATTCCTGGGTATATGCAGGATTCGCGGAAACATACAGGAGATTAGGCGTGAGCTTTGATCAGGTTCAGTATGAAAGCAATACTTATATTTTAGGAAAAGACATTATTCAGGAAGGTTTGAATAAAGGTGTTTTTTATCGCAAAGACGACGGTTCTGTTTGGGTGGATCTTTCTGATGAAGGTCTGGATCAGAAATTATTGCTGCGTTCAGACGGAACTTCCGTATATATGACGCAGGATTTGGGAACAGCAGTAGAGCGTTTCAAAGACAACGATATTCAGAAGCTGATTTATACCGTTGGAAATGAGCAGGATTACCATTTTCAGGTTTTGTTTAAAATCCTGAAAAAGCTCGGTTATACCTGGGCAGATCAGTTGTATCATCTTTCTTATGGAATGGTCGAGCTTCCGGAAGGCAAAATGAAATCCCGCGAAGGAACAGTGGTTGATGCCGATGATCTGATGCAGGAAATGTATCTTACCGCCAAAGAAAAAGCGCAGGAACTCGGAAAGCTGGAAAACCTTTCTGCGGAAGATAGAGAAAAATCTTACGAAACCGTAGGTTTGGGTGCTCTGAAATATTTTATGCTGAAAGTAGATCCGAAAAAGAAAATGCTTTTCAATCCTGCCGAAAGTATCGATTTCAACGGTAATACGGGACCTTTTATCCAATATACGTATGCCAGAATTCAATCGCTTCTGGAAAAAGCAGGAAATTTCGGAGAATATCATCAGGATTTTGAGCTGCATTCCAATGAAAAAGAACTCATCACTCTGCTTTCAAATTATAATGAAACGATAGAAAAAGCGGCGAGTACGCTTTCTCCGGCTATTGTAGCAAATTATGTGTATGAAGTAGTGAAATCCTACAATTCCTTTTACCAGAACAATCCGATTTTGAATAATGAAGATGAGAATGTTAAAAATTTCCGCCTGAAATTATCGGAATTTACCGCCAAAGTCATTAAAAGATCATTCGAGCTATTGGGAATCGGAGTGGTGAACAGAATGTAGGGAAACTTGGAGAATGGGAGAAAAAAAGTCAATAGTGAATGGTGAATTTTTTCCGTATGTAAATTGACCATTGACTCGCGAAGCGAGATTCACCACTCACAACTACAATCTTATGAAACTGGATTTTCAGCAACATATCGAAATAAATTCACTCTCTCCGGAAAATACTTTTGAAGAGAAAGTGATTTTGTTTCTTGAAGAATGGTTTTCAGGTTCAAAAACGGTGAAAGTTCAGACTTCCGGCTCTACCGGAATACCCAAAATTTTTGAGATCGAAATGCAGAAAATGCTCAGCTCTGCAAAAATGACCTGTGATTTTCTGAATTTAAAATCAGGTAATTCCGCGCTGCTGTGTCTTCCCGTGGAATATATTTCCGGAAAAATGATGATCGTCCGTTCTATTGAACGAAATCTTAATCTTCACATCGAAAATTCATCGGTAAAACCGCTCGAAAATGTAGAGGAAGAAATTGATTTCTGCGCAATGACACCCTTACAGGTTGAAAATTCTTTACACAAAATTCACCTCATCAAAAACCTGATTATCGGCGGTGCTCCCGTTTCCGAATCCTTAAAAAATAAAATACATTTCCACCTCAATCCTCAATCCTCAACTTTCAATCCTAAAATCTACGAAACATACGGAATGTCCGAAACGCTTTCCCACATCGCTTTGAAAGAAATTTATCAGAAAGAGGAAGAATATTTCAAAGTTTTTGACGGAATTGATATTTCTATAGATGAAAGAGGTTGTTTAAAAATTAATGCTCCGAAGCTGAATTCCGAAATTTTGCAGACGAATGATCTCGTGGAAATCAAGGATAAAAATCAATTTCGCTTTTTAGGGAGGATAGATAATGTCATTAATTCCGGTGGGGCTAAAATTTTTCCCGAAGAATTAGAAGCTTTGGTAAAAAAACATATTCCGAATGAAGTGGTTTTCCTTGGAATTCCCGATGAAGTTTTGGGACAGAAGCTTATTCTCGTGATTGAAGATGTAGAATGCCAGTCTGAGCGAAGTCGAAGACTCAGATCTCAAATTTCAAATCTCGAATTTGAAAAATCTTTTCACAAGCCGAAAGAAATTATCTTTATTGAAAAAATTCCGAGAACACCGAACGGAAAAGTGAATCGGTTGGAATTATTGAGAAAAATAACAGATTAAAATTTTAAATCAATGAAAATTACTAAACTCGTAATCCTCTTCAATTATAAAAAAATACTTTTGGGATTTTTGATTTCAATTTTGCTTTTTATACTATCAAATCAGATAAATTCCAGTGGTTTTAGTATGTTTTTGAAAGGATTTGGAGTTCTTATTATTTTAAACATAATTGCTTCGGTTTTTGCATCGTATATTCTTTATGACAAATCCGGTTTATACGAGTTAAATAATTTGAAAGGAATTATTGATTTGAATAAGGTTGAAAATGCAGTTTTGGTTCACGCAAGTTTTGACCCGTTATCCCGGAAATTAGAAGAAAAATATAAAAATCTGAATGTAACGGTTTGTGATATTTATGGAAACAGGCACGAACACGAAAGCGGAATTAAAACTTCAAAAAAAATATTTCCACCGAATCCGAATGAAATAAAAATTCACGCAGAAAAACTGCCTTTTGAAAATAATTCACAAGATATTATCCTTGCAATTACGGCTGTTCACGAAATTTTAGACCATAAGAAAAGAGTAGGTTTTTTCAAAGAAGCGAAAAGAATTTTGAAAGACAAAGGCGTCATCATTGTATCTGAACAATTTAGAAACAGAATTAATTTTATTTTTTTCAACATTGGTGCTTTTCATTTTTTGAGCCGTAAACAATGGGAAAAATCCATATCAGAAGCAGGTTTAAATATAGCAGACAATAAAAATGTCACACTTTTTGCAAATATGCTGGTCATTAAAAAGTCTTAATTCGGGGAATCAATGAAAAACTTCACCACAGAACTGTTCTACAAAACTTCCCGCTCTTCCGGAGCAGGCGGACAAAACGTAAACAAAGTGGAAACCGCCGTTACCGTAATGTGGAACGTTTCGGAATCAGAATTTTTCAGTGATGAAGAAAAGCAGAGGATTTCCGAAAAGCTGAAAAACAGAATCAATGCGGACGGAATTTTACAGCTAACCGTTTCCGAATCGAGAACGCAGTTCCAAAATAAAAAAATCGCTACGGAAAAAATTCTGGAATTAGTCAGTAAATCATTAATCATCCAAAAGCCGCGAAAGAAAACCAAACCCACAAAATCTTCCGTAGAAAAACGGATTCAGCAAAAAAAGCAGCATTCCGAAAAGAAAGAAAACCGGAAATTCAGGTTTTAATTTTGTGCATTATATAAAATAGGATACTTTTGCCAAAATTTAAAAAATGACAAAAAAACTATTATTTTCAGCGATTACTTTACTCCCGTTGATTTTTTCGGCACAGCAGAAATTCAGTATTATTCCTTCTGTAGGTTATGCGTGGAGGACAGCCAAAACTTCACCGGAACTTTCGTCCCAGGAAAAAGAATACGTAAAAGGATTGAAAAATGGAGTAAACTTCGATATTTCAGCATATTATCACCTGAAAAATGAAATAGGGATCGGATTGAAGTATTCTAATTTCAACGCAAGCAGTGATGGAATGTTAAGCGTAATCGGACTAGATGGAGAAACATATTCAGGTTCTGTAAGTACAAAAGATAATATCAGCTTTTTTGGACCGGCTTTCATTTATTCCAATTATAATCTGGAAACAAGACACAAGCTTTATTATGATCTGGCATTAGGAGTTATTACTTATTCTTCAAAAACAGGAGGTGCAAAAATTACAGGTTCCAATCTCGGATTGGATGCGAATATTGCATATCAGTATGCTGTGTCATCTCAAATTTTTGTAGGACCTAAATTAGGATATACCGTTGGCACACTAACCAAAATTAAAATGAACGGACAAACAATTGACTTGGGCGAAAATAAAGAAGGATTGGGGAGAGTTTCGTTAAGCTTCGCGGCAACATTCCGTTTTTAAACTTATCTTTGCATAAAATTAAAAATATGAACAAACCGATCACTGAATTCATTGAAAAATATTATCTGCATTTTAATGCCGCTGCTTTGGTAGATGCTTCCAAAGGCTATGTTGCACACCTGAAAGACGGCGGAAAAATGCTGATTTCTTTGGGAGGAGCGATGTCCACGGCAGAATTGGGAAAAATCCTTGCGGAAATGATCCGTCAGGGCAAAGTGCATATCATTTCCTGCACCGGAGCCAATCTCGAAGAAGATGTGATGAATCTTGTGGCGCATTCCCATTACAAAAGAGTTCCGAATTACCGTGATCTGACACCTGAACAGGAAAGAGAACTTCTTGATAATCATTACAACCGCGTTACCGATACCTGTATTCCCGAAGAAGAAGCGTTCCGGAGATTGCAGCAGCATCTGGAAGATGTGTGGCACGAAGCAGAAAATAAAGGCGAAAGATATTTTCCGCACGAATTTTTGTATCAGGTGATCAATTCCGGAATTTTGGAGCAGTATTACGAAATCGATCCGAAAGATTCTTGGATGGTTGCGGCGGCGCAGAAAAATCTGCCGATCGTTTGCCCGGGTTGGGAAGATTCCACGACAGGAAATATTTTTGCTTCCAATGTGATTAAAGGTCAGCTGAAAGCCGATACCGTAAAATCCGGAATTGAATATATGATTTACCTTACGGAATGGTACAGAGCCAATTCCGGTGGAAAAGGAGTTGGGTTTTTCCAGATTGGAGGCGGAATTTCAGGAGATTTCCCGATTTGTGTGGTTCCGATGATGTATCAGGACCTGGAATGGGAAGATGTTCCGTTCTGGTCGTATTTCTGTCAGATTTCTGATTCCACGACTTCTTACGGTTCATATTCCGGAGCAGTTCCGAACGAAAAAATTACCTGGGGAAAACTGGATATCGATACGCCGAAATTTGTGGTGGAAAGTGATGCTACGATTTGTGCACCGCTGATGTTTACTTATGTTTTGGAAAATTAAGAAAGACGAAAATCTTTTTGAAAAATAAAAACTCTCCTGAAATTTTTGGGAGAGTTTTTTTAAATTCGTATTCTCAAATACAAAAAAACAACCAATGAACGAACTTTTCAGACAGCAGGTTTTCGAGATTATCAGGATGATTCCGAAAGGCAGAGTTACCAGTTACGGAGCGATTGCAAAAGCAGTTGGTTATCCGAAGCACGCAAGACACGTCGGAAATGCGCTTCGGAATTATGATGAAGATTTTCCGGCACACAGAGTCTGCAATTCTTCCGGAACTGTTACTGCGAGCTGTTTGCAGTCTTTCACACAAAAACTGAAAAAAGAAGGAGTGGAAGTGAAAGGAACGAAAATCCGGAATTTCAAAAATATTTTCTGGAATCCGCTGGAAGAATTATAATTAAAAATAACGATGAATAAAGAAAACCTGAACCAATTCATTAAGGATAAAATCACTGAAAAAATCAGGAATTTAGAAAATATCATTTCCGAAACCCGTGCTTCCAGCAACGATACGAAAAGTTCAATGGGCGACAAATACGAAACCGGTCGGGAAATGCTCCAGCAGGAAATTAATAACCTTCAAATTCAACTGAATGAAGTGATAAAGCAACGTGATTTTCTGAAAACCATTTCTATAAAAAATTCTGAAAAAGTGGAAAAAGGAGCATTGGTAAAAACCGGAAAAGGACTTTTTTACATTTCGGTTTCCTTAGGCGAACTCCTTTTTGAAAACCAAAAAATTTTCTGCATTTCTCCCGAATCTCCTTTGGCAAAAGCAATGAACGGGAAAACGAAAAACGATTTGTTTACTGTGAATAACATTTCCCAAACCATCCTCGAAATCCGGTAAAAATTTCATTATTTTGTAGAAATTAATTACTCATTGCTCATCACTTATTATCCATAAAATGCAAAACTACCTCGATTTACTCCAGCATATCCTCGACAACGGAACCGATAAAACCGACCGAACCGGAACCGGAACACGAAGCATTTTCGGCTATCAGTTAAGATACGATTTGTCAAAAGGTTTCCCTTTGGTAACGACTAAAAAAGTGCATCTGAAATCCATTATTTATGAATTGTTGTGGTTTCTGAAAGGTGATACCAATATCAAATATCTGAATGATAACGGCGTTTCAATCTGGGATGAATGGGCAGACGAAAACGGAAATCTCGGACCTGTTTACGGATCGCAATGGAGAAGTTGGCAAGGTGCAGACAACAAAGTAATTGACCAGATTACCGAAGTGATTGATCAAATCAAAAAAAATCCCGATTCCCGAAGATTGATCGTTTCCGCGTGGAATGTTGCCGAAATTCCGAATATGGCTTTAGCGCCTTGTCACGCAATGTTTCAGTTTTATGTGGCGGACGGAAAATTGTCTCTGCAATTGTATCAAAGAAGCGCCGATGTTTTCTTAGGCGTTCCGTTCAATATTGCGAGTTATGCGCTTTTACTGATGATGGTTGCACAAGTTTGCGGTTTGGAAGTCGGTGATTATGTGCATACTTTCGGTGATGTTCATATTTATAATAATCATTTCGAGCAGGTTCAAAGACAGCTTTCGCGGGAACCGAAACCACTTCCGACAATGAAGCTCAATCCGGAAATCAAAGATATTTTCAATTTTGATTTTGAAGATTTTACTTTGGAAAATTACGATCCGCACCCGGGAATTAAAGCACCTGTAGCAGTGTAGATGTAACAAAAAGTGATTCTGAAATGTTTTATTGAAAAAATAATAATGACTAAAAAAATCACTTTTTTCATTTTCGCATTATTTTCTGTTCTTATCGGACTTTATCCGCTGATTTATATTTTTCAAGACAGAAAATTCGGTTTGCTTAAAACCAAAAGCGAAATCATTTTAAATGATTTCGTTTGGAATGTCGCTTTTTACACCCATATTTTTTTAGGTGGTTTGGCTTTGCTCATCGGCTGGATTCAGTTTGTGCCTAAATGGCGGGAAAGAAAAATCGGGCTTCATCGTACTATTGGGAAAATCTATATTATTTCTGTTTTGCTGAGTGCAGTTACCGGCTTTTATATCGGGATTTTTGCAACGGGCGGTTTCATCGTTTCTGCAGGTTTTATGACATTGGCGGTTGTTTGGTTTTATACCACTTTGTCGGCGTATTTGTCTATCAGAAAAGGAAATATTTTACTTCATCAAAAAATGATGGTTTACAGTTATGCTGCTTGTTTTGCTGCGGTTACTTTACGGATTTATCTTCCTGTTTTGGTTGGTGTTTTCAGGGAATTTGTCAAAGCGTATCTCGTTGTATCGTGGCTTTGCTGGATTCCGAATATGATTGCTGCTTATTTTCTTAATAGAAAACAATCGTAAATTGTAAAAGGCGTTCCGTAGGAACGCTATCTTTTTAGGAAATTAAAGTTTAATTTTGTAACAATCCTTTGAAAACCAACACTTATTGTAGTAAAATCAACAACAATATACTTTCATAAAATGAAAAAACTCTTCATCGCTGCACTTTTTTTAGGTGCATTTTTTAATTCAAATACGGTTTTTGCCCAAACCGAAACTTCCGGCAGAAATCCGGTGTACAGAGCAACACACACCAAAACCACCGAACTGAAACACACGAAGTTAAAAGTCAGTTTCGATTACGAAAAAGAACAGATGAACGGCGAAGAATGGCTCACAGCGAGTCCGTATTTTTATCCGACTGATTCATTGGTTCTGAATGCAAAAGGAATGCTGATTCACGAAGTGGCTCTGGACAAAAGCGGTTCAAAACAGCCGTTGAAATACGATTATAAAAACGATATTCTGAAAATCAGTCTTGATAAAACCTATCAGAAAAATCAGGATTATATGGTTTACATCAAATATACCGCTCGTCCGAATGAAGTAACACAACAGGGAAGTGCAGCGATCAATGATGCAAAAGGTTTGTATTTCATCAATGCACAGGGAAAAGATCCGGATAAGCCGACACAAATCTGGACTCAGGGTGAAACGGAATCGTCTTCGGCTTGGTTTCCGACCATCGACAAAACCAATCAGAAAACCACTCAGGAAATTTATATGACCGTTCCGGATAAATATGTTACGCTATCCAACGGATTTCTGAAAGATTCTCAAAAAGAAGGAAACGGACTGAGAACCGATCATTGGGTAATGGATAAAAGACATTCCGTTTATCTGTTCTTTATGGGAGTCGGCGATTTTGCGGTAGTAAAAGATAAATGGAGAAATATTCCCGTAGATTACTATGTGGAAAAAGAATACGAACCGTATGCAAAGCAGATCTTCGGAAACACGCCGGAAATGATTGAATTTTTCTCCAAAAAACTGAATTACGACTATCCGTGGAACAAATACGCTCAAATGGTCGGTCGCGACTACGTTTCCGGAGCGATGGAAAATACAACGGCAACACTTCACGGAGAAGGTGCGCAGCAAAAACCGGAACAGCTGATTGACGAAAATGTCTGGGAAGATACGATTGCCCACGAATTATTTCATCAGTGGTTCGGCGATCTCGTAACAGCGGAAAGCTGGAGCAATCTTACAGTAAACGAATCGTTTGCGAATTATTCGGAATACCTTTGGAACGAATACAAATATGGAAAGGATCAGGCAGATTATCATTTGATGGAAGATGTAGGACGATACCTTCACAATCCGAAAGATTTCAGTAAAGATTTGGTGCGTTTCAATTATGAAAGCAGAGAAGATGTTTTCGATCTGGTAACGTATCAGAAAGGAGGAGGTATTTTGAATATGCTGAGGAATTATCTTGGCGATGATGCCTTTTTTGCCGGATTGAACGATTATCTTAAAACCAATGAATACCAGAACGGGGAAGCGCACCAGCTGCGTCTTTCTCTTGAAAAAGTTTCGGGAAAAGACCTGAACTGGTTTTTCAACCAATGGTATTTCGGAAGCGGAAATCCGAAAATTTCCTACACCTATAATTACGAACCTGTAAAAAAAGAAGTAACGGTTTCCATCAGCCAATCGCAGACTCCGCTGTTTGAATTTCCTTTAACCATCGATGTTTTCGTGGATGGAAAACCAAACAGACAAAAAATCTGGGTGGATGCGAAATCTAAAAGCAATTTCACATTTTCTGCAGCGAAAAGCCCGGATCTGATCAATATTAATCCTGACGGAATTTTGGTAAGTGAAATCACGGAAACCAAAACTCCCGAGCAATATTTCACCCAATATTCAGGAACGAAGGATTTTTACGGAAGATACAAAGCGGTTGAAAAAACTGTAGAAAACGGAGCAAAAGGCGATACTTCCGTGAAAACTTTGGTAGCTGCTTTGAAAGACCCGTTTTTCAGGGTTCGTGAAAAAGCGTTGTCCGGTTTGGATCTATCACAGCCGAATATTTCCAAATTAGCTTTGGCTGATGTGGAAAAATTAGCTTCCAACGACCCGAAGACTCTGGTTCAGGCAGCAGCGATTTCCGCTTTGGTAAAAACGAAGAACGCAAAATATATGAGCCTTTACGAAAAAGGAATTTCCGCAGTTTCCAATTCCGTAAAAGCAGCCTCGCTTTCCGGAATCGCCTCTCTCGATCCTGCAAAAGTAGCCTCTCTGGCAGGAAATATCGACCTTGAAAACGCTTCGGAAGAAATGATGACTTCTCTGCTTCCGATCATCGTTAAAAATAAAATTGAAAAGCAAATGCCGGCGATTGCTTCTACAGTAGCTTTTTATCCGTTTATCAAATTCCAGAACCCGGATTTGGGTGCGGTTGCGGAAGAAGGTTACAACTGGATTATGAGTTCCGACAATCTGAAAGCTACGGAAAAAGTAACAAAGATCCTGACACAGGTAAAATCCCAGATCGGCGAAAATCCGCAGGCAAAAATGATGATCGTTCAGATTCTGAAAGACGGACTTTCCAAAAAAATGGAAGTGCTGAAAAACAACCCGAAAAGTCCGACAATAAATCAGCAGGTTGATGCGCTGAACAAAGCGATTGAAGCGTATAAATAATAAATTATTAACAGATGTAGGAACGCACCAGAAGGTGCGTTCTTTTTTTATTTTCTATGGTTTTTTACAAACCAAAACCCTTTCATTTTCAGAAAATCCGGAATAATCCTCTTTCCCGAAAGTTTTGATATCCACATAAAATCCGGCATTTTCCAGCCTTTTCTGCAAACCTTCGGCAGAATAAATTCTTACGTGGTCGTTCTGCCCGAAATGTTTTAAGCGTTCTTCCGGAGTTTTGATGCTGAAATCTTCATAAATTTCACCTTCTTTGAACGGAGTCTGGATCAAAGCGATTCCGCCTTTTTTCAGCACGCGGAAAAGCTCATTCATCGCTGCGGAATCATCTTCAATATGTTCCAGAACGTGATAGCAGAGGATCAGGTCGAATTTTTCCACTTCCGTATCAATTTTTGTAATGTCGAAATGATAATCAGCAAGAAATTCGTCTTCAAAATCCGTCGAAAAATAAGTGATGTCTTTTCTCTTTTTTAATACTCTGAAAAGTGCTCTGGAAGGCGAAAAATCCAGAATAGAAAATCCTGATTTCAGATAATTTTCAGTCAGGAGCTTGTACAGCCTTCTGGATCTTGGCAGACTTCCGCAAACCGGACAAAGCAGATTTCCGTTGTCTAATCTTTCAAAATGTTTCAGCTCCGAATTGCAGATATTGCATTTGCAGTTTTTTCCTTTATAAAAAGGATAGAGCAATTTTCTGAAAAATATTTCGTTTTCAAAAAGGAATTTTTGAGGAAGAATTTTCCGGGTGATATTTTTGGCGGATTGATACATTATGAAGCCGCAATTTAATAATACTCACCGAAATATTCGGCGTTCCGGCGAATAATTTTTAATTTCGCATCTTAATTTTTACAGTATGAGTTTTGGAATAGAAGCAGCAAGTTATTATGTGCCTTCATTGTATCTGGAGATCAGTGAATTGGCGGAGAAGAGAGGAATTGAGCCGGCAAAACTGGAAAAAGGACTGGGACTTCACAAGATGGCATTTCCCGATGTTCACGAAGATGCTGCCACGTTTGCGGCGGAAGCTTTATTAAAATTAATTCAGGATTACAAAATCGATCCGAAAGATATTTCGAGAATTTATCTCGGTACCGAAAGTGCTTTGGATGCTGCAAAACCAACAGCAACGTATGCAATGCAGATAGTGGAAAAAGTTCTGGAATCGCAGTTCGGCGAAAGGATTTTTAAAAATTGTGATGTGGTGGATATGACTTTTGCGTGTATCGGAGCAGTGGATGCTTTTCAGAATTGTCTGGATTTTGTAAAAGCGAATCCCGGGAAAAAAGCGGTGGTGATTGCTTCCGATTATGCGAAATATGAACTGGCCTCTTCCGGAGAATATACGCAAGGTGGCGGCGCAGTTGCTGTTCTGATTTCTGAAAACCCGAAGCTTCTGGAAATTGAGAATACTTTCGGAGTGGCGACGGAAAGCGTTTTCGATTTTTTTAAACCGCGAAGAAGCGCTTTGAAATCCGATCTTTCCACCGCATCCGAAACGATGCCGGATAAAATAGAAATCTTTACGGATGAGCCGGTTTTCGACGGGCAGTATTCCAATCAGTGTTATCAGGACAGAATCCGGGAAGCATACCAACATTACAAAGACCAGACAAATATTGAAAAACCTTATGAAAACTGGCGGTATCTGATATTTCATCTTCCTTACGCTTTTCACGGGAAAAGGGTTTTTACTGAAATTTTCAGCTTAGAAAACGAACTTCCTTATTCCACTCCGGAAGAGCAAAAAGCCGTTGCGAAATCTGAAAATTATCTGAATTTTATCAATGAAAAAATAGAACCTTCACAAAGAGCCTCTTCCGAAATCGGCAATATGTACACCGCTTCCGTTTTTATGGCACTGCTTTCCGCTTTGCAGGTAAGTTTTGATAATAATGAAAATATGAACGGCAAAAAAATAGGATTTTTAGCCTATGGAAGCGGCTCAAAATCGAAAGTTTTTGCAGGAAAAGTTTCGGAAAGCTGGAAAGAAATTGTTTCCAAATGGGATATTTTTGAAAGTTTAAAAAACAGAACCACAATCAATTTTGATACTTACGAAAAACTTCATCGCAAACAATTGGAATCTTCCGTAAATCCTGATTACAAAGGTTTCGGATTGGTTTCCATAGAAAAAGAAAATCCGCTTTCCGTTGGAGCGAGGTATTATAGGTATCAGTTGTGATTAATCAAGTCGGTAATTTTTTCTTGCAACGGGAATATGTTTCGGGTGTAATCTGTAAATAAGTCGATACGATTTTGGAGGTCAGCCTTTCTGCTAAATCAGGGCTTTCTTTAAGAAAAATTCCGGTTTTTTCCAGAGGGGAAAATTGAGTGAGGAATTCGATTCTTTTGATTTGAAAATTTTGGAAATTTTCCAAAATGTGAGTGTAAATAGTTCTTGCATTTTCGGATTTGCTGATGAAATCTTTGAAGTGAGAATATCTGATGCTGAAAACATCCGTATCTTCCAATGCCTGTATATTTGCAGGACTTTCTACCTTTTCCGTAAAGCTCAGCAAAATAGTACAGAATTCATTTTCTTTTACAATAAGTCGTGTAAATTCTGTTCCGTTCTGATTGATATGAAAAGTTCTGAGAATCCCTTTTTCTACAAAATAAAGTTTCTGGCAAATCTCACCGGAATTCAGAATAATTTCATTTTTTTTGAAATGCTCTTTTTCAAAATATTTTTCAATCCATAGTTCTTCTTCATTGCCGATAGAAAAATTTGATTTTAAAAACTGAATTAATGTAAGAAAGTTTTTCATTTTAAAATTATTGTAGAAATGACAGAGATTAAACCGCCCGAAATTACAAAAACAAATTCTGAGCTTTTTACTTTTATTTATTTTCGTTCCAGTAATAGCTGTCAGGATAGATTCTCTGTCCGAAAACCGCCGTTCCCACTCTTATAATCGTTGAGCCTTCTGCAATAGCGGTTTCCAAATCGCCGCTCATTCCCATTGAGAGTTCCTGCATTTCCACATTCGGAATGTTTAACGTGATAATTTCCTGCTGAATGTCTTTAAGCAAACGAAAACATTTCCGGACTTTTTCCGTTTCCGCGCTGAATAATCCAATGGTCATTAAGCCTTTTATTTTCAGGGTTTCAAATTGGGAAGCTTGTTTTACCAGTTCAATCGCTTTGTCAGGACTTACGCCGAATTTGCTTTCTTCAAACGAAGTATTGACCTGTATCAAAACTTCTATGGTTTTCTTTTCAAAAAGCAATCTTTGATGTAATTTTTCGGCTAAATCCAATCGGTCGAGCGACTGAATGCAGGAAACATCGCATTTCAGAATATCTTTGATTTTGTTGGTTTGAAGATGTCCGATAAAATGATTGGTATGCGGAATTTCCTTTAAGGCTTCGTATTTTTCTTTCAGTTCCTGAACTTTGTTTTCTGCAATCAGCGTGTGTCCTGTATTTAAGGCAATTTTGATTCGTTCGGCAGGAACGGTTTTGGTTGCCAGTAAGAGTTTTACTTCGTCGGGATTTCTTCCGCTTTCGTTGCAGGCTTTACGAATTCTTTCCTGAATATGGGGAATATTTTCTAAAATTTCGTTCATATTTTCATTTCGTGTTCGGGGCAGTCGATGCGTAAATCGGAAGCGTATAATTGTTGATTGAGCAACCGGCAGAAATGCTTTTGCCCTTTGTCCGACGGTTCATAATAAGTACAGGTCATACACATTCTCTGAATGGTAATTACGCCGGATTGGTTCAAATGTCGGATTATATCCAGCAAATTTAACAGCAAATTGGTTTTGTCGTCCTGATTCAGTTTGTCAATCGGAGTGCGGATTTCCTGTGTGAAAAGCGATGTTTTTTCTGCGGTGTTTCTGCCTTTTCCGGTCAGATTGATGATGTAACTTCTCGTGTCGTTCGGTTCGTATTCTTTGGTGATAAGATTTTTTTGTTCCAAAGTTTTCACCGTATCGCTTATTGTAGCTTTGGTCATATTAAATTCCTCTGCGAGGTAACTCACTTTTCTTTTTTCTTCGCTGTGATGAAGCAAAAAAATCAGCACCTGAACCTGAATCGGACTCAAAGAAAATTCTTTGCTTTCCTGCCACAACAAAACGCGGAATGCTTGTGAAATTCTTTCGAGAGAAGCCACAATTTTACTTTCCGTGCTTTGGTTTTGATGCGTTAAATCGAAATCGGATTTGTTCATTGGTTTGATAAATTTGCCCCACAAAGTTAGCAATCCTAACTATGCGGAGCAAAATTTTTAACCTTTTACGTCTTCCATAGACGCACCGAAATTGATGTGCAGCACATTTCCGTTGGGAGTTACCAAAGCGGGAACGGATTTTACGCCTGCTTTTTCCGCTTCTTCGATTCTGTTTCGTTTTTCTCCAATATGTACTACTTCCACATTTTCCGCACCGATAAGGTTGATAATGTCGTGTTCCGCACTGATGCAGACAGGACACCCTGCGTGATAAAAAACTGATTTTGCCATTGTTTAAAAGTTTAATTTGTTGTACAGCATTATTGCTTCTGTAAATATAGTTAGGAATCCTAACAAAAACAAATATTTTTTTAATTTTGTTATCAGAATGTAGTAACGGTACGTTTTTAAAGGGAAAAATTTTTTAGAAGATGTTATGATTGCGGATTATAAATAGACATCCGTTTTCATCTTTCACAGATTTTCAATTTTGATTTCCGTATATCGGAAAACGGGAGCTTTATTAAAAGTCGTTGCGGTGGTTGCTTCGGTTTCGGGAGTGCCTTTTGGATAATCCGGTTTGGTGTAAAATTGTCCTTTTATTACGATTTTATGTTTTGTGAGGTCAAAAGATTTTGGTAATTCCAGCGATTTTTCTGCCGGTTCTATGAAAATGGTTTTATCTCCCAAAGGTTCATTTTCCGGCAGATTCTTATATTTTTTAACATCAATCCAATTTGCACAAGGGCATCCGAAAGCAATATATTGTAATTCCAGCGTTTCTGTTTTTCCGGATAATGTATTGGACGGGTCGGAAATATCGGTTTTGTACTTTCGTATCGTTTTGGGTTCAGGCTGATTTTCATTCTGTTTTTGGGAACAAGAGTGCATCAGAAAAAGGATTGAAAAAAAGAAAATTATTTTTGGGTTCATTTTTTTTAATTTACTTAGACCTCAACTTCTCCAACTCCGAAATCACCTCGTGATGACTCACTGTTTTATCCTTAAAATAATTCACGAAATACTGTTTTTCCTCTTCCGTTGCTCCGAACTGATTCAGTATATTGAACAAATGCATTTTCATATGTCCTTTCTGAATTCCCGTCGTAACCAAAGAACGAAGTGCCGCGAAATTCTGAGCCAATCCCGAAACTGCAAGAATACTCATTAACTCTTGTGCAGACGGTTTTCCCAAAAGTGCCATAGAAAATTTTACCAACGGGTGAAGATTGGTCAATCCGCCGACAACTCCGACAGAAATCGGCAAATCAATCCAGAAACGGAAAATCCCGTTATCTGTTGTGCAGTGCGTGAGCGAAGAATATTTTCCGTTTCGTGAGGCATAAGCGTGAGCGCAGGCTTCCGTTGCACGGAAATCGTTTCCGGTGGCGATAACTACGGCATCAACGCCGTTCATAATTCCCTTGTTGTGCGTCGTTGCACGGAACGGCTCGATTTCAGCAATCGTAACCGCCTGTTTGAATTTCCACGCAAATTCTTCGGGAGAAATGCCGCTGTCGTCTTTCAAATCCTCGATTTTGCAGGAAACTTCGGCTCTTACGATGCAATCCGGCGTATAATTGGAAAGAATATTCATCACAATCTGCAAAGAGTCTTTTTCTTCCTGCGTGAAGTCTTCATCATTCGCAACTTCCTCTCTCAGCGTTTTCCCGAACTGTTCGAGGCAGGAATTAATGAAATTCGCACCCATAGAATCCACCGTGTCAAAACTCGCTTTCAGTTGGAAATAATTATCCATTTCTTCGGTTTTGTCAATCAGGCGTATATTCAGGATTCCACCGCCGCGATTTCTCATATTTTTGGTGATGTCTTCTGTCGCTTCAAATAATCTTTTCTTTAATTTAAAGTTGAAAAAATGCTGTAATTTGTGCGGTTCTACCTTAAAAATAAAATGCGTGTGTCCCAATTTTTTGGTGTTGATAATGGTTGTTTTGAAACCGCCTTTATCAATCCAGAACTTCGCAGATTTTGACGCTGCTGCAACTACCGAACTTTCTTCAACCGCCATTGGAAGTGCGAAAAGTTTCCCGTCAATCAGGAAATTTGGAGCAATTCCATACGGCATATAAAAATTGGAAATCGTGTTTTCGGAAAACTCTTCGTGGAGTTTCTGCAAATCTGCATCGTTGTTCCAGTATTGCTGTAATATTTGTTCGTAACTGCGGTCGTTACTAAGATATTCGGAAATAAGCCAGTCGATTTTCCGTTGCTTTGAAAGTTTGGAAAATCCCTCTATCGGTTGATGATTCATACACTGATTTTTTGTCGGGTAAAGATAGGGATTTTCGGTCGGAAGTGGGAAAGAGGAAAAGGGAAGTTCTTTGCAGATTTAAGAATTGCCATACTAATTATTCTCAGGAAAATTTTACCACTCTATACAATAGAAAACGACTATATATTTATTTATCAGTCAAAATCCGAAAATTTCACCATAAAAACTCATAAAAAAATGCCATTTTTGTTTTTCTGATACTGAATGATGAACAAAACAGAGCAAGAATTATTAAAACGAAGCAAAGAAATTACGGAAAATTATTTCCGCTTTCTGGATAAGCACATTAACGACGTTGTTTCCGGAGCGGCAGATGATTTTATGGAAATCAACCGGATTGCAGCCGAATTGTTTATTTCCCACAAGCACCTTACGGATACCATTCAGAAAGAAACAGGCAATCATCCCTGTCATTTTTATGATTTGAAAATTATTGATAAAGCAAAAGAAATACTTTTGGAAACCAACAAATCCGTCTCCGAAATTGCAAAGGCTTTAACATACGATCCTTCCAATTTTTCAAAGTTCTTCAAAAAAATTGTTGGACAAACGCCCGGACAATTCAGAAAAGAAAGCAAAAAATAAAACTTCCGAAAAGTTCACCACGAAATATATTTCCAGCTTCGGCATCTTTGCATTGTACATTATGAACATTAAATAATAAATACAATGACAAGAAATGATTTAAACGGAAAAGTAGTTCTTATTGCAGGTGGTGCAAAGAACTTAGGCGGATTACTGAGCCGTGATTTCGCTTCCAAAGGAGCAAAGATCGCAATTCATTACAACAGTGAAAGTACAAGACCTGATGCTGAAAAAACATTGGCAGACATCCAAAGCACAGGCGGAGAAGCATTTTTGTTCCAGGCGGATTTGACAAAAGTGGAAAACATCAAAAAGCTTTTTGAAGAAACAAAATCCAGGTTTGGAGGAATCGATATCGCTGTTAACACTGTCGGAATGGTGCTCAAAAAACCTTTCCTTGAAACTACGGAAGAAGAATACGATACGATGTTTGACATCAATTCAAAAGTAGCGTATTTCTTCATTCAGGAAGCAGGAAAAACACTGAACGACAACGGAAAAATCTGTACGATTGTAACATCTCTTCTGGCAGCTTACACCGGATTGTATTCCACATATGCAGGCGCAAAAGCACCTGTGGAGCATTTCACAAGAATGGCATCGAAAGAATTCGGAAACAGGGGAATTTCCGTAACGGGAGTTGCACCGGGACCAATGGATACGCCGTTTTTCTACGGACAGGAAAGCGACGATGCAGTGGCTTACCACAAATCGGCTTCGGCGCTAGGCGGGCTGACCGATATCAAAGATATCGCTCCGTTGGTTGAATTTTTGGTAACAGACGGTTGGTGGATTACCGGACAGACTATTTTTGCAAACGGTGGCTATACCACAAGATAAAAATACAAAATCATATTAATTTTTTTCTACTTTTTTTGAAATAATCAGTGCAATGAGAAAAACATTAGAAGTAGTTTAATAAAGATTTCAACCGTTCAGAGATGAACGGTTTTTTTATTTCTAAAACAAGAATTCCCAAAAAATTGTTAGTAACTTTCTTTCCATAAACCCTTGATTTTTCCCTTTTATGGAATTATTTTTGGAAAACATCCCAGAACTGTTTTTTATTTTCTTTAAATTTTAAAAATGAACTTCGACCGCCTTAAAGAAAAGCTCGAAATCCTTGCGGACGCCGCAAAATATGATGTTTCCTGTTCATCGAGCGGAGGCACGCGCAAAAACAAAAACGGCGGATTGGGCGATAGTTCAGCAAGCGGAATCTGCCATACTTACACTGAAGACGGACGTTGCGTTTCGCTCCTCAAAATCCTTTTGACCAACCATTGCATCTACGACTGTGCTTACTGCGTTTCCCGAAAATCTAACGACATCAAAAGAGCTGCTTTCACGGTAGAAGAAGTCGTGGATTTGACCATTAATTTTTACCGCAGAAATTATATTGAGGGATTGTTTTTGAGTTCGGGAATTTTCAAAAATGCAGATACCACAATGGAACGTCTGGTTCGTGTTGCCAAAAAACTCAGATTGGAAGAAAATTTCAACGGCTACATTCACCTGAAATCCATTCCCGGAGCAAGCGACGAACTGATGCAGGAAGCCGCACTTTATGCAGACCGCCTTTCCGTAAACCTCGAAATTCCGACCGAAAGCGGACTGAAACTCCTCGCTCCCGAAAAAAACCGGCAGGATATGCTGCAACCGATGCGTTATGTTCAGAAAGGCATTCAGCAGTATAAAGACGAGCGGAAAATTTTCAGAAAAGTTCCGAAATTCGCTCCGGCAGGACAATCCACGCAGATGATTGTGGGTGCGACTAACGAAAACGATTTGCAAATCATCAAAGTTGCCGATTATTTCTACAAAAATTATGGAATGAAGCGGGTGTATTATTCCGGTTACGTTCCCGTTTTGGAGGACAAAAGACTTCCTGCGATTACGACCGAAGTTCCGATGCTTCGGGAAAATCGTTTGTATCAGTCGGATTGGCTGATGCGTTTTTACGGTTTCAAAGCTGATGAAATTCTCGACCCGAATCTGCCGTTCCTCGATTTGGAAATCGACCCGAAACTGAGCTGGGCGTTGAGAAATTTAGACAAATTTCCCGTGAATTTGCAGACCGCAGATTATCAGATGATTCTTCGCATTCCCGGAATCGGTGTGAAAACTGCGAAAAAAATTGTTTCGGCAAGGCGTTTTCAGGTTTTGAATATGGAACATTTGAAAAAATTGGGAGCAGCGACAAACCGTGCTAAATATTTCATCGATTTCAATGCCGGAAATATTCATCTGAAATATCTGACAGATGTTAATCTTCGGAAATTACTGATTGGTGGAAGCCGTTCAAAATTTCAGAATCAGTTTTCGCAGCAATTGACTTTATTTTGAAATATAAAAAATGAAAATTCAAAAAGATATTGTTGAAAAATGGCTTAAAGCGTGGTCTTTATCGAGAGAATTGCCGTTGCCTGTCCCTTTCAAATCGGGTTACAGAGTTGAAGTTGGCTATGAAAACCAGAAATCCCGTTACGTATTTCCTGAACTGAATGATGATTTTACCGGACTTTCAGAATCTATTGAAGAACCTTTTGTTTTCCTGAAAGTTTGTGCATCTCCGGAAGAAGTCAAAAATAAAATTCCGGAAAATTGGGAAATCCAACCGCAAGGTTATATGATGTCCTGTTTCCAACCGATGAAAATTCCGGATATTGATTTGCCCGATGAATACAAACTGGAATCCAACCATTATAATTCCACGTTTTTTCTCCGTATTGTGATGAAAAACGGAGAAACGGCTTCAACGGGACGTGTGGTAATTGTAGAAGATTTGGCTGTTTACGACCGGATTTTGACGGAAGAAAACCACCGAAAAAAAGGTCTTGCAACCTTTCTGATGAAAGAACTCGAAAAAAATGCTTTGTCAAAAGGTGTTTACAAAAATTTTCTCGTGGCAACGGAACAGGGAAAACGGCTGTATCAGGCTTTGGGTTGGGATGTTTACAGCCTTTATACTTCGGCGGTGATTCCTATTAATTCAAAATAAACCGATAAAAATGTAATGACAGAAAATGACTATGCTTATTTACGACGGCAGTTTCGACGGACTTTTGACGGTGGTATTTGAAGTGTTTGAATACCGTTATCAGGACGTGGAAATTATCAGTAGAGAACGGTTTCATCAGGAAAATATTTTTGCGGAAATCCACGAGGTTATTACTCAAAACGAAAAATCAGAACGGGTTTTAAAAAAAATAGAGCAAAACATCGGGAAACAGGGAATTCATCAGCTTTTAAAAGTCTACTTATCGGAAAATCCCGAAGCGGAACATCTTATTCTATCGGCTGTAAAGCAATCCATAAAAAATCCCGATAAAAATATTCTTCAAAATTATGCAGATGATGATATTCTGAAAATTTCAAAAATCTGCAAATCCGTAAGCAGAGAACGGCATAGAATGACGGCTTTTGTCCGGTTTGAGAAAATGCAGGATGATGTGTATTTTGCCAAAATAGAACCTGATTTTAATGTGCTGCCGTTGGTTCGGAAGTTTTTCAAAGACCGTTACCAAGACCAGAAATGGATGATTTATGACTTAAAAAGACATTACGGACTGTTTTATAATTTGCAGGATTGCGACTTTTTTTATCCCGAAGAAAATTTTTCGCTGAACAATTACAATGAAAAATTCCACGATGAGGAAAAGAATTATCAAAAATTATGGCAGCGCTATTTTACCAAAACCAATATCGTGGAGCGGAAAAATCCGAAATTACACCTGCAGCACGTCCCAAAACGGTACTGGAAATATCTGACGGAGAAATTTTAATTTTTTTCTGTTTGTTTTAAAACCTAACGGGTTTTATAAACCCGTTAGGTTTAGATTCCTTACATTTATCTGATGAAAAAATTTATTTTCCTTTTGCCCTTGATTTTGTTTTTTCAGTGTAAAAAAGAAAGAACCGGTAATTATTTCCAACCCAAACCTGACAAAAATGAAATCCGGGTTTCCATTAACGAAAAAGAAAATACCATTAAAAAACGTTTTCCCGCTCCTGAAAATTTCCTTTGGAAAGAAGAAAAACCGGATTCTTTCGGTTATTTCGTTGAGAATTTTAATTTAAAACCTTACGGAAGTCTGGTTCTGAAATACAACGGAACGGAAATCGCCACGCAAAACCTTCACGAAGCTGTTTTCGATATCGACTCCGGAACAAAAGATTTACAGCAATGTGCAGATGCGTTCATTCGTCTGTATGCGGAATATCTCTGGAAACAGAAACGTTTTGATGAAATTAAATTCCATTTTACAAGCGGAGATTTGCTGTCGTGGAACGATTACAAAAACGGAATCCGTGCTTTGGTCAACGGAAATAATGTAACTTTCAGAAAGACTGCGGATTTTAATGATTCTTACCGGAATTTCAGAAATTATTTAGACCTGATTTTCAATTACGCCGGAACGATTTCCGTAAATAAAGAAACGAATCCGGTAATCAAAAATTCCGATTTAAAAACGGGTGACATCCTGATTACGCCGGGAAGTCCAGGACACGTGGTTTTCATTGCCGGAGTTTCGGAGGACAAAAACGGAAACCGGCTGTATCTTCTGGGAGAAGGTTTCACGCCTGCACAAAGCATTCACATCCTGAAAAATCCTTTTAATCCCAATCTTTCTCCGTGGTATGAATTAGATGTCAATGCACCGGAAACGAAAACTGCAAGATATTATTTTAAACCGACGAATTTCAGAAGGTATTAACCAACCTCGTCAAGGTTAATCATCAATGCACATATGACCTTGACAAGGTTTTATCGAAATTTCAGCGGAAATTAATCTTCCAACTGCGTCCCCAAATATTCCCATTCCTGCAAAGCCATATCCAGTTCTTCTTTTTTGGAATTGTATTGCTGTAATGTTTCTTCGGATGGATTTTCTCTGGTAAAGTCCGCTTCAAATTTTTCGATTTCCGTTTCCAGAAGCGAAATTTTTTCCTCTACTTTTTTGATTTTATTCTGGATATTTTTCCGGTCTTTGCTCAAAAACTGCGAAGCCGGCTTTTCTTCAACTTTGGGCTGAACTTCAACCTTTACCTCTGCCTCATTATGCAGTTTCGCTTTCTCCATCGAAACTTCCCGAAGACTTTCTTTCTGACGGTATTCCAGATATTCGTTGATATCGCCAAGAAATTCTTTCATATTTCCGTCACGGAATTCGAAAATTTTATCCGAAAGCCCCTGCAAAAATTCACGGTCGTGAGAAATGAGAATCAGCGTTCCGTCGAAATTTTTTAATGCCAGTTTGATGATTTCTTTGGACTGAATATCGAGGTGGTTTGTCGGTTCGTCCATAATCAGAGTGTTGAACGGACGAAGCAATAATTTACACAAAGCCAACCGGTTTCGCTCACCTCCTGAAAGTACTTTCGTTTTCTTCTGAACATCTTCTCCGGAAAAGAGGAAACTTCCCAGCAAGTCCCGAACTCTCGGTCTGGTTTCTTCCGTTGCAGAATCTTCCGCTTCCTGAAGAACGGTTTTTTCGGGGGTTAAAACTTCTTCCTGATTTTGGGCAAAATATCCGATATTCACGTTGTGACCAAGTTTCCAGTCTCCGGAAAAATCTTTAATTTCTCCGGCAAGGATTTTGGCTAAAGTAGTTTTTCCTTGTCCGTTTTGTCCGAGCAAAGCGATTCTGTCGCCTCGTTCCACAAAGAAATTCACGTTATCAAACACTTTTTTTGAACCGTAACTTTTCCCGAGATTTTCCGCTTCAAAAATTACTTTTCCAGGGATTATGGACTGCACGAAACGGATGTTGAATTTGGAAACGTCTTCATTTTCCACTTCAATACGTTCGATCTTATCTAATTTTTTAATCAGAGACTGAGCGAAAGACGCTTTGGTCGCACTCGCACGGAAACGGTTGATGTTATCTTCCATCTGCTTGATTTCCGCATCCTGATTTTTCTTCGCCTGAATCAGTTTTTCCTTACGGTCTTTTCTCAGCTCCAGATATTTGGAATAATTGGCTTTGTAATCGTCAACTTTTTTATTGTTAATATCAAAAGTCCGGTTGCACACGGAAGTCATAAACTGCTTGTCGTGGCTTACCAAGACAATTGCGCCGGGATAATCTTTCAGGAAATTTTCGAGCCAGATAATGGATTCCATATCAAGATGGTTTGTCGGCTCATCGAGAAGAAGCAAATCATTTTTTTGAAGAAGCAGTTTTGCCAGTTCGATACGCATTCTCCAACCGCCTGAAAATTCATCGGTGATTTTCTGAAAATCATCTGCTTTGAAACCCAATCCGAGTAGGATTTTTTCCATATCGCCTTCCAGATTGTAAGCGTCGTGATGCTGCAGAATATCGTTCAAATCTGTCATTCGCTGAATCAGATTGCTGTATTCATCGCTTTCGTAATCGGTTCTTGTGGCGAGCTGTTCGTTTACATTTTCAAGTTCTTTTTTCCAAAGGTTGATTTGTTCGAAAGCCTGCATTGTTTCATTCCAGACGGTTCTTCCTTTCACGAAATCCAGATCCTGTTTCAGAAATCCCATCGTGATATTTCCTTCCGGAACTACATTTCCTTCGTAAAAATTAATTTCTCCCGAAAGCATTTTGAGAAGTGTGGATTTTCCGGCCCCGTTTTTTCCGACAAGCCCGATTTTGTCTTCTCTTTTTATGGTAAAATTCACATCCCGAAACAAATAATTTCCCGAATGATGAAGTCCTAAACCTTGAACTGAAAGCATATTTTTAAAATTAAAATTAAAAAAACCGCTCCTTTTTCTGAAAGAGCGGTTTGTAGACCCACAGGGATTCGAACCCCAGATGACTGAACCAAAATCAGTAGTGTTACCGCTACACCATGGGTCTGTCCGTTTTAGTGGTGCAAATTTAAGACAATTTTTAATATTGACAATATTTTTCAATAATTTTTTTGAAGTTTTGCAGGAAACTGTTCTTGGTTTCTTATGGACGAAAAGATGACTCTGATTGTTGAAAAAAAGATTTCCCAACTTTGGTTTTCCATTCTTTTTTAAGAAATTATTTCCGTATTTTTGAAAAAATTTAATTATAAAAATGAGCAGCGAAGATAAGAAGAAAGCACTCTCTCTTGTGCTTGAAAAATTGGATAAAACCTACGGAAAAGGAACGGTGATGACACTTGGAGACGATTCCGTGGATACTTCGATTGAAGTAATTCCGTCCGGTTCTTTGGGACTGGATCTGGCATTGGGAGTCGGCGGTTATCCAAAAGGAAGAGTGATTGAAATCTACGGACCTGAATCTTCAGGGAAAACAACTTTAACTCTGCACGCAATTGCAGAAGCACAGAAACAGGGCGGAATTGCCGCTTTCATTGATGCGGAACACGCTTTCGACAGGCATTATGCCGCAAAACTCGGAATCAATCTGGATGAGCTGATTATTTCCCAACCCGACAACGGAGAACAGGCTTTGGAAATTGCCGACAATCTGATCCGTTCAGGCGCGATTGATATTGTCGTAATTGACTCTGTAGCCGCATTAACACCAAAAGCTGAAATTGAAGGAGAAATGGGAGATTCCAAAATGGGACTTCACGCGAGACTGATGTCTCAGGCTCTGAGAAAATTAACAGCTACTATTTCCAGAACAAAATGTACCGTGATTTTTATTAACCAGTTAAGAGAAAAAATCGGGGTAATGTTCGGGAATCCGGAAACGACAACCGGAGGAAATGCCCTGAAATTCTATGCTTCTGTAAGAATTGATATCAGAAAAGCATCTGCACCGATTAAAAATGGTGATGAAGCGGTAGGAAGCCGAGTGAAAGTGAAAATCGTGAAAAATAAAGTTGCGCCTCCTTTCAAGCAGGCAGAATTCGATATTATGTACGGAGAAGGTGTTTCCAAAGTTGGGGAAATTCTGGATACTGCCGTTGATATGGGAATTATCAAAAAAAGCGGTTCGTGGTTCAGTTATGAAGATACCAAATTAGGACAAGGTCGTGATGCTGTAAAAGACGTTCTGAAAGATAATCCTGAACTTGCGGAAGAAATCGAGGAAAAAGTGAAGGAAGAAATCAAAAATAAAAGTAAATAAAAGATTTTGGCATCACAAAATACCATTCCGTCGCTTTTCCGCGGAATGGTATTTTTTTGAGAAAACGGAAAGAAATAATTTAAAACAACGTCGGTTGCTCCGTCGCCATTTGCGGAATGTGGATATCCGTTCCCCATTCTTCATTCATTTTTTGGATGAAATAGGCTGACAAAAGCGGTGAGGCTTTTTCCAGATTCTGATGAACAAAGAAATAGAGATTCTGCAAGCCTTGTTTTTTCCATTCCGTTAATCGTTCCGCCCAGTCGTCCAATCTTGAGTAATCGCTTTCAGCATTTGCGCCGACATAACGGATAAATGCTGTTGTAGTTGTTAATCTCATATGCAACATATCCCGTCTTCCGGCAGTATCTACGATGATATTGGTAATGTTGTTTTCCTCAAAAAGCTGGCAGGTTTTATTGAAAATTTCTTCATCTGCAAACCACTCATTATTCCGGAGCTCGATTGCAAGAGGGATTTCTCTTGGGAAATCTTTCACGAATTTTTCCAGTCTTTCATAATCTTTCGGTTTGAAATTATCGTGAAGCTGGAGGAAAACCATTCCTAATTTTTTGTCAAAATTCAGAACGGCGGTTGCAAATTGAGTAACAACATCGGTGATATTCAACAACCTGCGGAAATGTGAAACGGTATTGGTAATTTTCGGGAAGAATTTGAAATTTTCCGGCGTTTTTTCTTTCCACGTCTGAACCTGTTCAGGTGTCGGCATTCCATAAAAAGTGGCGTTTAATTCTATAGAATTAAATTGGGTGGAATAATAGGAAAGCTCATCTTTTGTGCCTTTCGGATAGAAACCTTTCAGGTCGGTTTTGTTCCATTTTGCACAGCCGATGGAAATATTTTCCAGTCCTTTTTTATTTTGTTTCAGGATTTCCGAAGTTTTCGGATGATCTTTCGGCAATGTGAAATCTATTTTTGACGGGTCTTCTACTTGTCCGAATTTCATTTTGGTTTAAGGTTTAAAGTTCAATGTTTAAAGTTAAATAAAAAACCGCAGTTTACGTTATTTTGTTTGTTTTCCGTTTATATTATTCATTATATTTCTTATGCAATGCCGGAAATTTCTTACTTTTAGGGAAAATGTAATTTTTGATTTTTTAATGAATCGGTTTTTCTACATATTCATCTGTATTTTTGTGGAATTATTTTTTTGCAGCGCGCAGCAGCCGGATAAATCCGAACGGATTATATCCGAAATTAATGAATTGTCCCAAAAGGAAGATATTCTGGGAACAAACCGACTTATCAACAAAAATACATTTCTGGAGCCGGAATATGTTTTTAATGTAATCAATAAAAACCTTTCGCTTGCGAAAAAGAATCGTCTGCAAAAGGAGCTTGCCGATACGTATCTCACTTTCGGAAACTTCTGGTATAATCAGGGAAACCGCACGAAATCCTACGACAATTATCTGAAAGCGGAAATTGAGGGCAAAAAAATTGAGGATTTCAAAACCGTAGGAATTGCGATGATGAACCGTTCGACTATTATTGAAAATCCTGATGAAAAAATCAAAATGCTTGAGGAAGCGATAAAAACCCTGAAAGAAACGAAAGATACGATGAATCTTGCCAAAGCGTATCTGAATACAGGAAATACGTACAGCGCTTATATCCTCAATAAAACCGATTCCGGAAACGTATTTTCGCAAAAGGAACTGGCGGATTACAAGAAGATTATTTTCCGGAATTACGAAATCGCTGAAAATCTTAATAAAAATTTTAAAAATCCCGAAATTTCCGCTTCCGTTAATGCGCATTTCGGGGAATGGTATAAAATTGAGAAAGATTATCCGAATTCGGTTTCGGCTTTTGAAAAAGCGAGAGAATATTTTAATAATGCAGGACGAACGAAAGGTGAAGCGTATTGCCTGATTCAGCTTTCAAAAATTGAGATTGCTAAAAAAAATTACCAAACTGCACTGACGACGCTGGAAAAAGCCCGTGAAATTTCGGAAAAATTTGAATATACCGATTATCTTACTGATATCTACAAGCAGTATGTTTCCGTGTACAGATCAACCGGTGATACAGCGAAAACGCTGGAATATTATGAGCTTTACCATCAGAGCGCAATGAAACTTAAGGAACAAACCAGCCGTGATAAGATAATGAGCATCCATATCGAAAATATGCTTGCAGAAAACGAATATCTGCTGGAAAAATCTGAAAATCAAAAAGAGTTCTTTATGATATTCAGCGGAGTTTCCGTGCTGATTCTTGCATTGATTACGGGAATTTATTTTCTGGCGATGCAGAATAAAAAACGAAAGATAGAATCCATTGAAAAAAGCAAAATCATCACCGAAATCGAGCTGGAAAACCGTCAGCTTCAGGAGGAACTTCTGAAGAAAAAAGTGCAGTTCGGGCAGGAACATCTTATTCAGTTTGCCAGTCAGGTAAGCCGGATTGATGACTTTCTGGATGAGTTTAAACGGGAAATGAAAGATGCAGCGTTTTTTACCAATCAGGAAAAAATAAATGCGATGAAGCTGTCTTTTTCCGAAATTACCGAACGCCAGAATGATCTGAAAAAAATAAATTCGATGTCTTCGGAGCTTAATCAGGATTTTTTTCTTTATCTGCGGAAAATTAATCCGGCTTTATCCAAAAAAGATGAGCAGCTTCTGAGCTTTCTTATTCTCGAAAAAAGCTCGAAAGAAATCGGGGAAATTCTAAATATTTCTACGGAAAGTGTTCATACAAAACGATACAGACTGAGAAAAAAACTGGATATGAGAAATGAGGAAAGTTTTATTGATTTTTATCAGAAAACCATCAGCATTCTTTAATCTTTTTATCTTCCGAAAAAGATTTCAAGAAGCTGGAAATGAAAAACCGCCCGAAAAGGCGGCTTCTTTTATGAGGTCTTTCATTTTTACTTCTTCATCATTTGTGTTATTTTTTAACTTTTTTTAATCTTCAGATTTTTCAGGATTCCGGTATTTTCGGATTTAGATTTCGGCGATAGTCTGCCTGTGTATTTGCTTCCGATTGCTGAAAAATAAATCCGTAATACCAGAGAGAAACTATATTAACTATAAAAAACTTTATTACTGTACGATGAATTTTTTGCTGATAATTCTGTTTTTAGCGGCTAATCTGATGATGTAAATTCCTTTTGACAATCCGAGTGTAGATGTTTGGTATGCATTTAAACCTTTTCTTACCACTTTTCCGGAAATATCATACATTTCATAGGTATCTGCTTTTTCTGTCCATCCGACGATATTATTTATTTTATCCGTATAAATTTTTACACTGCCGGCAGCATTTTCCTGAGTTGCCAGTGTGCTGAAAGGAAGATCATAAAACTCTGTAGTGTAATGCGTATTTGAAGTGCGGTATGTTACTGCAAGTTTATGGAATTTTTCGCCTGTTTTATTCAGAACAAAACCGCTGGACAAAACATCGCCTTTTTCGGTTTCCCCATTCACGGAGAAAATGATATCCGAATTTTCTTCTGCCACATTGAACACGTTAAATGTCTTATTTGTATCGGGATTCAGCATTCTATAAACATAAGTGTACTCGATAGCATTGTCATTGTCATATACATTCGGAGTTAATGCACCCGACCATAAAATAGGAGTGAAGCTCACCGGTGTTTGTCCTATATTCAGTTTTACATTTTTAATAAACTCACCGGTTCGGGAATAATTATTAATAATACCATAATAAGTTCCGTTTTCGTTCAACGCTTGTCCGAGTCCTATCAGATAAGAATATCCTCCGTTATCGGGAATCCTGTTGAAATAGATAGAAAGCAGGTCTCCGTTATATACTGCCGGAAAAGTAAGATCGGTGTTCCAGGATTCTATGCTGAACATTTCAATTCCTGTTCCCATATTTCCCTCTCCGGTGATAAGACCGAGCTGATTGTCCTGTCCTTCCACCGCATCCATTTCATAGACATCAATTATATTTTTTTCCAGGTTTTTAATCCTGTTTCCCTGCTCATCGGCAACGTAATAGTTGGTCCAGCTTTTATCGTGAAGAAGGTCTTCATAATCAATTCCGTACATTATTTCCAAATCGTCATCACTATTAAAAACATTATCCGTGATATCATACCTGCTTTTAAAAAATAGGTTCCGAATTTTCCTAACGCGAAAGTATAGGGCTCATCCGGATAAATACTTGAAATATCGAGAGGGATTGTTTTTTCCAGGTTGAATTCAGTGTCATAAATCTTTACGAGCAGATGATTATCAGGAGTGACTTCGAGAGTGGAATTATCCATAAATTTTTTCTCATAATGAACGACGACAATTTTATCTTCACCTTTTACAGTTGAAAAATTGAGTGGCGAACCGGCGTAATTTATAATAAGTTCGGTTGGAATAGTCAGAACGTTTTTTTGATTCAGGCTGCTGTCGTAAAGCTTCATACTGACATTCGTGTTATCATCAAAATACGTCAGGATGTCCGGATTTCCGGAAGATTTCTTAATCAGGTAAGTTCCGGTTGCATCAAACTCACCGATTTTTTCCCCGTTGCCTCCCAAAATCCATATTTTGCTTTTTTGGTAATCGGGACCTGTTCCGCCTTCAAAATAATGAAGAAAAACCATCAGCTTCAACTCTGAAGTGCTGTTACCTATTGCAGATGAAGCTTGTGCAATTACCCTTACAGAGTTTGTTGTTTCCGGAATATTGAAATTAATCTGTCTTACCGTAGCCATATTATCATCCATCAGCTTTATAGCTACGTTAGCTCCGGTTCCGTATTGATAATCCATCTGAAACATTTGCAGTTCATTATTATCAATATTTTTTATTTGTCCCCAAGTTCTGGTAACGATTACGGCTGAAGGAGAAGCATTTTTATTGTCCGTTTTATGAAATCCTGAATTGTTTTGTTCAGAATGCAGATATTCGGTTTTCAAAATCTTCGCTTCATTTAAAAATGGTTCAGCTTTGGAATGCAGTTTTGATTTTGGTGTTTCCGGAAGCTTCATTGCATCCCCGAAATCTATCTTCTGCTGTGCATTCAGATTCAGGGTAAACAATGTAATTATTGTTAAAAGTATATACTTTTTCATACTATTTTTATTTGATAATAATTGTGGTTGAGATGATTTCTTCTGGAGCTTCTATTTTCAGAATATAGCTTCCCGGTTTCAGTCCTGTATTAATCTCTTGATTTTGTATAATACCTTCTTTTACTAGCTTTCCGGAAAAATCAAAAATCTTATATGGAAGATTATCTTTAACCGTAACTTTCAGTGTATTGTAGGAAGGATTAGGGAAAACTTTGACAGATTGCTTTACATTTTGTATTGTGGCGAGTGTTGCAAAATCTACCTTATATAGCTCTTTTCCTACGGAACTGTCTATATTTGCCATCAGATAAAGCTCTCCGTTCATAGAAGTGATGTCCGAGATCGTACTTCCCGAACTTCCCGGATTAAAGTCTGCTACCAGCTTTGTACCTTCCACTGTTCCATCCGTTACGAATAATTCTCTTCCGGCAGCAGCATCATTAGCAAGAAAGTAAAGCTGCCCGTTATGATGCACGAAAATCCCAGGATTGCTCGCATCTGCTCCCGGATTAATATCCTTAAATAATTTTGTGCCTTCCGTAGTTCCGTCACTTTCCCATAATTCGCCACCGGTTCCGTCGTTTGCACCGAAAAACACTTTTCCGTTGTATTCTATAATATCCGATACGCTTGAATTGCGGAGCCTATCTGGTTGATGTCTTTCAGTAGACGAGTTCCTTCTGGCGTTCCATCGGTAACCCAAGGTTCCGTTCCGTACTCATCAGATCTTGCGGTAAAATAAACAAGATTTTGGGAAGCACTGTAATATAAATTATTGACATTGCTGCTGCCTGTAGCACGGATATTTTTCAGGAGCGTGAATGTAGTTCCGTCAAAAATGTATGGTTCCAAATCCGAAGTGTCATATCCTCCGTAAATGATGAGCTTATCCATAAATGCCATCATAGAATTTGATACAATGAAAGCAGGATCCATCATCACAGGAAGGTTGGTTCCGTCCGTAACATATAATCTGGTGTTGGTAGAGGTCGGCTCTGCCGCCTTGAAGTACAAAAGGGTTGAAAGCGGAGCGAGCAACGACGGGCTAGAACTTGCAGAACCCGGCTTAATATCTGCGAACAGTTGTATGCCATCACTTTCGGTATATTTATATAGCTCTACTCCTTCGGGCATACCGAGCCCTCCTGCAAAAAAGAGGGTATTATCGAAAGATTTCAGATTTGTAGGGTTGAAATTTCCAGTGCCGGGATTCATATCTGCCACACGTTGCGTTCCGGAAGTAGTTCCGTCTGATGTCCACAATTCCGTTCCGGAAGTCCCGTCATTTGCGGAAAAGAACATTTTATTATTGTACACTGCAAAGTTGGTTGCAGAAGAAGAAGCACTTCCAGACCTGATATCCTTGACCAGCGTCAATGTCTGCGCATACGACACAACAGCAAAAGCCAGAAAAATACTTTGATAAATTTTTTTCATAATATAAGAATGGTTTGTTTTAAAATATAAATAGTTAATAATTTGATTATCAAATATTTAATTCAAAATTAAAGACTGAACACAGAGTATTATCTTTTAATCAGCTTTACAGTATGTGAAGCGTCAGGAGTCTGTATCTTCATCAAATAAATCCCGGATTTAAGGTGGCTTAGATTTATTTTATTGTCTTTAACAGAAGATGAAGAGTACACATTTTTTCCAGAAAAATCATAGATATTTACTGTAATATTGTCCTTGTTTTTTAAGCTGATATTGATGATATTCTCAAAGGGATTTGGATATACATACATTTTTTCTGTAAAAGATTCATTTGTTGCCAATGTGCTGAAAGGTGTGTCCCATTCCATTACGAATCCCAGTGCGTGTTCCATTGTATCCACAAGTTCGCCTCCTTGCTCGAAATAGGCTTTCCCTACAATTCTTCCCACCGAAAATACTTTTCCGTCACTCAGCACAACAGCGCCGTTATTGGAAAGTGTTGTGGCGGAATCGTATCCGTGAAACGCCAGTGCTTCTTTGAAATTTCCCGATTCATCCAAATGGAGCTGGAACATTGCCAAGCTGTTCGGTGTTCTTTTATCGATTACTTTTTGCCCGTCATAATTAAAATCCGTAAAGCTGTCAAAACCACCTCCTGCAAATAGATCTCCTGTATTGTTTGTAAACAGGTTGAAAACTCTGTCCAGATATTCTCCTCCCATTGTTTTGATCCATTTTAGCTGAAGATCCGAATCAAGCTTTGCAACAAAACCGTCATCACTTCCATATCCTGTTGGCTGCGTTCCCTGAATGGAAAATCCGGTATTGTTTGAAAAATATCCGCCCATTATGATGTTATTGTTCTTATCGGAAATCATCTGATTAATGGTTTGGTAGCCGGATGTACTTCCGAAATTGGTATATCCCTGAACGGCACCGTCAAATCCCATTTTCACAACAGCCAATGAATAACCGCCGCCAATGTGAGGTACGGAATCATTCCCGATTTTTACAGCCTGATTATACTCAAACGCATAGAAAACACCGTTTTCATTTACGGTAAGAGATTTGGTTCTTGAGAATCCGCCATTCGCTTCGGTTTCAAATGTTTTTCCCCATTGTGCATTTCCTGCGGAATCGAATTTTATGCAGAACACATCTTCTCCCATTGTTTTGTTAAAGCTGATATTCACACCATCAACCGAGAAATCGGAACTGTAGTATCCTCCTACATAGATGTTGTCATTTTTATCGATGCTCAGTTTAAGAGCGTTTGCAGTTGTAAATTCTTCGGAAGACCAGGTTTTGAGCCATATTAAGCTTCCGTTGGTTTTAGAAAATTTTGCAACGATACTTTTTATATTCCAGATATCGTCTGCCGGAATAATCACTTCGCCGTTAAGTTTTATATCTGTTTTTGAGCCGAACCAGCCGGAAGCAATAATGTTTCCTTCACTGTCGGTAGCGATGTCATAAAAACTGTCGAATCCGTCTCCGGCAATAGTATTGTACCAAAGCAGGTTTCCGCTTTTATCCAGCTTTGCGAGCAGAGCATTTGTGCTCAAATCTTCCGGAAGCTCATTCCCAAAGAATGTCGCATTTAATGTATATGAACCGTTGACATACAGATTCTCTCCATCCGTAGCTATATTATTCATATTCGTGTTATTATGGTCACCATCCAGAAACTGGACCCACGACGCGAAATTTTCCTGAGCTTTTATAAAAACAGAAGCGATGAGAAATACCAAAAAAAATAATAGATGTTTCATAGTAATTGATTTTAAATTGTTTCGACAAATTTTGAATATTTAAAACAGAATGCCAAGAAATAAACATAAACAGTACATAGACAAAATTTTTAATCAATTGATATTCAATATATTTTTAATAAAATAAAAAACCGCAGAATGTTCTGCGGTTTCCTTATTTCCTTTTTATTTTATCGTTCGTCTTGTCTCTTTTTCCTTTTGTCTTGTTTCTTTAAAAATTACGCTTCACAAGAAGAACATGTTACAAAATTCACCATCAGCTCTTTGGAAACGGATGAGCTTCTTTGGTAATACAAGGTTTTCACGCCTTTTTTCCACGCTTCGATGTAGAGATAATTGACATCTTTCACTGGCATTGTGGACGGAATCTGTAAATTCAGGGATTGTGCTTGATCAATGTATTGCTGTCTTTGTGCAGCTTGTGAAATAATTTCCATCGGGGAAATTTCGCGGAATGTTTTGAAAACGGCTTTTTCTTCTTCGGTTAATTCTGCCAGATGCTGCACGGAACCATGATTCAGCATAATGGTTCTCCACGTTTCTTCGTTGTCCAGACCTTTTTCCTGCAATAGTTTCGCGAGGTATTTGTTCTTACGCATAAAGTTTCCTTTTGCCAAACCTGCTTTATAATAATTGGAAGCAAAAGGCTCGATTCCCGGAGAAGTCTGTCCTAAAATTGCAGAGCTGGAAGTGGTCGGAGCAATCGCCATTACCGTAGTATTTCTCATTCCGTAACCTTTCAATAATTCCGGTTCGCCGTAAATATTTGCCAGTTCTTTTGATGCTTGTTCGGATTGTTCTTTGATGTGTCTGAAAGCTCTTGCATTGAATTGTGTCGCCTGAAAACTTTCAAACGGAATCATATTTTTCTGAAGATAAGAATGATATCCCAAAACTCCCAGACCTAAGGCTCTGTGGCGCATTGCAAAATTTCTTGCACCTTGCAGGTAATAATTTCCTTCGGTTTTTTCAATAAATTCGGAAAGAACGGCATCAAGGAAATAAATCGCCAGCTTTACAGCATTGGTATCTTTCCATTCATCAAACAATTCGAGGTTCATCGAAGAAAGACAGCAGATGAAAGATTCGTCATAAGTCGATGGAAGCATAATTTCTGAACAGAGATTACTTGCATTCACTGTTAATCCAAGATCTTTGTAAACCTGCGGCTTGTTCCGGTTCACATTATCAGTAAAGAAAATATAAGGAAGGCCTTTTTGCTGACGGCTTTCCAGAACTCTTGCCCAGATTTTGCGTTTTTCCATATCGCCATCAATCATATCCTGCATCCAGTAATCCGGAACGCAGACTCCTGTAAACAGGTTCTGGATCGGACTTCCGATATCTTTTATGGAAAGGAATTCTTCAATATCGCCGTGATCGATATCCAGATAAGCTGCAAACGCACCACGACGAACACCGCCCTGTGAAACCACATCCATCGAAGTATCGAATAGCTTCATAAAAGAAACCGCTCCGGAAGATTTTCCGTTGTCGGTAACGGCAGTTCCGCGATTTCTCAGTTCCCCGAAATATCCGGAAGTTCCACCGCCAATTTTGGTCTGCATAATGACTTCGCCCATTTTGTGGGTAATCCCTTCAATGCTGTCCGGAATATGAACATTAAAGCACGAAATCGGAAGTCCGCGCTGTGTTCCCATATTCGCCCAAACAGGAGAGGAAAAGCTGATCCAGCCTTTCACGATCATTTCTTTGAAAGCGGGCTGCAGTTCGGGTTTATATAATCTTTTTGCGGCAGCAGTGGTAATTCTGTCAATTGCGCCTTCTACGGTTTCGCCTTTCAGGAGATAACCGCGGTTCAGCATTTGCTCCGATTCTTCATTCAGCCACCAGATATCTAATTGTTCTTCCATAGTTTTTTGTTCAAAGTTTCAGGTTTTAATGGTCAATTTGCTTCGCAGTCAATTTTGCTCTGCAAGGTGAACAGTGAATTGCTAAATTGACAATTGACTTGCGAAGCAAAATTCACAATTCACTTTTTATTTAATCAAATAAATCGTTTGCAGTAATACTCTTATCGTGTTTCGTATAATCTACCGGTCTTTTTGCGAAGAAATCGTCCAGAGAATTGGCGAAAACCTCTTCCTCGAACCAAACCATCGGTCTGTACTGTTCAGGAGAAACATTGTATCGGGTTTTCATATCGATTTTCTTCAAACTGTCATCAACACGGTATTTCATAAAATTTAATAAATCTTCTTTGGAGAACACATCCAGTTCTCCCAGCTCGAAGATCCAGTCCAGAATTTCACCTTCCAGCTCGATAGATTGATCCACCAAAGTATAAATATCTTCGATATCGGAATCGGTGAGAAGATCCGGCTGTTCTTCACGGATCTTATTGATGAGATAGATTCCGGCGTTTGCGTGAATTTGTTCATCAACGGAAGTCCAGGCAATAATATTGGAAACATTTTTCATAAATCCTTTGAATCTCGTGAAAGAAAGGATAATCGCAAACTGCGAAAACAGGGAAACATTTTCAATCAGAATACTGAACAGAAGCAGCGAAGAAACATATTCTTTCGGAGTCGTGGAATTGGCGTGTTTCAGAACATTTGACAAAAAGTCGATTCTTTTTTTGATCGCCGGAATTTCAACCACATTATTAAATTCATCATTATAACCCAAAACTTCCAGTAATCGGGAATACGCTTCGGAATGACGGAATTCGCATTCGGCGAAAGTAGCGCCAAGTCCGTTCAGCTCAGGCTTCGGAAGATGATGATAAAGATTCCCCCAGAATGTTTTTACCGAAACTTCAATTTGGGCGATTGCCAAAAGAGCGTGCTTTACCGCGTTTTTTTCGTGCGGCTGCAACTGAGAGTGAAAATCCTGAACATCCGCTGTAAAATCTACTTCGGAATGTACCCAGAACGATTTGTTGATGGCTTCTACAAACTGTAAAATTTCAGGGTATTCAAATGGCTTGTAACTTACTCTTTTGTCGAAAATTCCCATTTTGTTGTTTTGTTTTTTAATTAAACTTAGCTTAATGTGGATAAGTATGGTGAATTTATTAAAATATTGATTATTAGTAAATTAATAAAAATATTCTTCACAAATCAAAGATAATTTTACTTCCACTGACGAAAAACAAAAGTAGGAAATGAAGCGCTAATCTGAAAGTGCTGAAAGATAAAACACTGTCTTTTAGAGGTAAAAGTTTTCCACATTCACACAGAAGTTGCCACTATAAATACTTTGAGAATAATTGAAAGAAAAGATAAGCGCTTTCAATGATAAAAAATTAAACAATATTATTTAATCTACTTTTAATAAAAGAAAAATTTATTAAACACAAAAATTATTTTAATTTTTAAAACCTAACGGGTTTTCAAAACCCGTTAGGTTTAGAACACATCAATATCAATTTTACAATATCAATTATTTTAATGAACAACCTTGTAACATTTTGAAAAAACAAAATACTTATTAAAAAACAGAAATCCGCGCTGAATGTTATTAATAGAAAATCTTCACAAATCCTACGACACGGGAAAAAGCAAGCTCCACGTTCTGAAAGGGATCAACCTGAATATTTCCGAAGGAGAATTTGTTTCCATTATGGGAAGCTCCGGTTCCGGAAAATCCACGCTTCTGAACATCATCGGAATTCTGGACGAAAAAGACAGCGGAACTTATGAGCTGGACGGAATCCCGATCGAACACTTGACCGAAGTAAAAGCTGCGGAATACCGTTCAAAATTTTTGGGATTTGTGTTTCAGTCATTCAATCTTATCGGCTATAAAACCGCTTTGGAAAATGTAGCGCTTCCGTTGTATTATCAGAATGTTTCACGAAAAGAAAGGAATCAAAGAGCAACGGAATATCTCGAAAAAGTGGGACTTGCACAATGGGCGGATCATTTGCCGAACGAACTTTCGGGCGGACAAAAGCAAAGAGTTGCCATTGCAAGAGCACTAATCACGAATCCGAAAGTCATCCTTGCCGATGAACCGACCGGAGCTTTGGACAGCAAAACCACTCACGATATTATGAAGCTCCTGCAAGAAATCAATAATGAAGGAAAAACGATCATTGTGGTAACGCACGAACCCGATGTTGCCGCTCAAACCAAAAGAAACGTAGTCCTGAAAGACGGGATTATTGAGAGTGATGAGTTTATTGAACAGCTGGTTCTGTAGTGAATGGTGAATTTGGCTTTGCAAGTCAATTGTCAATTTTAAAATTCACCATTCACTTGCAAAGCAAAATTCACTGCGAAGCAATTGACTTTTTCACTTGCGGAGCAAAATTGACTTCGAAGAAAATTGACAAAAATATAGTACAAAATGTTTGACATCGACCGTTGGCACGAAATATTCAGCTCAATCCGCAGTAATGTACTGCGGACGGTACTTTCCGGCTTTACTGTTGCTTTGGGACTGTATATTTTCATTGTGCTTTTCGGAATCGGGAATGGTTTGCAGAATGCTTTTACGGAAGGATTTGCAAGAGACGCCCAAAACCTGATTTCCATTTTTACGGGAAAAACCACGATCGCCTATAACGGTTTGCAATCGGACAGAACCGTAACGATGAACAATGATGACTTTGATGCTTTGGTAAACAGCGATTCTGAAAAAACGGAACATTCCACACCGCGATATACCACCAACTGGCTTGTGAAATACGGAAAAGAAAGCGGAAATTATCAGATCAACGGAGCGAATCCCGAAGAAAAATTCATCGAAAACAGGAAGGTTCTCGAGGGAAGATATCTTTCACCGACAGATATTGAACGCAAGCAGAATGTAGCCGTAATCGGGAGAATGGTTCAGCGTGATCTGATAAAAAACGGAAGTCCGATCGGAAAAGAGCTTGATATTAACGGAACAATGTTTAAAGTGGTTGGTGTGTTTTCAGATGACGGCGGAGACTGGGACGAAAGGCATATTACTGTTCCCATCACTACATTGCAGCAAATGAAGAAAGGTTCGGATACAATCAGCACGATTTATATTACTTATGATCAGAAAATGTCACCCGATGAAGCGATAAAATACGGTGATGAACTCAAGAAAAAGCTCAAAGCACGGAAAAACGTTTCTCCCGACGACGAAAATGGAGTAAGAGTCTGGAACAATGCTCAGAATATGGGCGAAACATTTCAGTTTATGTTTGTTCTCACGGCGATTGTAGGATTCATCGGAATGGGAACTCTGCTTGCCGGAATTATCGGGATCAGCAATATTATGGTATATATCGTGAAAGAACGAACCCGCGAAATCGGTGTAAGAAAAGCGATCGGAGCCAAACCGTCAAGCATTGTCGGACTGATTATTCAGGAAAGCGTAGTGATTACCGTAATTTCGGGAATTGTGGGAGTAGCTTTCGGAGTTCTGACATTAAAATTAATAGGCAGCAGTCTGGAGCAATATTTTATAAAATCTCCCGATGTTGGTTGGGGATTGATAACGGTCGCATTTTTCTGTCTTGTATTTGCAGGAGTAATTGCAGGATTTGTACCGGCATACCGCGCCTCGAAAATAAAACCGATTGAAGCATTGAGAACGGAATAAGCTGGAAGTTGGAAGTCCGAAGTGGGAAGACAGGAAATTTATAAGAATGAAAATTTGAAATTTTAATATAAAAAAGAATTTGAAATCAAACTATATCAAACAAATTCAAACCATATCAAATTAATTAGGAACACGGAATTTTGAATACGGAATATAAAAACTTCCGGCTTCCATCTTCCAACTTCCAGTCAAAAAATATAAAATGAACATCCTCTTTAAAAAAGACACCTGGCAGGAAATTTATTATTCGCTGAAGAATAATAAGCTGCGGACTTTCCTTACGATGATCGGCGTAGGTTGGGGAATGTTTCTGTATGTTGTTCTGTTGGGTGCGGCAAAAGGATTGGAGAACGGTTTCGATAAGCTGTTTTCAGGATTCGCTACCAATTCCATTTTTCTTTGGGCGCAGAATACTTCGATTCCGTTTGACGGATTTCCCAAAGGAAGACAAATGGAGCTTCATCTTCCTGATATCGCATATCTTCAGAAAAAAATTCCGGAGATCGATTACATTTCTCCGCAGAATTCGCGTGGAAATTTCGGAAGTCCCGGAGAACAAATGTCCCGGAATGGGAAATCTGCGACGTATTCCTTAACCGGAGATTATCCGATCGGAAATAAAATTTCGGAGAAAAAACTGATTTTCGGAAGATATCTGAACGACGCGGATATTTCCGAAAACAAGAATGTAGTCGTAATCGGTGAAGAAATTTATAAAAACTTTTTCGATGCCAAAAAAAATGAAGATCCAATAGGAAAATCCATTAATATCAAAGGATTGTTCTTTAATGTAATCGGTGTTTTCAGGGTGAAAAAAGGCGGCGGAATGGAAAATGATCAAACAGTTTATATCCCGCTTTCCACATTTACCAAAATGTATAATAACGGCGATGTGGTCGGTTTTTTCGCGATTGTCTCCAAACCAAATGCGGATTTAACGATTGTTGAAAATAAAGTAAAAACAGAACTTAAAACCAAATACAATGCTTCACCGGAAGATACCAATGCTTTCGGAAGCTTTAATCTCGGAAAAGAGTTTTTGAAATTCACGGGATTTCTCAGCGGAATGCAGCTTCTCACCATTATCGTGGGAACATTAACCATTCTTGCCGGAGTGATTGCGATTTCAAATATTCTTCTGATTACGGTAAAAGAACGGACAAAAGAAATAGGAATCCGGCGTGCTTTGGGAGCAAAACCTTCTGAAGTGCGAAACCAGATTTTGCTGGAAAGTGTGGTGATTACAATAACTTCGGGGCTAATCGGATTCGTAACCGGAATTTTTCTCCTGATGATTCTGAATGCGGCAACCCAGAATCAGGATTCGTTTCCGTTTTATAATCCGACTGTTAATTACAGCAATGTGTTCGGAGCGATGGCAATTATGGTCATTTTAGGATTGGTAATCGGAATGATTCCGGCACAAAGAGCCGTTAGAATCCGCCCGATTGAAGCATTGAGAACGGAGTAATAAATAATGTGAATGGTCAATTTTGCTTTGCAAGTGAATGGTGAATTTTGGATAAAATTGGAGGAGGCTGTAAAATTCCCCTCCTTTGGAGGGGTGGCAAAATTTTCAGAAAGAAAATTTTGAAGGGGTGGTTAAAAATATTGAATTTTAAATCTCTGAAATTATTGAATAAACTAATTAAAAAAAAATAAAAAAATATATGAAAAAGAAGTTCACCCTGAAAAAAGCCATTTATATTTTCCTCGGAATATTGGCGGCGATCGCTTTAATCTCGGTAATCGGATATCTTGTAAAATCCAATTCCAAGAAGAGCGAAGTATTCCTTACCCGAAAACCGGTAGTTCAGAATATGGACGACAAAGTAATGGCAACCGGAAAAATTGTTCCCCGTGAAGAAATTGAAATCAAACCCAATATGTCCGGAATTATTGAAAAAATTCTGGTGAAAGAGGGCGATAAAGTTTCGGCGGGACAATTAATTGCTACGTTACGTATCGTTCCGAATGTTGCCGATGTAAACGGAGCGACTCAACAGGTAAATTCCGCGAATATCGGAGTGAGCAATGCAAAAACAAACCTTGCCAACCAGCAGCAGCAATTTGCGATGCAGCAGAAATTGTTTAATCAGGGCGTGATTTCCAAACAGGAATTTTTAACGGCTCAGCAGCAATTGTATTCGGCTCAGCAAAATCTGAAAAACGCGAATCAGCAAATGGTAACTGCTCAAAAGCAACTTCAAATTGCAAGAACCGGAGTTACGCCTGAACTGCAAAGTATGGCAACCACTCAAATTCGTGCGAAAGCTGCCGGAACTGTTCTGGAAGTTCCCGTAAAAGTGGGAAGTCAGGTTATTGAAGCCAATTCTTTCAACGCCGGGACAACGATTGCTTCCATTGCTGATCTCAATTCACTGATTTTCGAAGGAGAGATTGATGAAGCACAAGCCGGAAAACTGAAAGAAGGAATGGAAATGAACATCATCATCGGAGCGCTTCAAAACAAAAGTTTTTCAGGAAAAGTAACGATGATTGCACCGAAAGGGAAGGACGAGAACGGAACCATAAAATTCCCGATTGAAGGCGATGTTTTCAATCCGAATAATGAATACATCAGAGCCGGATTTTCCGCAAACGGCGAAATTGTTTTAAGTTCCGAAAAAAACGCGCTTCTTTTGGATGAATCCCTGATTCAGTACGAAAAAGTAAACGGAAAAGACAAACCTTTTGTTGAGGTGAAACAGCCGAACGGAAGCTATAAAAAAGCATATGTAACGCTCGGAGCAAGCGATGGGATCAATGTTCAGATAAAATCAGGAATTGATAAAAATGCGGAAGTAAAAGTATGGAATCCTTCGGATAAAGATAAAGAGGAACTGAAAGAAAAGCAGAAAAAGTAATTGGCTTTTGGCGATTAGCGAATGGCAGATTGCCCATTACTCATTACTCATTACTCATTACTCATTACTCATTACTCATTACTCATTACTGATTGCTCGTTACTTATCGCCTTTCCGTAAAAGCAAAACGATGTTTAGAAAAAGGAGAAGCAAGTTTAATGTCATCCGGATTCCGAGGTTGATTTCTTTTTGAGTTTCCGCTTCAATCAGGGATTTTGCGGTGTCCGCCAGCTTTTCGCTTTGAATAATGTAATTCTTGACTTCAATGATCTGATCAATATTTTTATTTGGAACAGAATGCTGTGAGAAATAAACGGGATCACCTTTTCCCAGATATCCTGTAAGCCAGAATTCACCGGAATTCTGCATCTTCATATATTCGATACGGAAATATTCGGGACGGATTTTTCCGAGGTGTTTTATTGCATATTTTGCAGGCTGGTCTTTAATAGTATCAATTCTGATAATATAAAAATCAATAGGCTGCGGAAGCTTGTTGATAATCTGCGCCGAAAGCGAATCTTTCAGATAGCGTGATACACTGCTTTCCGTAAACCAGTACGCGAAAATCCCGATTCCCAAAATTACCGTAATGATCCTGAATATTTTAGCATAGCCCGCAAATCTTCCTTTTTTAATTAAAGTAAGGATCAGGCTGCAAACCAGCATCAGAAAAAGTATGAAAAGTATAAAACCCATAATCAGGGACAAAGATAAAAGTATTTATTTACAAAAAAACCATCTGAAATATTTCAGATGGTTTTGTTAAATTATTTTGATAAAAAAATATTTAAAACTCCGCATTTTTCGGTGTTCTCGGGAACGGAATCACATCACGGATATTAGTCATTCCGGTTACGAAAAGTATCAATCTTTCCAAACCTAAACCAAATCCTGCGTGCGGAACGGAACCGAATTTTCTCGTGTCGAGATACCACCAAAGCTCGTGTTCGTCCACTCCGAAATCTTTCATTTTTTGGAGAAGAACATCGTGTCTTGCTTCTCTTTCCGAACCACCGATGATTTCCCCGATTCCCGGGAAAAGTACGTCCATTGCGGCAACCGTTTTTCCGTCTTCGTTCAGTTTCATATAGAACGCTTTGATTTCTTTCGGATAATCGAACAAAACGACCGGACTGTCAAAATGTTTTTCCACCAAATAACGCTCGTGCTCGGATTGCAGGTCGGTTCCCCAATGTTCAACAGGATACTGGAATTTTCCTTTCTTATTCTCTTTAGAATTCATCAGGATCTCAATCGCTTCGGTATAAGACACTCTTTTGAAACGTTTGGAAACCACGTTTTCCAGTTTTTCGATAAGACCTTCTTTTGCTCTGTCTTTTTCCGGTTTTTGCTTTTGTTCTTCCTCAAAACGCTTGTCTAAAAACTCCAAATCGTCTTTGCAGTTTTCCAGAACGTAGCCAATAACGGATTTCAGGAAATCTTCCGCTAGGTCAATATTATCTTCCAAATTATTAAATGCAACTTCCGGCTCGATCATCCAGAATTCCGCTAAATGTCGCGTTGTGTTGGAATTTTCTGCACGGAAAGTTGGTCCGAAAGTATAAATTCTTCCCAATCCCATTGCTGCGGTTTCACCTTCCAATTGTCCGGAAACTGTAAGATTGGTTTTTCTTCCGAAGAAATCCTGCGTAAAATCAATATCGCCGTTTTCATCTCTCGGAATTTCATTCAGATTAAAATTTGTAACGCCGAACATTTCTCCTGCTCCTTCCGCATCTGCACCTGTAATTACAGGCGTATTGATGTAGCAAAACTGATTGCTGTTAAAATACTGATGAATCGCAAAACTTACCGCATTCCGCACTCTGAAAACCGCTCCGAACAAATTGGTTCTGAAACGTAGATGCGCCTGTTCACGAAGTTTTTCTAAGCTGTGTTTTTTCGGCTGGAGAATCGTGTTTTCCAGTTCGTCGGAGAAGTTGTCGCCCAGAATCGTCATTTTCTTCGCAATGATTTCGATGTCCTGACCTTTTCCTTCGCTTTCCACTACTTCACCGACAATTTTCAGGGAAGAAGCAGTTTTGATGTTTTTAATAATTTCTTCATCAAAATTTTCAAAATCCACAACAATCTGCAAATTATTAATCGTAGAACCGTCATTCAGCGCAATAAAACGATTGGAACGAAACGCCCGAACCCAGCCCTGAACTGTAATATCGTGATGTAAAACTTTTTTGTAATCTGTCAGTAAATCTTTAATCGTCTGCTTTTTCATCTGTTATAAATATATTTTCAAAGGTCAGATGTACTATCTGCCGATATTTCATTATCAAAAAATTAATGTCTGCAAAGGTAAGGATTTTTGGTGATTTTTTTAAAAACCTGACAGGTTTCTGAAACCTGTCAGGTTTAAATATAAAAACATTTTTAAGAAAGCAACGAAGTTGTGAAATTTCAATTAAAAAATAAATTCTTTTTCCTCTTTTTCCCTTTTCTGATTTTCCAGGCGTGATAACAGCTCGGAACATCAAACTGCCATTTCGGTAAAATCAGAATGATGAGGATGACATCCAAATGGGAAATAAATCCCAAAACAATGCAAAGATAAAATGCCCAATTCACAGTTTGAAATCCGATGAGAAAAGTGAAAGCAATCAGCAGACTCAATCCCCACATTTTGGTAAGAAATGCGTGAGTGCAGGTTTCTTTTCCGAATTTCCATAAACTTACAACATAACACAACGCTTCCATTATGAAAATCAGGGAAATGCTTTTCCAATGCTCTTTCACAATTTCCGGATTCAGCCAATAAACGGCAAATCCTAATGAAAGCCAGAAAATCAAATCGGTCTGGCTGTCCAATCTTCTCAGTTTTTCGGAAGAAACGCCTGCTTTTCTGGCAATAATTCCGTCGAAAATATCGGTGAATAATCCGAGATACATTAAAACCAAAATAATTGCCCGCAATTTTTCTCCGATAAAATAAGCGAGATATAAAATGGATATTGCGAAAAGGAAACGGAGAAGTATTAATAAATAAGGAATAGTTTTCATTAGATAAAATTTATAATTTAACAGATAATGTTGCTTCTGCTGAGAACACATTGAACTGATTCGGAACTGTGGTTTTATACCAAAGACGATATGGTGTAATGCTTGTTTTAATTCCCAAACCAATATTTCGTTTCCAGATTCTTAATCCTTGTCCGAATTGCAAAGTAGAAATAGATTCTGCATCAATAACTATTTGAATAGTCGTATTATCTTCCGGTTCGCGGATTGGATCATCGGGAATTCCGGTTCCGTCAAAAAATAGTGTGTTGAATGTTAGTTCACTTATCCATTCTATTTTTTGATTTTTTATTGAAAACTCTTTAATAAGTCTTCCTCCTAAATTTAAAATATATCCTTTGGATTCTACGGGATAAAAATTCCCTTTTTTTCCGTAAACGAAATTATAAACGGCAGCTCCGGATTTCAAATTTCCTCCCAATTCCAATCTTGCGTCGGTTTCCGTCGGATAACGATACCAAACTCCAAAAGCAAATGCAGGATTTGGTTTTGAAATTTTTGGAGAATTATCAGAAATAATTCCGAGTTCAAAAATGATTTTATAATTTTTGCTATCATTCGGAGTTTGGGCGTTTATAAAAATCATTCCTAAGAAAATAAATAACAATTTCATTGCTTTAAAAATTGATAATTGGTAATGTTCTTTTGGCATTTTTATTCCAGAAGCCGATTTGGAAATTTCGTCCGCTTGTGTTTTTGTTGATAAGCCCGATTTGAAGTCCTTTCATCTTATCGGCTTTATTGAAAATACCGATATGCAATCCTTTTATTTCCGGAGATTCATTGAATGCACCAATCATCAATCCCTGAAAATTTTCGGAATAGTTTCCCATAATTGCGATATGAACTCCTCTCCCTTTATCCGAACTATTCGCAAATCCGGAAATATGAAGTCCATTCAGATTAATGGAAGTGTTATTATAAACATTGACAGAAATTCCGTTGGTTTCATAAGCGTGATGATACGCTGAAATTCCTAATCCGTTCAGATTTTTTCCGTCAAACATTCCGCTTGTAGAAATATGAATTCCGTTTACGGTAACTGTCGCTTCTTCTTTTGCCGGTCCTTCAATTGCCTTGGGAATTAACGGATAAATGATAAAATATGGATTTGCCTGAAGATTGATACCGTTGATTTTTTGATGATGTTCATAAGAATCCAAAATTCCCAAATTGATTCCGTTCGTGTTTTTCTGAAGATTCTTTTTAGGCGAAAGCGTAATCAATCCCGATTTTGATTGTATTGTTTGAATCGAATCCTGACCATAAGACATATTAAAAGTAAATACGGAAATCAGCATTAAAAAAATTGTTTTCATAATTCAGTACTTTAAATTGATAAGCCAAAATTATCTCCGAAATCTCCGTTCCCAAATGCGGAAAAGAAGTAATATTTTTTCTAAATTTGCGAAAATCGCAAAAAAAATGTATCAGGAACTTTTACTGAAAGAAATCCGTAACAAAATCGGCGACAAATCTCTGAACGACGAAATCGCCAATGTTCTGAATATAAGCTATGATGCGGCTCACAGAAGAACATCGATGAAATCTAAATTTTCTCTTGAAGAAAGTTTGGAGCTCGCGAAATTTTATACGATTTCGCTGGATAATTTTTTGGAAGACGAAACCAGCCTTTTAGTAAGAAAAACCAAAGCAGTCGGCAGGACGGAAGATTTGTATTCCTTTTTTGATAATACTTTGAATATCCTGAATTCTTTCAGCTTTTCGGAAACTTCGGCAATCTATTATTCCGCTAAAGATATTCCGTTTTTTTACACTTTGTCGGATACGGTTTTGTCGAGATTCAAAATTTATGTCTGGATGAATCTGCTGAATTCCAGGCAGGTTTTCGTTCCGTTTCAGGATTTCAAACCGGCTCCGTTTAATCCGAAAACGAAAATTCTCCGGGAAATTTATGAAGACCAAAATGTGGTGGAATTATGGAATGATATGACGATTTCCAGTATTTTGCTGCAAATATCTTTCTATTCCGAAATCGGTTTGCTGCGTAAAGAAGAGGCGTTTTTAATTCTGGAAGAGTTGGAAGATTTGATTCGTTACATCGAAAATAAAACGGAAAGCAATCCCCGTTTTCAGATCTATCAAAACGAGCTGGTACATTTGTCCAACGATATTTTTATTTCCAACGGGAAACAATCTGCGTTGGCTGTTCCGTGCAATATGTTCGGTTATTTGCTTTTAAATGATGAAAAAACCTGCAAAGAAACGCTGAACTATTTTGAACATCAGATAAAAAACTGCAAATCGCTGAATACTGCCGGAAACAGAGACCGAAAGTTATTTTTCAATAGAATGTACCAACAGATTGATAATCTAAAACAAAAATTACAATGAACACACTTCGTAATGGTGAATTTTTCGGGCAGACCAATGAAAAGCTCAACTTCGATGGATTGACCATTACGGATACCGAATATACGCATCCTTACGTCGATTGGCATTATCACGAGAATCCTTATTTTACCTTTCTGCTTCAGGGAAATATGAAGGAAGGGAAAAAGAAAGAGGTCTACGATTGTTCTGCCGGAACTTTGCTTTATCATCATTGGGAAGATGCACATTACAACATCAAACCGGATATTTTTACTCGAGGTTTTCATATCGAAATCACGGAAGATTGGTTTGAAAAATTTCAGCTTTCAAAGGATAATGTTGAAGGAAGTTTTAATATCAAAAATCCGGCTTACAAATTATTGATTTATCAGATTTTCAAAGAATCAAAATTGAATGATAATTCTTTTGAATTAAATATTAATCAGATTTTGTTGAATCTTTTCGGTCAATTATCCAATCAGAAAAGTTCTTCTGAAAAGAAACCAATTTGGGTTAATCGGATTGATGAAATTCTTCACGAAAGCTTTACCGATAAATTGAATCTCACAGAACTCTCACAAGCGTTGAATATTCATCCGATGCATTTGAGTAGAGATTTTCAAAAATATTTTCAATGCAATTTGGGAGAATACATCAGGAAGCTGAAAGTCGAAAAATCATTAATTCTTCTCAACCAAAATGATTCTTTATCCGAAGTTGCTTTGGAATGTGGATTCGCGGATCAAAGCCATTTTATCCGTTGCTTCAAAGAAAATATTGGGATTACGCCTTTGAAGTATAGAAATATTTTGAAAAAATAGCGATGTTAATTTCATTCTATTTTTTCTGAAAATCAGAGTCTAATTTTGCCAAATAAAAATTAACTCTATCAAAAAAATAAAAATGCTTAAATTTTCAAAACAATCTAAATTCTATCTGTCTTTCTTCATATTGATAATATCTCAATCTTTCTCTTTCGGTCAAAAAATAAATATTGTAGAAACCGAAGGTATAAAAACAGAATTACAGAAAAATAATATCGGTAAAATATTTTTTACGGATAGGAAAATAGGTGATGATATTTTGGACCAGAAAGATTTTCTAAACTCTTATACGCTTACCAATAAAAGTAATCTTTTTTTTGTTGCTTATTTTGACAATTCATTGACCAATTATAAGCATTTTTTGTCGCCGGAAGCTCCGGTAGATTCTTTATTCAAAAGTGGGAATTATCAGTTTACATTGTTTGTTGATGGAAGTGAAATTTATAAAAGCAATCTAATGCCGGGAGCTCCACAATCTGAAATTCAGGATACAGCTACTTTGTTGAACCGTCCTTTTATTGATAATATTAACGGGCAAGGTTCCTGGAGCGAATCTTTTTGGAATCGATTCCTTAATAATGGAGGAGATAAAGTTCTTTCAGATGGGAATCATATTCTGAAAATGGAAATCCGCCCTTATATAAAAACCGAAACTATAAAAACAGGCGAAATAATGGCTTCCGGAAGCTTGAAACTAAACGTTATCAGAAACCCAAAAATTGATATTTCAAATATTACTTTAAATAAAATAGTTCCTTATAACGGATTTTCTATTTCCAATGAAAAATATGATACAGAAAAAATAAAATTGCTGAAAGGCTCTATAGATGAAGGAATATTTAAAAAGATAAATAGTATTGTTGTTATAAAAAACGGCGGAATATTAATTGAAGAATATTTCAATGGCGAAAATAGAGAAACCCTGCACGATCCTCGTTCTGTTGGAAAATCATTTGCTTCGACATTGATGGGACAAGCAATTTCGGACGGTTATATCAAAAATGAATCACAGCCTCTTAAAACCTTTTATCAGCTTAATCAATTTGCAAATTTTAGTACAGCTAAAGAGCAGATTACAATTAAAGATCTATTAACAATGAGCTCCGGGTTGGATGGGAATGATGAAGATGCCAACAGTCCCGGAAACGAAGAAAATATGTATCCCACTGATAATTGGGTGAAGTTTGCCTTAGATCTGCCTTTTCAGGAAAAACTTAATCATCAATGGCATTACTTTACTGCCGGAGTAGTTGTTTTAGGGGATATTCTTGATAAATCTGTTTCAGGCGGTTTGAAGAAATATGCTGATGAAAAGCTATTCAAGCCACTTGGCATCAATCATTATGAATGGCAGTATACACCACAAGGTGTTCCAAATACAGCCGGTGGAATCAGGATGAATGCGTTGGATTTTGCAAAATATGGTCAGCTCTATAAAAATGGAGGAATTTGGAATGGGAAACAAATTCTCTCAAAGAATTGGGTAAACAGTACTTTTACACAACAAAAACAAATAACCAGCAGAACAAATGAATATTATGGTTATCTATTCTGGAATAAAAGCTACCAATCAAACGGCAAATTATACGAAACCTACTATTGCGCAGGAAATGGTGGAAACTATATCTTGATTTTCAAGGATCAACCATTAGTAATAGTAATTACAGCAAGTGCTTATGGACAGCCTTACGCTCATTCACAGGTTGATAAAATTGTTCAGGAATATCTGTTACCTTCTGTTTTGAATGAGTGATTTTTAAACTTCATCATTTTTGGAATCCGTTAGGAAAACATCCATCAAACCTTCCGGCAGCTGCATTTTGATGAATTTTTCTTCACGGTTCACTTCCAGAATCCAGTCGCGGATAATCGGAATGATGATGTCTTTTCCGTTTAATTTCAGGATGAAATAATTTTGAGCGGTCTGGTCGTTGATGGATTCAATCGTTCCGCAGAGTTGATTGTTCTCGTCTTTAATTTGAAAACCGATAACTTCGTGATAATAAAATTTCTTTCCTGAAAGCGGCGGAAGCGTGGAAAGCGGAAGATACACGTCTTTGCCAACGGTTTGTTCTACCATTGCTTCGGAAGAATTTTTAAAGGAAATAATTTTGGTATCCGATTTCTGCCATTGCTGTTTATCGATGAAAAAAGGAACGAGCAAACCGTTGATCTCCAGAAAAACGGAATCCATTTTATTATACATTTCCGGCTGATCGGTATCCAGTTTTAAAATTATATTTCCCTGCAATCCGTGCTTTCGGGTGATTTTTCCTAAAAAATAGCAGTCATCTTTTTTCATAGTATTTCCTTTTTTCAATCCTTTAAGAAACCGTTTAAATTTGTAAATGATAACACATTAGCCACATTAGAAAAAATTAAAAATACTGTTAATCAAAGTTCACATTAGAAAAAAATCTTCGATTTTTTAAACTTATGTGTTCTTATTTGTGAAAAATCAGTCTAAATCTTATGTAACTAATGTGTTAAAATAAATTTTGCTTAAATAAGTTTTTGTAAAAATATATAAAGCCGCAATTATTTGCGGCTTTATCGGATAAAATTTTGTTTAAAATCTTAAGCTTCTGCTTCTTCGGTTCCTTCCGCTTCAGCAGCAGGAGTTTCAGAAGATTCTTCGTTGATGATTTCAGTAACTTCTTCTGTTGTCTCTGCATTTTCAGCTTCAGCAACTGTTTCTTCAGCAGGTGCATTTGCCGCTTCTTCAGCTGCTTTTGCATCAGCTTCCGCTTGTGCGGCTGCATTGATTCTTGCTTCGTTTACTTTTGCTTCAGCTTCCAGAGCCGCTTTTTTAGCATCCGCTTTCGCTTTTGCCAAACCGTCGGTTTTACCCTGAACTTTTGCTTCTTTTGCTTCTAACCAAGCTGCAAATCTTTTTTCAGCTTCAGCTTCGTCGAAAGCGCCTTTAGCAACACCGCCCTGCAAATGTTTTTTGTAAAGCGCGCCTTTGTAAGAAAGGATTGCTCTTGCAGTATCGGTTGGCTGAGCACCGTTGTTTAACCATTGTACTGCCGAATCTACATTCAGTTCAATAGTAGCCGGATTGGTGATTGGGTTGTAAATACCGAGCTTTTCGATGAATCTACCATCTCTTCTCGCTCTTGAATCTGCAACCACGATGTGGAAAAAAGGCTTTCCTTTTTTACCGTGTCTTTGTAATCTGATTTTTACTGACATACATTTAAAATTTGTGGGAACACGTCCCGGTTAAATATTTTGAGGTGCAAAGATAAAAAAAATTCTGATGTAACAATCTGAAAGTGTAATAATTCATCAATATTATTTTCTGAGCACTGCTTAAATTTTATTTAAAAACAAACTCTTAAAATTGAAAATATATTATATTTGGCACTTAAAAATTAAAAAAGAACTATTGAAGATGGATTTTAAAAACTTTAAAATGCCTTACGGCATTGCTCCCGAATATTCTAAAAGAGCAGCATATTTCTCAATGGAATTCGCCATTGACCAGTCTTTGAAAATCTATTCCGGAGGATTGGGATTTCTCGCAGGATCGCATATGCGGAGCGCTTACAACCTGAAACAGGATCTTGTAGGAATCGGGATTTTATGGAAATTCGGATATTATGATCAGGCACGGAATCACGACCAGACTTTACAGCCGACGTGGACACGCAAAATATACAGCTACCTTGAAGATACGGGAATCAAATTCCAGATCGAGATCCACAGTGCACCGGTTTGGGTGAAAGTGTGGTATCTGGATCCGGAAATTTTCAATACGGCACCAATGTTTTTCCTTTCTACGGATGTTCCGGAAAACGACCACGTTTCCAAAACCATTTGCCACCGTTTGTACGATGCGAACGAAGCGACCAAATTAGCACAGTATATTCTCTTGGGAAAAGGCGGAGCAAAACTGCTCGATGAAATGAATTTTGAAAGAGACGTTTATCATCTCAACGAAGCTCACGGACTTCCGGCTGCGTTTTATCTTTTGAGAAAATTCGGCGGAGATCTGGCTAAGGTAAAAGAAAAGCTGGTTTTCACAACACACACACCGGAAGAAGCCGGAAACGAAAAGCACAACATCAATCTTTGCTATGATATGTCGTATTTCTGCGGGCTTTCTATTGATGAAGTGAAAAGCATTGAAGGGATTCAGGACGATCGTTTCAACCATTCTCTTTGCGCTTTGAAAATGACGAGAATCGCGAACGGAGTTTCCAAACTTCACGGGGTGGTTTCCAACGAGATGTGGAGTAAATATCCAGGGATCTGTGAAATAAAATCCATTACCAATGCGCAGGAATATAAATACTGGGCAGATCATCCTTTATATGATTTTAAAGATGAGAATGATAATGAATCTTTCGATTACAGAAAAAAGCACATCAAAAAAAGACTTTTCAAAACCGTTGCCGATCAGTGCGGAAAATTATTTGATTCCAATATTTTTACAATAGTCTGGGCAAGACGTTTCGCAGGATATAAAAGAGCCGATCTTCTGCTTCAGGACAAGGAAAGATTCGATAAACTGCTAAACAACCCGAAATATCCGGTTCAGATAATCTGGGCTGGAAAACCGTATCCGATGGATTATTCCGCGATTTCCACTTTCAATTCGCTGGTGGAAGAAAGCAAAACCAGAAAAAATATGGCGGTTCTTACCGGTTATGAACTGGCTTTGAGCAAACTTTTAAAGCAAGGTTCCGATCTTTGGCTGAACAATCCGCGTGTTCCGAGAGAAGCATCAGGAACTTCGGGAATGACGGCGGCAATGAACGGCTCCGTGAATTTTTCCACTGATGACGGCTGGATCCCGGAATTTGCAAAACACGCGGAAAATTCTTTTGTAGCGCCGATGGCGGACTATAAGAATATGAGCATTTACGATCAGGATAATTTTGACCTGAATAATTTATACGAAATTTTGGAAAACGAAATTCTTCCGATCTATTACGATCATCCGGAAAAATGGAGAAAGATTATGAAAAATGCAATGGATGATGTGAGAAAGGATTTCAACAGCGACAGAATGGCTGCGGAATATTATACGAAAATTTACAATAATTGATTTTCAATATTTTACTTTTGCCTTGATGCAAAAATAACAAAAAATCAAGACTGGACTTTTTTGCTAAAAAATTAAAATTTCTTTTAAGAAAATTTCCAAACTCGGGCGGAAACAAGATTTGTTGTCTTAAACAATATTTTCGCCGCCATTCAAACAATGGAAATTTTTAGTTCGTTATCATTAAGAAAATAAGGAAGAAAGAAATTTCAATTTTTGCTTCCATTTTTCTATTTTTTTAATGAAATCGGCGAACCTTGCCTTTGACGGGTTTCTTAACGCAAAAAACTCCTGAGTCAAAAAACAGCACTACAAATTTTTGCTGCATACATAGAAATCATTATTAAAAGCTGCTTCCCGGAAAATCGGGGAGCAGCTTTTGTTGAAGAGAATAAAACTATATAAAGGTGGATTGATGTTCTATTTTGTTTTGTTTTCTTTGTAAAGCACGTAGATCAAAACGATCACAGCCAGCAGGAAAACAAAATGGATAATAATTCCCGCACCGAAAACAATAAAGCCTAAAAACCAAACCAGCAGCAAAATGCCAACCAAAGAATACCAGAAAATATTCATCTTACATTGTGTATTTTTCTATGGCAATTTCAGAATTTTTTGATTTTTTGCAGTTACATTTTTCTGTTTTTATTTTTCACAGTTGCCATAAATAAGCGCTGATTTTTTTGCTTAAAGCTTTCTCTTTACCATATTTTTCAGCAGAAACGGAAGTACAATGCTGGTTGCATTCGCGAGTGCCTGACGGTGTTCTACGGCAAAATCGAAAACTTTATCGGCAACACTTTCCCTGAAAATTTTACGTTTTTCCTGAAACTGCTCTTCGGCATTTTTCATCATTTTTCTGGATTCTTTTTTTATCTTTTTACCGATTTTCTTTCCGTCTTTCGTGCAAAGTAAAAAAGCCGTGATTCCTGCAGCTGCCAAAACTCCGCCGATTATTTTTCCTGAATTGTTCATTTTTTTGATTTTTTAAATTACAGCGTTTCAGAAAACAAAAATATTTCCAAACCCGTAGGAAAGGATTATAATATTTAAAGGATTAATTACAGAATTAGAAAAATTTATTAATGTTCTGAAGGAAGATAACAAGTAAATACGCTTCCTTTATCAGGCTCCGATTCTGCAAAGATAAAACCGTTGTGGTTGTCCATAATTTTTTTGCAGATCGCCAGTCCGATTCCGGTTCCTTCGTATTCGGTTTTACCGTGAAGCCGTGTAAAAAGGTCGAAAATTTGATCTTCATATTCTTTTTCAAAACCGATTCCGTTGTCCCGGAACATCAATTTGTAAAAGCTTCCCTGAATGTTTTTTTCATTAAGCTTGGTTTCATTTTTTGCTTCGGTTTTTTCTAAGGAAACCGAAATTTCGGGCGGAATATTTTCGCGGCTGTATTTCAGTGAATTGCTGATCAGATTGCAGAAAACCTGCTGGATCTGAAACGGAATCACCAGTAATTCAGGCAATTTGTCTATATTGATAACCGCATTTTTTTCATCGATTTTTTGCTGAAGCTCTTCGAGCGCATTTGCCATCAGTATATTCAGATCGGATTTTTCAAATACATATTCGTGGCGGCTGGTTCTGGAAAAATGGAGCAGATCATCGATCAGCTTTCGCATTCTTTTGGCAGCGGTTTTCATTCTACGGAAATAATCTTTTCCGGCATCCGAAAACTTGTCTGATTCTTTGTCATCAATCCGTGAAATAAAAGTTTCTATTTTTCTCAGAGGTTCCTGCAGATCGTGGCTTGCGATGTAGTTGAAAGATTCCAGCTCTTTGTTGTTGGCTTCCAGATTCCGGTTGATTTCTTCCAGCTTTTCCTTGTTCCGCGTATATTCCGTAACATCGCTTGTGATTCCCAGAAGCAGAGGTTCATCGGTTTCTGTCCATATTTTTTTAGCGGTGATTTGCAGGATTCTCTCAGCACCGTCTTTCCGCAAAATCCTGAAGCTGAACGGCGGAATATAATCTTCCGTATTTTTCCTCAGGAATTCTTTTTCTACCAGTTCTACATCTTTTCGAAGCGCATATTTCAGAAAAACACCTTTCTCTGCTTTGAAGGATTGCGGCTCGTATCCTAAAATCCGGTACTGATTGTCGGAAAAAGTATAGTCTCCGGTTTTGTAGCTGTAGATCCAGACTCCGTAATTGCCGATGGTTTCGGCAAGTTTTGAGGTTTTAAGAGCCAGCTCCAGCTCGTTGTTGATCTTCTGCTGTTTCCGTACTTCATCATAGATTCTGAAAAAAGCGTATCCCAAAAGTCCGAGCGAAAATATGGCTAAAGTATAAGTGTAAACCGGTGTGGATCTTTCGGCAAAAAAGAATTCGTTTTTCCGTTGCGCGTGAAGATTGTTTTCGGTTTTGATCATATCTTTAATGGAAGCGCCGATTTTATTCATCACAATTCTCCCCGAAATCAAAGAATTTTTCACCGCTTCATTTTCGATACTGAGGTTTTCCTCCATTAAAGTTTGGTCCACAATATTGAATTTTTCATCAATAAGTTTTTCAATATTATTCAGCTTTTGCAGTTGTTCCGGATTATCGGATAAAGATTTCCGCAGACCGGAAATATCATTCAGGACTTCCTTTTCGAATTTGACGATCAGGGTTTTACTTTCATTATTTTTGGTGAGAATATAATTCCGGCGTTCGCTTTCGATATCCTTAAGATCGGTATACAATTTCTCGATCTTCAGGGAAGTTTCGAGGGAATGATTCATCCAACGGTTGTTGTCGGAAAGTTTTTCGATGTGCTTGTAGGTAAGTCCCATCAGGAAAAATATCAAAGCCGCCGAAACTACGAAAATGATGCTTAAAGTAAATGCCGATCTTTGGAATCTGAAACGGATCATCTTATATTTTCAGTAAAAAATTTTCTTTATTCAGTCCGGAAGTCTGGTATTGCCAGTTGATGGTTACCACTTCCTGAAGCACTTTTTTCAGCGTGTTGAAATCTCCCGGTTTTTTGATGTAAATATTGGCACCGCTCACAAAAGTTTCCTCAATATGCTCTTCCGAAGATGAGGTGGAATAAATAGCAATTGCAATATCACTGAATTTCGGATCGCTTTTGATCTCATGCAGGCATTCGATTCCGTTTTTTTTCGGCATATTCAGATCCAGAAAAAGGATTTCGGGAAGCATATTTTCTTCCGCATTCAGGTAATCCATCAGCTCCACACCGTTTTTGAAAGTGCGGATTTTTGTGGAAATTTTAATTTCTTCAAAAGCTTCGGTGAAGAAGAGCCTGTCGTCCTCATCATCATCAACAAGGATAATATAAGTGTATTCTTTGTTCATCAGGATATTTTTTTGTTACCGATTTCCCTGCGTTTGTTCACGATCTTCTGAAATTGCGAAGGAGTAATTCCGGTGGTGTTTTTAAACTGCGTGCTCAAATGCGCAACGCTGGAATAGTTCAGCCTGTTTGCTACATCAGTTAGTGAAAGATTTTCCGCGATCAGCAATTGTTTCGCGTATTCTATTTTTTGCAGAATAATAAAATTTTCGATGGAAGTATAGGTAACTTCCGAAAAAATGTTGGAAATATAGCCATAGCTGTGCCCGAGATTTTCGGAAAGATATACGGAAGCTTTCACGTGAATCTGCTCTCCGGAACGGATCATATGCAGAATCGTGTCTTTGATTTTCTGAACGAGTACGGTTTTCTGGTTTTCGATAATTTCCATTCCGTAATCACGGATTTTTTCACTCAGCATTTTCTGATCCTGCTTGGTGAAATTTTCCAGAAATTCCACTTCCCCGAAATTGCGGATTTTGTATTTCAAACCGGTTTCGTCCAGCTTTTCTTCCAGGATTTTGTTGCAGACAGCGTTGAAATCAAACTTTACAAAAATCTTCATTAAAAATTGTTTCTGTTAGGGTAAATATACGAATAAGTTGAGGGAAAATCAGGAAAGCATATTTTTTTAATCAAAAAAAGAATTTATATAAAATAATTTCAGGGAAAATAAATTTTTGATAATGATAATTAAATATGAATGCTGAAATAAAAATCTGCATTGTCCGGATTTTTGAGCAGATCTATAAAATGGTGATGGTGTAATGATCCTGATGATCTTTATTGATTTTAAGTGAGAATCCGGTTTGCAGGTTATTGTACAGGATTTTGCACTGATCCAGAATATTTCTGAAATCATCTTCGGAATCTGTTGGAACGGAAGTGATTTCTTTACCCGAATCCGAATCGGTTTTGGCGGAATTTATTTTTTGTATCCCGTATTTCCGGGAAACTTTTATGAAATAATCTTTATGAAAAACACGGGAAGCCATAGAAGTAGAATTATAAAGCAAATTTCGGCAAAACCAAAGGATAATTTCTTACAGAATTGCAGGAAGGTTTTATATCCTGATCTGAAATCAGACAAAAACCTCCATCAGATAATCATCCATTACAAAACCATTCCCGATATCGAAAACGCCCTTATCATACACTGAAAATCCTTGTTTTTCGTAGATTTTTCTGGCAGTATTATTTTTGTTCACATTCAGGATAATGCGGTGATCGCCCGATTTTTTAGTTTGCATTTTCAGGAAATCGATGCCCGCTTTTCCGAAGCCTTTTCCTTTGGCTTCTTCCAGAAGATAAACGCGGTGCAGCTTGGTGGTCGAATCTTCGTAATGATGCTCAAAACCGATAAAACCAACCGGAATTTCCTCATCAAAAATCAGGAAATAGTGATAATCAGGATTTTCCATTTGGGAAGAAATTTCCTTTTCGGAATACATTGTTCCGAGCATATATTCGAGCTGCTCTCTGCTGAGAATTTCTGAATAGGCTTTCTCCCAGGATTTTCGGGCAAGCTCCTGTATTTTCGGGATATCGGATTTTTGTGCCGGAAGAATTTTCATTAAAAAAATAAATTTAAACAGGTTCTAAGATACTGTTTAAACTTTCAAATCTTAATTTACTTAATAAAAATAAACGGAGTTTATTCTTTTTTTACCATTAAGAATTTAAGTTGATTAAAACCGATAAATAATTAAGAATCAATAAATTGATTTATTTTAGTTATTTAAGAATATAATCTTTAAAATCTTAACTTCTTAATGGTAAAATATTTACAAAAGAAATTTAAACAGGTTCTAAATTCAAAGATAAAAAAAGCATTCGGAAACCTTGTATTTTAGGTATCTTTGTCACTTAATTTTTCTTTTTCTGTTTTGAATTTCAAATTAATTATCGCGGTTCTGATTGTCGGAATTGTCTGGGGAACTACTTTTCTCGGGATAAAAATCGGTGTGGAAACCATTCCGCCCTGGTTTGTAGCAGGAATGCGGCAGTTTCTGGCAGCCTGTATTTTGTTTCCTGTTCTTCTTTTCAAAGGAAATCTGAAATGGATCGGCTGGAAAGAATTCCGGATTCAGGCAATGCTTTCAGCTTTGATGCTGGTTGGCGCAAACGGACTGACCACCGTTGCGGAAGAACATCTTACCAGCAGCCTGACTTCACTCATCAGTGCGCTGTCTCCGGTTTTTATTTTTATCGGAAGTATAATGATCAGGATTGAAAAATTTTCTTTCAAATCATTTGTAGGGCTTCTCCTCGGATTTTCGGGTGTGATTTTTATTTTCTGGGACGGACTTGCTGAACTTGCAAATCCTGACTATCTTGGGGGAATTATCGTTTTATTTCTGGGTCTGATTTCCTGGGCAATCGGAACTTTATATGCCAAAACACAAAACCACCGCAAAAATTCCAATCTGATTCTGAATTTATTTTATCAGTTTGCTTTTGCAGGTATTGTTCAGCTGGTTTTTGCGTTTGTTTTTTCCGGAGATTTTGAGGTAAAAAACTGGTCTTTCCGAAGTATTTCTGCTGTGATTTATCTTGCGGTTTTCGGTTCTGTTACGGCGTTCTTCGCATTTCATTATCTTCTGAAAAGGCTTTTGCCGACACAGGTTTCAATGCTTTCGTATGTGAACACCATTATTTCTATTTTCCTGAGCTGGCTTATTCTGGATGAAGCTATTTCGGAAAAATTCATCATTGCCACAGTTCTGATTATCAGCGGCGTTTTTATTATTAACTATAAAAAAAGATGAGTAATAAGTAATGGGTAATGAGCAATCTGTTTCCCCTCAACCTCTGCCTCAACCTTTACCTCAATCTTTCTCTCAAATATTCCTCATTTCCGATTTTATCTTCTCCTGAAGTTCGGAAGAAGCGGTAACCAGCGGAAGTCGGAGATAATTTTTGATAATTCCCATTTCTGCGAGAACGGTTTTTATTCCGCACGGATTTCCTTCGGCAAAAATCAGTCTTGTGATTTCCACCATTTTGTTGTGGATTTTGTAGGCTTCATTTACTTTTCCGTTGAAAGCAAGCTGAACCATTTCGGAAAATTCTTTCGGATACGCTTGTGCGATTACGGAAATTACACCGTTTCCTCCGGCTAAAGTTACGGGAAGCGTAAATTCGTCATCACCGGAAACCAGATTGAAATGCGCCGGTTTTTTCCTTAAAATATCAAAATACTGGAGAATATTCGGAGCGGCTTCCTTGATCATAAAAAGATTCGGGAAATCTTCTGCCAGACGTAATGTAGTGGACGCTTCTATGTTTTGTCCGGTTCTGGACGGAACATTGTAAATGATAATTTTTTTCCCTGTTCCCGCCAAAACTTTATAATGCTGATAAAGCCCTTCCTGATTAGGTTTGTTGTAATACGGCGAAACTGAAAGCACCGCTTCGAAATCCGAAAGATCGGTTTCCTCGATTTGCTTTTTCACTTCCATTGTGTTGTTTCCGCCGATTCCCAGAACCAACGGAAGACGTTTATTGTTAATTTTTATGATATGATCGGTTACCTGTTTTTTCTCTTCTTTGGAAAGGGTTGCCGCTTCTGCGGTTGTTCCTAAAACTACCAGAAAATCAGTTCCATTGCTGATGTTGTATTCCACCAATTTCGTAAGCGAATCGAAATCCACCGAAAGATCTTCATTGAAAGGCGTTACCAAAGCCACGCCTACACCTTTTAAATTGCTCATATTTTCTAAAAAATTAACTTCTCAAAGTTAAGAATTTTTTCCTCAAAGATTTATGTTAAAAATCGAAGAATTTACGTTCATATATTTATATTTGCAATCTAAGAGTATTCAATCCGGATGAAAATCAAATACATACTTCTTTCGGTTTCCATTTTTGCTTTGTCTTCGTGCAGAACTTCTTTGCACGTAGCGAATGTGAATGCGGAAAAAAACACCTATATCACCGCTGAAATTCCGGAAGATGAGAATTTTAACAAAATCATCGCGCCTTATAAATCCGAGCTGGAAAGCAAAATGAATACGGTAATTTCCCATACTTCTGTGGATCTTACCAAAAATGGAGACAACAGCAATCTGGGGAATCTTCTTGCCGATTACACTTTTGGAGGTGCGGAAAGCTGGGCGAAACAAAACGGAATTCCGGGAATTGACGCAGCCGTGATCAATATCGGCGGAATACGTTCCACAATAGGAAAAGGCAATATTCTTACCAAACATATTTACGAAGTAATGCCCTTTGAAAATGAAGTGATGATCGTGAAAATGAAAGGTTCGGATCTTCAGGGACTGTTCGATTATTACGCAAAAACAGAAGTGAATAATCCTGTTTCACATTTGGTTATCGAAACGGAAAAAGGGAAAATAATCCGCCAGTTCATTAACGGGAAATCTCTGGATTCAGGAAAAACCTATTACATCGCTACTTCCGATTATCTGGCTTTGGGCGGAGACAATATGAAGTTTTTTGGGAAAGGCGAAATGATTTCCACAGGAATAAAAATGCGGGATCTTTTTCTGGAAAAATTCAGGCAGAATTCTGAAATTACCGCTCCTGAAGATATCCGTTTGATTTTCAGAAATAAAAAAAATGAAGACCGATGAACAGGAAAGAATTTTTGAAATATCTGGGAAGCGGAACATTGGCGATGACTTTGGCTCCGAATCTTCTGTGCGCGGGATCTTTTTCTCTGCAAAATTCTGTAAAAAAGCTGACGATTCTTCACACCAACGATCAGCACAGCAGGATTGAACCTTTCGACAATTCTTACACCAAAAATCCGAATCAGGGCGGTTTTGCGAGAAGAGCGGCTTTGATTCAGCAAATAAGAAGTCAGGAAAATAATGTGCTGCTTCTGGATTCCGGAGATACTTTTCAGGGAACGCCGTATTTTAATTTTTTTGGCGGCGAGCTGGAATTTAAGCTGATGTCGATGATGGGTTATGAAGCTTCCACAATGGGAAATCACGATTTCGATAACGGGCTGGAAGGTTTTTTGAAAGTGCAGCCGAATGCAAAATTTCCGTTCATCTGCTCTAATTACGATTTTAAAAATACCATTCTGGACGGGCAGACCATTCCGTATAAAATTTTAAATAAAAACGGAATTAAGGTTGGGATCTTCGGTGTCGGAATCGAACTCGAAGGTTTGGTGGGAAAGAAAAATTATGGCGAGACCGTTTATCACGATCCTGTAGAAATTGCACAGCATTACGCTGATTTTCTAAGGAATGAAAAAAAATGTGATCTGGTGATCTGTCTTTCGCATATCGGCTATGAATACAAAGACGAACCGGAAAAAATCTGCGATATTCTTCTGGCAAAAAAAACGGATAATATTGACGTGATTTTAGGCGGACATACGCATACTTTTCTGAAAGAACCTGTAACTTTCCAAAACAGGAAAGGCAAAAATGTCCTCGTCAATCAAGTAGGTTGGGCAGGAATTCTTTTGGGAAGAATTGATTTTTATTTTGACAACAACAAAAATATTCAGAATATTTCGTGGAATAATCAGATTATCGACGGGAATATTCACCTATAAACATCAAAGAATGAAAAAACTGATTTTGATTTTTGCGGTTTTCGCAGCTCTGTTCTTTACAAAAGCACAAATAATCTCTTCGAGCAAATGGAGTGATCTCTTTTCGTACAATAATGTTCTGGTAATTAAGGAAGACAACGGAAAGCTGATTGCGGCTACAGAAAACGGTATTTTTTATTACATTATTGCGACAGGGGAAATCACAAAACTTTCTAAAGCGAACGGACTGCACGAAGTGAAAATTTCCGCATTCGATTATAATCCGGAAACGCATACAGGACTGGTAGGATATACCAACGGAAGTATGGACGTTATTACTCCGGATGCGATTACTCTGGTAGTGGATATTCCGATTGCAAACGGATTTACCGGAGATAAGAAAATCAACCATATTTCTATAAACGGAGATAAAGCGGTAATTTCCGTGGCGTACGGAGTTTCTGTTTTCGATCTGAATAAAAAAGAATTCGGCGACACCTGCTTTTTTATGACAGGAAGTACTTTTACGGCGGCAAAAGAATCCGTAATCAGAGAAAATACGGTGTATTCGGCAACTGCAAACGGAATTGTTTCCCACGAAATGAATGTTACCTTTCCGGTGTTTTCGGGATGGACCACCAACTGGTCGGGAAATGCAACGCAGATTTCCAGTGGTGATATTCTGGCTTTTTCTACGGTGAATGCGGTACGGTATTTCACCGGAACCGGTGTTGCTGCTTTTCCGGGAAGCTATACTTCCATCAGTGATATTGTAGTAAATGGATCGGAAATTCTTATTTCCGACCAAAATACCGTGAAAGTGTACAGTACGTCCGGAACTTTAATAAAGCAAAATGATTTTGCAGGGGCAACGAATACAGGAATCTACACCGGAAGCCAGCTTTTTGCGGGAACAAAGATATCGGGTATTAAAAATGAATCGGGAAATTCCATAAAACCCGACGGTCCTTTTAATAACGCTTCCTATAAAATGGATATGTACCAGAACCAAATCGTGGTTTCTTCCGGAGGAAGAAATTCTTTCAATAATCCTATTTACAGAAATTTAGGATACTATCATTTTGACGGAACCAAGTGGAATTACCCGGATTATTTTCTTACCAATTATGCCGGGATGAATGTTTTGGATGCTGTTATCAACCGTTCCAAACCCTCCGAAATTTTCTTTGCCAATTATTCCCTTTCTTCAGGAAAACGCGGAATTTATAAAATGGAGAATAATCAGTTTGTCAAACAGTATGAAAATAATTATACAGGAATCAATAATCTGCCAGGAGGATTAACTTATGACGAGAACAAGCAGCTTTTCGCTTCAGTAATGTTTTTGGGAAACACTCCCTATCAAATTGGGTATTACTACTATAATGCAGCTTCAGATGCTTTTGTGCTGAACAGCGTAGTAATTGCAGGCGGAGTTCAGAAACCTTTCTCAAAAGACGGTATTTTGTATATTCCGTCTCCTTTTGTCAGCGACGGAGGATTGCTTATTTATAATTATAATAATTCTCCTTCTTCAACAGGTGATGACAGCTTTACAATAATCAGAACCGATAACAATTTACCGAAAAACGGTGTGGTTTCCGCAGCAATTGATAAAAGCGACAATGTATGGATCGGGACACAGGGTGGCTTACGGGTTTTATCAAATCCTAAAAGTGCCATTTCCGAGGATAATCCGCAAAGCGAACCTGTAATTATTGAAGAAAACGGCCTGGGCGAAGAATTGTTCCGGGATAATTCTGTTATGCAGATTGCAGTGGATGCCGGAAATCAGAAATGGGTTTCTGTGGACGGAGGCGGCGTTTTCTACCTGAATTCTACCGGGGAGCAAACACTGAAGCATTTTACAAAAGCCAATTCTCCTCTTCCTACAAACAGTGTTACTGATATTAAAATTGATGAAGCTACCGGAA